>Ga0209640_10005235_pt1 | contig 11348 bp, 2 predicted proteins | sample RifCSP10_1_FD_184018 | JGI IMG/M metagenome (GOLD analysis project Ga0209640, IMG submission 184018) | Soil microbial communities from Rifle, Colorado - Rifle CSP2_sed 10_1 (SPAdes) (version 2) | ecosystem: Environmental > Terrestrial > Deep subsurface > Rock core/Sediment | place: Rifle...
CCGAGCTCGACGACGTCATTCGATACCTGAGGTCTTTGCAGCCATGACACGCATTCCTCGCACCGCTCTGTTCTGTATCGTCCTCGCGTGCCTGATGAGCGGCCCGACGGGCGTGCTGGCACAACAGCGCCAGGACGGGAACCAGTGGACGACATACTCGGGCGACGACAACGGCCAGCGTCACAGTCCGTTGACGCAGATCACCCCGGCCAACGTCGGAAGGCTCAGAGTCGAATGGATGTTTCAGACCGGCGTTGCGGGCCGGCTCGAAGCGACACCGCTCGTCGTCGACGGCATCATGTATCTGACCGGCCCCGACAATCATGCCTGGGCGCTCGACGCGAGGACGGGCCGGCAGATCTGGCGCTACAGGCGGCAACTGCCGGAGCGCCTGAACATCTGCTGCGGCCGCGTCAACCGGGGCTTCGCCATACAGGGCGATCGCCTCTACATGACGACGCTCGACGCCCACCTCGTGGCGCTCGACACCAGGACCGGCAACGTGCTGTGGGACGTCGAGATCGACGATCATGCAAAAAGCTATACCGCCACCGTCGCACCGCTCATCGTCAAGAACAAGGTGATCGTGGGGATCGCGGGAGCCGAGTACGGCATCCGCGGTTTCATCGATGCGTTCGATGCGAACACGGGAAAGAAGGCCTGGCGATTCTGGACCGTTCCCGAACCAGGTCAGCCAGGCGGCAACACGTGGCTCGGCGACTCCTGGCGGCGCGGCGGCGGGTCGACGTGGGTGACGGGCGCGTACGATCCCACGCTCAACCTCGTGTACTGGGGAACCGGAAACCCGGCGCCAGACTCGTTCGGCGACGTCCGTCTCGGGGACAACCTGTACACCGATTCGGTCGTTGCGCTCGACGCCGACACGGGCGCGCTGCGCTGGCACTATCAGTTCACGCCGCACGACGTGCACGACTGGGACGCGGTGCAGGTGCCGATTCTCGCCGACCTGACGATTGGCGGCGCGCCGCGCAAGGTGCTGATGACGGCGAACCGCAACGGCTTCTTCTACACATTGGACCGGACCAACGGCGCGCTGCTTCGCGCGCGGCCGTTCGTCCGCACGACATGGGCGCAGGAGGTCGGGCAGGACGGCAGACCGATTCTGCTCGAGGCCAACCAGATCGGCCCCGAAGGGACCGTCACCTGTCCGGACGTGGGCGGCGGCACCAACTGGATGTCGCCCTCGTTCAATCCGGGCACGGGCCTGTTCTACGTCACGACGCGCGAGGTGTGCGCGAAGTTCTACGCCTTCCCTCAGCAGTTCCTCCCGGGACACGTCTACTGGGGCGGCGCCGTCGAGGCCATTCCTGGGGAGCCGGGCTACGGCGCGCTGCGTGCCATCGACCCGATATCCGGACTGGTGCGTTGGGAGTTCAAGTACCCGCGACCCTCGTTCGGAGGCACGCTGAGCACGGCGTCGGGCCTGGTGTTCGCCGGTGAAGAGGACGGGAACGTGATGGCGTTCGACGCGGCGAGCGGCAAGAATCTCTGGCGCCTGCAGACGGGTGCGGGCCTGCGGGCGGGTCCGATGACCTTCATGCACAACGGCAAGCAGTACGTCGTTGTCGCCTCGGGAGGGACCGTGATCGCGCTGTCGCTCCCGGAGGGCCGCTAATCCCTGAAGTCACTTGCATTGAGCATGAGATCTGACGTTCACGCTTCTCACTTCTCACTTCTCGGTTCGTGTTCAGGTTCGGCGGCTGGACTCGCACGGTTGGTCCCTGTGCCCGGGAGGGAACGCCGCACACGCCACCACGAACACCGAACCGAACGTGAACACGAACCTCAGAAGCGAGAAGTTCAGAAGCGTGAACGACATCTCTCATGGTCAATTCAAGTGAATCTGTGTTTTAGAGCGACAGCCGCGTCACACCGTCGAGATCACCAGAACAACCGCAGCCCCGCGGAGAAGGTGTGTTCCGCCCCCGTCTCGGTCACGCTGCCGTCGTAGAGGGCAAACGCGCTCCCTCGCCCGATGAGCGCGGTCCTGGCGCCCACACTGAAGACCGCGGCGTCTCGCCCCTCGGCTGCGCCGAGCACCGTGAACCGCTGGAACCCGGCCAGCGTCCGCGTGCCGCTCAGCGCCGCCGTCAGCTCGCCCTGGTTGTCGCGCGACTCGTGCGCCCAGGCCACTCTCACTTGCGGCTCGACGCGCATGCCCCACACGCTGGGCGCCCATGACGCCGTCACGCCAACGAGCGACCGCAGGCTCGCCATGTTGAGCTCGCCCACCTCGACGAGATCGGCGCTGGCGGCGCCGGACTCGTCGAACTGGTCACGCGTCAGAGTCGAGTAGCGCAGTTCCCCGAACGCGTCGAGCGACAAGGGCCGCGGTGCGGGCAGCGCTCGGCCAACACGCGCCAGCCCGGAGTACTGGTCGGCCCGGTAGTCGGCGTTCGCCTGCCGTGACGTCGGCCCGACCTGGATGCCGCGCACCGTCCTGATCGTGTGGCGGGCGTAGCCGACGCCTCCTCCGAGGCTCCACGCGCCGGGGGTGTACTCGCCGTAGAGGGCGGGCATCACGCTGCGGTTTCTGGCGGCGTCGACGTCGAATCCATCGAGCTCCGTCTTCCCCTGCGAGTAGCCGAGCGCCGCGCCGACTCTGGCGTCGCCCTTGACCATCACGTCCACGCCGCCAACCAGGCCGGCCGCCCCGTACGTCGTCCGGTTGCCGTTGCCGTCGCTCGCGACCGAGCCGCCGAAGCGGACGACGTCGGTCCAGAACATGTTCTCGTCGCCGACTCGCTGCGCGCTGAGCTGCCGGTCGACCGACGCCGAGAAGAATCGCTCGCCGGTGCGCAGCAGGGTTCTGGCGCCAGACGCGTGCACCTCGCCGCTCAGGCCCTCGAGCGCCGAGCGCTGCTCGGCCTCGCTCATCACCAGGAACTGATCCATCAGGCCCTTGAAGTCGCCTCGCACCATCGACCGCTTGTTCGCGTCGAGCGATGCGCCCAGCGCCTGCAGGTTCTGCGTGTCGCCCCCCATGCTGCGGAACGAGACGTCGTTGCGGACGAGCGTGAGCGTCACACTCTGGGGCCGGTAGTCCAGATAGGTATCGAGATACGCCGCGCTCGACGTCGTCGACGCGAAGGTGCCGCTGACGCCGCCGGCGGCCTGGAGGAACGTGTACTCCGTCGCAATGCCAAACGGCCGCGTCTCCGGAAGCACATGGAGAGTGCCGCCGCTCAGGACGGCGCGCCCGCTGACCTTCAACAGGTCGCTGACGTCGGTGACAATCGCGCCTTCGATCTGCAACACGCCGCCGGCGGCATGCTCGAAGTCTCCGAGGACGTTGATCGTCCCGATCGACATGCCTGGCGCCACGGTTCCGGCATTGACGAAGCCGCCGACCGTGCCGTTTCCGCCAAGCCGCGCGCCGGATCGCACGAAACCCGCCCCCGTGAGGGCGCCGCCGTCGATCACGAGCTGCCCCGCAGCCACGTCCCACGACATGTTGCTGGACCCGGAAAGCATCCAGGAGCCCGCGCCCTCCTTGCGAAGCGCCTCGAACCCGGTGAAGGTGTTCATGTCGAGCCGCACGCTGCCGCTGCCGCCCAGGAAGAGGCGGTCGAATCCAGTGCCGCCACCGACCGTGCCGCCGATCCGCGCGGAGGTGTCGAGGCGCAGCGTGTCGTCGCCCCCGGCCAGATCGATCGCCGCACCGCGGCCGCCGACGATCCTGCCGCGGTTGTCAATCTGCTCCGCGCCGGCTCCCCCCTGAATCGCGAGCCCGTCCAGGCTCTCGATCGTCGCGCCTGCCTCGTTCACCACGATCGACGTGAAGCCAGGGGCCGTATCGAATCTGAGGGCGGCGCCACCGGCGCTCAACAGCCCGCCGTTGACCACGACGTTTCCATCGCCGGCGATCGTCATTGCATGTGGATTACCGGAGACGATCCCGTCGTTCACGATCACGTTCCGGTCTCCCGACACGTAGATCGCAGTCGCGCCATTCGGCGCGGCAATCAGGCCCGTGTTGACGAGCCAGTTCCCCGCGCCGCCCAGCAGCACGGCAGGCTCACGCGAGCCGGTGCTCTCCACCGTTCCGTCGTTGCTCATCTGCGCGCCGCCGTTGAGGATGACCACCGAGCCTCCATCGCCGCGCCGCAGCGTCGCGCCCGGGTGAACCAGGAGCGCGGGATTGAAGGCGCCTGGGCTCGTCGAGATGGTCCCGACGATGTTTCCTGCAATCCCGAGTGCCCCCTGGGCGATCGTCATTTCGGCGTTTCCATTGCCGAAGAGCGTCCAGGTGGCCGACCCTTCCTTGCGCTGCTGTTCGAAACCGCGGTAGGCCGAGCCGAGCGATGCGACGTCGAACGCGGCGTCGACGTCGCCAGCCAGAACGAGCGTGTCGATTCCGGCGCCGCCGTCGGCCACACCGTTGATTCTCGAGCTCGCCACAATGGCCAGTTCGTCTGCGCCGTTGCCCAGATCGAGCGCCGTTCCGGCGCCACCGGTCAGGGTCCCTTCATTCGTCACGAACTCGCTGCCGTCCCCGCCGAGGATGGCCAGCCCGGTGACGCTGCTGATGGACCCGGCGGTCTCGTTCACGAGGAACCCGCTGGATCCCGCAGCCGAGTTGAACCACACGGCCGACGGGGCGAACACGCCCAGGTCGGTGATGAGGCCGCTGTTCGACACGGTATTGCCGCTGCCACCAACCAGCACGGCTGGAGACATACCGGTGCTGAACACGTTGGTGTTGTTCGTGAACAGGCCGCCGCTGCCGCTCATGTCAACGGCGATTCCCGTCGACCCGATCAACCCGTCGTTGATGATGACGCTCCCCTGGCCGAGCGATCGAACAGCGACACCAGAGGCGGTCGTGGCGCCGATGGCCCCGAGGTTGTGCAGCCGGCCGTTGTCGTGGACCGCCACCGCAGGCGCCGCCCCGTCGTCGCGCGTAATCGAACCCGTGGAATTGACCTGGATGGCCGCGGTCTGCGCTCCGGCCGTCGTGGCGATCGTGCCGATGATCGCCCCGTCGATTGCCAGCGTCCCTGCTTCCACATCCCAATCGGTCCGCAGGTTGCCGGCAAGCGTCCAGGTGGAGGGTCCCTCTTTGGTCTTGCGCTCGAAGGTGTTGAACGTGCCTAGCGTGGCGAGCTGGAACGTGGCGTCGATGTTGCCTCCCAGGGCGAAGGTGTCGAAGCCCGGGCCGCCGTCGTTTACGCCGTTGAGCACTGCGTTGGCCGACCACACCAGCCGGTCGTCGCCCGCGCCGAGCAGTACGCTGCCGGTCGTGAGCGATCCCACGCCGATGACGACCCTGTCGTTGCCGTTTCCGGAATCGATCGCCACGCCGGACGACATGGCGCCGGCGCCTGAGACGAGCGACGCCGAGATCGTGCCATCGTTGACGATGACGTCGTCGCCGTCGCCCGTTCGAATGCCGATCGCCTCGCGCGTCACCGAGCACGCCCCGCTGCAGATCTGGGGGGAACGGGCCTCGACGGCAATGACACCCTGGTTCGTGTTCGTCACCTGGTCGTTGCCGCTCCCGGTCTGAATTCCAATGGCGCTCGACGTCACGGTCGTGCTCACCGTCGCAGAGTCGGCGCCGAACACACCGGCCGTGAACGCGGGGGTCCGTGGATTCGCCGTCACCGACAGCGTGCCGTGATTGATGATCCGGCTGCTGCCGTCGCCGGTCTCGATGCCCACGGCATGGGCATCGAGCGTCGCCCTGGCGGTGCCGATACCGCTGCCTCCACCACCGCACCAGGTGCCGAAGAGATAGAAGATGCAGATGTCGCCGCCGGTCGCTTCCGCCCTGGCTTGCGCGAGCGGCTCGGCCAGCACGGTCAGCGTTCCGGTGTTCACGATGTCGTTGAAGCCGTCGCCAGCCTGGATCCCGACAGCGGTTGCGTTGGAGGTCACGATCGAAGTGGCGCGGGCATCGCCCAAGGCGTCGCCGTCCCCGAAGGTCGTGACTTTGGCCTCGGGGCTTGCGGTGACCGTCAGCTGGCTGTTGTTGGCGATCGCGTTGTTTCCGTCGCCGGCCTGGATCCCGTACGCCCTGGCCTCGGCGGTTCCAACACCCCTTGCAGTGCCGTCGCCGGCCAGACCGTTGCCATTGGCGCCGGCATACGTCGGGGTGAAACCCAGAACGACCGCCTGCTCCTGACAGGTCGTGACTATCTGTTCCTGGTTCTCATAGATAGGCGCCCCGGTGTTCGGGTCGGTTCCGACCTGGACCTGCACCGTCACGACTTGCTGCGAGCAGACATTCGTGGATGTCGTCAGTTGTCGAACAGTCGTCGCGACCGACGATACCGACATGACGCCGTTGTTGACGAGAACGTTCGCTCCGTCTCCGGCCCCGATGCCCGTCGACGTCGCAATCGCGTGACTGCTGGCCAACGCCTCGCCATTGCCGGCAAACGAGACGTGCGCCCCGCTCGCGTAGGCGAACCCGTAGCCGGTCGCCCTGGAAGCCACCTGCAGAGTGGCATCGTTGAACACGAGGTTGTCTCCCGAGCCCACAGACAGACCTGACGCGCCCACGGTGGACCTGGCTTCCGAACGCGTGTCGCCATTGCCGAACAGCCAGCCCGAGCTCGAGCTGTTGGTCACGACGGCGTCCCCCCTGGCCGTCACATCGATCAGCCCGGTATTCCTGAGCTCGTTGGCTCCGGCGCCACCCTCGATTCCCACGCCGGTGGCGTCAGCGGTGCCAAGCCCGCTCGTCGCCGCTCCGCCCACTGCCGTGGAGCTGGCGCCGCCGTTCACGGTCGACGTCGACGAGGCATCGATCGAGATCGTGCCGAGGTTCACGATCCTGTCGGCGTCGAGCCCGCCGTCGATACCGGTCGCCCTGGCGTCGGCCACGAGCAGCGCGCTGCTCGACGGGCTGCCCGCGAATACGACCGATGCTTTCGTCGATACGACATCCGCTGTGGATGACACGGTGATGGCCGAGAGGTTCTCTATCGCGTCAATGCCGTCGTCGCCGGTGAGGCCGAACCCGGCGCTCCTCGCGGCGAGCTGGGTGCTCGAGTTCGCCCCGCCGAAGATCGCGTTCGAGCCGCCCGTGGCGTTCAGCGTGGAGCCGAGCGTCACGGCCACGTTGCCGTTATTCCGCAGGAAATCGTCACCGCTGCCCCCGGTCATGCCGACGGCACGTCCGGTTGCGCTCACGGCCGACGCCCCTCCGGCCGCGCCCGCCAGGGTCCAGGAGGATCCGTTGATCGTGGCCTGAGACGTCGCGCCAACGGTCACGAAAAGACGGTTCAACAGGAAATCGTTCCCGAGGCCGCCGCTGAGACCCGCCACCGACGCATCGGCCGTCGTGCCGCCGCTGGTGCTGGCGCTTCCAGCGATGTTGACCGTGGAGTTGCTGGACTGGCTCGTGGCTGTCGCCGTGGCGTTGACGGTCCCGTCGTTGAGGACGCTGTCGTCGCCCGCTCCCCCCTCGAGCCCGGTGGCCGTGGCGGTGGGAGTCGTTTGCGCGTCGCCGCTGGTGGCGCCGAACACGGTGATCGACACGGCATTGGCCACCGCGGTCGCCGTGGCCACGGCGTCAACGACGCCGGTCGCCGTGTTGAAGACGAGATCGGCGTCATCCCCGCCGTCCAGGCCGATGGCGGTTGCTGAAGCCGTCGAATTCACGCCGCCAAGACCGGCTCCGGCGACGACGACGCCCGTGCTCCTCGCGGTCGCCGTGGACGCCGCCTGTGCGCCGATCGTCCCGGCGTTCCAGAGAACGTCCAGGCCCGCGCCGCCATCGATGCCGGTGGCAAACGCCTCCACCAGCGTGCTGGCATCGGCGATCGACGACCCGGCGACGCCGACGCTGACGTTCTGGCCGAACCCGAGCGCGGTCGGAACGAGCACGATCGTTCCGTTGTTGACGAGCGAGTCGTCGCCCGCTCCCCCCGCGATGCCGAACAGCTGCGCCCGACCGGTGCCACCCGCGTCGCTCACCAGGCTGCCAATGCCCACATTGACGCTCTGTCCACGAACCGTTGCCGTCGAGGTCAGGTTGATCTGCCCGTGATTGGTGACGGCGTCGTTGCCGTCGCCGCCGTCGAGACCGGCGGCGTTCGTCTCGGCATTGCCGGACGTGTTCCCGAAGCCGGCCCCGAGGCTCACCGATATCGCGCGCGCCTTCGACTCGGAGTCCACCTGGCCGCTGACGATCCCGAAGTTGTCGATCGAGTCGTCGCCGCCTCCGCCGGCGATGCCGGTGCCACGGCCGATCGCGTGTGCTTGCGAATCGGCGCCGGCGGCCCCGAATATGGCGACCGCCACAGACGTGTCCGTCGTCTCCGCCTTCGACGTCAGGAGGATGCTGGAAAGGCCGTTCGCGAGGATGCGATCGGCATCGTCGCCTCCGGCGATGCCGGTGGCGATCGATTCCGCCGTCGTACGGTTGTCGATCACGGAGCCGGATCCGGCGGCCCCGGTGAAGGTCGCCGTCACGGTGACACCGGTCGCAGTCGAGTTGGCCTTCGACACCAGCGCGCCATCCGAAATGATGTCGTCGATACCGGCGCCGCCGTCGATGGCCGTGGCACGAGCCGTTGACGTCGAGGCGGCCGCGGCGCCGGCGAACCCGCCCGCGAGGGATGCGGCCACGGCGACCGAATGCGTATCGGAGGCTGCGTCAGCCGTGATCGTGCTGGCAGAGTTCAGAATGACGTCGTCGCCGGCGCCGCCTGCGATCCCGGTGGAGGTGGCGTTCGCCGCCGTGCCTCCAGTCCAGAACGAGCTGCCGGCCACGCTTGCGCCGCCGCCGGTCACGCTCACCGCAACGTCGGTGGCAGACGCCTTCGACGTGGCCGTCAGATCGCCGCTGTTCACGAGCGTATCGGACTCCTGGCCACCCTGGATGGCAGTCGAATCAGCCGTCGCGGTCGAGCTCGAGATCGCTGCACCCACGCCGGCGACCGACACGGATACGCCGACTGACGATGTGGTCGCATCGGCGAGCGTGTCGATCGTCCCATCGTTGACGATCGTGTCCCGGCCGTTGCCGCCGTCGATGCCCGTCGCCGTCGCCTGGCCCTGGGTGCCGCCGTTCCACAGGGCGTCAGCCACGGCAGACACGCCGATGGCGGTGAGCGCCACGTTGACCGTGACGCCTGTCGCCTCCGCATCTGCGGTCACGTGGCCCGAGTTCTGGATCTGATCGTCGCCGGCGCCGGCGTCCAGCGCCGTCGAGCGCGCCGTGGCAGTGGACGTCGACAGCGCACCAGCAACGCCAAAGACCGCGATGCTTCCCGTGACGCCAACCGTGTTGGCATCGGAGGTCGCCGTGATCTGCCCGACGTTGAAGATACGGTCCGCGCCGCGACCCGTGGCAATGCCGCGGCCGACGGCCAGCGCCGACGTGCCGCCGTCCCAAGCCGCGTTGCCGGCGACCGACAGGCCGCCAACCGTGAACCCGATTCCGGTCGAGACGCCCAGCGCGTCGGCCGACGCCGTGAGCATGCCCCTGTTGTCCACGACGTCATCGTCGGAGGCGAGCGGCATCGGGTCGTTCTGCGGGTCGGGGCCCGTGATGATCGCCGTCGCGTTCGCTGTGCTCGTCGAGTTGACGATCGCTCCCGCGACGCCGAACACGTTCACGCTCACCGCGGCTGCAGCCGTTCGCGCCGTCGACAGCGCCTGGATTTCGCTGTCGTTGATCACCAGGTCGGAACCCACGCCAGTATCGATGCCCGCCGCAGTCGCGTCGGCCTTCGTTCCGCCGTCCCAGACCGAGTCGGCCGCCACGGCCACACCAAACGGCGTGACAGTCACCGTCAGGGCCGCGGCGTTGGACGTGGCATCGGAGACGAGCTTGCCGGTGCGGATGGTCCCGGGGACGGTCGTGTTGAGGACCACGTCGTCGCCGGCTCCGGTATCGATCGCCGTGCTGTGGGAGATCGCCGTCGACGTGCCGATTGCCGCGCCCACGCCCGCAACCGCCACGCTCACGGCGGCCGAGGCCGTTCCGGCACTGGAAAGCGCACTCAGCTCGCCGTCGTTGATGACGAGATCGGCGCCATCGCCTGTGGCAATGGCCCGGCTCGTGGCGTCGCCGGTGGTGCCGCCGTTCCAGGCCGCGTCGCCCGCAACCGAGACGCCGGCTGGCGTGACGCCGACGGTCACCGTGCCGGCCAGCGCACGCGCGTCAGCCGTCAGGGTGCCCGTATTCACGACCTGGTTGTTGCCGTCACCGGCGTCGATGGCAGTGGCGGTGGCCCTTGAGGTCGACGTCGCGATGGCCGCGGCCACGCCGGCAACCGCAACGCTCACGGCGGCCGATCCCGTGTTGGCATCGGCCGAAACGTCGATGGTTCCGTCGTTCATGATCGCGTCGTGGCCGAATCCGGTGGCGATGCCGCGAGCGATGGCCTCGGCGGTCGTGCCGCCGTCCCAGACGGCGCCTGCCGAGACGGCGACGCCAGCCAGGGTGACGGTGACGGGAGTCGATAGCGCGAGCGCGACGGCATCGGCCGTCAGGGCGCCCTGGTTGTTCACCACGTCGTCATCGGCCGGATTGGGCATCAGGCTGTCGGCCGGGTCGCCCCCGGCGTCGATCGCCGTGGCGCTGGATTTGGCGGTCGACGTCGCGCTGGCGCCGGCGACGCCGGCAACTGCCACACTTACGGCCGCCGAAAGCGACCGCGCAGTCGACGTCGCGCCGATCTCGCTCTGGTTGCTCACCCAGTCGTTGCCGAGACCGGCAGCGATACCCCTTGCACTGGCATCGGCCGTCGTCCCGCCGTCCCACACCGCATCGGTCGCCAGGGCAACGCCCGCGGGGGTGACCGAGACCGTCGCCGCGCCTGCGTGAGCCGTCGCGTCTGACGTCAACTTCCCCGTCCTCCCCGATCCGGTGTTGTTGTTGACGATCGTGTCGTCGCCATTCCCCCCGTTGATGGCGTCGGCGCGAGCGACCGAGGTGGACGTGCCGACGGCGGTCGCCACTCCGGCGACCGCGACGCTGACAGGGACGGACACCGTGATGGCGTTGGAGGTCGCGGTGATCTCGCCGTCGTTGGCGATGAAATCCGCACCGTCGCCGGCGCTGATCGTCCGGGCCGTGGCTTCCGCCTTGGTGCCGCCGTTCCAAGCCGAATCGCTGGAAGCCATCGTGACGCAGGTGTTGAACACGGAGCCGGTTTCCCCGCGCTTTCAAGGGCGCAGCTTCTAACAGCTGCGCCCTTTTGTCATTGCCCACCCGCCTTCGCCTCCGACCAGCGAAAAATTGCCCAGGATAACTTACCCGACTGACTCGTTTTGTGTTTCTCTGCGAACTCTGCGTGCTCTGCGGTTAAAACTGTGGGACTTTCGCCATGAGAAATTAACCGCGGAGAACGCAGAGAACGCAGAGA
>Ga0209640_10005236_pt1 | contig 11347 bp, 11 predicted proteins | sample RifCSP10_1_FD_184018 | JGI IMG/M metagenome (GOLD analysis project Ga0209640, IMG submission 184018) | Soil microbial communities from Rifle, Colorado - Rifle CSP2_sed 10_1 (SPAdes) (version 2) | ecosystem: Environmental > Terrestrial > Deep subsurface > Rock core/Sediment | place: Rifle...
TCCTACCAGGAACGGAATGTCGGCGGGCAATCGGTTGCGGCGTTCGCGTTCGGTCTGCTGATGGTCTTCCTGGTGCTGGCCGCCCAGTATGAGAGCTGGAAGGTGCCCTTTGCCGTGATCCTGGCCGTCCCCTTCGGCGTCTTCGGGGCCTTGTCCGCCGTATGGGCTCGCGGGATGACCAACGACATCTACTTCCAGATCGGGCTGGTCACCCTGATCGGCCTCTCCGCCAAAAACGCGATCCTGATCGTGGAGTTTGCCAATCAGCGCCACGAGCACGGCATGTCGGCGGCAGAGGCGGCGATCGAGGCGGCCGAGCTTCGGTTTCGGCCGATCATCATGACATCCATGGCATTCATCATGGGTGTGGTGCCTCTCGTCGTCGCCACGGGCGCCGGGGCGGCCGGCCGGCAATCCATTGGCACCGGCGTCTTCGGCGGTATGCTCGCCGCGACCTTTATGGCGATTTTTTTCGTACCGCTGTTCTTCGTGCTGGTCAGGAAGTTGACTCTGCGCCGTCCCGGTCAAGCTGTCGTCAGTTCCGGTGCAGCGCCTCCCGTGGAAGGAGGCCCCTGATGCGCAGCCTCGCCTCTGCAGTGCTCTCGGTGCTGCTGATCTCCTGTGCGATGGGCCCGGACTATACGCGCCCCGGCATTTCGACCCCGGAGTCCTTCCGCATGGCCGTGAAGGAGGGAGAGTCCATCGCCAATCTGCCCTGGTGGGAGCTGCTCCGCGATGAGGAACTCCAACAGTTGGTCCGCATCGCTTTGCAGGAGAACAAGGATATCAAACAGGCGGTCGCGAGCGTCGAAGAATTCCAAGCCCGATTGTTCATCGCGCGGACGGACTTCGCCCCGCAAATCAGCATGGACGCCAACGCTCCAGCCTTCGGCCGGCTCAAGGGGGCGCGAATCCCCGGCTTTCCCACACCATTCAGCTATTACGGGGAGGGCAACCTGTCGTGGGAGCTCGATATCTGGGGTCGGGTCCGCAGGGCGAATGAGGCGGCGCGCGCCGACCTCCTGGCGCGAGAGGAGAACCGACGCGCCGTCATTCTGGAACTGGTGAGCGGCGTGGCCCAAGCCTATTTCGATCTCCGCCAGTTGGACATGCAATTGGACATCGCCAAACGCACGCTTCAGTCGTGGGAGGAGTCGGTGCGGATCGCCCAGGCCCGGCTGCGCCAGGGGATGATCCCCAAGCTGGACGCCGACCAATTCGAGGCGGAACGGGCCAACGCCGCGGCGCGAACGGCTGAGCTGGGCCGTCAGATGGTCCAGAAGGAGAACGAGCTCAGCGTGCTGCTCGGGAGAAATCCCGCCCAAATTCCCAGGGGACGCCTGCTGACCGAGCAGGTTATGCCGCCCGAGGTGCCGGCCGGCCTCCCCTCCGTCCTGCTCCAGCGCCGTCCGGATATTCTTCAAAGCGAGCAAGAACTGGTCGCAACCACCGCCAGAATCGGGGTCGCCAAGGCGGAGCGTTTTCCGAAAATCACGCTCACGGGACTCCTCGGCGTGGCGAGTCCACAATTGTCGAGCCTTGGAAGCGGAGACTTTGGCGCTGCGGGCCTGGGATTGGCCGGCCCACTTCTCAACGCCCAGACGTTAGGATTCCAGCAGCAGGCGGTCGAAGCCCAGGCCAGGCAGGTCCTGGCTCAATACGAGAAGACGATCCTCACGGCCTTCAAGGAGGTTGAAGACGCTCTCGTTGCAGTCCGCACGGCCCGCCAACAGACCGAAGCGCAAGAAGCCCAGGTCACAGCCCTGCGGTCGGCCCTGCATCTCGCCGAGCTGCGGTACAAGGGGGGAATCGCCAATTACCTGGATGTGCTTACCGCCAAGCGAAGTCTTTTCGACGCCGAGCTATCGCTCGCGGCCACCCGCCGGCTCCACCTGGTGTCGGTCGTCCAGCTCTACAAGGCCCTGGGCGGGGGCTGGTCACCAAGCGGTCCAGGTGAGGGGGGGGCCGCTCCATCTCCGACCGTGCCCGGCGGCGGTTGACTCCGTCAAGGAGACGATACCACGGGAAAGAACAAATTATGGCATTGAAGAAGGGCGACATCATCGACGAGTACAAACGGTTTCCGGACAGCTGCGGGCTGGTGGTCAAGGTCATGGCCGGCGGCGAGGGCTTCCGGAAGATCGTATGCTGTGGCCACGAACTCTCCGAGGAGGACATCGTGCCAGAACGGATCAAGCAGAGCGGGCGGAAGATGAGCGGGAAGGGGGTCGGGTTCATCATCGACGAAAAGAAGGGGCACCCGACCTCCTGCGGTCTCCGCCTGATGATCCTGGACGGCGGCCAGGGCCTGCAACACATCGAATGTTGCGGGCCTCCCTTGACCCTGGCGGACGAAAAGGAATTCTCAGATCTGGGGGTCCGGAACGCCAGGAAGCCTGTCCAGGAACGAGACCCGGAGGGACCCGGCGGGCCGACCGGGCACACCTGACACCCGGCCGGATGGAGCGGAGATCAGACCAGGGTAATGCGATGCAGTTTCGCCTGAAATTCCATGACCGAGAGCGCTTGATGCATGCGCTGCAATCTCAGGTTTCGTTCACGGAGGGCTACCTGATTCTGGAGAGGCACCCCATGGCCCCGCAGAGAGGCCTGCAGTTTCCGAAGGTGGTGAAAGAGCTCCTGGTACGAGGAAACATCAAATTTCTTCAGGACCAAGGGGCTCACCGAAACGTACCCTTCCATGATGTCCTTGGCCATCAACCCCAAGCTTCGGGAGCGGGCGACCGCGGTCCCTGTCGGTTTCGATCCCTTCGCCACAAGCCCTCCTACATCAGCTCCCGCCGCACGGTGATCTTGGATTTGGCCTTCAGCGCCTCCTGATAGGCGACCACCGCCCGCTGCTGCTTCATCGCCAGGGCGGCCTGCTGGCCCCGCTCGGCGGGCGAAACCGCCGCTTCCATCGGCATCGCCGGCATCGGCTGCCCGGCCATGGCCGCCAGGGCTTCAGCCAGCTCGCTCGAGGTGGGCGCCACCGATTCACGGACCAGCGCCCGCGCCTTCTCCCGCATCAAATCGGCTCTCTGAGAGGCCTCGAACATCGCGGGGGTCAGGCGATTGGCAGCCAGCACGCGCTTGTATTGCTCAGGATCGAACTTGCCTTTATTTTGAAACGCCGGAACCTTCATGATCGAGTCCCGCAACTCGGTCGGGGTGACGGTCACGCCCATTTCCTTGGCGGCCTGCATCCAGAGCCGGCTTTCGATGAGCTGGTCAATTACCTGCTGCTTGAGCTGATCTTCCGGAATATCCCCAGGCATCATCTCCTTGTAGAACCGGTACATATTCTGGTAGACACGCAGGTACTCGTCCCGCGAAACCCTGTCATCTCCCACGCTTATGATGACGTCCTCCTGGTTCTGTTCGAACCCCCACCACCCCATGGTCACCACGAAGGCCATGGCGATGAGGATCATGACACCCCGATAAAGCCAGGGACGTTCGATCGCGCTCTCCCGGATTACTTTCAACATCGTGCGCTCCCCTCCTCAGAGAACCTGGAAAATACTATAGACGCCGCGCGGCAATAACGCAACGCCGCTCAACTATTTGTCTTTCCATGTGTTTGTTGCTATACTGTACTACAAAATGTGGGGGCAGGTCACTTGTCGGCGAGGGAGGGCATCCTCGAAGGGGAACAAATTCGCGAATCGCCTTCGCCCATCCCCAAAGGCACGGTCCTCAATCGGTTCATAGCGAAGTCTCTGGATTTATTGATTGTTCTCGGGATTGGTGAAATAGCACCACCGTATGGATTCTGGGCGGGTCTGTGGTACGTATTGGTCGCGGACGGCTTTGCCGGCCGCAGCATCGGAAAGCGGCTGATCGGGTTACAGACTTGGGTACCCGCATTGCATATCGGAGCCGGCTTCAAGAACTCGATCGTCCGCAACATTCCCCTGGCGGCGGGCTACCTGGCCTGGCAGATCCCGTATGTAGGATGGCTGGCGACCGCAGCGGTGCTGGGCGTCGAGGCGCTGTTGATTCTCGGCAACGAGCGCGGACTGCGGATCGGCGACGAGATGGCCCACACCCAAGTGATCGATGAAAATATCTTTGATGTGGATGCCCGGGCATAAGGAGGAACCGACGTGAGCATTGCCTCCGACATCCTCGGCTGGTTCTCGAACGACTTGGCGATCGACCTCGGCACGGCCACCACGCTGGTGTACGTCCGGGGACGAGGCATCGTCCTGAACGAGCCCTCGGTGGTGGCGATCGAGAAAAAGACCGAACGCGTCCTGGCCGTCGGCGTCGAAGCCAAGAAGATGTTGGGCCGGACGCCCGGCAACATCACCGCCATCCGCCCGATGAAGGAGGGGGTGATCGCCGACTTCGAGATGGCCGAGAAGATGCTCAGGCACTTCATCACCAAAGCGCACAACCGCAGCACCTTCGTGCGGCCGCGCATCATCATCGGCGTGCCCTCCAGGATTACCCAGGTGGAGCAGCGGGCGGTCCGCGATTCGGCTGAACTGGCCGGCGCGCGCGAGGTCTATCTGATCGAGGAGCCCGTCGCGGCCGCGATCGGCGCCGGCCTCCCGATCACGGAGCCTTCCGGCAACATGGTGGTGGACATCGGCGGCGGCACGACCGACATTGCCGTGCTCTCCCTCGGGGGGATCGTCTACAGCGAATCCGTCAAGGTGGCGGGGGACCGCATGGACGACGCCATCATGAATTACGTCAAGAAGAAGTACAACCTCCTCATCGGCGACCACATGGCCGAACGGATCAAGGTCGAGGTCGGCTCCGCCTACCCCTTCGAGGAGAAGAAGACGATGCTCGTAAAGGGCCGCGACCTGATCTCCGGGATTCCCCGCACGCTCGTGCTCGACGACGCCGAAATCCGGGAGGCCCTGCTCGAGACGATCAGCACCATCGTCAACGCCATCAAGGTCGCCCTGGAGAACACGCCCCCGGAGCTGGCCGGCGACATCATCGACTGCGGGATCGTGCTCACGGGAGGGGGATCGCTGCTCCACGGCATGGACATCCGCCTGCGGGAAGAGACCGGCCTGCCCATCATCACCGTGGATGACCCGCTCACGTCCGTTGTGCTGGGGGTGGGGAAAATCCTGGACGAGATCGATCTCCTCAGAAAAATCAGCGTGATGTCCCAGTACAGCAGCTCGCGGTAACGCGGTGGCCCGGCGGGTGCCATGATTTCCCTGCAATCCATCACGGGCGCCAAGCGAGCCGTCCTTGTTCTTCTCGCCATCGTCGCGGCCGCCTTCCTCGTCTTCCCGGAATCCCGCACGGGCCCGTTACAAATGATTGGGCGGCCCCTGGTCGCCGTGGTCGCCATCCCTTTGCGCGCGGTGGACGCGGTGAACCACGGGGTCGACTCCGTGTGGGGCCGGTACATCGCCCTGCGCCGTATGGGGGAGGACAACCTGACTCTCCGCCAGGACCTCGCGCGTTTGCAGGAGGAGAACATCAAACTGCGCGAGACGGCCGCCGCGACCGACCGGCTGCGCGCCCTGCTCGAGCTGAAGGAAAAGACCGAGTATCCCACGATCGCGGCCCAGGTGATCGCGCGAGACCCCACCAATTGGTACCGCAGCGTGATCATCAACAAAGGGCGACGAGAGGGTCTGGCCGCCGACATGGGGGTGGTGACCCCGGCCGGAGTCGTGGGGCGGATCGTCAAAGTCTACGATCACCTGTCGGTCGTGCTCCTGATCAACGACCGGAACAACGCGGTGACGGGCCTGGTGCAACGCACGCGGGACGAGGGGATCGTCGAGGGCACCGAGAAAGGCCTCTCCCAGATCAAGTACCTTCCCCTCCTCTCCACCGTCAAGGTAGGCGATGCGGTGGTCACCTCGGGCCTGGCGGGGGGCTTCCCACGCGGGCTCCCGATCGGCCGCATCACCAAGATCGAGCGCCGCGAGGCGGAGCTCTTCCTGTCGGCGGAGATCGAGCCGGTGAGCGACTTCTCGAAGCTGGAGGAGGTGCTGATCATCACCGCCCCCCGGGGGACGGACGAGCTGCCGGCCAATCCCTTTCCGATGCACCCGACCGCCCCGAGCAGGCGGGACGGGGGAGAGCCGCGATGAAGTACCTCATCTACGCCCTGCTGGTGCCCCTCCTGATCCCCTTCCAGGTCCTCGGGTTCGATCGGCTCAGCATCGGAGGGATCCGACCGGATCTTTCGCTGGTGGCCGTCTCCCTGATCGGGCTCCACATGGGGGAAATGGAAGCCGTCACGGTGGGCGCGGCGCTCGGATTCACCCAGGACCTCCTTTCGGGCAGCCTGCTGTGGGGAAACCTCTGCTTGAAGCCGCTGGTCGGCCTGCTGGCCGGGCTGGCGAGACGGAATCTGGTCAACCTCACGATGAAGTTCGTCTTCGCCCTGTTGCTCGCGCTCTCGATCTTTTCCGGGTCGGTCATGTTCCTGCTGAAGTCCCTGACGGGCCCCGGAGCCGACTTCTTCGCGGCCGCCCGGGAGACGATCCTCCCCCAGGCCTGTTACGACGCCGTCCTCGGCACCGTCGTGCTCATGTTGATGCAGCGATGGGGGCCGGCTCGCAAGTCATACACCGTCATCACCAATGAGTAAATTCACCACCCAGCACGAAGCCTTCAGGAATCTCCAGCGCCGGCTCCTCTTCCTGCGGCTGGGGCTCATGATCGGGCTCGTCCTCCTCTCCACGCGCCTCTGGTACCTCCAGGTCAACAAGGGCGGGTACTATCGGGGGCTGTCGGAGCAGAACCGGGTCCGGACGGTGGATCTCAAGCCGGCCCGCGGCTTGATCTTCGACCGCCAGGGCGAGTTGCTCGCCAACAATGTCCCCGGCTTCAATCTGTACCTCACGGTGGAGGACATCCCCGACCGGGACGAGCTGGCCGACGCCCTGGAAGGGCTGATCGGCCTGCCCCGGTCAGAGACCAAAAAGCGGCTGGCCAACAACGCCAAATCCTACGTCCCGATCCTCTTGAAGACCGGCCTCACCCTGCGGGAGGCCGCGCTCATCGAAGGGCACCGCCTGGAACTCCCGGGATTGAGGATTCAGGCGGAGTCTCAACGCAACTACCTCCACGGGAACTTCGGCGGGCACTTGCTGGGTTACGTCGGAGAGGTTTCCTCCGAGCAGTTGGACGAGCCGGCCTTCCAGGACCTCACCCAGGGGAGCATTGTGGGCAAGACTGGCGTGGAGAAGACGTACGATCACGCGATCCGGGGCAAGCCCGGGCGGAAGACCATCGAGGTGGACGCGCGGGGGAGCGAACGGAAAACCCTCTCGGTGGCCGAACAGACCCCGGGGGACGATCTGTTCCTGAGCATCGACCATCCCCTGCAGCGTCTCGCGGAATCGCTCCTGGGCGAGGAAGCCGGATCCATCGTCGCCCTGGACCCCACGAACGGGGATGTCCTCGTCCTGGCGAGCCGCCCCGCCTTCGACCCCAACGCGCTGTCGCGCGGCCTGTCCAGCGCCCTCTGGGAGCAGATTTCCAAAGACCCCCGCCACCCGTTGACCAATCGATCCATCCAGGGCCAGTACCCTCCGGGCTCCACGTTCAAGATCTTCGTGGCCGCGGCCGCGCTGGAGTCCGACAAATGGTCCTCCGATTCGACGGTCCGGTGCACCGGCGCCTACCCCTTCGGAAACCATGTGTTTCGCGACTGGAAAAAAGGCGGGCACGGGTCCATCGCTCTCTCCGAGGCGATCGTGCATTCGTGCGACGTCTATTTCTACAACGTGGGGCATCGGCTCGGGATCGACGCCATCGCGCAAATGGCCGGCAAATACGGCCTGGGGGTGCCCACCGGCATCGAATTGCCGTCTGAGAAGGGCGGGACGCTCCCCTCGACCGAATGGAAGCAGCGGGTCCGGAAAGAAGTCTGGTATCCGGGCGAGACCATCTCGGCGTCCATCGGACAGGGCTACCTCACGGTCACCCCTCTCCAGATGGCCGCGGCGATGGCGGCTGTGGGGAACGGCGGGGTCTTGTACAAGCCCCGGCTGGTGCGGGCCGTCCGCGACCGGATGACCGGCCAGATCCAGGAGATCCTGCCGGTGGTCCGAGGGGTGATCCCGCTGCGGGACGAATCCGTCGCGTTGCTCCATGAGGCCCTGCACGAGGTCGTCCAGCGCGGCACGGGGACCCGGGCGCGATCGACCATCGTGGAGATCGCGGGCAAAACCGGAACGGCCCAGACCGTCGGGGCCCGCGCCCAGATCTCGACCGGGCCCGAGGGGGTCCCCAAGCAGTTTCGCGACCATGCCTGGTTCGTGGCCTACGCCCCGGCCGAGAATCCCAAGATCGCGGTCGCGGTGATCGTCGAGAACATCGGGCACGGGGGCACTTTCGCGGCCCCCATCGCCAAGGCCCTGATCGAAGAATATCTGGAGCAATCCGAATCCCATGATCGACAGCCGCATCCAGGACAACTTTGAGTGGCGCTTCATCCTCGTGTCGGTCGGCATCCTCCTGCTGGGGGTGACGTCCATCTATAACGTCACGCACGACCTGGACCAGTCGGGCCACGTCCCCATTTACGTCAAACAGCTCGCCTGGATCCTGGTCGGCAGCGTGGCGCTGCTGGCCGCCATGGTCATCGATTACCACGCGCTCGCCCGGCACGCCTATCTCCTGTATGGCATCATGCTGGGCCTTCTGGTCCTGGTCTTCATCATGGGCCGCTCGAGCCGCGGCGCGCAGCGGTGGTTCCCCCTGGGCCCCTTCGCGTTTCAGCCCTCGGAGATGGCCAAGCTGGCGCTGGTCCTGGCCTTGGCGAAATATTTCTCCGATGTCCCCCGGGCCGGATGGGTGCACCAGGTGATCATCCCCGGGCTGATCATGGCTCCGGGGCTCCTCTTGATCCTGAAGCAGCCCGATCTCGGGACCGCCATGAGCTACACCTTCATCTTTGTGTCCATGGTCCTTGTGGGCGGGCTCCGGGCCAAGGCCCTCGGCATGGTGGTCCTCTTCGGGTCGATGCTGTTCCCGTTCATCTGGGAACTCTTCTGGAGCTCCCTGCACGACTATCAGCGCGAGCGCATCCTGACCTTTTGGGACCCCATGACCGACCCGGCGGGCAAGGGCTATCACGCCCTGCAATCGCAGATCGCGATCGGGTCAGGCGGGCTGTTCGGCAAAGGCCTGGACGAGGCCACCCAGAGCCGCCTCAAGTTCCTCCCAGAGGGCCACACGGATTTCGTCTTCGCCGTGTTCGCCGAGCAGTGGGGCTTTATCGGCGCCCTCGTCCTCTTTGCGCTGTTCGCGGCCCTGCTCTACCTCTCGGCCGAGATCGCCTTCAAGGCCAAGGACACCCTGGGAGTGCTCCTGGCAACCGGCATTCTCTCGATGTTGGGATTCTGCCTCACGGTCAATATTGGCATGACGATGGGGATCTTCCCGATCGTCGGCATTCCCCTCCCGCTGATGAGTTACGGAGGGACGACCACCGTGACGTCAATGGCGGCGCTGGGCCTGTTGTTGAATGTGAAACGACGTCGATTGACCTTGTTTTATTGAGAGTTGCGCCCCCGCCTTTGCCTCCCCGAGGGGAAGGAAGGCGAGAGGGATTTTTAACCTTTTGACGGCAGGCGGGTCTAACGGATTGATGGAGACGGCACGAGCGCGCACTCCATCCGGTATCCCCTTCTGCCAAGGGAGTGTGCATGGGCTCGGAGATCATCATCAATGTAGGGCAAGAGGAAACCCGGGTTGCGGTCCTCGACAAAAAGATCCTGACGGACCTCTATTTCGACCGGGTCAAACACCGGGACGTCGTCGGCAACGTCTATAACGGGAAAATTGTGCGGGTCCTGCCGGGCCTGCAAGCCGCCTTCGTCGACATCGGGCTGGAGAAGGCCGCGTTCATCCACGTCTCGGAGCTCACCGGCGAGGCCGATGCGGCGGAAACCCTCTTGGAGCTGGACGACAAGACCTCCGAGGTCCCGAAGGCCCGCCGGCATTCCTCCAAGCCCATCGAGGAGCTGCTCAAAGAGGGCCAAGACCTCATGGTCCAAGTCACCAAGGGCCCCATCGGGACGAAGGGCGCGCGCGTCACCTCCTACATCTCCCTGCCCGGCCGCTACCTGGTGTTCATGCCCAACGTGGACCACATCGGCATCTCGCGCCGGATCGAGAAGGACGAGGAACGCGCCCGCCTCAAACAGCTCATGCAGAAGGTCCGCAAGCCGGGCTCCGGCTACATCGTCCGGACCGTCAGCGAGGGGGTCTCCGACGAGGAACTCCGTTCGGACGTGGAGTTCCTCCAGGCCTCCTGGGACGACATCGTGAAGAAAAAGGCCCGCCTGAAGCCCCCCTCGCTTCTGCACAGCGACCTTGATCTGGTCTTTCGGACCGTCCGGGACCACTTTACCAAAGAGGTCCAGCACTTGTGGATCGATTCCAAGCCCGACTATGAGGCCACCCGCGAGTTCGTCAGCCGCTATCTCCCCGAACTGCTGTCGCGTATCCACCTTTACGACAAGGACGAGCCGATCTTCGAGCACTTCGATCTCGAGGCGGAAATCGCCAAAGCCATGGCCCGCAAGGTCTGGCTCAAGTCCGGCGGCCACATCGTGATCGACCACACGGAGGCCATGACCGTCATCGACGTCAACACGGGCCGCTTCGTCGGCAAACGGGACCTCGAGGAGACGATCGTCAGGACGAACCTGGAGGCCGTGAAGGAGATCGCCTACCAGCTCAAGCTGCGCGGCATCGGCGGGATCATCATCATCGACTTCATCGACATGGAACGCGAGCGCAACCGGGAAAAAGTCTTCCAGGCCCTCACCGACGCCCTGGCCCACGACAAGGCCCGGGCCCGCATTCTGCGGGTCTCGGAACTGGGCCTGGTGGAGATGTCCCGCGAGCGCGTGCGGGAGGACCTCTACCGGGCCCTCTCCGAACCCTGCCACTACTGCGAAGGGCGGGCGTACACGAAGAATCCGACCACGATCTGTTACGAGTTGTTCCGCGACATCCGGCGGCTGGAACCCACGGCCGAGGAAAGCACCGTCATCATCAGCGCCCATCCCCATGTCGCCGGCCTGCTCACGGACGAGGAGTCCGCCTCCGTCGCGGAACTGGAACGCGAGTGCCGGGTGAAGATCATCATCAGGGCCGACCCGACTCTCCACATCGAACAATTCGATATCGTCATGTTCTAGGGGTGAACACCGGAACGATGCAGCGTGAATTCTGAATTCAGCATTCTGCGTTCCATGGGCCACGCTCAGGTCGCCCTTGACTGTGCCCCGGACCTTGGTTATTTTGAAGAACGAGTCTACCCGGCACCGCCACATCCCGGTCACAGGCCCAGGTAAAGACCACGCACATGACACCGAGCGGATTAAAAACTCAG
>Ga0209640_10005237_pt1 | contig 11347 bp, 2 predicted proteins | sample RifCSP10_1_FD_184018 | JGI IMG/M metagenome (GOLD analysis project Ga0209640, IMG submission 184018) | Soil microbial communities from Rifle, Colorado - Rifle CSP2_sed 10_1 (SPAdes) (version 2) | ecosystem: Environmental > Terrestrial > Deep subsurface > Rock core/Sediment | place: Rifle...
TCCGACATCCGACATCCGACATCCGCAGGTGGCACACTTCAACGAGGGATGATTCCATGGCGTACCGGTTGACAACCCGTCGCATCGGCATGGCGGTGTTCGGTGTAGCCGTCGTCGCTGTCGCGATCGCGGTGCAAGCGCGGCAGTCGAACGCCGTGCAGGGCGCGGCCAAGGTCCGCGGCAACGTGCCCGGCGAGTGGCGCTACTGGGGTGGCGACGCGTGGAGCACGCGTTACTCCGCGCTGGATCAGATCAACGCGTCGAACTTCGGATCGCTCGAGGTGGCGTGGCAGTGGAGCGCCAGCCCGCTTGGCGCCGACGAGTACTATCGGACGACGCCGCTCTATGCGAACGGACGCCTGTTCACCGTCGCGACGACGCGCCGCGTGGCCGCTGCCATCGACCCGGAGTCGGGTGAGACGCTCTGGATGTGGCGACTCAACGAGGGCATTCGCTGGCAGAAGGCGCCGCGTCAGTTCGCCGGCCGCGGACTGGCCTACTGGAGCGACGGACCTAACGAGCGAGTGATCGTGGTGACGCCCGGCTACCACCTGGCGGCGCTGGACGCGAAAACCGGTATTCCCGACCCCAAGTTCGGCACCAACGGGGTCGTGGACCTGATGGACGGCCTCGGGATGCCGCTGGTGCCGCTGGCCGTCGATGATTCCGGCTCGCTCGTCATTTCCGACGCGGCGCCGTATCGCCAGGCGCGTCCCGGTGAGGCGTGGGATCCGGTGAAGAAGATCGGCGCCGACGGCACCATCGGCATCGACCCGAAGTTCGGGCAGATCGCCAACAGCTCGCCGGCGATTGTCGTGAATGACGTCATCGTGGTCGGCAACTCGTCGATCCACGGGTACTATCCCATCCGCGTCCGGAACATCCCTGGTTTCATTCGCGGCTTCGACGCCAGAACCGGGAAGCAACTCTGGAAGTTCAACCTCGTTCCGCAGCCGGGTGAGTTCGGCGCCGAGACGTGGCAGAACGGTTCGAAGATCGGCACCGAGGGCGTCGGCAAGAATGACGCGTGGGGCACGTATGCCGCCGATCCGGAACTCGACCTCGTCTACATCCCGGTCGGCATGCCGCTCATGGACGAGTACGGCGGACATCGCCCCGGCAACAACCTCTTCGGCAACTCGATCGTTGCCATCGACGTAAAGACCGGCCAGCGGAAGTGGCACTTCCAGATGGTGCATCACGACATCTGGGACTATGACACGCCGATGTCGCCGAACCTGCTGGACGTGACGATCAATGGGCGGCCGCGAAAGATCGTAGCGCAGACGACCAAGCAGGGCTGGGTTTACACATTCGATCGCGTAACGGGCGAACCGATCTGGCCAATGCCGGAGACGCCAGTGCTGCAAAGTGACGTGCCGGGTGAGAAGACCTCGCCGACGCAGCCCATTCCGTCTCGTCCGGCGCCCTACTCACATCAGGGACTGACTGAGGCCGACCTCATCGACTACACGCCGGCCATCAAGGACTCGGCACTGAAGCTCGCGAAGGCCTGTCGGATGGGACCGTACTTCATCCCGGCATCGCTGGCGGATGGCTCCACGCCGAGCGGCTTGAAGTGCTCGTGGTACGCGCCGGGCGCGAGCGGCGGCGTGAACATCGACGGTGGCGCTGCCGCCGATCCGGAAACCGGCATGCTGTTCGTCGGTGGACAGAGTGGACTCGGCACAATCGTCCTTCAGAAGGATCCGTGCTCGGAGTTCCGCTACAGTTCGCCGCGCGACAGTTGCGGGCTGATCGGCGCCCTTCCTGCTCCGCCGGGTTACGTCAAGCGCGAGGTGGGATCAGGGCGTTCAGTTGCGGTCACGCAGATCGGCGGTGTGCCGATTCTGAAGCCGAAGCAGATGGGTGGCATCACGGGCTATGACATGACCACCGGCGACAAGAAGTGGTGGCTCCCGAACGGTGGCGTAATGCGCCAGGTGACGACGGAGTCTCCGTTATTTGCCGGCGTCACGTTGCCACCTGTGCCGGCGATTGGCGGACAGCCGCAGGTGATCAATACGAAGACGCTCATGATCTACGGCACCGGGCGTTCCGGAGGAGCGGGTGGTCGTCGCGGTGGCGGTGGTGGAGCCGGTGCCGCAGGCGCCGCGCCGGCGCAACCGGCGAACCAGCCGCAACTCTACGCCATCGACAAGGCGACCGGTCAGCAGGTAGCCACCGTGCGGATTCCCCAGGTGAACACGGCGGTCCCGATGACGTTCATGCACAAGGGGAAGCAGTACATCGTTTTCGCGTATGGCCAAGGCTCCAATACCGGCCTGACCGCGCTGACGCTGCCGGCGGCGCCGGCTGGTTCACGGAACGGCGGTTCGGGCGATCGTCAGTAGCCCTGCCGAAACTGTAGTGCAGGAGAGCCGCCCGCACGGGCGGCTCTCCTGCTTTTCGGGGTCGCGACAACCGGCTGCACTTGCAAGCGAATGACGTGCGGTCCAGTATGGCGCACCTTCACCCTGCCTCGTGACCTCACGTCGCAACTTCATCCGATTCCTCGCCGGGAGCCCGCTGATGGCCGCGTGGGGTTCCGGGCTCCCCAGCCTTCGTGAGGTCGCAGGCGACCCGCACACGGAGGCCCGCGCGCTGGAGCGGCTGCTCCAGGGCATCGCGCCCATCGCCTCTGCCGACCAGGCGCTGAACATCATGGACTTCGAGTCCGCGGCGCGGGCGGCGCTCCCGCCGGCGCATTTCGGCTACATGGCGAGCGGTGTCGATGACGACGCCACGCTGCGGGCCAACCGCGAGGGATACTCGCACTGGGTGATCCGCGCGCGGCGCATGGTGGACGTGAGCCGCGTCGACACGTCGGTCACCTTGTTAGGCACCAGGTGGGAGACGCCGATCGTTGTCTGTCCCACCGGGAGCCAGAAGGCCTTCCATCCGGAAGGTGAGATCGCGACCGCCAGGGCGGCGCAGGCGAAGCGACACCTGCAGGTCCTTTCGGGAGTGACCACCACGTCGGTGGAAGACGTGAACGCCGCGCGCGGAACGCCGGTCTGGTTCCAGGTCTATCCCACCAACGACCGTGCCGTCGGCCTGGCCATCGCCCGGCGCGCCCAGGCGGCCGGGTGCCCCGTGCTGGTGCTGACCGTGGACCTGAACGGCGGGCGCAATTCCGAGACGGAGGCGCGCGCTGCCCGGACCGACACGCGAGAGTGTTCGCGCTGCCACGCGCCGGGCGTGCAGGGATACGTCAGGCGCAAGCCGATGTTTGATGGGTTGGACCTGTCGAAGGTCACCGACTTCGGCGACCAGGCGATGACGTGGGACTACGTGGGGCGCGTCCGCGAGAACGTCCCGCGGATGAAGCTCGTGCTCAAGGGGATCGTCACGCGCGAGGACGCCGCGCTGGCCGTGAAGCACGGAGTGGACGCCATCGTCGTCTCGAATCACGGTGGGCGCGCCGAGGAGAGCGGGCGCGCGACGATCGAGAGCCTTCCCGAAGTGGTGGCGGCCGTCAACGGGGCGATGCCGGTGTTGCTCGACGGCGGCATCCGCCGCGGGACCGACATCTTCAAGGCACTCGCGTTAGGCGCACGGGCGGTGGGCATCGGCCGACCATATCTGTGGGGGCTGGCGGCGTTCGGACAGCCCGGCGTGGAGGCGGTGCTCACCATCCTTCGTGGGGAACTTGAGCTGGCGATGCGCCAAGCAGGAACGACGTCGCTGGCACGGATCACGCGCGCGTCTGTGGTCCGGGCCTGACGGCGCTCACGCCCGCCGGTCAGACATCTGGCACCGGGGCTACCACCACGGTGTGATGCTGCCCGTCGTCTACGAGCTGGATGGTGCCGTCGGGAACAACTCTCCCGTCCACCGTGACCTCGGCGCCACGATGCTGCACGCCAGCCGGGTCGCGCACCGCGATCTCCCAGGTCGACTCGCCAAATCGATACGTGATTTCATAGCCGTCCCAGGCCGTCGGAACGCGAGGTTCAATACGCAGCGTGCCACCGACCTTCCTGAAGCCGAGGATCTCCTCGAGACCGACCCGGTACATCCAGCTCGCCGAGCCGGTGTACCATGTCCATCCGCCGCGACCAAGTTGTGACGGCGCGGTGTAGACATCCGCCGCCACCACGTAAGGCTCCACCTTGTAGCGCCTGATGTCCTCCGCGCTCGCACTGCGGTTGAGCGGGTTGATCATCTGGAGCAACTCGAACGCGCGATCGCCGTCGCCCTGTCGCGCGGTCGCCATCACGGCCCACAACGCCGCATGCGTGTACTGAGCGCCGTTCTCGCGCACGCCGGGCAGGTACCCCATGATGTAGCCCGGGTCATGCATACTGTGGTCGAACGGTGGCGTCAGCAGCATGATCACTCGCGCGTCCTTGCGCACCAGGTGCTCGTTCAGCGCACGCATGGCGAGGTGCCGCCTCGCGAAACTGCCGGCGCCGGCAATCACGCTCCAGCTCTGGGCAATGGAATCAATCCGGCACTCTTCGCTGGTGGCCGACCCCAGGGGCGTACCGTCGTCATAGTACGCGCGGCGATACCATTGGCCATCCCATCCGCTCGCTTCAACGGCTTCAGCATACGCATCCGCACGCTGCCGCATCCAGAGCGACTCGTTATGGTCTCCCCGCGTGTCGGCATGTTCGGCGAACGACCGCAACGTGGCGATCAGGAACCACGCCAGCCACACGCTCTCCCCGCGCCCGTCGGCACCGACGCGATTCATGCCATCGTTCCAGTCGCCAGTGCCGATCAGCGGCAATCCGTGGGCCCCGGCGGTACAGGCGTGGCGGAGCGCTCGCCGGCAGTGCTCGTACACGCTGCCGTGTTCGTCCGTCACCACGGCGAGGTCGTACAGCTCGTGCTCGTCAGGCACGAGCGCCCGCATGGTGATGAACGGCACGTACTCGTCGAGGATGGAGGTGTCACTCGTCACGTGCACGTACCGGTCCACCACATGTGGCAGCCAGGCCAGGTCGTCCGAGAATCTCGTCCGCACACCACGGCCGCTGTGCGCGTGCCACCAGTGCTGCACATCCCCCTCGAGAAACTGCCGCGAGGCAGCCCGCAGGATGTGCTGCCTTGCCACCAGCGGTTCCGCGTACACGAGTGCCAGGACATCCTGCAGCTGATCACGGAAGCCGTACGCGCCGCTGCTCTGGTACAGCCCCGTCCGCGCCCACATCCGACAGGCCAGCGCCTGGTACAGCGTCCACCGGTTGAGCATCGCGTCGAACGCCGCATCCGGAGTGCGCACGGTTATCACGCTGAGCCGGTCCGTCCATGACTCCAGCGATTGCGTGATGGCGCGCCTGGCATGGCCGGTCGCGCGCAGGCGCTCCAGCGTGCGCCGCGCCTCGTCTTCGGTCCGCGCGGCGCCCAGCAGCACCGTGATATCACGCGATTCGCCTGGCGCCAGGATGAGTGCCATCTGCAGCGCGGCGCACGGATCCAAACCCACGCCGGTCGCGCCATCCAGTCCGGCCTCGCGCAACGCCGCCGGATCCGCGAGGCTCCCGTTCGGGCCGATGAACGACTGCCGGTCCGCCGTGTAGCTCGTCACCGACTCGCTCGTGGCGAGGAAGGCCGTCCAGGTGGCGAACGCCGGGTCGAAGTGATTCTGCGCCATGATGGCGCCGAGTTCCGGGGCGACTCGCGTAGCCACCTGGTACTGGGTTTCCTCCCTCCTCGGCCCAAGCGCCCAGTCCACGTACGCGGTCAGTGTGAGGCGGCGCGGCTTGTCGGAATTATTGTGGACGCGCAGGAGCGACAACTTGACGGCCGCGTCGTCAGGGATGCCGAGGAGGAGTTCGGTCCTGATGCCGTCGTGTTCATGCTCGAAGGTGGTGAGGCCCGGGCCGTGTCGGACGCGATAGGGCCCGTCCGCGCCGATCGGCGCCGGCGTGGCACTCCACAAGTCGCCGGTGTCGGCCTCCTGCAGGAAGAGGACGTCGCTGATCGGGTCGGAGACCGGGTCGTTATGCCAGGGCGTGAGCCGGTAGAAGTACGCATTCTCGGCCCACGTGCAGCCGGCACCGCGCTCCGACACGAGAAACCCGCCCAGCGGGTTCGCGATCACATTGACCCATGGCGCCGGGGGCATATGCGCGCCGTCGATGATCATCTGGTAGTCGCCGTGTTCATCCAGACCGCCGATGCCGTTGAAGAACCGCAGGCTTTCCGGCTCGGACGACAGGTCACCCCCCGCATCGCGCAAGCGCCAGGCTCTTCGCAGCAGCGGCTTCACCAGTGGCCGCAGCGCGGTCACGATCGACGCCAGGGCGCCGCGCTCCGCCGCCGGCATGGCCATCGGTGTGTTGCGCTCGACCGCCCGGCCAGCCTCGATACCTGAGCGCTCCGGCGGCGACTCGTTCATGCGCGTCTCGGCGCCGGCCAGGATTCGGGTCAGCGAGCGTCCGTCACACGATATGTGCATGCGCGCCGTGGCCGACAGCATGAGGTACTCGTCGGGCTGGAACATGTCCCTCCGCCGGATCATCACGCCTCCAGGCTGATCGATCAGCGTGGCGTCATTCGCGGCGACCATGGCTTCCGTGATGCCATCGCGCAGTTCCTGCAGGTAGTCATACGAATGCGCGTTGATGACCACGAGGTCGACCGTGAGTCCACGGCGTCGCCAGTACCGATGGGCGGCAAACAGCTCGCGCAGCGTGTGCAGGCCATCGAGGGAATCGATCGTCGCCAGCACGATCGGCAGGTCCCCTGAGATGCCGTGCGGCCAGAGCTTCGGCTGTGATCCACGGTTGCGTCGCCGCTCGTCGACCGGCGGGGCGAGGGAGCCCCCGGCATACAGCAGCTGCGTGGCGAGGTCCTGGAAGACTGCCGCATTCGCCGGCGTGATTCCCAGCTCCCGCAGCTCGATCTCGGTGGCCGCCCACGCCATGTCGAGCGCGCGCTGCGAGGCGCGCGGGTCGTGATACCGGTCCGCGAGGGCGAACGCCTGCTCCCGGCTCGTCGCCACCAGCGTGGTGAACGAAACGCTCGTCGACTGTCCCGGCCAGACGCGCACGCGTGTTCGCAGCGCAACGATCGGATCGAGGACGGCGCCGGTCGTTCCCGACAGGTCACCGTCCGATTCCATCGCCGCGGGATTACGCACCGTGCGGCCGCGGCCGACGAAGCGCGCTCGATCCGTCTCGCAACTCACGTTGCCGACGCGATCGCGCCCGGCGTCCACCACGTGCACGCACCAGAGCCGCGCTTCGCCCTGATGGCGCGGACGGCGGGTGGCCGTGATCGCTGAACACCAGGCGTGCCACTCGGTCTCAACGAACAGGTTCGAAAAGGCTGGATGCGCCCGATCGGCGGCCGCTGGCGCCATTACCACCTCGCCGTAGCTCGTGAGCTCGATGTCGCGTGCCTCCCGCCCCGTATTCGTCAGCGTCACGCGGCGCACCTCGGCGGAGTCACCGGGCACGACCGTGATGTCCGTCTTCGTCTCCATGTCGCCATCGACCCGGTGCAGCGTCACTCGATCCGACGCGAGCAGGGCGCGGCTCCAGTCGGCGCGCGCGCCCGCGGGCTGGAACGCCGACGACCACACACGACCGCTCGCGAGTTCCTTGACGTAGCAGTACTGACCGCTGTCATCCTGCGTCCGGTCGGCGCGCCATCGCGTGACTTCCAGGGACTCGTACCGGCTGTAGCCGCTCCCGTTGTGGCTCAGCATCACGGTGTACGGCACCGAGCCTAACAGCGCCACGCGCGGGTCCGCCGCCTCGGTCGTGTTCACCTCACGCACGACGGGGACATTCCGGTCAGGCTCCGGACGCGCGTCGGCTGGTCGCGCCGACTGCGCCTTCCGCATGACCAGCCGGCGCGGCACGCGTTCGTGCAGGAGGAGTTCGGCCGCCTTGACGAGTGGGTCGGCGTGAAAGCGCTCCTGCCAGATGTCGTCCCGCAGCACGTTGGTGAGCGCCACGAGCGTCATCCCGACGTGATGCGCCATTTGAGCCTGCACGATCGCGAACCGGCGCCCAGTCGCGGGCCGGGTGTAGTCCACAGAGTCACAGAAGCCGTCCTCGCCCAGGGTCCCCATTGACTCCAGTGTGTACAGGTTCGACATGGCCCGCCGCGGGTCGACCATGGCGGCCAGCGCGCTCGCATACGGGGCAATCACCAGGTCCCGCCCCAGCCCGCGCTTGAGCGCGAGATCGGGCACGCCGAACGCGCGATACTGGTACGTCTGGTGACGATCCCGGAAGTTGTACGCGCTCTCGCTCGCCCCCCACGGCACGCCGCGTTCGCGCGCATAGGCGATGTGGCGCGCCAGGACGCCGCGATAGGTCTGGTCGAGCAAGGTGAAGGGCAGCGAGCGCATAACAAGCGCCGGCATCAGGTACTCGAACACGCTCCCGCTCCACGACAGCAGGGCGGTCGCGCCCTCGGTGCGGTTCAGCGCGCGCGACAGCCGGAACCAGTGCTCCACAGGCACGTCGTTCCTGGCGATCGCGATGAAGCTTGCCAGGCGCGCCTCCGATGCCAGCAGGTCGTAGCAGGCGGCATCGGGCGTGAACGACTCCGGGTGGTACCCGATGGTGAACAGCTTGCGTGTGCGGTCGTACAGGAACGAGAAGTCCATCTCGTTCACGAACCCATAGGCCTCGTCGGCCAGCGTGTGCAGCCGCCGGCACAAGTCCGGCTCCTGACCGGCGATCTGCAGGCACGCCTGACGAACAGCGATCAGGTGTCCCGCCAGGTTCCCGCTGTCCACCACGCTGACGTACGGCGGCTCGAGGACGCTCAGGCTGGGTAAGTGATACCAGTTGTAGAAGTGGCCACGGTACCGTGGCATGGTGGCCAGGGTCGCGAACGTCTGCTCCAGCCGGTGCGTCATGTCCTCCGCCGTGACGAGGCCCAGGTCGCGCGCGCTCACCGTGGCCATCAGCTGCAGGCCGATGTTGGTGGGCGACGTCCGCATCGCCACCTCAGGCTCCGGGTCGGTCTGGACATTGTCCGGCGCCAGCCAGCGAGTCGCCTCCGTGACATGGTGCTCGAAGAACTGCCAGTGCCGTGTGGCGTATCGCATGGCGCTCGCGCGATCCGCCTGGGAAAGGCGCCGCTTCGCCGATACAGCCACCCTGCTCAGTCGCGTCATGAGCACGGGCGCGGACAACCACAGGAGCAGGATGGCCCCCACGAGCGCGACGACCGGGCTCGGCCGGCTGAGCGTGAGGTCGGTCGCCACGTCAGGCTGCAAAGAGGCGTATGTGAACGCCAACACGCCCGCTCCCACCAGCAGAACCGAGGCACGCATCGACCGCCAGGTCTCGGCAGCCAGGTCGGACACGCTGCGCTCAACAAACGACGCGGATTGCCATTCCAGCAGCCGCCGGCCGGACACGAAGAGTCGATAGAGCGTCCGGACGATGGCGTCGGCAGATACGGCCGCCTGGTGTGGCAGCGACGTCAGCGTCACCACGGCCTGCTGTGCATACACGACCGTATCCTGCGCCACCGCCGCGTAATACGCGCGCCAGGATTTGTCGCGGGGCGGACGCACCACGGCCAGCAGGATCGACGTAGCCCAGGGTGCGACAATCGTGCCCAGGCCGATCAGCGTCCACCGCCAGGGAGAACCGGGCAGCACGGTCCAGCCTCCCACCAGGAGGAGCACCTGGGAGATTTCCACCATGCTGCGGCGCAGGTTGTCCAGGATCTTCCACCGCGAGAGGATCGACAGCCGGTTGCGTTCCGGACCGTCGGGCCCCGGCACGACGCGGCGCAACCACGGAAGCAGCTGCCAGTCACCACGGATCCAGCGGTGCTTGCGCTTCGTGTAGGCGACGTAACTCGAGGGATACTCATCGTAGACGATCACGTCGGTGGCCAGGCCGGCGCGCGCGTAATTGCCCTCGATCAGGTCGTGTGACAGCAGCGTGTTTTCGGGAAAGCGGCCGTGCGTCGCGAGCTGGAACGCGTCCACATCGTAGATGCCCTTGCCGGTGAAGCTCCCTTCGCCGTAGAGGTCCTGGTACACGTCGGACACCGCGGTCGTGTACGGATCCACGCCGGGATGGCCGGACGCGATCGCCGCGAAGCGCGAGCGATGGGCGCTGGGCAGGGACACGCCCACCCTGGGCTGCAGGATGCCATAGCCGCGCACCACTCGCTTGCGATCGAAATCGTACACGGCGCGATTGAGGGGGTGCGCGAGCGCGCCCACCAGCGACGGTGCCGCGTCCGGTGGCAACACCGTGTCCGCGTCGAGCGTGATCACGTAGCGCACCGCCTGCAGGGTCGCCGTGTCGCCGCTGATGACGGAGAAGGCATCCGTGGCCCCGCCGCGCAGCAGCCGGTTGAAGTCCGACAGCTTGCCGCGCTTGCGCTCCCATCCCATCCAGACACCCTCTCGCGCGTTCCAGCGCCGGGGCCGATGCAGCAGGTGAAACTCGTCAGGCCCCCCCGCCGCATAACGACTATTGAGTGCCCGCACGCCCTCCAGCGCGGCCGCGATGATCGCTGCGTCACCGGGCAGCTCCTTGACGGGCGCATCGGTGAGGTCGCTCAGGATGGCGAAGTGCAGGTGAGCCTCACGATTGGCGAGGAACTGCACTTCCACGTTCTCCAGTGCCTCGCGGACGGACTCCACGTCGGCGAACAGAGTGGGAACCACCACCGCCGTGCGGAACTCGGCCGGCACGCCATGCTCGTGCAGGTCCAGGCGCGGCAGAATGCGTGGAGGCAGCCAGGCCGACACCAGCTGGTTGAAGACAGTCACGGCGACGTCGAGTGCCGGCAGGAATACGAGCAGGAGGATCAGCCACCACGCGTCGCGGGCGCCCACGCCGGCCACGAGTGTGATGGCGAGCGTCGCGAGGATCGACAGCAGCGACAGCCCGCCGATGAAGACCGTGTTCGGATGCGCCCGCACGAGCCGCTCGATGCGCTCGCGAGGCGGTGGCGTATATCCCGCCATCCGTTCCAGCTCGGCCAACCCGTCGTCCACCAGGTAGAAACCGACATGCGAGCGGCGCGTATCACTCGCGACCTCCGGTGCCAGTGAGTCACGCCGGGCGAGGTCCACCGCCCACTGCGCCACCGAAGCCTCCCGATGCCCCGTTCGCCGGGCGATTCGCTCGACGACGTGCCGATAGCGGTCGCGCGTGGCGAACGTCATCCGCGAATAGAAGCCAGAGGGATCCTCGCGCAGCCCCGCTTCCATCACGCTCTGTTTCTCGACGAACAGGCGCCAGTCACGCCGGCCGATATCGCGCAGGCTGGTGATGCTGTTGGCCATCATGATCTGCGTCAGTGCCAGGTGCTGCGTCGACTGGGCCACGGCAGTCTCGGGGCTCACGCCGGCGTCACGCAGCCAATGCTCGAGCCAGGCCAGCGGCGCGGATGCGCC
>Ga0209640_10005238_pt1 | contig 11346 bp, 10 predicted proteins | sample RifCSP10_1_FD_184018 | JGI IMG/M metagenome (GOLD analysis project Ga0209640, IMG submission 184018) | Soil microbial communities from Rifle, Colorado - Rifle CSP2_sed 10_1 (SPAdes) (version 2) | ecosystem: Environmental > Terrestrial > Deep subsurface > Rock core/Sediment | place: Rifle...
GGTGTTATTCAAGTCCACCACACCCGTGGTGGAGTTGCCCGCCGGCATCAGGGCGAACTGCCGCTGGATCACGGGGCTCATCCCCAAGCCGCGCGGGTCGAAGGTCGCCACGTTGTAATCGCGCACCACACCGGTCGAATCCGGGAACCGCAAGATGCCCTGGCGCAAAGTCGCGTTGGGGACGATGCGCGTGAAGGGCGAAGTTTGCGGGAACCGCCGGCCCTCGTAGTTGGCGAAGAAAAAGGTCTTGTCTCTGAGGTACGGGAGGTATGGGATCGGCCCGCCAAAGTTGAAGCCGAACCGGTTGTCTTTCTGCTCCGCCTTAGGCCTGAAAGACCGGTCTTGGCCCGTCTTGGGGTCCTTTGAAGGCGTGTGATTGAGCGTCCAAGTGTTGGCGTTCAGGTTGTCGTTCTGGTGGTACCAGAAGCCAACACCGTGGTAGGCGTTGGTGCCTGACTTGCCGAGCACGGTCGCTTGGCCACCGGAGCCGCGCCCGAAATTGGCGGTCGGATTAGCCACACCGACGCGGAACTCCTCGATGCTGTCAATCGGCAGCGGAATGAGCGTGGCGTTCGTGGCGCCGCCGCCGATCGAGTTATTGGTGATGTCAATGCCATCCAGGGTGAAAGTGGACTGGTCGTCGCGCGCACCGGCCACCTGCCCGCCGGGCACGGCTGTCGGCTGTACGCTCATCAATTCGTTTGCGCGTCGGGTCAGTGCCGGCATGCGGGGCAGGAGGTTGCCCGAAATCACGTTGCCGACGGTCGAGTCGGTGGTCCGCAGTTCTTTGACTACTTCGGAACTCACGGTCATCACTTCGGTGGCTTGGCCCAATTGGAGCTTGAGGTCAATCGTGTAACTCGTGGCTACTTCCACTCGGAAGTCCTTAACGCTGGCGGTACTAAAGCCCTGCACCGTCACCGAAATGGTGTAGATGCCGGGGATTACGTTGACGAAGATGTACTGCCCAGACGAATTCGAGGTTTGCGTCAGGGAGATATTGAGAGCCTTTGCCTCCAGCTTCACCTGGGCCCCGACCACGACTGCGTCCTGCGGGTCCTTAACGGTGCCCAGCACCGTTGACGTGCTCGTTTGGGCCGCGAATGACGCTGGAATGACAAGCAGGAGACACACGACCACCCACGCTGCTCTTAACCTATTCATTTAGCTCTCCTCTTCGGAAAGGTTCGAGATTGAAGCACCCCAAAAGTTGGCTCGGAGACGACTTGCACCGAGGAAAAGACGACAAGCCCCTGAGCCGACCGCCACACCACAAGGAATGGCTTCCCTATAGCGCGGTCTCTATTCCATTGTCAAGACTTACTTTCCAAAAAAATGGCCAGAGGCTCCGGCCATTGAGGTGAGCAGTTTGCAGTTCCGGCTGGCCCAGCGCGTCACGCGCCCTGCATCTTTGCCAGGAAGAGACTCTGCGCGAAGGGCCATTCCACATCCACCCATTGGGCGTCGCAGTGGTAGCCGGTGCGGCCCGCCATCTCCACAACTTCTTCGGTTTGGTACTTGTGCGAGCTTTCGGTCCAAATGGTTTCGCCCTCAGCGAAGCGGACGGTGATGCCCGCCTTGCGAATGGTGGCGGTCTGCCGGCAGGTGGAGCGGAGGTGCATTTCGATGCGGCGCTCCTGCGTGTCCCAGCGAACTTCGTGGCGAAAACTAGCCAGGTTGAAATCGCCGTCCAACTCGCGGTTGATGCGGGCGAGCAAGTTCAAATTAAATGCAGCAGTAACGCCGACAGGATCGTCGTAGGCAGGAATGAGCTGCGTGAGCGGCTTTTCAAGGTCGGTGGCCAGCAGCAGCGCGTCCCCGGGCTGGAGGATGCGGCGCACCTCGCGCAGGAACTCTTCGCCCGCGGGACGGTCGAAATTGCCGATTGTACTGCCGAGAAAGAGCACGAGCAGATGCTCGCCCGGATGGCGGCGCGCGGCGGCGGCCAGAAGGCCGTCGAGGTAGGGCCGCTCGAAACCAACCACACTGACAAAGTCAATCTGCCCCAGCTCCTTCTCGCTCTGCGCCAGCGCGGTCGGGGAGATGTCGATGGGGAAGTAGGTGGTTCGCTGGCGGCGCGCGAGAGCTTCGAGTATCCAGCGGGTCTTCTTGCCTGTGCCGCTGCCCAATTCGGCCACCGCGACCGGCAATGGCAGGCGGCTGACAATCTGCTCGGCGTGCTGACGGAGCAGGCGGGCGCCAGCGCGCGCTAAGCCGTATTCGGGCAGCACACAGATCACTTCAAACAGGGCCGAGCCCACTTCGTCATACAAGTACTTCGAGGGCAGCTCTTTCTGGCCCGGCCTGGTGAGCCCCGCGCGCACCTCGCTGGCAAAATCGGTGGCCGAGTATTGTGCGATGGTTTGCGTGAGCATGGAGGCTGCCTCCTGAAAAGCTAGTCCTTGACGCAGCGAAACCCGGAGTACGCGTAGGGGTAGTGGGGCTGGAACCAGTTGCGGAACGACCGGCGCAACATGCAGGCGGCTGTCCGCGCCGTGCCGCCCTTCATGACGTAGTGCTTGCCGTCGAAGAAGTCCGCGGAATAGCCGGGATAGAAAGGAAACGCCTGGAAGCCGGGGAAAGGCCCAAAAAGCGTGCGCGTCCATTCCCAGCCGTTGCCGAGAAGGTCCATCACGCCCCAGGCGCTCGCGCCGGCCGGGAAGGCGCCGACGGGCGTCGGGTCCCAGCGGTGAAAATCGAAGTTGCCGAAGAGCACATCGGGCGGCTGATGACCCCACGGATAGGCGCGCTCAACTCCGACGGGCGTGCCGTAGGCGGCGCGGTGCCACTGCGCTTCGGTGGGGAGTTTCTTGCCCGCCCAGCGCGCGTAGGCGGAGGCCTCGGCGTGGCTGACGTACACCGGCCAGTCGAGCGGCAGGCGAATCTCGCCAAACATTGTGCGGTAGGCCCAGCCGTCGGCGCGGCGCTTCCAGAAGACCGGCTGGCGGATGTCGGAAGACTGGATCCAAGCCCAGTCCCCATCGGGCCAAAGCGAACGATGCTCGTAGCCGCCCTCGCGCACAAAGGTGAGGTATTCGCGGTTGGTGACCATGTAGGCGTCAATGGCAAACGCCGGCACGTCAACGGTGTGCTCTTCAAACTCGTTGTCCCAGCCGAATTCGCCGCTTGCCTCCCGAGGCAAACCCAGAGTGGCGTGGCCGGTTGGGATCTCGACCATGCGAAGCGTCACGGGCTTGACTGCGGGCACGGGCTGGATCGGTTCGGGGAATTTGCGGTCGGTGGGCAATTGATGCAGCATATAGGCCAGCGTTTCGGCATGCATCAGCCGGTGTTCGATGGCGACGTTGAGAATGAGCCCGCTGTGGAGCAGGGGCACCGCCGGGTCTTCCAACGAGGCGGCTGCGAGGGCCGTGTCCAGCGTTTCGCGGACCCGCGCGTTGTACTCCTCGATTTCTGCCATCGAGGGCCAGTCGGCCGGCTGGTCGTCGGGCAGTCCGCCGCCGACGGGGTCAATGCCGAAGGCAAACAGGCGGTCGAAGCTGCTGTGAAACGCGCTCAGCCCGAAAATGTTGCGGCCCAGCAGGTTCCAGTCAAAGGTCTCCAGGTGGCCGACGTAAAACGCGACGCGGTGCCGCTCCGGGATGGGCCGGTCGTACATCGCCTCCGGGCGCACCAGGCCAAAGAGCTCATCGGTGCGGGCCCGGGCGAGCGCCAGGCGGGCGGCGAGTTGCTGGCGAACCTGTCGAGTGGTGGCTGTGGCTCCCAAGATTTTTCCCGCTCCACCATTGGATGCGCAAAGGCCGAGAGGGATGCGCGAGCCTACGCGTTCCGGGGATTGAGGGAAGTCCCTGTTTATCTCCGGCCGGGGGCATATGTCAACCCGGGCCTGTGGAAGACGGCGGGACTTGCAGGGCGCGGCGTGGGTCCGTATGAATTGGCCAATTGAAAACGAGGTCGCCATCGAGTGCCGCGGCGTCGGCTACGCGTTGAACGGTGGCCGCGCGCTCGTGCATGCCCTGAGTTTCGAAGTTCGGCGCGGCGAGACGCTGGTTCTGCTGGGCCGCAGTGGCTCGGGTAAGACCACCACGCTCAAGCTGATCAACCGGCTGCTCGACCCCACCTCGGGCGAAGTCCTGGTGGAGGGCCGCGCAACCACCGCCTGGGACCCCATTCGGCTGAGGCGGCACATCGGCTACGTCATCCAGGAAGTGGGACTGTTCCCGAACATGACGGTCGAGCGCAACGTCGGGATCGTGCCGGAGCTGGAGGACTGGCCAGAGGAGCGCATCCACGCGCGCGTTGAAGAGCTGCTGCGACTGGTGGGACTCGATCCGGCTGAGTTTACCGGACGCCGGCCGCGCGAGTTGAGCGGCGGGCAGCGCCAGCGTGTTGGCGTGGCCCGTGCTCTTGCGGCCGACCCGCCCATCCTGCTGATGGACGAGCCGTTCGGCGCGCTCGACCCGGTGACGCGCAGCGAATTGCAGCAGGAGTTCCGCCAACTGGCCGAGCGGCTCGCGAAGACAATCGTCTTTGTCACGCACGACCTGCGCGAGGCGCTGTTGCTCGGCACGCGCATCGCGCTGCTGGCCGAAGGGCGGCTGGTAGCCATCCATTCCCCAAAAGAGTTTCTGCGCGCCTCCGATCCCGAGATTCAGCAGTTTGTATCGTCACTCGATCTTTCCAAGCGAGACTTGTCTGCTGAGAGCTGACGGCTGAACACTGAAAGCTTCACTGCGAGGTGGCCGGTGAACGTCTTTGACTACATGATTCGCAATCGCGGCGAGGTACTGGAGCTGACCCTGCAGCACCTGGGCATGGTGACCGTAGCGATGGCGCTGGCCGTGCTCATCGGCATCCCGCTTGGCATCCTGCTGACGCGCCGGCGTGGAATGAGCCAGTGGGTGCTGGGAGCGGCGAACGTCATTCAGACCGTGCCGAGCCTGGCGCTCTTCGGGTTTCTGATCCCCGTGCCGCTGCTGGGCGTGGGCCCGCGGACGGCAATTGTCGCGCTGACGCTCTATGCGCTGCTGCCGGTGATCCGCAATACCTATGTTGGTATCTCGCAGGTGGACCCGGCGGTGGTCGAAGCGGCGCGCGGCATGGGCATGACCGGCGGCCAAATGCTGTGGCTGGTGCAGGTGCCGCTCTCGCTGCCGGTGATCCTGGCGGGCATCCGCGTGGCCACGGTGATTGCCATTGGCACGGCAACGATTGCCGCAGCCATCGGCGCCGGCGGTCTGGGCGAGTACATCTACCGCGGCGTGGCTGGTCCGAAGAACTACCTGCTCCTGGCCGGGGCCATCCCCGCGGCGCTGATGGCCGTCGTGGCCGACGCGAGCCTGGGCTGGGCCGAGCAGCGGCTGAGGTCGCGCTAGGATGAGCGGCCGCTCAATCATGCGCCGGCCGGGTGCTGTTGCTTGCGCACTTCTACTGATTGGCACGCTCTACGCTCTCTCCGGCTGCCGGTGGTTCGGCGGCAAGCGCGTGGTGGTCGGCTCGAAAAACTTCACCGAGCAAATTGTGCTGGCCGAGCTGCTGGCGCAGCAGATTGAAGCGCGCACCGGCTTGAAAGTTGAGAAGCGGCTCAACCTGGGCGGGACATTGCTTGCCCAGCAGGCCCTGCTGGCCGGCGAAATCGACCTCTACCCTGAGTACACCGGCACGGCGCTGACCGGTGTGTTGGGGGAGCAGCCCTCGGGCGACGCTGCCGAGGTTTTCGAGCGCGTGAAGCAGGGCTATGCCAGCCAGTTCGGGCTGACGGTCGGCCCGCCGCTTGGCTTCAACAACACATTCGCGATGGTCGTGCGCGGCGAAGACGCTGCCCGCTGGAAGCTCCGCGCGATTTCCGACGTCGCCGCCCGCGCGCCCGAGTGGCGGCTGGGCTGCGGCTACGAGTTCAAAGAGCGGCCCGACGGCTACGACGGCTGGGTGAAGCTCTACGGCCTGCGTTTCCGCGAAGCGCCGCGGGTGATGGACCTGGGGCTGCTGTACCGCGCGCTCGAGCAGAAGCAGGTGGATATCGTCGCGGGGAACTCCACCGATGGCGTGATCGCGGCCATGAAGCTGGTGGTGCTCGAAGACGACCGCCACTACTTCCCGCCGTACCAGGCCGTGCCCATTGTGCGCAGCGAGGCGCTCGAGCGCCACCCGGAGCTGCGCGCTGTGCTCGACTCGCTGGCCGGAAAAATCTCCGACGACGAGATGCGCCGCCTGAACTACGCCGTGGACGGCGAGCGCCGCGACGTCCGCGAGGTGGTGGCCGAGTTCCGTCGCTCGAAGGGCCTGTGAGCCCGCCTTGCGTCGTGCGTGGTTGCCGGGCGGGCCGGGCTTTGCTAGAGTTGGGGACGCCCCTTCCTGCCGAATCGCTCAAGGAGGGAATTTCCCATGGCTGTCAGCAAGGAACTGCTGGACATACTGGCCTGCCCGGTCTGCAAGACCCCGGTGACGCTGACCCCCGATAGCCAGGGGCTGAAGTGCGCCACCTGCCACCGCGTCTATCCAATCAAGGACGATATCCCGGTGATGCTGCCGGACGAGGCCCGCGTCGAAGCCGGATGAAACTCCACAACTCAACGACGCGGGGCCCGGCCGCGCGCCCACTCCGCGCATGAAGTTCTCCCCCCAGAAGCTCGCCCGCAGGGTCCGCGCCCTGCGCGGGCGCCGCATCGGCGTGGCCGGCGACCTGATGCTCGACCGCTACCTGTGGGGCACGGCGACGCGGCTTTCGCCCGAGTCGCCCGTGCCAGTTGTGGACTACGCCGCCGAGAGCGAATGCTTAGGCGGAGCGGGCAACGTAGCCGCCAATCTGACAGCGTTGGGTGCGAAGGTCACGCCGTTCGGCGTGGTGGGCGACGACGAGCCGGCCGCGGCCCTGCGTCGCAAACTGGCCGAGCTCGACCTGCCCGACCAGGGCGTTCTGACCGATCCCGCGCGGATCACCACGCTCAAGACGCGCATCATCGCCCGGCACCAGCAGATCGTGCGCGTAGACCGCGAACGCCGCGCGCCGCTGGATTCCGAGATCGAGGACCGCCTGATCCGGCGGATCAAGGCCGCGCTGCCGAAGCTGGACGCACTGGTGGTCTCCGACTACGACAAGGGCGTGGTGACCGCGGCGCTGGCCGAGCGCGTACTGGAAGCCTGCCACCGGCAAGACGTGCCTGCGTTCGTGAAGCCAAAGATATCGCTCCAGTTTTCCTACCGCGGCGCGACAGCGATTGTCTGCAACCGCGCCGAGGCCGCCTTCCTGGTGCAGCGGAACACCCTGGAAGACGATGCGGCCATCGAACAGGCCGGCCGGGCGCTGCTCGGGCACTTCGGCTGCTCGGCCGTGGTGATTACGATGGGCGAGAAGGGGATGTACGTTTTCGAAGAATCCTCGCCGCGGCGGCTGCACATCCCGGCCACCAGCTTCGAGGTCACCTACGCGCGCGTGGGCATGCCGGGGCTCGAGCCCGGCGCGACGGGCCGGCAGGTTTTCGACGTGACCGGCGCGGGCGACACCGTGCTTTCGACGCTGGCGCTGGCTGCGGCGGCGGGCGCCTCGATGCCGGAGGCTGCGGCGCTGGCCAATCTGGCTGCAGGCGTGGTGGTGGGCAAACTCGGTACGGCGACGGTCTCACCGGCAGAGCTATTGGCGGCGGTTCGTGAGTACGGGAATTAGCCCTACGGCGGGAAGCTCAGGGACTTGTCGCTCGACTCCACCCAGATGCGCACTTCTTTGGTTTGGCGCTGCTTTTCGGCGTCGCCGTTTTCGGGGAGCTGCGGGAAGGGGCTGACCCGGATCACTACGATGACGCCGCTGGCTCCGCGCAACAATTGCGCCGTCTCGATGCCGTAGCTTTTCACCGGGCCGTAGTAGCCGCCCGGACCCCAGTCTTCGAGGAAATCCTGGTAGGTGTAGCTCTGGCTCGATCTGGAGATCTCCGCCGCAGGCTGATTCGTGCAGGCTTCGCCGAGCTTCCAGAGGCAGTAGGCGCGCTCGGTGTTCCCGGCGGCCAGGGTTTCCAGGAAGCGGTCGGCGGCGCGCTTCTCTCCCCAGAAGCGGAACACAAACCACCACAGCCCGGCGGCCAGCAGAATCGCAAACGCCACGCCGGTGACGGCGTACCGGAGCGTTTTCGACTTCGGCTCCTCCGCGCCTGAGTCCATCATTCCCACTCTCGCCTCCTCAACCCACTCCGAGAACCGCGCCGCGGGGAAAAAGCTAGCAGAAACCGCGACGGGAAGTAAACGCCTAGCCCTTCAGAGCGCCGCCGGTGCCGGCGGGCAGCTCGATGGAATACTTTGTGCGCGCGCGCTCGCGGTGCGCGGCCAGAGCCAGCTCGATCAGCCGGTCGATCAGCTCGCGGAAGCCGATGCCGCTGGCCTCCCAGAGCTTGGGGTACATGCTGATGGAGGTGAAGCCGGGGATGGTGTTGATCTCATTCAGATAGATGCGGCCGGGCTTGCGCTCGAGGAAGAAGTCCACGCGCGCCATCCCGGCACATTCCACCGAACGGAAGGCGCGCACGGCGTAGTCTTGGAAGCGCTTCACTTGGGCTTTGGTGAGCGGCGCGGGGATTTCGAGGCGCGTCCCCTCTTCGAGATACTTCGCTGTGTAATCGTAAAACTCGCGGTGCGGAATGATCTCTCCCGGCACGGAGGCGCGCGGCGCTTCGTTGCCCAGGACAGAGACTTCAATCTCGCGGCCGTTGATGAAGCGCTCGACCAGGATTTTCTGCGCGAACTCGGCGGCAGTGTTGAGCGCGCCGGGCAGTTCGGTGCGGTCGTGCACTTTGGTCATTCCTACCGAGGAGCCGAGCGTGGCCGGCTTGACGAAGAGCGGATAACGGAACTTTTTCTGGATCGCCTGCAAAACCTTCACGCGCGCATGCTCCCACTCGGCGCGCGGGACGGCCAAAAAATCGGCGACAGGCAGCCCGGCGTGTTGGAACAGGCGCTTCTGAACGTCCTTGTCCATGCCCACGGATGAGCCCAGCACGCCCGCGCCGACGTAGGGCAAGCCGGCCAGCTCGAGCAAGCCCTGCACGGTTCCGTCTTCGCCAAACGTGCCATGCAGCACGGGGAAGATTACGTCCACGCGCATTGCCCCGGCGCGGTTTTCATCCAGCGGCACAAGCGTCGCCGCATTGGGGTCGGCCGGCAGGACCACGCGCTGGCCGGTCTTGAGCACCTCGGGCAGCATTTTCTGCGCTCCCGTGCCCACCAGCCAGCGGCCATCTTTGCTGATGCCGATGGGGACGGCTTCGTATTTTTCCGGGTCGAGCCCGCGGATCACTGAAGCAGCCGAGGCCAGCGAGACTTCGTGCTCGCCCGAGCGCCCGCCGAAGAGCACGCCCACGCGCAATCGCTTCTTTTCAGTGGTCGTCACAATTCTCTCTGTTTCAGGATTCTTGCGGTGTCATTCCGAGGAATCCCTCCGCATTCTGCATTTCACGCAACGAGAAGGAAACGGAGTGATTCCTCGCTTCGCTCGAAATGGCACCATTTCCAGCTACAGAATCTTCTTCCCCAGGCCGGAGAGGATCAGCTCGACGCCGAGGATGGCCGTCTTATTGTGCTCGTCGATCACCGGGTTGATTTCGACCACCTCGAGCGAAACCATGGCCTCGCTATCGGCAATCATCTCCAGGGCCAAGTGCGCCTCGCGGTAGGTGACGCCGCCGCGCACCGGCGTGCCCACGCCCGGCGCATCCTCCGGGTCCACAAAGTCCATGTCCAGGTCCACGGCGATGCCGTCGGTATCGTCGGTGGCGAAGCGCAGCGCCTCGGTCATCACCTCGCGCATGCCGCGCTCGTCAATATCGCGCATGGTGAAGACGTGCACGCCGGACTCCTTGATGATGCGCCGCTCTTTCGAGTCCAGGTCGCGCGCGCCCACGATGGAGACGTTGCGCGGCTCGACCTTGGGCTTGAAGCCGAGCAGGTCCACCAGCTCCGGCGCACCGTAGCCTAGGATGGCCGCCAGCGGCATCCCGTGGACGTTGCCCGAAGGCGAACTCTCCGGCGTGTTCATGTCGCCGTGGGCGTCGAGCCAGAGGTAGCCGATGCGCTTCTGCTGCTGGCGGAAAAAATTGGCCGCGCCGGAAAGTGAACCGACAGCAATCGAGTGGTCGCCGCCCAGCACAATCGGCGTCATTCCCTCGGTCAGCGTCTTTTCCACGAGCCTGGCCAGATCGAGACAGGTCTCGGAAATCTCCTTCAGGTACTTGGCGCGCTTCTCGCCGTAGGGCATTTCCTCGGCTTGCTTGACCTCCATATTGCCGACATCCTCGACCTGGTGCCCCAGTTGCTTGAGGCGCGACTGCAAGCCGGCCACACGCAGCGCCGAGGGGCCCATATCCACCCCGCGGCGGCTCTGGCCGAGGTCCATCGGCACTCCGATAATGCGGATCTTTTGCGGCATCGTGTTTGGCTAAATCACGCCGGCGACAGCCCCACCCCTGACCGGCTGGAGGGCCACTAAGGATAGACCCGATAAATCATGCGCGGGAAGGGGATGACTTCCCGGATGTGCTCAGTCCCGCAAATCCAGGCGACGGTGCGCTCGAGGCCCATGCCAAAGCCGGCATGGGGCACACTGCCGTAGCGGCGGAGGTCGAGGTACCACTGGAAGGCCTCCTCGGGCAGGCCGTTTTCGCGCAGGCGCTTCACCAGCAGGTCGTAGTCGGAGATGCGCTCGCTGCCGCCGATGATTTCGCCGTAGCCCTCGGGGGCGAGCATGTCAAAAGCCAGCGCCAGCTCGGGGCGCTGCGGGTCGGGCTCCATGTAGAACGCTTTGATGGCTGCCGGGTAGCGATGAATGATCACTGGCCGGTCGTATTGCGAGGAGAGAACGGTTTCCTCATCGCCGCCAAAATCATCGCCCCACTTGGCCGGCTTGTTGTTCTTCTGCAGGAGCTGCACGGCCTCGTCGTAGCTGATGCGCGGGAAGGGCGGCTTCACCGTGGCGAGCTTGGACGTATCGCGCTTGAGCGTTTCAAGCTCGCGCGCGCGGCGGGCCAGGACTGACTGCACGATGTGGCTCACCAGGCCCTCACTCAGCGCCAGCATGTCGTCGAGGTGGGCGTAGGCGGCTTCTGGCTCGAGCATCCAGAACTCGGTCAGGTGGCGCCGCGTTTTCGATTTTTCGGCGCGGAAGGTTGGCCCAAACGTATAGACCTTGCCCAGCGCCGCGGCCAGCGCTTCGACGTAAAGCTGGCCAGACTGGGTGAGGTAGGCTTTGGCCTCGTCGATGTACTGCACCTCGAATAGTGTTGAGGTCCCCTCGCAAGCTGCCGGTGTGAAGATAGGCGCGTCGGTGAGGACGTAGCCCTGGTTATCCATAAACTCGCGCGCGGCGCGGACAGCTTCTGCGCGGATGCGTAGGATGGCGGCCTGGCG
>Ga0209640_10005239_pt1 | contig 11346 bp, 12 predicted proteins | sample RifCSP10_1_FD_184018 | JGI IMG/M metagenome (GOLD analysis project Ga0209640, IMG submission 184018) | Soil microbial communities from Rifle, Colorado - Rifle CSP2_sed 10_1 (SPAdes) (version 2) | ecosystem: Environmental > Terrestrial > Deep subsurface > Rock core/Sediment | place: Rifle...
TGATCAATGTTCCGAATCAGGACTGCGCGGCCTCTGTCATCCACAAACGCTTCGATCCGATCCCCGACATGGGCCGGTCGATCGATTCGAGTATTTTCGTCATGCGCCACGCGACGTTCGATGCCACTGACTTCCTGTAGCACATAGGCCGCGCCCTCGACCGCCGTCACCTGTCCTTTTAGAGAAAAGGCATGGGCCGGAATGGCGAACCTCATACCGCCGGCTGGCTGCGCTCCCAGCGTGCCCCGCACGATCCCTCGTCCAAGATCCTCCTGCCTCGACGTTCCCCCGCTGTTGCAGCCGGCACCCAGCAGGGTCACTCCCACCACACTCATGAGGCACCACCTTGGCATACGCATCTCTATATCCCCCCACTCTTGTCTACGCTTGCTCTCCCGCCGAGTCAACAGACTGCTGGTCGGTTGTCCGCTCATGGCAAACGAACATCAGAAACGGGTGACGCTGGAAAAGTTGAAGTCGCGGAGCGTCATCGCCGGCACGAGGAACTTGCCGGTTTCGGACGTGATCGCTTCAGCCTGGTTGGTGAAGGCCTCGATACGGTTGAAGGCCCGCAGAGGGCTCTCGTGAAACCGAAAGTTCTTCACCGCCGACACGATGGCTCCGTTCTCGACGAGAAACGTGCCGTCTCTCGTCATACCGGTCAGGGTGAGATCGGTCGGATTGACCGTCCGAATGTACCAGAAGTTCGTCACCAGGATGGCGCGCTCCGTGCTCTTGATCAATTCTTGTAGCCCCGGCAAGGACGCTCCACTTCCTGAGAGGCAGGGGGCGTCGAGCGTGGGGATCTGATCGATCCCTCGCACCTTCGCCGTGAACCTATCATAGGCAAGCTGTGTGAGCACCCCCTCAACAATCCAGTCGGATGCCATGGTCGGCAATCCATCAGCGGTGAACCCGATGCCCAGGAGATCCTCGTGCGCCGGCAGATTGCGGAGCGTCAGTCGCTTATCGACGATCGGCTGCCCCAGTTTGCCTGAGAATGCACTCGTGCCTTTCTCGTAGGACTTCGCATCGAGCGTCCGGAGCAGCAAAGACCACAGCCCCGCGACGGCAGCCGGCTCAAGAATCACCATATAGCGCCCTGGCGGAAGCTCGCGCACCTCCAGTCCCCGCTTGGCCTTACCAATCGCGGTGAGTGTCCGCTCCTGGACCCTCAAATGATCAATGGACCGATGGGCTGCGGCTCCCCAGCCGGTGGCCTCGCCGGCCTGAACCGTAAGGCTGAATCGTGCATCGGTCCGTTCTTCGTGGGCGAAAAGTCCCGTACTTGCTGCCACTCCGACCGTCGCAATCGACGAGGACACCATCCCGGCTGCGCCAAGATTTTCCATCCGGCATTGTCCGATCGCTTCATTCGTGTATTCCAGTCGACGGGCCGGCCCGGCCGCCGCAGTTTCGGCTCGCGCCGTAGGAACCGTCACATAGGACTGTGGCGCGCCGGGCGGGAGGTATTCCGGATCGTCCGGCGACAGGTGCGCGATCTGCGTGGCTCTGGTCACCGTCTCTTGCACCGCCCCCGCGGTAAAGTCCGTCGTGCCGGCGGTGCCATGACGCCGCCCGAACGCCACCGTCACCGTCAAAGACCCGCGCCTCGTAGCGACATTCTGGACAATCTGATTATTCGCAAACCGCGTTGTCCCGCTATGCTGATCGTGCAAGGAGACAAGTGTGTGGTCGCCGGTCGAACGTGTCAGGACCTGCTCCGCGAGAAACCGAAACTCATCCCGGCTCGTCAGCTTCGGCCAGGTCTTGGAGCCGGTCGCACTCATGTTCCGCCCTGCCCTCCGATGACGTTCACGTTGCGGAACCGCGCGTGGGACGCCGCGTGGGTCATCCAGCCAGACTGGCCCGGCTGGCCCTTGCCACACGTGATGAACCCATACCGCCGGCGGTGCGACCGATCCGCAACCGCGTCGCAGCTGCCCCAGAACTCCGGCGTGATCCCATGGTAGATGACATCACGAACCATATGTGTCCGCTTCCCGTTCTCGATCAGCCAAAATGCGTCGCCGCCGAACTGGAAGTTATACCGTCGTTGATCGATGCTGTAGGACCCGTGGCCTTCGATGTAGATACCCCGTTTCACATCGGCGAGTAGCTCGTCGAGGGTGGCAGAGCCCGGCTCAAGACCGATGTTGGCGATGCGGACGATCGGGACGCTGCCCCAGCTGTCCGCCCGATTGGAACCGCGCGAGCGCGTCTCGCCGATTTTTGGCGCGACCTCGCGGTTCGTGCAATAGCCGACGAAGATGCCGTCGCGCACAATGTCCCACTGCTGGCAGGCCACGCCATCGTCATCGTAGCCGGTCGCGGCGAGGGTCTCCGGTTCGAGGTTGTCGGCCACGAGATTCACGTGCGGAGAGCCGTACCGATAGGTCCCTCGTTTTTCGGTCGTGAGAAAGCTGGTGCCGGCATAGTTGGCCTCGTACCCGAGCGCACGGTCGAGCTCGCTCGGATGACCACAAGATTCGTGCATGGTGAGCGACAGATGTTCAGGATCGAGGACAAGATCGTACAGACCTGGCTCGGTGGTGGGCGCCTTCACGTTCTCAACGGCCTGAGATGCGATGCGCGGGGCCTCGGCCAGGAAATTGGCGTCCTCGATCAATTCAAAGCCCATTCGAAGATGCGGCGTATTGTAGCGCCGGGAGGCGAACCGCCCGTCATGAACCGCCGTGGCATCGAAATCGCCGTTCACGGCCAGGAGGTCGAATTCCAGGCGCGATCCTTCGGTCGACATAAAAAGCTTGCGGTCCCGACAGGCCCACAGGCTCGCGCTGCTCCGCACGATGCCGGACTGACGATGGACATACTCCATCGTCTCCAGGAGCAGCGCCGTTTTGTGCTCGAGCGCGACGGCAAACGGATCGATCCGCCGCGCCGTGACGACCCGGTCTCGATGGACCGGCTCATCGGCGAGTTTCACCTTTTCGCTCGCGAGGGACGCGGAGCCTTTCGCGATCTCGATCGCCAACTCAGCCACACGCGGCACTTCCTCCAGCGAAAGCACCGAACTGGCGGCAAAGCCCCAAGCACCGTGATAGAGGACGCGGATCCCAAACCCTCTGTCCTGCGTTTCCAGAATGGAAGCAATACGGCGATCTTCGCCACGAATGGTCTGGGCCGTGCTGTCCTGGAAGCGGATATCTCCGTACTCGGCCCCGGAAGCAACCACGCGTTTCAGCGCGAGGTCGGCGAGTTCGTCCTGATTAAGATTGGACATAACCTGTTTATCCTGACAGAGGCTTCGACACTGTTCAACTCATCCTAGCAAGCTGCGGGGAAATTATTATGGCACGCGAGAACTTCGATGGTCCGCACGTCCGGGACAAGCCCGGTCTGTCTGGTCTGTCTCGTTGATCTGGGCTCTCTGATTTGTTTTTTTGCTAGACCCAGAGAAACCAAACAGACGAGACAGACCAGAGAGACGAAATAGACCGAACAGACCACATGAACAAGACAGGCTGGCGGACTGTTTCAGCATCCTGCTACATTGAACTTGGTTTTCCTCACGTCATTGCCTACGATGTCGTGTCATGTTGCCTCCCGAACGGACGCCGCGTCAACGCATCATCGACTTGATTGCAGGCACCAGGTTATCGTCTTACCAGTTGGCACAGATGCTGGGCATTCCCGAACGACAGATCGAGGAGCATTTGACCCACGTCGTGAAAACCATTGCGCGCGACAAGACAAGACGATTCATCCTGGGTCCGGCCCGCTGTCAGGACTGTAACTTTGTCTTTCGTGACCGCCGCCGCCTGACGAGCCCAAGCCGCTGCCCGCAATGTCGAAGCGAAGCCATCGCGGCGCCACGCTATGGCATTGATCTAGCTACACCGCCGCGCGAGTAGTTTTTCGCCCGCTACAGTGCATATTGTCTTTGGCCTCCTCGGTAATTTATTTTCGCGTAGAATAGAAGGCCTTGGCGGGAGGTCTCTCAATCAGGCGAGACACACGCCCCGTGAACAACGCTGGTAGCAGAAACTGTGAAAGTGATCGGAGAAACCATGAGACAATGGATCCACATAGGGGCCGTCGTGTTCTGTGTGGTCCTCGCCGCCTGCAGCGGGGACAAGCCGAAGGAACTGCTTGAGACCGCCGAGTTGGAAGAGCGGCAACACAACGTCGCACACGTGAAGCAACTATACGAAGACCTCGTCCGCCTCTACCCAGCTAGTCCACAGGCGGATACCGCGCGCACGCGCCTCGTCTCACTCGAGCAACACCAGTAGTTCACCTGGCCTGTCCACCTCCTTGCCCCCTCGCACTCACTTCTCCTGCTCAAACTGCGGCAAGGTGTCCCTCTAAAGACTGCCCGCCCCCCTACGAGAAATAGCGCTGAAAAACAGCTCTGCTATACTTATGATAGATACCTTAGAGCGAAGGTCGATCACCAGGGAGGGTGCGATGGCCAGGGCTTATGCTATTCGAGCGAGGCAGCGCGATTCGGTCCGCTGTTCCTTTCTTTATCATGGCGAGAACTTCCACGGGAAAGGGCATCTTTGGGATCTGTCGACATCCGGCTGGCGAGCCACGGGGGACCACCCGGTCACACCTGGTATGAGTATGCCGGTCTACCTCGAACTTGACGATGATGGAGAGTCCAAGTATTTACTGATCGACTCCGCTATCGTCCGGTGGTCGAACGGACGCGATGCCGGGTGGGAAATACAAACAATAGACGCGACTTCGCTGACTAGACTGAAGCGTTTTCTGGGTCAGGTGGGAACCGAATCGTCCGGCGAGTTGGTTCGGGCAAGATCTCGGTAGCAGGCCTTTCCTAACATTCACCGCGAGCCCCGAGGAAACCATGGAAAGAACGCGTTCGTCGTCCGTTGGTAGGCTCGATAGCCCTCTCCCCGGCTCACGAGGGCCTGTCGCTCCACCCAGGGAATGCCCGTCACTTTCAAGAGCGCCCACCCCATCCCAACCGGTCCGATCCAGGTCAGGAACCATCCAGGCATGCTCACCCCCATAACGACATAGGCCCACCAGTGCAACCATTCGAAGAAATAATTCGGATGGCGTGAATAGCGCCAGAGTCCATCGCGACAGACCCGCTCGCGATTCCACGACCTGGATCGGAATTGCGAGAGCTGCCAGTCGGCCATGGCTTCCCCTAACACCGCGACGATCCAAATCAGCAACCCGATGAGCTCGATCAGCACGAATGGCGGTTGTGGGTTTTGGATCAGGACCAGAAACGGAAGGGAGAAGGCCGCCACGGCCAGCGCTTGGAGTTGAAAGTATCCGAACATCTTGCGCCGTTCGGAGGCGCCCCATTGCTCGCGCAGACGGCGATAGCGCGCGTCCTCCTTCTTGCCGATCACTCGATCGAGGAGGATGTAGAATCCCAGCCTCCCTGCATAGAGCACGGCCAAGGCAGCCACCAGCACTTTTCGCTCTGTCTCACCGATGGCCTGTGTGGCATACCACAGCACGACCGCGATGAGACCAGCGCACCAGCCGACATCTGCGATCGAGGCATTGCGCACTCGAAGTTGCAGGACCCAGAGGCCTGTCATCACAACAGCCATGGCCAGATACGCGGTGAGGACGAGGGAGAGAGGGTCCGATCTCATCATCGCGTCCTCCGCTGTCCCCATTCCTGCGCGTCACGCCTCACGGATTTCGTCGGGGTAGTCCCACAGATCTGCCCCAGCCTCTGTGCGGCTCGCCAGCCAGGATCGAAAGCCGGGAATTTGAAACGACAACAGACGCTGAATCTTATCGCAACGCAGCGACAGGTCAACCGGTCGCGGCGAGCCGGTATAGCTGCGGGCGGTCCCGGACTGGAGACGAGCGGTGAGCATCGGATACCACTGCAGCAGCGCTTGCCCTATTTCCCAACGCGACAACCGCTCCCGCCCGCCGAGATGATACAGGCCCGGCCGTTCGTGGTCGAGCAATTCCCAGAGCGCTCGGGCAATCACCCCGGCCGGCAAGGGACAGCGATACTCGTCTTCAAACAGGGTTACGAGGCCGCCTGATGTCGCCACGCGGCACATCTCTTCAACGAAACTCCGGTCGCCATCTTGAGACGTCCCTGCGGTCAGAACGATCCGCACCACCGCGTGCCGGGGATTCTGCAGGACGACGTGTTCGGCTTCCAACTTCGTCCTGCCATAGACGTTGATCGGTCTGGCTTCGTCCCCTTCCTCGTACCAGCCTCTCTCCCCATCAAACACTTCGCCGCTGGACAGGAAGAAAAAGGGAACATCCTTCGCGAGTGTCGCCAGATGAGCTGTGGCTGCCACATTGACGAGTCGGGCTTTTTCAGGGTGCTGCTCGCAGTCTTTCGTTCGGCTGAGAGCCGCGCAATGAATAACCGCCTGAGGATTGAGCGTTCGGTAGATGTCGGTGACGTGCGACAGATCGGTGAGGTCTACATCCTTCCGGGTCAGCCCGTGGACATCCCACTGTGGAGCCCAGCGCGCGGCAGCCCGGAGCACGTATTGGCCGATGAGCCCTGCCGCGCCGGTGACAAGGACGAGCGGTTTCATAAGAAAGGACGTGTGTTAGCGAGTCAGCTTGCGATAGCGAATGCGGTGCGGTTGATCGGCTTCCTTGCCCAACCGCCTCTTCCGATCCGCTTCGTACTCGCTGTAGTTGCCTTCGAACCAGACCACCTTGCTGTCACCTTCGAACGCCATGATGTGGGTCGCGATCCGGTCCAGAAACCAGCGATCGTGACTGCTGATGACGGCGCAACCGGCGAAACGTTCTAATCCTTCTTCAAGTGCGCGCAAGGTGTTGATGTCGAGATCGTTGGTCGGCTCGTCGAGGATGATGAGGTTCGCCCCTTCTTTCAACATACGGGCCAGGTGCACCCGGTTGCGTTCGCCGCCGGAGATGTCCTTGACCTTTTTCTGCTGATCGGTGCCCGCAAAGTTGAACCGGGCGCAGTAGGCCCTGGCGTTGACTTCGGCCTTGCCGAGCATAATGGTCTCCTGGCCCTCGGAGATGATGTCGTAGACGGACTTGTTCGGATCCAAGCTGCGATCCTGGTCCACATAGCCCAGCTTGACCGTCTCACCAACCTTGATCGTTCCCGCATCCGGTTTCTCTTTCCCGATGATCATCCGGAACATCGTCGTCTTGCCGGCTCCGTTCGGACCGATCACGCCGACAATGCCGCCCTTAGGGAGACTGAAATTCACATTCTCATAGAGGACCTTGTCCCCATAGGCTTTGCTGATGCCCTGGGCTTCGACGACCACATCGCCCAGCCGTGGGCCTGGCGGAATATAGATTTCCAAATCTGCAGCCTGCTCGTCCTGTTTCTGATTGACCAATTCCTCATAACGGTTGAGCCGCGCCTTGCCCTTCGACTGCCGGGCTTTCGGCGACATGCGAATCCATTCCAACTCATGCTCTAACGACTTGCGGCGCTTCGATTCGGCTTTTTCTTCTTTTTCCAGCCGCACCTGCTTCTGTTCCAGCCAGGACGTGTAGTTCCCTTGGAAGGGAATGCCATGGCCGCGATCGAGTTCGAGAATCCAGCCGGCGACGTTGTCGAGGAAGTAGCGGTCGTGCGTGACGGCGATGACCGTGCCCTTGTACTGTTGCAGATGCTGTTCGAGCCATTGGACCGATTCGGCATCGAGATGGTTCGTCGGCTCGTCGAGTAACAAGATATCAGGCTCCTGGATCATGAGGCGGCATAGGGCCACTCGGCGTTTCTCACCGCCGGAGAGCACTTCGATTTTCGCATCCGGCGGTGGACAACGCAGCGCGTCCATGGCGAGTTCAAGGACGTTTTCCAATTCCCACCCGTTTGCCGCTTCGATCTTCTCCTGCAGCTGAGCCTGCTTCTCGAGAAGTTTTTCCAATTCATCGGGACCGGCCTCGCCCATCTTGTTGCTGACCTCATCATACTCGCGCAACATGGCCACGAGTTCTTTCTTGCCCTCTTCGACGATTTCTTTCACCGTCTTGTCCGGATCGAGCTGCGGTTCCTGTTCCAGCAGACCGACGCTGTAACCCTTGGAGCGGGTAATCTCTCCTGTGTAGTTCTGATCGACTCCGGCGATGATCCTGAGCAGCGAGCTCTTCCCCGATCCATTGAGACCCAACACGCCGATCTTCGCGCCGTAGTAGAAGCCGAGATAAATCTCGCGCAGCACCTGCCGCTTCGGCGGATAGACCTTGCCGACATTGACGAGTGAGAAAATGACTTGCTTGTCGTTCGTAGCCATGGGCCGTGCCACCCTCCTTAGTCCTTACAGTTCGCGCTGTGTGAAGTGGGCACCCTACCAGACAACCCTTTTCGACCACAACATACGTCGCCGCGACAGTAGCCGCCCCACGTGCCGTGAGGCAGAAACCGTTACCGATCGGCCAGTCCTTCTGTCAGTTGCATAAGGCGATCCCCGAGCGCAGAATTATGGTGGTCTCGCACTCTGTTCATCTTGTGAGGATCAACCGTGCCCTTGTCTGCGCGACTGCTCACACCCCTTGCCCTCTCACTTGCCCTGTTCATGGCCCTGATCCTGGGACACCCGGTTGCTTCCGCCGCCGAAGAGACCGAACAGAAAGACCTGGTGGAGAAGTCGCGAATGACGCTGGACGGGTTCCTGGCCGACTCGAACATGGCGTGGTTTCGCGACCATATGAAAGAGGCGAGGGGAATCTTCATCGTGCCGCAACTGCTCAAGGCAGCCTTCTTTTTCGGAGGAGAAGGGGGAAGCGGCGTGTTTCTCGTCAAAGACGACAAGACCGGTGAATGGAGCGATCCGGCTTTCTATACGATGGTGGCCGGCAGTTTCGGATTTCAATTCGGCGCGCAGGCTTCGGAGGTGGTTCTGCTGGTGATGTCGCAACGAGGGGTCGAGTCCCTGCTCACCAGCACCTTTAAGCTCGGCGGCGACGTCTCGGTCGCCGTCGGTCCTGTCGGCGCCGGTATCGAGGGCTCCACCGCGATGAACCTCAGTGCGGACTTGCTCACGTTCGCCAGGGCGAAGGGCTTATTCGGCGGGATCTCGCTGGAAGGCGCCGTTATCGCCACAAGGGACGAGTGGAATCGGGACTATTACGGGAAAGAGGTCAGGCCGACCGACATTCTCGTGAAACTGGCTGTGATGAATCCTCATTCGGCAAGCTTGAAGGCCGCACTGGCTAGGGCCGTAGCCGGAACGTCCTCAACCGGACAGACCACCACACCTGCTCCCGAATAGCGATCGACTTTTCTCTGTTCAATCTTGTCTGCAGGCCTTGCGGACATGCCTCACGGCATGACCAAACAGGATTGCGGGACAGCCCGGCCCAACAATTTAGAATCCCATCTCTTCGGAAAGCCGGACTTCCGATTCGTCGTCTATTTCCTCAAGACAACTGAAACAGGCAAAGGGAAACCGGTCGATGGGAATCGCGCAAACTTCGCCGACGGACGAGTCTTCTATCGCTAGACCACCGCATTCTTTATGAATCAAGACGAGCATGTCGCCCTCCTATGCGCTGCGCGAACGTGCAGGAAAGGCGGGACGAGCGCGACGTGCAGAATCTGATTCCCCCTGTCGCACTTTTCCCGAAGGAGCCTGTCCGACATTGCCTTCGTAACGAGGCGAAGGAGGTGCGACCAGATGCGAGGCCGCAGGCCCGGAAAAACCGGAGGCGTATTCGCTGGAATACGTTGAGGATTTTTTCGGGCCGAGAACGACGCAGATGGTCGCGGATCGTTCGCCGCAGTAGAACGGTCAATGTTGGACAGGCTCCTGATCTCGCCTCGCGCGCGTGTCGAACACAAGCCGCCGAAATGTGTCCAGGTGTTCCGGACCGCTCAGTCGATGGTCGCCCGGAACCAGATGGAGTTCAACCGGGAAAGAGGGGGCAAGAGAGCGCAACTGCTCGACAAACTGGCTGCTGCCTTGCGGCAGAATCACGCGGTCTTGCTGGCCGTGGAGAATGGCCGTGCTGACCGGCCGAAGCCGGTCGAAACTCGTTTTCCAATAGGCCTCGCTCTCCTCGACCCACTTCCAGGCGAGAGGAAAATCCCGATGACCCGGCTCATCGTCCCAGGGCATCCAGCCGGCGCGGTGCCAGGCCTGCTGCCGTTCGGCATCGATAGATTTCGCGCGCACGCCCATCATGTTGAATGCGGGAGCGATGAGCACCAGTCGCTCGATGTCCTGACACTCTTGCGCCATGAGCCAGGCAATCCAGCCACCGAGTGAATTGCCGACAATGGTGATCGACGGACCACTCTTGATGAGCTCGAGCACCGCTTGCGCATCAGCGATCCAATCTGAGAGGGTGTAGTCTGTAAACGTACCTTCAGATTCTCCATAGCCTCGCACGTCGTAACAACAAAACCCCCAGCCTTTCTCCTCACACCATTGTGCGAGCGCTTTGCTCTTGTTGCCCCAGCGTTTCGAGAGGAAGCCGGTGATGAACAGGATCTGGCGATCCTGGCCGATCAAGCGATCACCGCGAATCAGCTTGCCGTCGACGGCTGCGAGTTCGAACAAATGCGGGCTACTCATGTGTGCGTGAGCGCTTTGGTGATGAACGGCCCCAGCCGCTGCAGGACCGCTCTTGGAATCTCATGGCCACCACGAAAGCTGTGCCATTCAACCGATAGTCCAGCGTGAGTCAGCGTGTCTCGCAGCGCTTCTGCCCCCACATACGGCAGAAGCGCATCCTGCACCCCGTGGCATTGAAAGACCGGCAGTCCTTTGCGTTTCTGGAACAGCGGAGCCCATTCCTGTATGGCAAGGAGCGTTCCGGACAGTTGGATCAGCCCGGCATAGGGCTGCGTCGTTCTGAGCATCACATCACAAGAAAGCATCGCGCCCTGGGAAAATCCCCCGAGGATGGTCTTGCGCGGGTCCGCGCCGAATTTGTGTTCGACTTCCTTGAGGAACGCCAGCATCGTCTCGCGCGCCGGAGCCAGGCCTTTGGGAATGTCTTGCGAAAGATCGCGCACCCGACCTGCCGCTTGATCCGCTGCAATGCGCGCCATGTCGATGAGCCACCAGGCGCGTGCATCCTTCGGGCCAAAACTCAACGGGAGCGGGCCTTCAGGAAAGACAAACCTTGTTCCGGCCGGCACGTGCAGGACGTCAGCCAGCGACACGAGGTCGTCCCCCGGCGCGCCGAAGCCGTGCAGGAGCAGGACGAGAGGACCGTTCCCGCCTCCCTTTCGATCAGTGCCACCAGTGAGACGGACTGTGAGTCCGCCAAGCGAATCTTGTTTCATCACATCACGACGAACAACTGACCGCTAGGTGCTTGCCCCAGTTGGGTGGAGAAGCCGCGTAGGCGTCCATGCCTGGCTGGTCACTGTAGGGATTTTGCAGGAGGGCGAGCAACCGATCGATCTCG
>Ga0209640_10005240_pt1 | contig 11344 bp, 11 predicted proteins | sample RifCSP10_1_FD_184018 | JGI IMG/M metagenome (GOLD analysis project Ga0209640, IMG submission 184018) | Soil microbial communities from Rifle, Colorado - Rifle CSP2_sed 10_1 (SPAdes) (version 2) | ecosystem: Environmental > Terrestrial > Deep subsurface > Rock core/Sediment | place: Rifle...
ACAAGAAAGATCCAGCCGCCCGTTCCCATGTTGCCCTCCCCAAGGACCCGAAAATGGTGCCGCGTACTATAGCGCCAATGAGGCACTCACGGCGCGCGAGCTGCACCGTACCCTAGGAATCGATCGCTGAGCCCGCGGCGCGGCGCTCCTGCGCGCGCCCGAGCGCCAGGGCAAGCACGAGCCAAGCGGCGGCGGCCGGAACAGTCGCGAGCGAAATTGCTGACAGCTCCAAGCCCGCGGCGCGCAATGCCGCGAACAGCCACCCGCCCACCGCGTCTGCGCCCCGGAACACGACGACGTCGATCACGTTTTTCGCCTTGTATTTCTCCTCCCGCGCAAGGACGGTGAACAGCACTTCGCGCGCCGGATTGGAGATCGCGAAATTGGCCGTGCGCTGGATCGCCTGGAACGCGATCACGACGGAGAGCACTGGGGCGGCGGCGAGCGCCGCAAAGCCGGCCGCGAACACCACGGGCAGGACTCCGGCGGCTGCACCGACGCCGAAGCGCGCCATCAGCCGGCCGGTGGCGAAGAACTGCACCGCGGCCGTGAGCACCCCGACGGCGAGATCGATGCTGGCGAATAGCCGCGTGCGCACCGCCGGATCGTCGGAGGCGGCAGCAACGAGGGTTGCCTGCTGGAAATAAAGAAACGTTCCCGCGATGGAGAGCAGCGTGACCCAGAGCGCAATGCCCGCGAGATAAGCCGATCGCAGCACCATCTCGATGCCCGCGAGCCATCCGCCGCCGAGCGCGCCGGGCTCGGCGCGAGCGCGGGACACCGTTGCTGCCGGCTCGGCAGCTTCGCTCGCGACTTTGCCTGCCGCCGATTCCACGCGCCTCGCGCACCACACTGCCGCCTCCAGCAATGCCGCCGCCACGATGAGCAGGTTGACCGGGCCGAGCGGCACCGACAGCGAGATCGTTATCGCAGGGCCAGCCAGCGCCCCTGCGGTGCCGCCCGCGGCGATGAAGCCGAACAGGCGCTTGCCGCGCTCGGCGGTGAACAGGTCGGCCATGAACGACCAGAACACCGACACCGCAAACAGGTTGAAGACGCTGATCCAGACAAAAAACACGCGCGCCACGTGCAGCCTGCCGACGTCGAAGCTCAGCAGCAGCCAGAACACGACAATGTTGGCGGCGAAAAAATGATAGACAATCGGAATGAAACGCCGTCGCGGCAGCCGCGCCACCACCGCCCCGTAGAGCGGTACCGCGGCCAGCATGGTGAGAAAGGTCGCGGTAAACAGCCATTGCAGGTTGCGCACCCCGCCGGCGACGCCCATTTCGTCGCGCAGCGGCCGCAGCACGTAATAGCCGGCGAGCAGGCAGAAGAAATAGGCGAATGACCAGCCCAGCGCCTCGACCTCGCCGGGGCGCACCGCCGACGCTCTCGCGAGCCAGCGCTGCAGCGGCGTTTCGGATTCGATCGCCATCGCGTTTCCGTTCCTCGTTGCCGGACTTTACTAGAATGCCCGCATGGATCCCGCCCGTCGCGTCGCGCTACGCACGCTCGGCAGCGTTGCCGCGGCGCTCGTCGTGACGCGAGCGCGGCCGCAGGCGGCGGCGCTCGCAGCGCGTCCGATTCCTTCCACCGGCGAGCAGTTGCCCGTCATCGGCCTTGGCACCTGGCAGGTGTTCGACGTTGGCCGCGACGCGGCGAAACGCGCGCCGCTTCGGCAGACGCTGGAGGCGTTCGCGCGGGGCGGCGGCAGGGTAGTAGACTCCTCGGCGATGTACGGAACGAGCGAATCGGTGCTGGGCGACCTCGCCGCCGAGCTCGGACTGCACAAAAAGCTCTTCATCGCCACGAAGGTGTGGACGAGCGGCCGGGATGAAGGCATCCGCCAGATGGAGCTGTCGTTCTCGCGCCTGCGCGTGAAACGCCTCGACCTGATGCAGGTGCACAACCTGGTGGATGTCGCCACGCACACCAGGACCCTCGCGGAATGGAAGAATAAGGGCCGCGTCCGGTACCTCGGCATCACCCATTACGTTTCGTCGGCCTACGCGGAGGTGGAGCGCTTGCTGAAGACCGGCCAGTACGATTTCCTGCAGATCAACTACTCGCTTGGCGAGCCCGCAGCGGCGCAAAGGCTTCTGCCGCTCGCCGCCGAGCGCAGGATCGCGGTCATCGCCAACCGCCCGTTCGTCGAGGGCGCGATGTTTCGCCGCGTGCGCGGCAAGGCGCTGCCCGAATGGGCGAAGGAGATCGGGGTTGCAAGCTGGGCGCAATTCTTTCTCAAGTGGATCCTCGGCCACCCCGCGGTGACCTGCACCATTCCCGGCACCGGCCGCCCCGAGCACATGCTGGACAATCTCGCCGCCGGCGCCGGCTCGTTTCCCGACCCGGCGATGCGAAAGCGCATGGCCGAGCACTTCGATTCGCTATGAGATCCTGGATTTTCGGCGTTGTTCTCGCGCTGGCGACAGGCGCGGCGGCGGCGCAGGCGCCGCAGGAAGGCGTCGACGTCAAGAAAAGCCGCCTGCTCCTGCTCCCCGCCTCGACCGTGGAGCGCAGCGCCGCCCAGCAGTATTCCGAGCTGATGCGCGCCGCGGCACAGAAGGACGCCCTCAACAACGACCGCCGCGAGGTCGAGCGGCTGCGCAACATCGCGCGCGCCCTCATCCCGCAATCGACGCGCTTCAACAAGGACGCGCAACGCTGGCGCTGGGAGGTGAACCTGATCCGCTCCGGCAACGTGAACGCGTTCTGCATGCCGGGCGGCAAGATCGCCTTCTTCACCGGAATCCTCGACTCGCTCAGGCTCACCGACGACGAGGTCGCCGCGATCATGGGGCACGAAATCGCGCACGCGCTGCTCGAGCACGGCCGCGCGCGAATGTCCGAGCAGGTGTTGAAGAGCGTGGGCATCTCGGTGGCCGCCGCGCTGCTCAACCTGGGCCAGCTCTCGACCGAACTGCTGGCGCGCGCCGCCGACCTTGCGGTGACGCTGCCCTACGCGCGCAAGCAGGAATCCGACGCCGACCTGGTCGGCATCGAACTCGCAGCGCGCGCCGGCTTCGATCCGCGCGCGGCGGTCAACGTGTGGCAGAAGATGCAGCGCGTTGCGACGCAGGGCGCCCCGGGCCAGGGCGCGCGCGGGCAGCCGCCGCAATTCCTCTCTACGCACCCCTCGCACGAGAACCGGATCAAGGAGATCGAAGCGAATCTGCCCCGGGTACTGCCGCTGTACGAGGGAGCGCGCCGGCAGTAGCGGCAAGGCCGGACCTCACCCCTTGCCGGGATGCACGCGGCCGCAGTTCGCGCAGGTGCGCGCCGCGGCGCTCGAATAGAAGCGCTCGAAGAGCGGCGGCAGGTCGGCGGCGATGTCCTTCACGTGCACTTCGATCCGGTGCAGGAGCGCGTGGCAGCCGGGGCAGAACCATTCGAATCCGTCCTGCACGCCCGCGGGGCGGATCTTTTCCACGACCAGCCCCACCGAGCCGGGCTCGGGACGCTGCGGCGAATGGCGCACGTGTCCTGGGACGAGCAGAATCTCGCCTTCGCGAATCGGCACGTCGCGCGGCCGTCCGTCCTCGATCACCCGCAACACCATGTTGCCGCGCAACTGGTAGAAGAACTCCTCGTAGGGATCGTCGTGGTAGTCGGTGCGCGCGTTCGGCCCGCCGACCACCATCACGATCAGGTCCTCGGCCTCCATGAACACCTGCTTGTTGCCGACCGGCGGCTTGAGCAGGTGCGCGTGCCGCTCGATCCACTGCGAGAAATTGAATGCGGCGAGCGCCATGCCTGGATCGAGTATGCGGGGTGTCCGTCGATTCTAGAGGATTGCGCGGCGCCCCGTTTCAGCCGTGCTACTGCGCCGCGACCAGGCTGGCGAGGTACTCCGGGTCGTCGCGCAGCCGCGCCGAGGCGCCGTCGTACACGATGCGGCCCTTGTCCATCACGGCCGTGTGCTCGGAGAATTCGAGCGCGACGCGGCTGTTCTGCTCGACCAGCACGATGGAAAGTCCGCCCGCGGCACGCAGCTTCCCGAGCACGCGCACGAGCGCCTCGACGATGAGGGGCGAAAGTCCCTCGGTCGGCTCGTCCATCAGCAGCACCGCCGGATTGGTCATGAGCGCGCGCGCGATCGCGAGCATCTGCTGCTCGCCGCCGGAGAGCTGCGTGCCGCCGACCTCGCGCCGCTCCGCGAGGTTCGGGAACAGCTCGTACACGCGAGCGGCGCTCCAGTGCCCGGGCCGCGCGCCGATCTCCAGGTTCTCGCGCACCGTGAGCGAGGGAAAGATCTCGCGTTCCTGCGGCACGAAACCGAGGCCCGCAAGCGCGCGCCGGTGCACTGGTGCGCCGTCGATGCGGCGCCCGCCGAACGCGATTTCGCCCGCGTGCAGCGTGGTATGGCCCATGACGGTGGAAAGCAGGGTCGACTTGCCGACGCCGTTGCGGCCGATGATGCTCAGGTTCTCGCCCTCCGCGAGAGCGAGATCGATTCCCTCGAGCACGACCGTCTCCCCGTAGCCGGCCGAAACGCCGCGCAGGCGCAGTGCATCAGCCATCGGCCGCGCTTCCGAGGTAGACCGCGCGCACGTCGCGGTTGGCGGCGATCTCGGCCGGAGACCCTTCGGCGTAGATCGCGCCGCTCACCATCACGGTGATGCGCTCGGCGAAGCGGAACACGAGATCCATGTCGTGCTCGATGATGAGCACTCCGATGTCCTTGGGCAGCGCCCCGATGGCATCGAGCAGGATATGGCTCTCGGCGCTCGGAATGCCGGCCGCGGGCTCGTCGAGCAGCAGCACCTGCGGCTTCAGGCCGAGCGCGATCGCGATCTCGACCAGGCGCTGCCGGCCGTAGGGCAGCTCGTCGATGCGCCGGCCCGCCTCCTCCTGCAGGCGCAGGGTTTCGATCAGCCCGGCGGCTTCACCGATCACGTCCATGCGGCGGCCGGCGGGCCGCAGCATCGATCCTCCGGCGCCGAGGCGCTCGGCGACGGCGATGCAGACGTTTTCGAGCACCGTCAGGCCGCGAAAGAGCTGGTTGATCTGGAACGTGCGCGCGATGCCGCGCTTGACCCGCTTCGCCTGCGTCAGCGATGTCACGTCCTCGCCCTTCAGCAGCACGCTGCCGCGCGAGGGCGCGAGCAGTCCCGTAAGCAGGTTGACGAGCGTGGTCTTGCCCGCCCCGTTCGGCCCGATCAGGGCGTGGCGCGCGCCGCTCTCCAGGCGGAATCCGACGTCGCGCGCGACTTCGAGCGCACCGAAGCTCTTGCACAGCCCTCTCGTTTCGAGCAGCGCGGCGGTCATCGGCCGCGTCCCGCCCGAATGCGCCGCCGCAGCGCGGCCGCCAGCCCGAGAATCCCGTTGCCCGCGTACAGGGCGACCGCCATCAGCGTCAGTCCCACGCCGAGCTGCCAGCCGGTGGGGTAGGCCTTGGCGAGCGTGTGCTCGAGCACCATGTAGGCGATCGCTCCGACGAAGGCGCCGTACAGCCGCCCATAGCCGCCGAGGATCAGCACGATCAGCACGCCCGCGGCGCGATCCAGCCCGAGCACCGAGAGATTCACGTAGGCGTTCGACTGAGTGAAAAGCGCGCCCGCGACGCCGGCGAGCGCCGCCGAGATCGCGTAGGCGATCACCAGGCGCGCGCGCACCGGCGCGCCGACGGCGTGCATGCGAAGCACGTTCTCGCGGATTCCCGTCAGGCTTTGCCCGAACGGCGAATGCACCAGCGCCCGGACGACGAGGAAACAGCCGAACAGCACCGCGAGCACGTACAGGTACTGCGAGCGGAAATACAGCAGGTCGAAGGCATAACGGCCCAGCAGCGGCTTGAAGTTCAGTCCGGGCATGCCGTCGAAGCCGCCGGTATACGCCGCGCCCATGTTCGCAGCCTCCTCGAGCAGCGCCATGGTGCATAGCGTCAGCATCAGCAGCGTCAGCCCATGCGTTCGCAGCAGAACGTAGCCGCTCGCGAGCCCGATCGCGCCGGCCACCGCTGCCGCCGCCACCAGGCCGCTCAACGGCTCGTTCCAGCCCCAGTGCTGCGCCAGCATGCCGACGGTATAGGCTCCGGCACCGAAGAACGCGGCGTGCCCGAGGGTAATGATGCCGGCGTAGCCGAGCACCAGGTCGAGCGACAACGCAAACAGGATCATGATCAGAACCTGCGTGCCGAACGCGAGGTAATTCGGAAACAGGAAAAACACCGCGATCCCTGCGATCCACGGCAGCGCTTCCCACCACCGAATGCGGTGGCGCTCGGCAAGCGCGGTGGCGGCGGCGAGGCCGAGCGCGTTCCGGCCAGCGCTCATCGGCTGCGCGTGCCGCTGCGCGGTCATGAACCGCGCCTCCCGAACAGGCCCTGCGGCCGCCACAGCAGCAGCGCGAGGGTCAGTGCATAGATGAACATCGTGCCGCCCTTCGGAAACTCGATCTTGAGCACGAAGTCGAGCACGCCGATCAGAAGCGCGGCGAAAAAGACCCCGGTGACGCGCCCCAGGCCGCCGACCGCGACGACGATCAGGAAGTAGGCGAGATAGCGCAGCGGATACTGCGGATCGAGGCCGAGGATCTCTGCACCGAGGCCCCCACCCACCGCGGCGAGACCGCTGCCAAGCGCGAACGTGACGGTGAACAGGCGACCGACATCCACCCCGAGCGACTCGGCCATGCGGCGGTTGTCCACTGCGGCCCGGATCATGGCGCCGTAGCGGGTCCGCTCGAACCCGAGCCACAGCGCGACGACCAGCGCGGTGCCGGCGACGATCACCGCGACGCTGTAGGTGCGGTACCGGATGAAGCCGAGATCGACCTGCCCGCGCAGCCATTCCGGCAGCACCAGAGTCTGGGTCTCGGGACCGACCGTGAGCGTCACGGCCGCGATCATCACGAACACCAGGCCGATCGTGAACAGCACCTGATCGAGCTCGGAGGCGCGGTACAGGCGCGCATAGAACAGCCGCTCGAGCGCGACCGACAACGCCGCCACCGCCACGAACCCCAGCGCCAGCGCGGCGAAAAACGGCAGGCCCCAGTGCCGCATCGCGAGCGCAATCGCGTAGCCGCCCAGCATCGCGAAGCCGCCGTGGGCGAGGTTGACGAAGCCCATCAGCCCCATGGTCACCGACAGGCCGACCGACACGATGAACAGCACCATGCCCGCCGCGCAGCCGCCAAGGAGGATGCTGATCAGGTCCATTAAATGAAACCGCCGCCCGTCAGCTTGCTGGGGGGCGGCGGCTTGGGCGTAGCGGAATGCAGGTCCGGTGCTACTTGCCGCACCGATCGACCTTCAGCTCCTTGCACATGTCCTTGACCGCAGGGATGACGCCGATGTTCTTCTGCGTGAGCCGGCCGCCGCTCTTCACCAACTCGCTCACGTACTCGTTCATCACGATGTCGCGCGTCCGGGGGTCGATCGAGATCGGGCCGCGCGGGCTGTCGAATTTCCAGCCCCGGAGCGAGTTGACGAAGCTGTCGGCGTCGAGCTTGCCCTTGTTGGCGCGCACCGCGTGAGCGATCGCCGCCATGCCGTCGTAGCCCTGGACCGCCATGAAGTCCGGCGTCGAATCGGCGCCGAAATCCTTCTTCCACGCCGCCACCAGGCGCTTATTCACGGGATTGTCCAGATCCGCGTTGTAATGATGTACGGTGATCAGGCCCACCGACTCCTCACCCATGGACTGCAGCTTCGTATCCTGGGTGATGTCGCCCGGCCCGATCAGCTTCGTGCCCGCCTGCTTCATGCCGAGCGCGTTGTAGGTCTTCATTACCCCGACCGCGTGATCGCCCGCGGGCACGAAGACGAAGAACACGTCGGGCTTCTTGTCCTTGGCGCGCTGGAAGAACGGCGTGAAATCGGGCACCTTGCCGGGGCCGCCCATGGGGATCTCGTCGATCACCTTGCCGCCCCCGGCCTCGAACGCGGTCTTGAACGCGACCAGGCTGTCCTTGCCCGGCGGATAGTCGGTGTAGCCAACCACCGCGGTCTTTGCCTTCATCATCTTGGCGGCCGCGTCGCCCATGGCGTGGCCCGCGTGCCACATCGAGAACGAAACGCGCGTGATCACCGGAGACAGGTTCGTGATCCACGCCGTGCCTGCGTTCATGATCAGGAACGGCTTCTTGGCCGCCGTGACCACCGGTTCCATGGCGATGGCGTTCGACGAGTAGATGACTCCCGTAATGACGTCCACCTTGTCCTGCGTAATCAACTCCTGCGCCGCGGTCTTGGCGTCCGCCCCGCCCGGGTTCTTCGCATCGCGCCGGACGATCTCGATCTTGTACGGGCCGAAGGCGCCCGGGTTGAGCTTCATGAACATCTGCATGCCGCGGTCGATCTGCTGCGCGAACTCGGCGCCGACCCCGGTGTAGGTGAGCACCACGCCGATCTTGACGGTCTGTGCGGGCGCGCTCGCGGCGAACGTGGCAAGCGCCGCGGCCGCGAACAACTGGTTCAGACGGGTTCCCCTGGGTTTCATCGATCTCCTCCTTTGGCGGCGGCAGCCGCCGCGGGGAGCAATATGGCCAAAAGAACCCCGGGACGCAAGTCGGGCGCGGATCACGCCGGCCGGTAGCCGCGCACCTCCAGACGAATACCGCTCCGGACTGACTTGCTGCGCTGCACCCCGGTAGAATCGACCCAGTCACGTTTCAGGGAGGAGCCCCGCATGCTTCAGGAACGCGTTCCGGATTTCGCCAAGTTCGTCGAGCCCGACCGCGTGCGCCGGGAAGTCTATACCGACCCGCAGATCTTCGATCACGAAATGCAGCGCGTCCACGAACGCGTCTGGATCTATTGCGGGCACGAATCGCAGGTACCGAGGGCGGGCGACTATTACACCGTGCAGATCGGCCGGCAGCCGATGCTGATGGTGCGCGGCAAGGACGGCAAGATCCACGTGCTCTACAACCGCTGCCCGCATCGCGGCAACATGATGTGCGGCGACCGGCACGGCAACGCGGGAGAGTTCTTCCGCTGCTCGTACCACGCCTGGACCTTCCAGCACGACGGCAGGCTGCGCAGTATCCCGATGATGGAATCGGGCTACGCGGGTACGCGCTTCGGGCGCGGCAATCCCGACTGCGACATGAAAAAGGCCGCGCGCGTGGAGTCCTACCGCGGGTTCGTGTTCGCAAGCCTCGCCCAGGAAGGCCCGGGCCTGCTCGAATTCCTCGGCGCATCGAAGGTCGCGTTCGACGACATGTGCGACCGCGCCCCCGAGGGCGAAGTCGAGATCGTGCCGAACTGCTTCCGCGTCATCCAGCATTCGAACTGGAAAATCTTCCTCGAAAACCAGCTCGACGCGCTGCATCCGTCGGTGGTGCACCAGTCCACCGGCCGCGCGGCGATGGAGGTCGAAAAACAGATCAGGAAGAAGACCGGCCAGGCGCCGCTCTCCTACCACATGCTCTCCGCGTTCGCCGAGGTGACGATCGAGAAGTGGGACGGCTTCCAGACGCTCAATTACCCGTACGGGCACTGCATCCTCACCGGATACATGGGCCTGCGGCCGAAGGACCCGGACACCCTCGCCTACGAAAAGGTGATGCAGAAGGCCTACGGCAAGAAGCGGATGGAAGAGATCTTCGGCGTCAACATCCACCATGTGCTCATTTACCCGGGACTGTCGGTGCAGTCGCCGCTGCAGCAGTTGCGCGCGGTGCGCCCCCTGGGCGTGGACCAGACGCTCACCGAGATCTGGCATTTCCGCCTGAAGGGCGCGCCCGAGGCGATCTACCGCCGCTCGCTCGCCTATTACAACCTGGTCAACTCGCCGGCGACGCTGATCAACGCCGACGACCTGGAAAATTTCTGGAAAGTCCACCAGGGCCTGGCGTCCGACGGCGGGGACTGGGTCAGCTTCGGCCGCCACTACGGCCGCGACATCGAAAAGGACGGGGTCGTCGAGACGGGGGCCAACATGGGCACGTCGGAAGCGCCGATGCGCAACCAGATGAAGGCCTGGGCCAGGTATATGAAGGACTGAGAGACGAGCGACGAGAGACGAGGGGCGAGAATGGCAAAGGCAAGCAAACCGGCGCCGAAGAAGGCGGGCGTGCAGAAAGGCAACGGCCGCGACACGCAGCACGCGGTGGAGCAGTTCCTGTACCGGCAGGCGGCGCTGCTCGATGCGAAGAACTGGCAGGGCTACATCGAGCTGTTTGCCGAGGACGGCGTGTACTGGATGCCGCCCGACCTCTCGTACAAGACCTGGGAGGGAATGCCGGCGATCTTTGCGGAGGACAAGAACCTGATGACGGTCAGGATGAAGCGCGTGTTGCACCCCGATGCCTGGTCGCAGCGCCCGCTGTGGGGCACCAACCATGTAGTTGCCAATGTGATGATCGAGAAGGAATCGCCCGGTGGAGAGGTGGTGGTGCGCTCGCGCTTTCACATGATGGAGCTGCGCCGCGACGACGTGCGCCACTTCGCGGGCGGCTACACCCATCACCTCCGCAAGACGAAGGATGGCTACCGCATCAAGCTGCAGCGCGTGGACATGACCAACGCGCAAGCCGCGTACGACTACGTGCTGCAGGTGTGGGTGTAGCGCTCTCCGCGCCAGTGCGAGCCGGGCAGCGCCGGCGAAACTGCCAAGAATCGACCCAACACTCGGTGTCCGCCGAAGTGAAACTTCATGCGTGCAACGACAGCTTTCGACACTGAGCAGCCGTCGGGGTCGCGAAATTGGTAACCGCCGTCAACACAAGCTCTTTTTAAAGCGCGACTATGGCGTAGAGTCGTCGGCAGACTCATCCCGGAGGGAGATGGAACCATGGGCCAGGCCGGACGCAGGCAGTTCCTGATCGCCGCAGGCGCGCTGCTTGTTGCGCCGCTCACCGCCGAGGCGCAGCGGGTGGGAAAGGTCCATCGGATCGGTTTCTTGCGCGTAGGACCACCTCCGCCCAGCTTCATCGAGCCCTTCAGGCACGGACTGCGCGAGTTGGGCTACGTTGAGGGACAAAGCGTCATCATCGAGTACGGCTTGGCGCAAAGCGTCGCGCAGCTTCCCGATGTGGCGGCTGAGCTGATTCGGCTCAAAGTGGACGTACTCGTGGCCTCCGGAACGCCGTCTGTGGTGCCGGCGAGGAACGCCACGAGCACGACGCCGGTGGTATTCGTGGCCGCCATCGACCCTGTCGCGACTGGGGTGGTCGCGAGCCTCGCACGGCCGGGCGGAAACGTCACGGGAGTGAGCGCCGTGCACGCGGATGTTACGGGGAAGCGCTTGCAGCTCTCGAAAGAGTTGCTTCCGAATATCTCCAGGATCGCGTTCCTGGTGCGCGCCACCAGTCCGGCCACCGCCCAGTACGTGAAGGAGGCCGAGCTTGCCGCGCAGACCCTGGGAATACAGCTGCAAGTCCTGCCCGTGCG
>Ga0209640_10005241_pt1 | contig 11344 bp, 16 predicted proteins | sample RifCSP10_1_FD_184018 | JGI IMG/M metagenome (GOLD analysis project Ga0209640, IMG submission 184018) | Soil microbial communities from Rifle, Colorado - Rifle CSP2_sed 10_1 (SPAdes) (version 2) | ecosystem: Environmental > Terrestrial > Deep subsurface > Rock core/Sediment | place: Rifle...
CTAACGGCTATCATCCCGAGCGAGCGAAGCGAGTCGAGGGACCTGCTCGTCTTTTCTTCTTCCTGTCTTCTCCGTGTCTCTGTGCCTCTGTGGCTTTCCCCCTTCATCGCGCCACCGGCAGCGCCGGCGTGATCCGAAATTCCAACCTCCGGCGCGCTTCCCGCAGCGCCTCCTCGACTTCGTCCGGTGAAGTTGCGCGGCCAAAGATGAATCCCAGGCAGCTTGCCCCTGCCGGCCACGCCACGAGTTCCTGATTCGGCACTGAGGTTATGCGGATGTCTTCCACACCCGGCACGGCCCGGGCATCCGCCTCCCCGCGCACCTCTTCGAGAACCCCGTCGGCTGGAGCCAGGATCATCATCACGCCGGCAGCCGCTTCCTCTCGCCCGACTGACTCGACCGCCTCCCCCAGCGCATGTCTGAGAATCAACTCTTCGAGCGGCCAGCCGTTCTCGAACCGCAATGCCCGCGCGCACAGCCCCCCGATCGGCCGCGCCGCGATTGCGAGCACTCTTGGACCCTCGCGCGTCAGCCGGATTTCCGCATGCACCGGCCCGTGGTAGAGTCCCACGGCGTGCGCCGCCAGCGCGGCTGCTCGTGCGGCCTCAGTCTGCGTTGCCTCCGGCAGCCGTGACGGCGTCACGTAGATCGTTTCTTCCAGGCTCGGCCCCTCCTGTTTATCGAACAGCGCCAGCATGTAAAACCTGCCGCGGTCAATGAGGCCTTCGAGCGCCGCCTCCGGCCCTTCCTGATACTCCTCCACCAGAATCCAGTTCGCCGCGTCGTCCCTCATCCTCTGGACGGCCGGTGATTCAAGCAGTTTCCGGATCCTGCCGAACGCCGCCGCGAACTGCTCGCCGTTGTCAGCCCGGATCGCTGCCCGGCTTTCGGGGAGGATCAATGGTTTCAGCACGCACGGATAGTTCATCTCAGACGGCAGGGACGGCGACTTGGCATCCGCCGGCATCCGCTGGAACCGTGGCACGGGGAGCCCCGCCCCTTCGAGCAGGCTGCGGAACTCGAACTGGTCGTAGCAGGCGAGCGCGGCATAGGGCTGATGGTAGGGGAGTCCCAGCGCCTCGCACGCAATCGCCGCCGGAATCGTAAGCCGGTCTCCGATGGCAATCACCGCATCGAGCGGGTGTGCTTCGGCGTATTCCACGATCGCCTGCCCGGATCCGTACGGGTCTGCTTCGTCGAGCGCAATCGCACCGTTGCGCCACGGGTCTTCGAGCGCGTCGCAGCGGTCGCTCCCCGCCACCAGTACTACGCCGAGCTTTTCCGCCGCCTCCCGAAACGCCTCGGCCTGATCGCCCGCCGCCGCAAACAGCAGCAGCACACGTTTCCCCCGCGTCCGATCCGAAAGGGCCGGATTGTTCTCCGACACACTCATGCCTCTTGTCTCATGGCTCCGAAATTCATGCTGGAGTGAAATGGTTGACGGGACCGTACCCGTGGCCGAGCCCGGGATTGGTTTCAATGGCGCGCGTGATGAATCGTTTCGCGGAAGCAATCGCTGCGGTCAATTCCGCGCCTTTGGCCAGCTCCGCCGTGATGGCCGCCGAAAAGGTGCATCCCGTCCCATGCGTGTGGCGCGTCTCGATCCGTCTGCCCGCATAAGATTCGAACCGCCCGGCGGTGAAGAGCAGGTCCGTGGCGTCCGAGACCAGGTGCCCGCCCGTAATCAGCACCGCTTTCGCTCCCATTCCCGCGATGGCCCTCGCGGCCTCTTCGAGCACAGACCGCGGGATATCAACCCGCGGGATCTCCTCCCCGCGGAACTCTTTCCCCGATAGCGCCATCGCCTCGTGCACGTTCGGCGTCACCAGGTACGCGTGCGGCAGCAGTTCCCGGGCGAGCGCGTCGCGGGATTCCGCGTGCAGCAGCGGCGCCCCGTGCTTGCTGATCATGACCGGGTCCACCACCAGGGGAAACGAAAACCGTGCGGCGCGCCCGGCCACCGCCCGGATGATCTCCAGACTTCCCAGCGCCCCCGTTTTGGCCGCTTGCGGAGGAAGGTCTTCGAGCACAGCGTCCAGTTGGTCGAGAACCAGTTGCGGCGCGACCGTCTCGACCGCGCTCACTCTACAGGTGTTCTGCACCGTCAGGAGCGTAATCACGCTCATGCCGTAGACCCCGAACTGGTGGAACGTTTTCAGGTCCGCCTGAATCCCCGCCCCTCCCGAAGGGTCCGAACCCGCGATGCTGAGCGCAATGGGAGTCATTCGAGGATTGCGGCTATCCGTTCACTTTCCATCGTCAGACCGACGCATCCCGGAAAGCCCGCAACACGGTATTCATTCGCGTCTGGTATCCCGGACCTTGCCGCTTGAACCATTCCAGCACATCCGCGTCCACACGAAGGGAAATCGAGGTTTTTGCCGGTACGGGTTTCAGCCCCCGGCGCACGATCCCGCGCACAATATACCGGGGATCGGCCTCAGGATGTTCGGAAGTCAGTTTGATCTCCTTGTCCTTCATGACCCGGATTCGAGCCCAATCCGTCTTAGAGGTTTTCGAAGAGGATCGCATGTCAAGCCCGCCGCCTAGCCCCCGATCTGGAACATCCGGCGGTTCTGGGTGAAGATGCCTTCGTGCAGGCGGTGTCCCACGGGCTTCTGGTGCACGGCTTTCCGGAGGATGTCGCGGACGGCGTCCGGCCCGTTCTGGCGGAGCTGTTTCTTGATGTCCATCTCGTCGTCGTTCAGCAGGCACAGGTGGAACTTCCCCTCGGCCGTCAGCCGCATGCGGTTGCAGCTCCCGCAGTAGGGCTCCGACACCGGACTGATGAACCCCACCACGCCCCGCCCGCCCGGCAGCCGGAAGTTCTGCGACTCGTCCGACGCCTCGCCCGGCAGCGGCTCGAGCGTCCCGAACTCCTGCTCGATCTTGGCGCGCACTTCGCGGTTGGACACAAACTTGTCGCGGGCCACGCCCTGGCACTCGCCGTTCCCGAACGGCATCATCTCGATGAAGCGGCAGTGCCAGTCGCGCTCCAGCGTCAGCCCCGCCAGCGACGTCACATCCTCGTCGTTGAAGCCGCGCGCCACCACCGTGTTCAACTTGAGCGGAACCAGCCCGGCCTCGACCGCCGCCTCCACTCCCCGCCAGATCTGCTCCAACTTTCCCCAACGCATGATCTCGGGCAGCCGCTCCGGGTTGAGCGTATCCACGTGGATGTTCACGCGCCGCAGGCCTGCTGCGGCAAGCGGCTTGGCCAGTTCCGGCAGCAGGATGCCGTTCGTCGTCATCGCCAGGTCGCCCACGCCCTCGACCTCGCCCATCAACCGCACGATTTCCAAAAGATCGTGCCGCAGCGTGGGCTCTCCTCCGGTCAGCCGGAACTTCTTGAAACCCACCGAAACCGCCACCCGCACCACTGCCGCAATCTCCGCCGGCTGCAGCAACTCCTGGTGCGGCAGGAATTGCAGCCCGTTGACGGGCATGCAATAGACGCAGCGCAGGTTGCAATGGTCGGTAAGGGAAATGCGAAGATAGTTGATCTCGCGTTGGTATTGGTCTAGCGGCATCTTTCCGCCTTCGGTCCCGCCCCGTCGAAACAGCGGCCTCAACGGCGGCATCTGGATAGCTCTGCAGGCCCGCTGGGCTAAACAGCTTCGCCAAATAGCAATGCTTCGACAGCTTCGCGGGATTCGCTCCGCCCTGGAGGAAAAGTTGCCTCTGGGCAGCGAGCGACCGCAGAACTTCAGGCCTGGCGTCCTCTTGCAACCACGGTCCCGAGGAGGGAAACGACCTATGCATGTCGTTTCCTGAGGAAGGACCTGCTTGTTCCTCCCTACTCCATGTTCCCCTAAACAGCGGTCATCCTGAGGAGCGCAGCGACGAAGGACCTGCTTGTCTCCTCCGGACACGGGGAGCAGCTCCGGGCAAACGAACCGGCCCGCAAAACTCCCTTTTCGGCGAAACCGAAGTTATGCGCTGCCTACACGCTGAAGGAGCTGCCGCAGCCGCACGTGCTCTTCACGTTCGGATTGCTGAACTTAAACCCGGAGCCTTCCAGCGTCTCCACGTAGTCAATCTCGGTGCTGTCGAGATAAAGCAGGCTGGCCTGGTCCACGTACACTTTCAGGCCGTCAAACTGGAACACCTTGTCCATGCTCATCTCGTCGCCGTTCCCATTGCTCTCGAACGTCATGGCATAGCTGAAGCCGGAGCACCCGCCGCCCATGACTCCCACTCGCAGACCGACCGGCGCCGGGTCCTGCTGTTCCATGATCTCTTTCACTTTGCTTACTGCCACTGGAGTTAACGTAATGCCCACAGATTCCTCCTTGCGTTTGGCCCCGGCTCTCGTGCGGGCCGCCTTCCAGGCACAGACTCCCCTTCGCCTGATCTGGACGCCCGCCAACGTCTTCGCCTCTAGGCTCTTTCTTATTCTACTCTCATTCTCCTCCGCGCTGTCAACCGCCTTCAGCCTGCCCGCAACTCCCTGTGTCAAGCGTGGTAGCCACGGCACGCCTCCCAACTCCGTGCGCTTTTCCACTCCCCCTCCCATTCCCCTTTCTTGCTCGTCACTCGCCACTTGTCACTTGTCACTGCTTTTCTATTCCCTATTCCCTATCTTCCTCCTCACCACCCGCTTTGCCTTCACCCTTCCGTCGGCAGCCTCTTCGGAGATCAGCGTGTTGGGGTCGAAGATGCGCACCTCGGGCCGGATGCCCAGGTGATGTTTGAGCTGCTCCGAGACCGACGCCTCCATTTCCCCCCTTTCGGCATCCGACAACGCGCGACCCGCCTCGACCTCCACCAGGATGTCCTGCACCGATCCCCGGCTTTCCTCCACCAGCCGCCATTCGAGTCCCAGCTCGGGAATCGTCCGTAGCACCTGCTCAATCGACTTCGGGTATATGCTCACGCCGCGCAGTTTCAGCATCTCATCCGCGCGGCCCTTCACTTCGCTCATGCGCAGGAATGTCCGGCCGCACTCGCACGGGTCGTCCCGCAGCGAGACAATGTCTCCGACGCGGTAGCGGATGAACGGCGACGCCTCCCGGAACAGCGACGTGATCAGCAGCACTCCGTCCTGCCCCGCCGGAACGGGCTGTTTCGTCTCCGGGTCCACGGTCTCGAAAATGTAGGCGTCTTCCGAGATGTGCCAGCCGTCGCGCAGGTGGCACTCGTATGTAGATGCCGGCGCTTCCACGCTGCCGTAGTTGTCATAGACGCGCGTATTCCAGGTCCGGTCGAGCTCCCGCCGCGTCTCCGGCGCGCACACCTCCGCCGTCACGTACATCATCTTGAACCGGAAGTCTCGCGCCGGGTCGAATCCCATCTCCCGCGCCACCTCCGCGAGACGCAGCGCATACGAGGGTGTCGAGACCAGCACGGTCGAGCCCCACTGCCGCGCAATTTCAATCTGCCGTCGCGATGTTGTCATCGCGCCCGTCCCCGTCGCCAGCACGCATGCCCCCAGCTTCATCGCGCCTTCGATGGCGATCGGCCCCCCAATGTACAGGCTGAACGGCAGCGTCACCTGCACCAGGTCGTCCGGCGTCATCCCTTGCGCACGCAAGCGCCGCGCCGAAAGCTTCGCGATCCAGTCAATATCCGACTGCGTGTGGAAGAACGGCTTCGGCGCTCCCGTCGTTCCCGAGCTGGCGTGAATGCGCACAGGATGGGCGTTTCCCTGATAGCTGCCGAAGGGAGGATTCTGTGCGAGGTCCTCCTCAAAATCCTCTTTGGTGACCACGGGAAGCTTGACCAGGTCCGCCGGCGTCCGGATGTCTCCAGGCCGCACGCCCGCCGCTTCCCAGCGCTTGCGGTAGAACGGAACATTCTGCCACGCGTTCTCCACCTGCGCCCGCAGCCGCTCCCCTTGCAGCGCCGCAATCTCCCCGCGCGAAGCCCGCTCAATCGCTTCCAAGTTCACCTCAGTCCTTCTGTCCATACACGATGTCGTCGATTTCTTGAGAAGCCTGCAAATCGCTCGTCTCGATCATTCCAGCGTATCGCATCCACGGCATGGACTCATCAGCTGGTAGAAGCGTCCGAAGCGACCGACGTAACAACTCGGAGATGGAAATGCCAAGCCGCCTGGATTCGCGTCTGGCAGCGGCGTATTCCCGTCGAGAAAGATTGATTTGAGTTCGGATCATGGCAACAGCTTCTCCATTCGTCCCGGATCACGGCTCCCACGGATTCAAGACTGGCACTTGCGCCTCGGCAAAATCGCCCACGTTTCGGGTGACCAGGGTGAGATTGTAATGGAGCGCGGTGGCTGCGAGCAGTCCATCAATGATCGCCACGGGTTTCCCTTTTTGCTTGGCTCGCGCCGCGAGCAAACCCCAACGATTGGCAACCTCCTCGTCAACCGGCAACAGCCGCCCGGCAAACCGGGCGCGCAGTTCCACGTCCAGCCATTTCTCCAGATGGGTGCGCCGTTTGCCTTGGGGAAAATTGGCCAGGCCTTTGCGAATCTCCCCCAGCGTTAGGACGCTGAGGTAAAGCGACCCCTCGTCCGCAATGTCAAACCACTCCATGACTCGGGGTTCAGGCTTGACTCGAACCAACTCCGAAACGCAATTGGTGTCCACCAGAAAGCCGCTCATAGTTCACTTTACAGCTCAACTTCTCGCCCTGTATCCTTCTCCCTTTCCAGATCCAATTCGAGACCGACCAACGGAGATTCCTGGAAGAACCGCACCAGGCTCTTCGGCTGGCGGGCACGGGAAACAAGCTGGTCGAATTGCTCCACAGGCATCATCACCACACCCTCCTTGCCTTGCCGGGTAATCAATTGCGGGCCTTCTGTTCGGGCCAGCCGGAACACTTCGCTGAAGCGCGCCTTGGCCGTTTGGACCTGCCACGAGGGGCCAGCTACCTGCACGCGCATGAGGCTGGCACGCGCCATTTTGCGGTTGGTTTTTTTCATCGGGCAATCCACTCCGCTCCTTTAACAGACTGGTCTGACTAGTCTATAGTATGGCACAACTCTGCCCTTCTCCGCAATCCGCGGGTCCGAACAAGCCGAAACGCCCCTTACAGCTTCGCCAGCGCTTCGTAGATGTCGCTATAGGGTTTGCCGGGCGCGGTTGCGCCCAGCTCCTCGACGATCTTCATGCCCCACGGCTGCGGGTCCTTGAATCCCGCCGGGGAGTGCGCCCACAGCGTGTCCCACTTCGCCAGCGCTTCCGGTGACCGCGACACCTGCACCCGCGCCACACGCGCCACATACTTATGCCTTCCCGGGCTCAGGTCGCGAATCGTCAGCACCAAAGTCCGGTTCTCCTGCAGATCTTTCAGATGTTTTAGATGCGTTTGGTATTCCACGGAACATCACCTCAGCGGCAGAAGCCGCCGTTCTAGTCAATAGTGGCTTTGAGTTGCGCTCCCTACTCGTCACTCGTCACTGGTCACTCGTCACTCCTACAATCCGTACGCCTTCCAGTTGTCCAGCACTTTCTTCCGAATCTCCGCCGGGTATACGCCCTCGAACGTCGCTTTCATCGGAATTTCCGTGCGATCCCAGGAAAGCGGCCAGGAGACGTCAAACGCGGCCACCGCTCCGGCCCGCCGCGCGCGCTCGTCCATGTCGTAGCATGGCGTCAGCGCCTGCGCGCTTCCCTCGACGTGCTTGATGAACACTCCGCGCCCGGAGTGGCACCGCGTCGACCACGCATGGATCACTTCGCTCAGGTTAAAGATGTCCACGTCGTCCTCGACGACCAGAATCTTGGTCATGTACGTCCGCCGCCGCGTCATCGTATCCAGCACTTTCTGCGTGACCTCAGGGCCGCCTTTGCTGACCCCCACGATGCATAGGTGAACCGCTCCCTCGGATGGAACATACACGCCCGTGACGGGAATGCCCGCCCGCTCCAGCGTGCGCTGGATTCCGATGCCGCCTCCCAGCGCCGCCACCACCGACGTGCAGTCCTTCAGTCCCGTGCAGTCCATCGTCAGGACAGGATTCTTCCGGTGGCAGATCGTATTCACCCGCATCAGAATCCCGGCTCCCATCTCGCCCGACCGATACCCCGGATACTCCGCGTACGGCCCTTCGTGCGCGATGCGGTCCGGCAGGATTTCCCCTTCCAGCACGCACTCCGACGTCGCCGGGATGATCAGGTCGCTGTCCAGGCACCGCACCACTTCGATCGGATGCCCCGCCAGCCCTCCCGCCAGCGTCGCTTCGTCCCGTCCAATGCGCGTCGTCGAAGTCGCCGCCAGGTGGCTCGCCTGGTCCGCTCCCATCACGATCGCCACCGGCATGGGCTTGTTCTGTGGAACGAACTTCTCCTGCAGAATCGTCCCCGCGTGGCTCGGCGGGAACGGCCAGCCCGCCAGGTGCTGCCGGTCGTGGATCATGAACCGGTACGTGCCCCAATTCACCCACCCCGTCTCCGGATCTTTGCACACCACGATGCACCACGTCCCGAGATACCGCCCTCCGTCGCCGTCGTGGATCATCGGCGTCGCCAGATCGCACACGTCCAGGTCCTTGCCCCGGATCACCACTTCGCGGCAGTGCGAGTCCTTCACCTCGACCGGCGGAATCGGGTTCTCGTCCCGCCGGATGTATTCCTCATAAATCTGCGGAATCCGCGCATCCGCCGGCAGCCCCAGCGTCACCGCCGCCCGCCTCCACGTCGAGATCGGGTTCACGAAGATACTCTGGCCGGGATAATCCGTGATGTTGCGGAACCACAGCGCCGGCCCGTCCATCTCCGTCACGCGCCGGCTGATGGCGCCCAACTCGAGGTCCCAGTGGACTTCCTTGTCCACCGTCACGATATCCCCGGTCTCCTCCAGCACTTTCATAAAGCTCCGCACGTCCTTCGGCGACTCCTTCGCTACCGTTCCCGCCGGCACGGCCCCGACTCTCTCTTCCAGTTCCTGTCGAATCATGGATTTTCTCCCCGATTTCTGGGCTTGCGTGAAGATTCATTAGACGCTAAAACCGAAAAACCTGTCAAGGCACGCGCCCTTCCGAGCCGCGACTGTAAAGGAGCGTCCACCCAAGCCCCACAGCGGGAACCTTTTGCCATGCAACCGGGGAAGCTTCCGATGGTAGCCACGGCATGATCCTTGTGCCGTGGGCTTGTTCCGAATCCGAGCCGCGACCCGTAAGCGAGCGTCCACTATCATGTCCTCTATTCTCCAATGTCCCCGTCCTCCGTGGCTATATTTTTCTACAGGGTTCCAAATTTGTTGTATACTCACAACTGCCGGAGGGTCTTACACTTCGTTCCGGGCGAAAGGGGGGTTCCATGCGAACCAACTCGCGGTTGTTTCTGGCGATCCTGCTGCTGATCGTTGCCAGCGTTTCGGCCAGTGCTCAGGTGGAAAAGGTGGCGGCGCGTTCCGCCCGTCCTCTCTGAGGGTCCTGCGGAGCCGAGATCAAGGCGGCTCTCGAACGCCAGGATGGCGTTGCCGACATCATCATTGATATGCGCGCGAACGTTGTGTTTGTCCAGTTCAAACCCAACACCCATTTTGAGCCCAAAGTGCTCCGGGATGCGGCCAAGGCGGCCGACACCATTTTCCCGATCATTCAGATCGTGGCTCGCGGCCATGTCGTGGAAGAAGGCGCACAGCATTTCTTCCTTGCCGGGGAGGACCGCTTTCTGCTCATCGAGCCTCCGCCTTCGGCTCAGCCCTTGCCCGCCGCGGACGAGACGGTCTCGGTGGTAGCTTCGCTCGACGATTCCGTCGATCCCGCGCGCATCAAGATCGTCCAGACCCTGCCGCCGCCGGAGACTCCGCCTGCTGAGCCTCAGCACGCAGAGCATCAGCCCGCGGGGCAATAGCTTTGCGCGCTTGGTTTGCTTGCCCCGAAGGGGCCGCCGCTGAATAGCTCTTGGTAGCCACGGCACGCTGTTTGTGCCGTGGGTTTGTTCTTATCTGAGCCGCGACTGTGAAGGAGCGACCGCTAATCTGCGCTCGCCACCTCCTTGCTCCGAAACGGGCAGCGCCTGAATGCCGCAGGCTTGTTCCGATCCGAGCCGGGAGCGTAAGCGACCGGGCCATCGGACAAAATTAGTGCCTGTTTTGTGCCGTGGCCTGTTCCGATCCGAGACCGGTGGGTTGAATCCGATTCTTCGGAATCTGGAATTTGGAATTTGGAATCCGGAATTCCGGGCAAGTCTTCGGAAGCTGTGTAATCGCTTTCGGTTTTTATTGCCCCGAAGGGGCAACCGGTGAATAGCCGTAGGTTTCAACCTACGGAACCGAGGCAAGCGAGAAAATTCAACCCCGCAAGGGGTTGACCGCAATTCTGTTCAAGAAACGTTCAGGAGGTTTTCCATGCGATTCGCTCCAACCATTGCCCCGATGGCGGCCCTTTTCTTCTTCGCCTTTGGCGCGCCCGTCTTCGGCCAAAGTCTTTTTGAAAGCTTGCCTGCCGCCGAGCATGCCGAGCACGAGCAGGAGCAGGAAAGGGGTCCGCTCACCCCGGAGCAAAAAGCCGCCGGTGAGCGCGAATCCATTTTCTGAAATACCATGAAGGTGGGGCAGGTCTGCTCCCACGGAACCGCGGCGATTCTCGGCTTGACCGGCAAGGATGCGCAGGAATGGACCGTCTGGGCCCGCAAGTACAACAAGGCCGTCAACGACGCCACCGAAGCGCTGTTTCAGGACGCTTCCGCCAAGCTCAACCCCAAGCAGATGGAGTTGCTCAAAGCTTGGTTCGCCATTGGTTGGAATCCCCAGATGAACAAAATCCTCTACGGCATGGGCCTCGACAACCTCGACACCGCCCAGATCGAAGAAGTGAAGAAGCAGAATCCTAAGCGCGATCTACCCGGTCAGTAAGCTGGTTCGCTCCCAATAACAGAAGAGGCGGACGCACGATGCGTTCGCCTCTTCTGATTGCTGTCATCCCGCCTGTCCCGAGCGAAGTCGAGGGAAGGAGCCGAGCGACGAGGGATCTGCTCTTCTTTTACGTTCGTTCCCCGCTTACAACTTACAACTAATCACTAACCACTGCTTTACTTCACTTCCACCCTGGCCAGCGCGTTCGAGTGGCTCTGCACGAACCACACGTTTCCGCTCGCGTCGTAGCTCATCACTCGCGGCATGCCTTTTCCCGACGGGATCACCCACGTCTGGAACTTCTCCGACCGCGGATCGAACCGCACCACGGTGTTTTTGCTCGTACCGGTCTCGGCATACCACACGATGTTCCCGACCGCGGTGATTCCGTACGGGCCGGACTCCGGTCCGCTGGGTGACGCCCATTCCTTCGTTTCGCCGGTTTTCGGGTCAAACCGCCCCAGGTAGCCCCGCGCGTAGTCCGTGTACCACACCACGTCGTCGGGCGTGATCGCCAGCCGCCGCGGCCGCGTCTTCGGATTCGGCAGCGTGTATTCGCGAACTTCCATCG
>Ga0209640_10005242_pt1 | contig 11343 bp, 8 predicted proteins | sample RifCSP10_1_FD_184018 | JGI IMG/M metagenome (GOLD analysis project Ga0209640, IMG submission 184018) | Soil microbial communities from Rifle, Colorado - Rifle CSP2_sed 10_1 (SPAdes) (version 2) | ecosystem: Environmental > Terrestrial > Deep subsurface > Rock core/Sediment | place: Rifle...
TTCGGGGGTTCGGTTTCCGGCAGTTCCGCGTTCGCGTCCACGAACGGGTCGCACGCATCGAGGTCGGACAGGATGAGATCCCGCGCCTGTTCGAACCGGAGATATCGGAGGCCATCCACGGCGGCTTCCGGGAAAACGGGTTTCTCTACGTGGCCGTCGATCTTGCAGGGTATCGCACCGGGTCGATGAACGAGGGCGGGGTCGTGCCGGGCGTCCCCCCGGACCTCGAGATCTGATTCCCCTCCTGCCGCCCGAATCCGCCATGATTACTTGAGAAGGTTCGACTTGAAGATGAGTTTCTCGTAGTCCTCCCCGTCGTCGGGGAAGCTGGCGTGCCCGAAGCGCACATCGACCTTGAGATCCTTCATGACATTCCGGATCTCCTCCGCCTCGTCGGTGATCGCCTTCTTGATCCGGGGGATGGCGCTCATCTTGCCGTCCTCCGCCTCCGGAAGGATCATCCCGAATTTCCAGTCGCTGATCCGGGAGACGACGTCGTAGCCCCGGAGCGCGGTGCGAATGACCTTGGCCAGCCGTTTGATCACCCACTCCTCCCTGTCGAGCGCGGAAAACTCCCGCGCGGGGACGCGGGGGGTGACCTCGCAGATCATGAGCACGAGCCTGCGCCGGAACCGCCGCGCGCGGCTCAACTCGTGGAGAAGGCGGGACTGGAAATATTGCAGGGTCGGCAGCCCCGTCGACTCGTCGAGGTTTTTGAGCTTCTCGTTCCTCTCGAAGACGATCGCGTTTCCGATGGCCTTCTCGACGTACCGGATGAACTTTTCGAACGTCCCCCTGTCATCGTTGTTGAAGGATGCCGGGTAAAACGTCTTGTGCGGGAACTTGTCGAACATGGAGACGGTGCCGATGATCTCGGCGTCGCGCGTCAAGGGAAGCATGATCATCGTGCGCGCCACGCCGGAGAATTCCTTCCATTTCTCCTCCTCGGCCGTGTCCCGGACGAGAACGGAAGGTTCTCCCTTGAGGATCGCGGTGACCCCCTTCTTGTCCATCCGGAAGAGGTCCTGCTGTTCCCCCTCCGCCTTCATGCCGTAATACTCCCGGATCCCGTACTTGCCCGTTTGGGAGTCGAGCAGGCGGATGACGCACGACTCGGCTTCCATGATGAGGGAGGCGGAGGTCGCCACGAGCTTGAGGAGCCGGGAGAGGTCGAGCGTGGAGATGATGTTGATGCCGGCCTCGTTGATCGCGGCGATCTTCGTCATCCGCTGGGCCGCGGTTTCCTCCCGGAGGGATACCCCCACCGAATCGGAAAGGAGAAGGACCGCCTCCCGGAGGGCCTCGATCTTCTCCGCGGCCACTCCGTTTTGGGACACGGACTGGATCATGAGGACCCCGAGCGGTTCGTCGGCCGATACGAGCGGGAAGAAGAACATCTCGCCGCGCAGACGGCTGTCCGCCGACCGGTGGACCTCGCAGAGCGTGATGAACCTTCGTTCGCGCAGGGACAGATCCTCGATCGTCCCCGCCGCGGAATGGTGAACGATCTGGGCGGCGGGGGATACGCGCAGCGTGGTCGTCCGCAAATAGAAATCCTCGGTGTCCCGGTCGAAGAGGAGAATCGAGGACACCGAACCGGGGAGGAATCCTCCGGTTTCCTGGCAAAACTCCCTCAGCCTCTCCTCGATCGGCTTCCCGGACCTGAGAATTTCCCCTATGCGCCGCAGATAATCGGCAGGCATATTACTCCCGTCCCTCCTCCATGGAAACACGGATGCGGATGCGCACGGGTTTCCCCGCCGTGTCGAGGAAAACCGCGGGCAGTACGGCGTGTCCTCCCGGAGAAATGAACACCTCCTCGAACTTCAGGAACGTAAGCCCCTCCCCCTCCGCTTTCGTAGAAACGCGGGGACCGGTGACCTCCGCCGGCGGGGGCTCGTCAAACCTGTCGGGAATCTCGATCTCGATCTCTTCGGGGACTTCGACCGGGACGTGCTCCTGCCTGGCCTCCTCTTTCCCGGCAGGCGTTTCTACGGGAAACGATGCCGGGGAGACCTCTCTCGGCGGGGTGATCAACTCCACCCCCGCCGGGACCTCCGTCTCCTCGGGGATCTCCTGGACCTCCAGGATCTCTTTGAGGTCCGGAATCTCCTCCGCGGTGATGGCATCCAGGCCCTCCGCGGGCTGCGGAATCTCCCGCGGTTCCTCCTTGGGCCGGGTTTCCCGTATCTCCCGGGCGTCGGGGATCTCCTCGATCTCGAAGATCTCCTCCAACGGTTCCGCCTCCTCCGGTTGCGGTTTGATCCTGGAGGCGACATCTCCGATCGCCCCGAGACCCTCCGTTTCCACCGCCTCCCCCGGAAGAAGGAGGGTCTTGCGAAGGGAGGCAAACACGAGGCGCGAGATGGCCACCAGCGTCTCGGTCACCCCGACGCCGTCCTTGGCGATCCCCTCGAAAACGGGGACATTCCGGTCGTTCAGCTGCGCGCTCAACTCCGACACGGACGAGATGTTCCGCAGGTCACGCTTGTTGTATTGCAGCACGAAGGGAAGATCCTCGAGCTTTTTCCCATAGGTGGCAAGGTTGCCCCGCAGATTGCTCAGGCTCTCGAGATTGCTGCTGATCATGTCGACCTGGGAATCCGCCACGAAGACCACGCCGTCGACGCCCTGGAGGACGAGCCGCCTCGTCGCGTTGTAATAGACCTGGCCGGGCACCGTGTAGAGATGGAACCGTACCTTGAACCCCTTGATCTGGCCAAGGTCCACCGGCAGGAAGTCGAAGAAAAGCGTCCGGTCGGTCTCGGTGGGAAGGGAAATGAGTCTCCCCTTCTGCTCCGGCCTCAGCAACTGATGGACCATCTCGATGTTCGTGGTCTTGCCGGAAAGACCCGGACCGTAATACACGATCTTCGCGCTTAATTCTCTCGTGGCGTAATTGAAAAGTGCCATCCCGCCTCCCCTACTTTCGACTCTGGACCACCCGCTTCTTCGCTTCCGTGCGGATGACCATCGATACGTTCCGGTTGCGGGCCAAAACGGCCAGATCGCTGACGGGAAGATGTCCAAGAAACCGCATCGCGACGGCGGGGGGGGTCCTCGGGTTCGCCACCAGGAGCAGTTTCACCCGGACGTTCTTCGCCCATTCCCGGCTTTCCGCGATGGCCCGGAGAATATCTTCATTCGTCAGCGTGGACCCGGCGTATGCGACCACGTCCGATTCGGCGATCAGGGGACTGTTCGCCACCGCGCGGGCAACCATGCTGCTCGAATCCCGGGAAAGGATCAGCCGGACTTCCTTGTTCCCCTTCGTGGCCAGTTGGATCTTCTGCGGCACGGAAAGGGTGGCGATATACGACTGGAGGGACCCCCGGATCCCGTCGTCGACCGGCTGGTCCTTGGTCAGGCTTACCCGTATCTTTCCCCCCTTGTCGGCCATCATTCCTCCGCTTCTTCCCCCATCTCCTTCCTGCCCCCGGCGATGACTTTCTCCGCGATCGCGGCGGGGACTTCCTCATAGCTGGCCATCCGCATGGTGAACTGCCCCCTGCCCGACGTGATCGAACGCAGATCGGACGAGTACCGCAGGACCTCCGCCAGCGGCACGAGCGACTTCACGATCTGGCCCCTCCCCCTGGCCTCGACGCCCAGCACGCGTCCCCGGCGGCTGTTCAGGTCGCCGATGATGTCCCCGACGCTATCCTCGGGGACGACGATCTCCAACTCCATGATCGGCTCGAGCAACACCGGCCTTGCCTCGAGCGCCGCTTTCCGGAACCCCAAAGACCCCGCGATCTTGAAGGCCATCTCGGAAGAGTCGACCGTGTGGAACGACCCGTCGAAGACGGTCACCCTGGCGTCGACCACGGGGTAGCCGGCGACAACCCCCTTGCTCATCCTCTCGACGACTCCTTTCTCGACCGCGGGAATGTATTGCCGCGGAATGACGCCCCCGACGATCGCGTTGACGAACTCGAAGTCGGTGCCGGGGGGGAGGGGTTCCACCCGGAGCCAGCAGTCCCCGTACTGGCCGCGCCCCCCGGTCTGCTTCTTGTACTTCCCCTGGGCCTCCGCCGTCCCCTTGATGGTCTCCTTGTACGGAATCTTGGGGGTGCGCAGCTCCACCTCGACCCCGAACTGGCGCCGAAGCTTCTCGACGGCCACCTCGAGGTGGATCTCTCCCATCCCCGAGAGGATGAACTCCCGGGTCTGCGGGTCCTTCATGAACTGCAGGGTCGGGTCCTCCTCGATCATCCGCGCCAGGGAGCTGCCCAGTTTGTCCTCGTCGGACCGGGTCTTCGGGCGGATCGCGAACGAGATCACCGGCTCGACCGCCGGGGGGGGCGGGTAGAGGATGGGGTTCTTCGGGTCGCACAGCGTGTCGCCCGTGGAAGTCTCCTTGAACTTGGCGACGGCCACGATCTCCCCCGCGGAGGCGGATCCGACGGGTTTCTGCTTCTTCCCCTCCAGCCGGAAGATCTGGCCGATCCGCTCGATGGCGTTCTTCCCGGCGTTCAGGGGCGACATGTCGGGCGACAGCGTCCCGGAGTAGACCTTGAAGATGGAGAGCTTCCCCGCGTAGGGGTCGGCGAGCGTCTTGAACACGAAGGCGGAGAACGGGGCGTTCTCCGAAATCGGGCGCACCTCCTCGACCTTCTTCTTCGGGTTCGTCCCCTTCGTCTCCTTGCGGAAGGACGGGTCGGGCAGGACGAAGTTGATCATGTCCAGGACGGGGTGGATGGCGATATTGCGCATGGCCGACCCGCAGAGGACCGGCAGGATCTTCATCGCCCGCACGCCGGCCGTGAACCCTTTGCGGATCTCCTCCTCCGTGAGCTCCGCGCCTTCGAGATACTTCTCCAGCAGGGAGTCGTCGGATTCCGCGGCCGCCTCCACCACCTTCTCCCTTCCCTTCGCCGCGGCGTCGGCTATGTCCGGGGGAACCTCTTTCACTTCGAACTCCCCCGTATCCCCCTTGTAGACGTATGCCTTCATGCCGAAGAGGTCCACCATCCCGCGGAACTGGGCCTCCGCGCCGATGGGGATCTGGACCGGCACGGCATGGACCTTCAGGATGTCGGAGATCTCCTCGACCGCCTTCGGGAAGTCGGCCCGTTCGCGGTCCATCTTCGAGACGAAGGCGATCGCCGGGACCCCCGTGTCGCACGCGAGGTGCCACATCTTCTCCGTCTGCACCTCGACGCCGGAGACCGCGTTGACCACGAGGACCGCGCCATCCAGCTGCCTGAGGCAGGCGTGCGTGTCGGCCTCGAAGTTGATGTAGCCCGGGGTATCGGCCACGGTCACTTCGACCTTGTTCCAGCTGTAATGGTGAAAGGACGTGCTGATCGTGATCTGGCGACGGATCTCCTCCGGATCGTAGTCGAAGTTGGAGCTGCCGTCATCCACCTTCCCCATCCGCTCGACCGCCTTCGCGTTGAAGAGAAGGGCCTCGGCCAGGGTCGTTTTCCCGGCGCCGCCGTGGGCGATGATCCCCACATTCCTCAGTTGTTGGATCTCCACGTGCCGTTCTCCCTCCTACGGAAATCGTCCCCCGTCATGCGGCGGGCGCACGGTTCCTCTCGTATATAATACGCAGTCCCTCAAGAGTCAAATTCTCATCAATTACCTGTATTTTGGAGGACTCGCCCGCGATGGCGCCGGCCAACCCGCCGGTGGCCACGACCATCGGGTCGGTGCGCACCTCCTTCCGGATCCGGTCGATGATCCCCTCCACAAGAGAGAGATAGCCGAAGAAGATCCCCGACTGCATGGCCGCCACCGTGTTTTTCCCGATCACGGTGGCCGGTTTCGCGATCTCGATCCGCGGCAATTTCGACGCCTGCCGGAAGAGCGCCTCGGCCGAGATGCTGGCCCCCGGGGCGATGACCCCCCCCATGTAGTCTCCGGCGGGCGAGATGTAGTCGAACGTCGTCGCGGTGCCGAAGTCGAGGACGATGCACGCCTTCTTGTATCTGGCGTACGCGGCGACGGCGTTGACGATCCGGTCGGCGCCCACCTCCTTCGGGTTGTCCATCTTGATCGAGATCCCGGTTTTCACGCCGGGCCCGACGACCAGGGGAGTGATGCCGAAGTAGCGTTCGCACAGCTCCACGATCGTCGGCGTGAGGGGCGGGACGACGGAAGAGATGATGATCGCGTCGACCTCCCGGGAGGAGAGATGGGACCCGTCGTAGAGATTTCGGATGAGGATCCCGTACTCGTCGCTCGTCTTCTGCTGGTCGGTCCAGACGCGCCAGTGGTGAAGGAGCTTCTCCCCCTCGTACACCCCCAGGACCGTGTGCGTGTTCCCCACATCGACGACAAGCAGCATGGTACGCCCTTCACCCCGTAAACTCGATGATCTCTCCGCTGTGGAGCCGCTCCTCCCCTTTTGCGCCGTCCCGCCGGAAAAGGAGCATCCCGGTCTCGTCCACGCCCGCGGCGGTCCCCCACACGTCCCCTTCCCGGCAGCGCACCTTGATCCGCTTCCCGGCGATCAGCGAACGGCGGTTCCACTCGGGGAGAAGCGGCTTGAGCCCGACGGAAAGGAATTCGCGGTAGCCTTCCGCGAACCGGTCGAGAAAACGGGCGAGGACCTCGGCGCGCGGGATCGTCCTGCCGGCGGCCAGCCGGAGCGAGGTGGCGCTCCCGCGAAGGTCCTGCGGGAAGTCGGATTCTTGCGCGTTCACGTTCAGTCCGACCCCGATCACCACATGGCGCAGGCGGTCCAGGTCGTTCGACATCTCCGCGAGGATGCCGGCGGCCTTCTTCCCGGAGAGGTAGAGATCGTTGGGCCACTTGAGCCAGGCCGGCACCTTCGCCACCGTCTCGACCGCCTTCGCCAATGCCACCGCGGTTACGAGAGTAAGCTGCGGAGCCCGTTGGGGATCGACCGGGGGGCGAAGGAGAAGCGACAGGTAGAGGTTCACCCCGGGGGGCGATTCCCAACGGCGGTCGAACCGGCCCCGTCCGCCGGTCTGCGCATCCGCGCAGAAGATCGACCCGTGCGGGGCTCCTCTCTCGGCAGCTTCCGCGGCGCGGCTGTTCGTGCTGTCGGTGACGGGGAGAAATGTGAAGGACTTCCAGAACGACCGCGAGGAAAGACGGGAAAGGACGTCGGTCTCCTCGATCACGTCGGGGCGCCCGAGAAGCCGGTAGCCGGCCCCCCGGGCCCCTACAATCCCGAATCCCCGGCGACGCAAGGTCCTGACCTGCTTCCACACCGCGGCGCGGGTCGTCCCCATCCGCCGGCCGATCTCCTCGCCGGAAATGAACCGGCCCTGGTGTTCCCCGAGTATGCGCAGGAGCAGATCCCCCATCCCTCTCCTATCGGGAAATCGCGAAAAAACCCTTCGTTCCATTAAGCATTTTACGCCGGAGGAAATCAACCGAAAGATGGGACCAAAACGGGATTTTCCCACCCCGCATCCCCAATGGCCCTTCCCTCGGTCAACGCGGTTATGAATGATGACTGTGGTCGCAGGGAAGCACCCCGTAGGGCAAGTGACTGGATGATGGATAGATTCGTTATGGCCGTTGCGTAATTTATTGGCAGGTATTATAGTTCGCTCGATGGCGCCCGGAACGAATATCGAAAAACTCTCGATTGTCATCCCTGTCTATAACGAGAGGGCCACGATACATAATATCGTGGAGGCAGTGGAATCGGTCCCCCTGGACGGACTCGAGAAGGAGATCATCATCGTGGATGACTGCTCCCGCGACGGGACCACGGAGATCTTGAGGCAGGATTTCCAGGCGGGACGATTCCGGGTGATGTATCACCCCGTGAACCGAGGGAAGGGGGCCGCCTTGCGCACAGGCTTTTCCGTGGCGACCGGGGACATCATCCTTGTCCAGGACGCCGATCTCGAATACGACCCAAGGGAATACCCGAAACTGCTGAAGCCCATCCTGGACGGGAAAGCCGATGTCGTCTATGGCTCGAGGTTCGTGGGCAGCGAGGAGAAACGGGTTCTCTTCTTCTGGCATTCTATTGGAAACAAATTCCTGACCTTGTTGTCAAACATGTTCACGAACCTGAACCTGACCGACATGGAAACCTGTTACAAGGTTTTCCGGCGTGAAATTCTCGAGAAGATACGGATCGAGGAGGACCGGTTCGGATTCGAACCGGAGATCACGGCAAAAGTCGCCAGACAAAAATGCAGGATTTACGAAGTGGGAATTTCCTACAGTGGTCGAACCTATGAAGAAGGGAAAAAGATCAATTGGAAGGACGGGATCAGCGCGTTGCGGTGTATTTTCAAGTACAACTTATTTCGGTAGTGCGGGAATGCTTTCCCCAATGTGATTTCGCTGCAATTTCTCTTGATCCACCAAGTAAATTCTGTACCCCGGGGAAGAGCCCTCCTTTACCAAGCGAAAGGTTCTCTCATCTTTCAGTATGATCCGGTCAAGCATGCGGTTGAATATCGGGACTTCCTTGAAATGCTCATCCGGAGAACGTATGATGTAGTTTACTTTCTGTTTAATCAAGACATCCAAGAGATCCGATTCACTTCCGAGGGATTCTTCCGGTTTGTCCGAGTACCAGAGAAGATAGGGATCCGCAACGAAACCTCGAACAGCTTTCCTTCCCGTATAAAGATAAATCGCAGGATCAAGATTCCCGAGCACAATCGAATCATCGGGCGTGTTGTAGCGGATCCAGTTAAAAAGAGAACTCATTTTCTTCCAATCTAATTCCTCACTGTCGGTTTTCCTTTCGAACATAATCGACACTTTCTGTATGCGAAGGGTATTTTCCGAGAAAAGATATAGTGCATTTCCAAGACTGAGGCATAGGAGGAAAACTAAAGCTGCATTCGCAATCTTCGCTCCCCATCCGCGGGAGGAAATGTGGACACCCAACGACATCATCCCCTTGTATGCAAAAAACAGCCAGAATGGGAAAATCGGGATCACGAAACGGATCGGGGGCCAGACCCAAATCAACAACATCCCGCAATAACACAAGAAAAATAGGTGGATCGATTTAAACCCCTCGCGTAAATCCCGCAGAAAACCAAGAAGAACAAATGCCATTAGAAGAATCGCAAGAGCAAAAGTAATAGAAAATGCACCTGACCATCCATATGGGAGGCCGAGCAGATAGATAGGGGCAAACATTAAGGATAAGAAATTGGTAGCAAAGACCACTCCCTTACTTGATGGAGAGTAACTGACCAAAGTGTTCCAGTGCTGATAGTTGGAAAACGAATACCACTCATTCGGCATGGAGATTGAGGCGTGGTTTACAGCTTGCCATAAGATCCAAGGAGATAGGATGACTGAACATAGAAGAAAATATTTTGCGCCTAATTTATATCCACATCTGACAAAAAGGGTGATAACACCCGAAAAGATTAATGGAAGACCGGCAGTACGGGTAAGAAATGCCGCCGCAGAAAATATGACTGAAAATATCAAGAGGCTATTTTCATTTTCACCTGGGGATACCATCAATCTATCGAGATACAAAAGTGCCCATGTACAGAAAAAGGCGAAAACCGTTTCAGAAACGACCAAGGAACTATAGAAAACCACCCAAGGTGATGCCAGGGTGATAAGGATGATTCCAATCGAAATATTGGAATTTTTTGTTTTTTCCGTCATGAACTTGTAGACAGACCATGCCCAGAAAAATGTACCAAGCAGCGGTATGAATTTCAGTAAAATTGCATTTTCCGGAAATTTGGGAAATATCTTCCATACTACAGCCAACAACGAAGGGAACAAAATCGGGTATTTCGTCTGCACCAACTCGCCGGGCAGGCTGATAATCCGATAACCTTTCCCTTCGGCGAGGGCTTTTGCTGTAACTATATAAATACCATCATCGTGATAGATTCCGACGGCTGGAGCACAAAATGCAATCCAGTAGACTGGAATGAGTAATAGGAATAAGAAAAAAATTATCGCTTTCCGTCGGGTATCCAGAAAACCAAGATCATTCTTTGACACTGTTATTTTCTCTCCACCCCATGGATTGACGCCCCTGTAAAAAGTCATGCTGCCAGTTGAAGGACGAAGTCATCCTCGCGGAGGCTTTGCGTGTTGAACCGGATGAACCAGCCGATCCATAAGACCCGAACCGACTCGAAGGCCGCATGAAGACACGCCAACTCGCTATTTGGCCCCGGGAAGACGCCCTTTTCGCAGACGGGAGCACCGTTTCCGCACGGGTTCCCGAAGTTCCTCGACGTCCACGCCGCCGCGGCCCGGAAGAGGTTTACCCCCAGAGCCTTGAGCACCACCGCAAACCTCACGGCTTTGATCCCACGAACCCGCAGATGCTTCACCCCGGTCAGCCGGTCGAAGGCCGACATCGTCGACTCGACACCGGATCGGTGCCGGTAGCGGTCCTTGAACGCCGCCGTCTTCTCCGCGGCGCGTCGTCTGGCCAGCCGCAGATCGCGCTCCGTATAGCGGAACCCGTACCCGTCCCTTACCGGCTTGATCGGGCACTCCATTTTCCTTTCGCACCCCAGACAACTTTCGTTGGCGAATACCACGGTGCGCCGCTTCCCTTTGCGCCGGAAGAGAACCGGGGCATGGCCCTGCGGACACGCCACAATCGCCCCGTCGTCGGAGAAGGAGAAGTCCGCAACGGTTATCTCCGATTCGTTTCCTTCCCCCATCACCGGGGAGACGACCTCCACGCCCACCTCCGCCGCGGCCTGGACGTTCTTGTCGCTGCCGTAAAGAGAGTCCGCCAACACCTCGGTCGGCGGGAGCCCGCGTTGCGCCGCACCCTCGATCGCCGGAAGCAGGGCGTGGGCATCGCTTGCGTGGGCTGGCTCCACCTCTACGTGGGTGATCAGCCGCAGCACCGCGTCGTCGCTCTCTTCGCCCCCGCCGTCGTCCGTCGCCCCGGACATCGGAACGTACGTCTCCATCACCTGCGCCTGGTACCCTTGCCCCTTGTGGCCAGAGTATCCCGCGTCCGGGTCAGAGGGGTTCTGCAGGGAGCCGGAAGAGATCTCCCTGGGCGGCTTGACGGCCACCGTCTCCCGTCCCTTCTGCGTGACCACGGTGCACTGCTCCGAGAACACCCGAGAGAGCAGGGAGTACGTCTTCATCGAGGCGACCGCCTTCTCCTTCTCGAACCGGCGGAAAAGCACGAACAGATCCTCGGTCACCTGGGAGAGCGTACGGTCCGATTCGGAGGGCTTGACCATCGAGAAGACCGCCTGTCCCTTGGGGGAAAGGTACCGATCACCGAACGAGGGGGCGAGGGTGGCGAACAACTCCGGCTCCCGCCTCTTGAGATTCGTAAGAAACCCGGCGATCACCCGGACGAAAATCCCGATGCGGCCCAAGCGGCGCATGTTCGAGGTGATGTGGACCGAGTCGAGCCGCTGCTTGCTGGTGTCC
>Ga0209640_10005243_pt1 | contig 11339 bp, 12 predicted proteins | sample RifCSP10_1_FD_184018 | JGI IMG/M metagenome (GOLD analysis project Ga0209640, IMG submission 184018) | Soil microbial communities from Rifle, Colorado - Rifle CSP2_sed 10_1 (SPAdes) (version 2) | ecosystem: Environmental > Terrestrial > Deep subsurface > Rock core/Sediment | place: Rifle...
CGGGCACGGAAGCGAGGTTCACCACCGCGGCGATGGCCGGCAGCTGCCAGGGAAAGCTCTTGCCCAGGTGCAATCCCGATGAAAAGGCGAGGAAGGCGACCATCCAGGCGCGCGAGCCGAAGAGCTCCAGGCAATGGGCGAAGTAGCCCGCCGTATAGCCCGCCGCGGCACGATTGGAGAGCACCCTGCGCCAGGCGGAAACGGGAAACAGGCTGCTCCAGGAAAATGCAGGTCGTTTTCCTTCGATTCTTTTTTCTTCGAGCAGGAAGAACACCATCAATCCCGCCGCGAGCGGCCCCGCCGCCGACACGACGAAGGCCATGCGCCAGCCGGCGAGCGGCGCGATCGCGCCGACGATGGCGAGCGAGAGCGCGATGCCGATGCCGAAGAACGAGGTGTAGAAGGCGATGTAGCGGCTCTGCGCGGGCCCGGCGATGCGGTCCGAGAGGATGCGCAGCCCCGGCATGTAGGTCGCGGCGACGCCCGCGCCCAGCAATGCGTGGAACAGCACCGCCGTATAGAAGCCCGCGGCGAACAGCCCGAACCCGGCGCCGCCCGCGGCGGCGAGCAGCCCGCCCGCGAGGTAGACCTTGCGCGCGTCGACGCGGTCGGTGAGCGCGGTCCAGTACGACACGGTGGCGATGTAGCCGGCGAAGAACATGCCGCCGATCATCCCCGCCTGCGAGTTCGACAGGCCCCACGCGTCGCGCAGCTCCGGCAGCAGCGCGGCAAAGGTCGAGGAGCCCAGCATCGACAGGATGTGGGCCGCTAGCAGCACAGCGGGGGCGGGCCCCATTACCTAAATGAGAATAATGGGGTCTGTCCCCGTTACAAATTATTTGTTCTTGAAGACGGGCTTGCGCTTCTCCAGGAAGGCGGCCATGCCTTCCTTCTTGTCCTCGAGCGCGAACTGCGAATGGAACAGGCGCCGCTCGAACAGCACGCCTTCGGAGAGCGTGGTCTCGTAGGCGCGGTTGATCGACTCCTTGATCATCATCACCACCGGCATCGAGTAGCCGGCGATCCTCTCGGCGACGGCGAGCGCCTCCTCCATCAGCTTCTCGGGCGCCACCACGCGCGACACCAGGCCGGCGCGCTCGGCCTCGGCGGCGTCCATCATGCGCGCGGTGAGGCACAGATCCATGGCCTTTGCCTTGCCCGCCGCGCGCGGCAGGCGCTGCGTGCCGCCGGCGCCGGGCATGCAGCCGAGGTTGATCTCGGGCTGGCCGAAGCGCGCGTTCTCGGCGGCGATCACGATGTCGCACATCATGGCGAGCTCGCAGCCCCCGCCCAGCGCGTAGCCGGCGACCGCGGCGATCACCGGCTTCCGCACGCGCCGGATGTGCTCCCAGTCGCGCGTGATGTAGTCGCCCTTGTAGGCGTCCATGTAGCTGTAGTCCTTCATGACGCCGATGTCGGCGCCGGCGGCGAAGGCCTTCTCGTTGCCGGTGATGACGATCGCGCCGAGCGCCTCGTCGGCGTCGGCGGCCTGCAGCGCAAGCCCCAGCTCCTGCATCAGCTCGGGATTGAGCGCGTTGAGCTGCTTCGGGCGGTTGAGCGTCACCAGCGCGACGCGCCCCTTCTGCTCGACCGTGATGAACTTATAGCTCATGGCTGTTGATCACCTTGGCGTAGAAACCGTTCAGGGCGGCGAGAAACGCGGCATGCACCTGCCGCGCCGGCACCGTCTCGCCGCCGAATGTCTGCGCGCGCGTCGCGCACGCGTCGGCGAGCAGCGTCACCTTGTAGCCGAGGTCCGCGGCCTGGCGCACGCTCGCATCGACGCACATGTGCGTCATCATGCCGGCGACGACGAGGTTTTTAACCCCGTTTTGGTCCAGCAGTTCTTTGAGCTTGGTACTACGAAAGCTATTGGGGAAGTTCTTCTCGACGACGGTCTCGCCCTCGAGGGGGCGCACCGCATCGCGGATCTCCGCGCCCTCGGTGCCGGGAATGAAGAACGTCGAGCCCGGCCGCACCGACAGATGCTTTATGTGAATGACAGGCAAAGAACGAGACCTGAAGTGATGAAGGGCCTGTTTTGCCTTCTCCGCGGCCGCGTCGGCGCCCTCGAGCTCCATCTTGCCGCCGGGGAAGTAGTCGTTCTGGATGTCGATGATGACGAGCGCGGTGTCAGCCATTCTGCTTCTTCAGCTCCGAGAGGGGGACCGAGGTGGGGAAATGGAAGCGCTTCCTGTCTTTGTCCGCTTCGGTGAGCGCTTCGACCTGCTGCATCGTCTTCATGCTGCGCACCGCGAGGTCCCGGTAGACGAGCAGGTTGGCGTGCTTCCAGGCGAGCTCCTCGTCGGTGACGGTGCGCCGAACCTTCGCCGGGATGCCGGCCGCGAGCGAGCGCGCCGGGATGCGGTCCTCCGCCTTGACGAAGGCGAGCGCCGCGACGATCGCGTCCTCGCCCACTTCCGCGTTGTCGTTGACCACGCAGTTCATGCCGATCAGCGCGCCGCGGCGAAGCACGCACCCGTGCAGGATCGCGCCGTGGCCGACGGTGCAGTCGGCGCCGACCACCGTGTCCTTGCCGGCGAAGCCGTGCATGATGCAGCCGTCCTGGATGTTGGCGCCCTCCTCCACGATGATGCGCCCGAAGTCCCCGCGCAGGCTGGCGCAGGGACCGATGTAGGCGCGCGCGGCCACGATCACGTCGCCGATCAGCACCGCGCTCGGATGCACGAAAGCGCTCGGGTGCACGACGGGCGTGACGCCGTCGATGGCGTAGACCTTTGGCACCAGCGAATTCTAACCGCCCGCTGTTGCCGCCCCCCTGACAAGGGGGAAGCGAGCGGGTTTCTCGCGAGCGGGGGGTTGGTTTTCGGGTGAGAGGAGATGCCGGGCATGGTGACAGAGGTCGGGAAGGCCAAAATGGGTACGATCCAGACTGTGCGAAAACCCCCGACCGAGCCCGCCACACGAATTGTCTCTCTTCAAAATTTTCTTCACGCAAGAAAGGGAGCGTAGAGGCCGCTACGCCGACTTTCGAAAGACGAAAAATCGGAGCGGTCGACTTTTCACACAGTCTGGATCGTCCCCATTCTAAAAAACCAACCCCCCGCGGTGGTAAGCTTTTCCCATGTCCCCGGTCCTCGTTTCGCTCGACGCCGGCGTCCTGCAGGTCACGCTCAACCGTCCCGAGAAGCTGAACTCGCTCAACCCCGAGATGCACAAGCTGCTGCGCCAGGCGCTCGAGCGCGCCGCCGACGAGGCCGCGGTGCGCGCGGTGCTGCTCACCGGCGCGGGGCGCGCTTTCTGCGCCGGGCAGGACCTCTCGGAGCGCGACGTCAGCCCGGGCGCGGCGCCGATCGACCTCTCGGTCTCGCTCGGCTCGTACTACAACCCGCTGGTGCGGCGCGTGCGCGAGCTGCCGAAGCCGGTGCTGTGCGCGGTGAACGGCGTGGCCGCCGGCGCGGGGGCCAACCTCGCGCTCGCCTGCGACCTGGTGCTCGCCGCGCGCTCGGCGAGCTTCGTCCAGGCGTTCGCGAAGATCGGGCTGGTGCCCGACACGGGCGGCACCTGGCTCCTGCCGCGCCTGGTCGGCGCGGCGCGCGCCGCGGGGCTCGCGCTGCTGGGCGAGAAGCTCGCCGCCGAGGACGCCGAGCGCTGGGGGCTGATCTGGAAGGCGGTGGACGACGGGCGCCTCATGGACGAAGCCGCTTCGCTCGCCAGGCGGCTCGCCGAAGGCCCGACCAGGGGCTACGGCCTGATCAAGAAGGCCTTGCGCGTCTCGAGCGGCAACTCGCTCGACGCGCAGCTCGACCTCGAGCGCGACCTGCAGCGCGAGGCCGGGCTGTCCGAGGACTACCGCGAGGGCGTCACGGCGTTCAAGGAAAAGCGCGCGCCCCGCTTCAAGGGCAAGTGAAGGGAGCGTGGATCGAATGAAAGCCTTTCCTCTCGAGGACATCGAAAAGGCGCAGCCGGAGGAGCTGAGACGGGTTCAACTGCAGCGGCTGAAATGGTCGCTCAAGCACGCCTACGACAACGTCGCGCATTACCGCAGGAAGTTCGACGCCGCGGGCGTGAAGCCCGAGGACTGCCGCTCGGCTGCCGACCTGGCGCGCTTTCCCTTCACCGCCAAGGCGGACCTGCGCGAGACCTACCCCTTCGGCATGTTCGCCGTGCCCATGGATCGCATCGTGCGCCTCCACGCTTCGTCGGGCACCACCGGCAAGCCGACCGTGGTCGGCTACACGGCGAAGGACATCGACACCTGGACGCACGTCATGGCGCGCTCGATCCGCGCCGCGGGCGCGCGGCCCGGCGACAAGGTGCACGTCGCCTACGGCTACGGGCTGTTCACCGGCGGGCTGGGGGCGCACTACGGCGCCGAGCGCCTGGGCCTTGCCGTCATCCCGCTGGGCGGCGGGATGACCGAACGCCAGGTGCAGCTCATCGTCGACTTCAAGCCCGAGATCATCATGGTGACGCCGAGCTACATGCTCGCGATCGCCGACGAGATGGAGCGCCAGGGCGTCGACCCGAAGAAGACCTCGCTGCGCATCGGCATCTTCGGCGCCGAGCCCTGGACCAACGAGATGAGGGGCAGCATCGAGAAACGGCTGAACATGCAGGCCATCGATCTCTACGGCCTCTCCGAGGTCATCGGGCCGGGCGTGGCGCAGGAGTGCATCGAGACCAAGGACGGCCTCACCGTCTGGGAGGACCACTTCTATCCCGAGGTGGTCGATCCCGCGAGCGGCGCGCCGCTTCCCGACGGCGAGAAGGGCGAGCTGGTCATCACCTCGCTCACCAAGGAGGCGCTGCCGGTGATCCGCTACCGCACGCGCGACCTGACGCGCCTGCTGCCCGGCAGCGCGCGCACCATGCGCCGCATGGAGAAGATCACCGGCCGCTCCGACGACATGCTGATCATCCGCGGCGTCAACGTCTTCCCCTCGCAGATCGAGGAGCTGATCCTCAAGCAGCCCGGCCTGTCCCCGCACTACCTGCTCGAGCTCTCCAAGGACGGGCCGCTCGACCATCTTACGGTGCTCGTCGAGGGCAGGGGCGGCGAGGCGCTGCGCCACGCGATCAAGTCCTACGTCGGCATCAGCGTCGACGTGAAGGAAGTGCCGCTCAGCTCCATCGAGCGCTCGATCGGCAAGGCGAAGCGCGTGGTGGACAAGCGGCCGAAATAGAAAATTCAGGCCTCCTCCAGAAGCCGCAGCTCGACTGCGCGCATCACCGCCGCGGCCGCGCAATGCACGTCGAGCTTGCGGTAGGCGTTCTTGATGTGGGTCGCCACGGTGTGTGCCGACATTCCCAGCCGATCGGCGACCTGCGAATAGGTGCAGCCGCGGGCGATCAGGCGCAGCACGGCCGACTCGCGTCCGGTGAGGCGTATGGTGGTTTGCATGGCTCTCCCCTAGCGGCTTGAGGCCGCGAAGCCGATCACGGCGGCCCGCAAGTCCTTGCGCAGCGCTGCGTCGACCTCGCTTAGCGCGCGCTGCACGGCGAGCTGCGGGCCGAGCGCCGCTGCCTTGATGGGCCAGCGCCTGGAGCCGCGGCTGCGCCCGCTCGCGGCCTCGACCAGGCGCACTTCCAGCACGCCGCGCTGCCAGTACCAGTCCTCCAGCGGGCCGGTGGCCTCGAGGACCAGGCTCGCTTCGAGGATGTACTCGGGAGAGGCGCCGGTGTCGGCGAGAAAGCCCGCCGCCGCGGTCGCCGCCTTGTGCAGCGGCTCGAGGCTCTCGCTCGTGTCGCGGACGACGCGCGGCGCGAGCTTGACGCGCTTCAGCAGCGCGTCGAGGTCGGCCCTCAGGCGCTCCACGCTCCAGGAAGAGGGCTCGCCCACTCCGGTCGGGTCGACCACACGCAGGGCCTTCTGGCAGGCGTGGCGTTCGGCCTGGGCGGCGAGCGCCTGGCCGGCGAACGAGATCTTGAGGAACAGGTCCTGCGCGTCGCGCGAGCGCCCGGCATGCACGCTTGTCGCCTCGTCCAGCCGCGCGATCTCCTCGCGCAGCGCGTTTGCCGCCTTCGCCCTCGGCAGCACGGCAAGCGCGTGGTGGCTCCCGCTCGAGGGCTCCTGCCAGGTGCGGGCGATCTCGACGCCCTCGACGATGCGCTCGGCGCGCACCGAGACGCGGCGCAGGCTGCGCGCTTCGTAACGCGCGTCCTTGAACGATTGCTCGTCCACCGAGTCGGCGCTGACCTGGGCTTCGAAGACCTTGGCGAGATCTGCTCGCGCCCGGTCCCGCGCCTCCTCGCCGCTCGCGCCCTGGCCGCGGCCGATCAGGTACTCGGTCGAGCGGTATTCGCGCGGCGCTCCGCTCACCCAGTCGGGCGCCTCGGGCTGCGAGGCGCAACCGCTCAGCGCCAGGACGATGCTGACCATCGCGATGCGTGTCATGTTCGGCCTCCGCTCAGTTGCACGACGGGAAGGCGCCGGGCCTGGAGCACTCCCAGCGCTGAATGCGAAAGGCCCGTGCGGTCTCGTCGCGCGAGCCGTGCGAGGCGAAGTGCTGGGGCTCGCGTTCGATATCCCCGGTGAGCTCGGTGTCCCAGCTCGCCGGGCGGCGCACCATCTTCTTGATCTTCTTCTGCCCGACCCAGGCCTTCGAGTTGTCGGCGAGGTCGATGAGCGCCAGGTCGACCTGGTAGTAGCGCACCTCGGCCATGACGCTGCGGTCGACGATGGCGCTGATCGTTCCGCTCAGCAGGTAGTCGGCGCCGAGCTCCCGGCCCATCGGCTTGCGCGTCTCTTCGGTCGCGTTGTGGTCCTGGTCCTTGCGCTCGTCGCGCGCGCCGTGGCGCTCCTCGCCCGAGGCGATGAAGGTCACGCGCCGCGATTCGACCAGCGCCCGCCCCATGTCGCCGACGAAGGTCGCGACGCTGATGCGCTCGCGCGTGAGGTCGCGCACCTGGCCGACGACGAGCGTCGGCGGCCGCAAGTGCTTTAAAGCGTAGTTGTCGGCCCAGCCGAGCAGCTCGCGCGCCATGTCCTCGGAGGCGAGCCGCGAATCGGTGTCGTTCCAGGCCCCGGAGAGCTCGCGCGGCTCCTCCGGCGCGATGCGCTCGACCACGGTGGCGCAGGCGGACAGGGCCGCCAGGACGGCGATCGCGGCGAGCGCTTGCCGCAAGTTGGCGGGACGCATCACTTCCTCCCCTGCGCCATCCGGTCGAAAAGGTTGGCGGCGTTGGCGTCCAGGTAGCCGCGCAGGTCCTCGTTCATGTCGTGCGTCGCGGCCACGATGTCCTTCACCTGCTTCACGTCGAGCTCTGCGATGGCGTAGACGCGCCTGGTGCGGGAATCGAACCAGCGCGCGACGATCTTCGCCCCGGCGAGATCGACCTTGCTGAGCGCGCGAATCCGGCGCGAGAGCGTTTCCTCGCTCGCCTGGCTCTCGCCCGAGCGTCCCGCCGCCTGGTAGTCGCGTGACGCGACGTCGAGGTACGACGAGAAGATCCGCGCCAGCTCGGCGCGCGCGCGGTCGTCGGCGATCGCGCGCTGCAGGGCATCGTCGCCCGCGAAGCCGGCGGAGCCGACCCCGTGGAAGAGGCGCCCGCCCTGGTCATCGACGTAGGCGGTGCCCTTGTTGACCCAGTCGGGCGCGCCGCGCACTTTCAGGTCGCTTTCCAGCTGGGTGCGCCCGGCGCAGGCGGCGAGCAGCGCGACCAGCACGAACATGGACAAACGTCGCAGCACTGTCATGGTTACCTCCCGAAGTAATCGGCAAAAAGGCAAGCGGAGAGAATCAGCGCGCCGCCCACGGCGACGAGCCCGAGCTCGAGGGGCGAGGCGCCGCCGGCGACCATCAGCGCGAACATCAGCGCCAGGCAGAGCACGCTCAACGTGCCGGTGAGTCGGTTCGCTTTCATGTCCGATTCCATGGCGCCAAGGATGCGAAGGCGCTGCAGCCGGATCGCTCACCGATCGCTTACGGATAGCTTATTTCGGCTAGCCTTGTCCGTAAGCCCTTGTTTCTGAGGGAGTTAACGCGGCGCAAATTCCGGATAGGAGCGGCGCCCTTTTCGCCCTACAGTCGCGGCATGGAAACTCTCGTGACCAAAGCCAGGAGCTATCTCGACGCCCGGCGCGGCGAGCGGGTGACGCTCGAGGAGCTCGCGCGCGCGGTCGGCGCGAGCCCGTTCCACCTGCAGCGGCGCTTCAAGCAGGCCTTCGGCGTCTCCCCGCGCGGCTATCAGGATGCAGTGCGCTTTCAGGACGTCAAATCCTCCCTGAGGAACGGCAGCCGCGTCGCCGACGCGGTGTTCGACGCGGGCTACGGCTCGGTGTCGCGCTTCTACGAGAAATCCGACCTCGGCATGAAGGCGCGCGACTACCGCGCGCGCGGCAAGGGCCAGACGATCCGCTTCTGCAGCTTTCCCAGCCCCGTGGGGACGCTGCTCATCGCCGCCACCGACAAGGGCCTTTGCTCGGTAAAGATCGGCGATCGCGCGGAGGCGCTCGAGCGTGACCTGAAGGAGGAGTTCAGCGGTGCCGAGCTGGTTTTCAAGGATTTGAGTACTCTGAAAAGGCAAATCCTCTCCTTCCTCTCCGGCGAGTCGAGCCTCTCCCGCGTCCCGCTCGACATCCGCGGCACGGTGTTCCAGCGCCGCGTGTGGGACGCGCTGCGGCGCATCCCGCGCGGCGAGACGCGCACCTACGGCGAGCTCGCGCGCGCGGTCGGCGCCCCGGCGGCGGTGCGCGCGGTGGGCAGCGCCTGCGGCGCGAACCCGGTGGCGCTCGCCGTGCCCTGCCACCGCGCGGTGCGCACCGACGGCGGCCTGGGCGGCTACGCCTGGGGCCTTGCGCGCAAGAAGCTGCTGCTGGAGCTCGAGAAACCCGACAAGGAATGAAGGCCGGCGATGCCGGCCGGCTGATTTTGATGTTTTGATGCGCTATCCCAGCCTCTTCCAGCCGCTCGAGCTCGGCTTCGCGACGCTGCCCAACCGCATCCTCATGGGCTCGATGCACACCGGGCTCGAGTCGCGGCCCGACGGCATGGAGCGGCTCGCGGCCTTCTATGCCGAGCGAGCGCGCGGCGGCGCGGCGTTGATCGTCACCGGCGGGTTCTCGCCGAACGACGCCGGCAACTTAGGGCCGCATCGCGCCCAGTTTTCTACAGAAACGGATTCCAAAAGACACCAAGTCGTCACCCGAGCCGTGCACGAGGCGGGCGGGCGCATCGTGCTGCAGCTCCTGCACTCGGGGCGCTACGGCTTCCACGAGCGCATCGTCGCCCCTTCGCCGCTGAAGTCGCCCATCAACCCGCACACGCCGCGCGAGATGAGCGCGGCCGAGATCGAGCGCACGATCGAGGACTTCGCCGGCGCGGCGCGCCTCGCGCGCGAGGCGGGCTACGACGGGGTGGAGGTCATGGGCTCCGAGGGCTACCTCATCACCCAGTTCCTCGCGCCGCGCACCAACCGGCGCCGCGACGAGTGGGGCGGCGCGCTCGCCAACCGCGTGCGCTTCGCCGCCGAGATCGTGCGGCGCACGCGCGCGGCGGCCGAGCTGAAAGGAACGCATGTGATCGGAGGCGCGAAAGAGGCGAGCGAGCTCGACGCGAAGCGCGCGATGCTCGAAGGCGCCGAGGTCGGGGCGCAGCTATGAAGATCGCGCTCATCGGCGGCGCGGGCGAGGGGCTGGGGGCGGCGCTCGGGCGGCGCTTCGCGGCAGAAGGATTCGAAGTGGCGCTTTGCTCGAGAACCGGTCCTGAAAAAGCAGATCTTCGAAACGAAGGCGAGGTTATCGCGCTCTTCGACCGGCTGGAAGCGCGCGCCCCGGTCGAGGTGGCGGTGTTCAACGCCGGCGCGAACTTCCGCGCCTCGATCCTCGACACCCCGGCAGAGATGTTCGAGAAGGCCGGCCAGCGAGAGAGAGCGGCGGTCATCCGTGGTGAGGTCGCTTTTCGCAAAGGCGAAGCCGCCAAGGCCGCTCAGGAGTTCTTGAGGGGTGGCGACAATCTGCGCGCTGCTGAGCTCTTCGAATCGGTCGGTGATCTCGCCTCCGCGGCAAAGTGCTACGAACAAAGCGAGTCCCTCTTGCAGGCGGCGAACGTGTATCTCCGTGCGGAAAAAAAGGAAGAAGCCGCCGATATGTTTGCTAAGGGCGGCGATGCTTTGATGGCTGCCAAGCTCTACGCGGACGTGGGCAGAGACGCCGAGGCCTCCGAGCTCTTCGAACAGGCGGAACATTACTTCGAAGCGGGTCGACTGGCCAACCAATTGGGCGACCAGGAGCGAGCGATTCGACTGTTCCAACGACTCGACCCGTCGGATGAGAATTATGAGCGCGCGACGCTTCTCCTCTCGCGGCTCTTCCTCAACAAGAACATGGTCTCCTTGGCGGAGGAGAAACTCCAGCGCGTCCTGCGGGAGCGACCCATCGGTAACCAGACACTCGAACACTATTATTGTCTCGGCCTGGTCTACGAAAAGCTCGGAAAGCGCGACGAGGCACTCGAAACCTTTCGCAAGGTCATGGCGGAGCGGTACGGCTACGAAGACGTCGAAGAGAGAATTGCCAAGCTGAGCGCTGCGCCGCCGCGTCCGTCCTCTTCGCCTGGAACCGCTCCATCGCCCTCTCCTCTTCCCACTCGTGCGGGCTCCGCTCAGACTGCCCGCGCCACGGCCGTGGAAACGAGCCAACCGGTCCCCGACGCGGACGAGCCTCCCGGTGTCGCTGAATTTGCCGCGAGCCCAGAGCCTCCGCCTCCCGCCCAGGCGGCTCCGTCTCCCCCGTTCAAGCTGATCGAGGAGCTCGGGCGCGGGTTCCTCGGCGGAACCTTCAAAGCCATCGATATCCGAAACGACCAACCGGTCATCATCAAGTTCCTGCGCAGGGAGCTGTTACAGGATCGCGCGGTCGTCGAGCGTTTCTTGGCGGAGGCGAAGATCGCGAAGACCATCGACCACCCCCATCTCGTGCGGGTGCTGGGTTTAACGGAGATGCGCGCACACAAAGTCGTCGTCACGGAGTACGTGGATGGAAAGAGCCTCGACAGCATCCTCTCGGGAAACAAACGGTTGAGCGTCAAGCAAGCGCTCGATCTGCTGTCGACGCTTTGCATCGGACTCGGCTACGCACATCAGAGAAACCTGCTCCACAAAGATCTGAAGATGGCAGATATCCTCGTCGCTCGCGGTGGCAAGCTCCGGCTTGCGGGTTTCGGGCTGGGGGCGCTGCGGACGCCCGCGTCGGGAAAGGACTACCGGTACCCTCCGCCCGAGTTCCTCGCTGGAAAACCAGCCGACGCGCGGATGGACATCTATTCCCTCGGAAGCATGATGTTCCATGCGCTCAGCGGACTCCACCCGGCAAGCCCCGAGGCGGCGGCCAACGGAGCCCCCCCGACCCTACGAAGGCTCCTGCCGGAAATCCCCGA
>Ga0209640_10005246_pt1 | contig 11331 bp, 13 predicted proteins | sample RifCSP10_1_FD_184018 | JGI IMG/M metagenome (GOLD analysis project Ga0209640, IMG submission 184018) | Soil microbial communities from Rifle, Colorado - Rifle CSP2_sed 10_1 (SPAdes) (version 2) | ecosystem: Environmental > Terrestrial > Deep subsurface > Rock core/Sediment | place: Rifle...
GGATGTGCCCGCGGTCGAGCGCATCCGCCTTGCACTTCGTGGCCATCTTGGTGTCGTCGCCGACCAGCTCGACGTCGCGACGGTCTTCACCCGGGAGTGGCGTTACCTCGACGACGAGTACCGCGAAGAGATCCTCGCCGAGCGCCGGCGTTACGAGGAGCGGTTCCGCGCTCTCTTTCGCGAGGGAGTCGAAGCCGGGGAGCTACGCGCGGATCTCGACGCGGGCGCTGCGGCGCTTCTCGCGCTTTCTGCGGCGAACTGGGCGTACACGTGGTTGCTGCCGGGCCGCGACACAGCCGAGCTCGCGGATCGCTTCACGGCAATCCTTGTCGACGGTATCCGCGGCTACGCGACGCGGCGGTGAGCGAGGCGATCCGTCCGATCGCGCTCGCGATCGTCAGGCGCACGGCTGAGATCCTTGTATTCGAAGCGTTTGACTCTGTCAAGAGACAGCGCTTCCATCGGCCGCTCGGTGGTGGAATCGAGTTCGGCGAGCGGGCAGCCGACGCCGTAGCACGGGAGCTCTTGGAGGAGACCGGCTCGGAGGTGCGCGTCGACCGACTTCTGGGTGTGCTCGAGAACGTCTTCACGCACGAGGGACGCCCCGGCCACGAGATCGTGTTCGTGTTCGAGGTCGAGCTGCTCGACCCGTCGATAGCCGAGCGCGACGAGCTCGAGATCGTCGAGGTCATCGGAGGCGAGGAGGTTCGGATTCGCGGCGTCTGGGTGGATCCCGCACGACTCGAGACTCCTCTCTATCCCGACGGACTCCTCGGACTCCTGGTTTCTTGCTAGTCCCCTGTGGACAGATTGGCGCACTATTGACACCTTCCGGTGCCAGGCACTGTAAAGAGTGATGACGAGACTCCTCATCGCGAATCCTTGGGCGACAAAAGTCGATGAGAGGCGACTCGAGGCCGTGAGGGCAGCCCTTCCCCGCGACACCGAGCTTCGGATGACGACCGACCGCGGCGAGGCGACCGAGATGGCGCGCGAGGCCTCCGGCACGGTGGCCGCGGTCTACGTCTTCGGCGGCGACGGGACCTTCAACGAGGTTCTGAACGGTATCGATGCGAAGACACCCATCGGCTTCATTCCCGGCGGAGGTACGAGCGTGTTGCCTCGCGCACTCGGCCTTCCCAACGATCCTGTCGCCGCTGCTCGGAGGCTAGCCACCGGATCGGAGCGGCGGATCAGCGTCGGGCGCGTCAATGGTCGCAGGTTCGGTTTTGCGTGTGGGATCGGCCTCGACGCGGAAGTCGTGCGCGCGGTCGACGAGCTCGGAAGGCGCTCGGACGGCCGCCGTCCGAACAACCTCAGATTCGCGTGGACAGGGCTGCGCACACTGAGTCGTCATCGCTTCAGACTCGAGACCGCGCTCGAGGTCGTCGACCACGGCAGGGCGGCGTTCGCGCTCGTATCCAACGGGCCTGCGTACAGCTATGCCGGCCGCGTCGCCCTGAGGCCTGCGCCGTACGCGAGCTTCGAGGGCGGCCTCGACCTGGTCGCGCCGGTCAGACTCGGGACGCGCGAGCTTCCGCGGTTCGCGTGGTATGCGTTCGGCCGGGGTTATCGAGCCGCTGCCCGCAACCTCGTGTACGTCCACGACGCCGATCGGCTAGAGATCGTGTGCGACACGGCGATGCCGCTCGAGGCGGATGGGGAGGATCTCGGCGACGTCGAGCGCGCGGTCATCGAGGCCGAGCGAGCGGCCGTGACGGTGCTCGTATGAACGCGTGGATCGGTGTCCTCGAAAGGCCAGGGGAGGCTCGCCCCTACAATCCGGCTCGATGAGCCGGGTGCTGCCCGCCGAAGGAGGACTGCGCCGCGTCATCGGCGACGGCGAGTCGCTCCCCGACGGCGAGGTCGAGGGCCTCGGGCGCGATGAACTCCTTGCGCTCTATCGGAACCTCGTTCTCCTGAGAGCGTACGACGAGCGCTCGGTGATCTACCACCGCCAGGGCCGCATCGGAACGTACGCGATCTTCTGGAACCACGAGGCGATGCAGGTCGGCTCGGTGTTCGCTCTCAACGACCGCGATTGGATCTTCCCGAGCTACCGTGAGTCCGCGATCGGCCTTCTGCGAGGGATCCCGGCCTCGACCGTCCTTTCGTGGTGGCGCGGACATCCCGCGGGCTGGTGGAACCCGGAGGACTACGGCGTGGCGTCCATTTGCGTTCCTGTCGCCACCCATGTCCCGCATGCGGTCGGCTTCGCGTGGGGCGTGCGGCTGAAGGGCGAGGATCGCGTCGCTATCGCGTACTTCGGAGACGGAGCGACGTCTGAGGGCGCGTTCCATGAGGCCGCCACCTTCGCGGGGGTGATGAAGGCCCCGGCGATTCTCTTCTGCAACAACAACCAGTGGGCGATCTCGACTCCTCTTAGCGCGCAAACCGCTGCGGCCACTCTCGCTGACAAGGCGATCGGATATGGGATGCCGGGCGTGCGAGTCGACGGAGGCGACGTGCTCGCCGTGTACGAGGCGACTCTGGAGGCCGTCGAACGTGCGCGGGCAGGAGAGGGCCCGACGCTCATCGAGGCGGTGAGCTATCGCGCTGCGCCCCACGCGACTGCGGACGATCAGTCGGTCTACATCGACGCGGAGCGTGTCGAGCAGGAACGCGAGAACGAGTGCGTCGGACGGTACGAGCGCTACCTCGAGCGTCTCGGTGTGCTCACGAGCGCCGACGCAGAGGAGATCCGGAGCGAAGCGCTTGCGGTGATACGCGAGGGCATCGCAGAGGCCGAGGCGGAATCCCCCGCCGACGTATCTCTCGTGTTCGAGCACGCGTACGCGGATCCCCCGCCGGGGCTCGCGGACGATCTGAAAGACCTGCGCCGAATCCTCGGATGAAGGATCTGCTGCTTGTCGAGGCGGTGAACGACGCTCTGCACGTGGAGATGGAGCGTGACCCGACGGTCATGGTCATGGGCGAGGACGTCGGACGGCTCGGCGGCGTCTTCCGCGCGACGGCGGGCTTGCAGGATCGGTTCGGCAGCGATCGCTGCGTCGACACGCCGCTCGCCGAGGCGGGAATCCTCGGTACCGCTGTGGGGCTCTGCATGGCGGGCTGGAAGCCGGTCTGCGAGATGCAGTACGACGCCTTCAGCTACCCGGCGCTCGACCAGCTGATCAACCACGTCGGGCGGTATCGCTGGCGGACGCGCGGGAAGATGTCGTTCCCGCTCGTCATTCGCATGCCGTACGGCGGGGGCGTCCGTGCGCCCGAGCTCCACGACGACTCGCCCGAGACGTACTACGTGCATGCGCCAGGCGTAAAGGTCGCGATCCCGTCTACTCCGGCCGACGCGAAGGGGCTCATCGCGGCGGCGATCCGCGACCCCGATCCTGTCGTCGTCTTCGAGCCGAAGCTGATCTACCGGCGTGCGCGCGGAGATGTCCCAGAGGGCGAGCACCTCGTCTCGCTCGGAAAGGCGCGTATCGCCCGCGAGGGGTCGGACGTGACGATCGTCGCCTACGGGGCGATGGTCGGAGTCGCCGAGCGTGCGGCGGAGTCGCTCCAGCGTGAGGCCTCGTGCGAGGTCGTGGATCTCCGGTCGCTGAAGCCGCTCGACGAGGACGGGCTCCTCGCATCCGTCGCCAAGACCGGTCGCGCAATCGTGGTGCAGGAGGCGCCGCGGGTCTGCGGCTTCGCTGCAGAGGTCGTCGCGGTTCTCGCGGAGAAGGCGATCTTCGATCTCCGCGCGCCCGTGCTTCGGGTCACGGGCTACGACGTTCCCTACCCCTACTGGCAGCTCGAGGATTCGTACGTGCCGTCGGAGGCTCGAGTCGTCGACGCGGTTCGTCGCGTCCTCGCGGCCTGACGATGTCCACCTCCTGGGTCCAGGTCGGCGTTGTGGCGTTGTTCGCGCTCATGTGCGGCGCTCTCGCGGCAGCCTGGTTTCGTCGACGTCTGGGCGCGGCCGCTATTGCCCTGTTCGGCGTCGCCTGCCTGATCTGGGTGGCGGCCTTCGCGGCGATCGTGTCCGGGTACCACGACGCGGACGGGTTCGTCGATTGTCGCGACGACTGCTCGACCGTCCAGTACCTTTCGGCACTCGGATTCCTCGCGCCGCCGCTTCTGATCTCGCTGTCGGCGCTCGGGATGATCGTCGCCGTCGGTCACCGGAGGCGGCTGCGCCGTCGGGCGATCGACGAGAATCACACCTGATGGCCCACGCGTTCAAGCTCCCGGACCTCGGGGAGGGCCTCACCGAGGGCGAGGTGGCGCGCTGGCTCGTCGTCGAGGGGCAGGCGATCCGAGAGGACGATCCGCTCGTCGAGATCTCCACGGACAAGGTCACGGTCGAGATCCCGTCGCCGTACGAAGGCACGGTGCTTCGGATACTGGTTGCCGAAGGAGAGGTCGCTCCGGTGGGCGCCGAGCTGGTGCTCATCGGCGAACCGAGCGAGACCGTCGTCGCCCCGCCGAAAGCGCCAAGTAACAGTCTGTTACAAGGCGCTGAGGCGGTTGCGAGCTCCGGAAGCGCTGGGAGAGCGCAGGCGACACCGGTCGTCCGGCGGATTGCGGCCGAGCTCGGCGTCGATCTCACCGGAGTGAGCGGGACCGGGGCGGGCGGTCGGATCACCGAGGAGGACGTTCGGGCTGCTGAGGCGGGTGCGACTCCGAAAGAAGGCCGGCGCGAGAAGCTCCGAGGCGTTCGTCGTGTCGTCGCCGAGCACATGGCCCGCGCCCATCGCGAGGTGCCTGCCGTCACCTGGGTCGAGGAGTGTGACTTCGAGAGCGTGCCCCTGGACAAGCTCGTGGCCGTCGTAGCGAAGGCCTGCGCCGAAGCCCTCGTGGAGTTTCCCGAGCTCAACGCCCGCCTCGAGGGAGACGAGATCGTCTATCTCGATCGCTACGACATCGGGATCGCCGTGCAGACGGAGCACGGGCTCGTCGTCCCGGTCGTGCGCGATGCCGACGAGAAGACGGTCGACGAGATCCACGGCGAGTTCAGCCGCCTCGCGACCGGCGCGCGCGAGGGAACGCTCGCACCGAACGAGGTTCGCGACTCGACCTTCACCGTCACCAGCGCGGGAAAGCTCGCCGGTCTCTTCCAGACACCGCTCGTAAATCACCCCGAGGCCGCAATCCTCAGCGTCGGACGCATAGCGCCCAAGGCTGTCGTCCGCGACGGCGAGATCGTCGTTCGCAAGACCGGCGCGATCGCCGTCAGCTTCGACCACCGGATCGTCGACGGTGCCCGTGCCGCCGAATTCGGGCTCGCGGTGATCTCACGCCTCGAGGTCGGCCTGACGAGCTGAGCGCTCGCCAGGCCGAATCTCGATCGTCAGTCGTCGTCGCCGTCGCCGCTGCCGGAGGGCGAGACTTGCCCCCGGAGCTCGCCACCAGCGAAGGTGGCCGTGTGAACGTTCGCGTACGTGAAGCCGGCCTTCATCGCTGCCACGAGCTCGGCGAACTCACCTGCCGCGATGCCCTGGCCTGCCACGCTGAGGACGTCGGTCGCCACGATCGTTCCGCTGACCGAGCCTGCCGTCGCCGGACATGCGGGCTTGCCGCCGCCGCCGCAGAGGAACGCTGCGATTCCACCGTTGACGCTCGGTTGAGCGAAGTGAATATGAGCAGCGGACGCGGTGCTCGACAGCCCCGAATACGTGAGCTTGTAGTCGATCCTCGACCCGTTTCGTATCCGGGCTTCGATCGTTCCCCTTCCGCTCGTCGACACGGACGGGACCTCCAAGTAACCGCTCATCCGTTTCGACTTCAGGTTGCCCTTGGGGCCCCCAGCGACGCCGTATGACGCCATCGCGGTCAACGCGAGAGCGCCGACGAGCGCGATTGCCAGGATCAGGCCTGTGCGTTTGCGCATGAGATCACTCCCTTCCCATTCATCGGCCGACTTCGCCGGCTCGATGTCAGCGTGCGGCGCCAACGTAGCGCCGTCGTGTTCGCAAGAAGTAGCGGCGGTGTTCGCAAGAAGTTAGGACGATTCGGATGAGGCCACGACCCGACGACCCCTGCTCCTTAGACTTCGGTCGAATGGGATCTTGGTACACGATCGGCCTATGCTTGGGACTCGGGCTCGGCATCGGCGCCGCTCTCGTCGGAATTCTTGGATCGAACCTGCTCGGCGTCGGGGCCGGCGTGGTGATCGGGGCCGTCCTTGGTGGCGCGATCGGGCTCGCGATAGGCGATACGGCTGAGATTGTCGCCGGCGGCGTCGGCGGGTTCCTCGGAGCGCTGGCGGCCGCGGCAGTCGTTCATGGCGCGCTTCGGCGCGGTGGGACGCGAATGGGGATCGCGGCGTACGTCGGCGTGCTCAGTGTCGTGATCTGCCTCCTCGCCCTGATTCCCGCCGTGGGGTACGTCGAGGCCGTCTCGATCCCGCTCCTCGCCGCCCGTATGCGCGGCCGCCAGGCCGCCCGTTTCGCCGGGCTGCGAACGCTCGCGAAGTGAGCTTGCAGGTCGACGCCGCCGAGGCGCGCGCTCGCATGGTCGAGCATCAGCTCCGGCGACGCGGGATCGCGGACGAGCGCGTGCTGCGCGCAATGGAACGCGTACCACGTGAGCTGTTCGTACCCGAGGGGTTGCAGCAGCACGCCTACGAGGACGGTGCGTTACCGATCGGGCACGGGCAGACGATCTCGCAGCCGTTCATCGTCGCCACGATCTGCGTCTTGCTCGAGCTCGATGGCTCCGAACGGGTCCTCGACGTCGGCACGGGGTCTGGTTACCAGGCGGCTGTTCTTGCGGAGCTGGCGGCTGAGGTGGTGACCATCGAGCGGGTCCCCGAGCTCGCCGAGAGCGCCCGCGCGGCGCTCGCGAAGGGTGGATACGACCGGGTCGATGTGCGTATCGGCGACGGCTCGCTCGGCGTACCAGACCGAGCGCCGTTCGCTGCGATCGCGGTTGCCGCGGCGGCGCCGACCGTTCCACGCGCCCTGTACGCGCAGCTCGAGGAAGGAGGGAAGCTCGTGGTTCCGAGAGGCTCGCGCTGGGGTCAGGAGCTCGTTCTCGTCGCGCGCACGCCCGAGGGTCCACAGGAGCGAGCGTCCGTGCCCTGTCGGTTCGTTCCGCTCCTCGGTGAGGAGGGGTTTGCCCGATCTTGACCCGACCGGGGGTCGGCGCGACCGGGGTTACGACTACCCTGCGAACACGGTGGAGTCCTCAGCAGAAGTTGTCTCCGGGGCATCTCGTGGCCGCGTCGGGTCCGCCCTGCGCCGCCGCAAGAACTGGGAGCAGCTCGTCAAGTTCTGCCTCGTCGGCGCCACCGGTTACGCGGTCAATCTCTGGGTGTTCTCGTTTCTCGTCCTGATTGCGGGCGTTCACTACATCCCGGCGGCCGTCTGCTCGTTCCTCGTAGCCGTGACCAACAACTACACCTGGAACCGAGTGTGGACGTTTCGCAGCCAGCGCGGGCACGTCGCGTACCAGGGTCTCCGGTTTCTCGTCGTCTCCACGCTGGCTCTGGTCGCGAACCTCATCGTCCTGTACGCCCTCGTGCAGGTGGGGCTCAGTGAGGTGATCGCGCAGGCGATCGCCATCGTGCTCGTCACGCCGGTGAACTTCGTCGGGAATAAGCTCTGGTCGTTCGGACCACGAAGCGGACAACAACCCTAACCGCGCTCGCCCTTGCGGCTGCCGCGCTCGTCCTCGCCTCGACGGCGGGCGCGACGACGGCCCCGACTGAGCCCCGACCGAGCGCGTCCGACGGAGCGCAGGAGCTCGCACGTCTGGACGAAGGCAAGGTCATCGCGACGGCGCTTGCGCAATCGAAGGTGGCGAAGTGGCTCGGGCGCTATCCCCCAGACCCGAGTACCTCGGCGACGTTCCGTTCGGACTCGCGGACGTGGGTTGTCAAGGCGTGGTTGGGGGAGGCCGGGCAGATCGCCCTCGTGGTGGTGGAGGACACGACCGGGCGGGTGACTGAGGCATGGACCGGACCTCAGGTTGCGTGGAAGATGGCGCGCGGACGCGAAGGGGCCTTCGGCGGGAAGACGCTGCTGAAACCGCTCGTCTGGCTCGCCTTCTGCCTGATCTTCCTGGTGGGGCTCGCCGATCTGCGCCGGCCGCTGTCGACCCGAAACCTCGATCTCCTCATGCTCCTCGCGTTCTCGGTCTCGCTCGTGTTCTTCAATCGAGGCGAGCTCTTCCGCAGCGTCCCGCTCGTCTATCCCGTGCTCGGGTACCTCCTCGCCCGCGGAGTGTGGGTCGGCTCCGGGAGACGGGCGAGCCCGGTTCGCTCCGTGTGGCCGACCTGGACGATCGCGACTGCGGCAGTCTTTCTCCTCGGCTTCCGGATCGGCCTCAACGTCGAGACTCCACGCGGGGTGATCGACGTTGGGCTCGCGGGGGTAGCCGGCGCGAGCAGGATCCTCGACGGAGAGGCGCCGTACGGGAACATGCCGCGGCGCGGCACGCTCGAGGAGTGCGGACCGAAGGACACCGATGGGGAGGTTCGCGACCGTATCCAGACGAACGGGCGCTGCGAGGCTGGGATCGAGCGGGGTGACACGTACGGCCCCGTCTCGTATCTCGGCTACGTTCCGGCCACCGCGCTTTTCGGCTGGAGCGGGAAGTGGGACTCGCTTCCCGCCGCGCACGCGACCTCGATCGCCTTCGACCTACTCGCCATCCTCGGCCTTGCCCTCGTCGGGCTGCGGTTCGGCGGGTTTCGCCTCGCGACGCTGCTCGCCTTCGGCTGGACCGCGTACCCGTTCACCGCCTACACGCTCAACGCGAACACGAACGACACGATCATGCCGGCGATCCTCGTCCTCGGGTTCTGGCTCGCGTCGTCCGCGTGGGCGAGGGGAGCTGCGGTCGCGCTCGCCGGCTGGACGAAGTTCGGAGCGCTGCTCGTCGCGCCGCTCTGGGCGACGTATCCGACGCTCGACGCCCGCCGACTCGTGCGTTTCGGGACGGCGTTCGCCGGGTCCACGCTGCTTGTCTTCACCGTCCTTCTGCTCGAGCCCGATCTCTGGGCAGCGGCACGGACGTTCTGGGATCGCACGATCGGGTTCCAGGTCGGTAGAGACTCTCCGTGGTCGCTTTGGGGTTGGGGCCAGTACCACGCGGAGGGAATCCCGGATCTCGGCTTCGCGCAACCGGTGCTGGTCGGGCTCGCTGTCGTCTTGGCCCTCGTCGTGGCGGTCATCCCTCGCCGCAAGGGTCCAGTCGAGCTCGCGGCGCTGACCGCGGCCGTGCTCGTCGCGTTTCAGATCACGCTGACCCATTGGTTCTACCTCTACCTGCCGTGGGTGCTCCCGTTCGTGCTGCTCTGGCTACTGCTGCCGGATGTGGGGACGAGGCATGCCTCGTCCGAGCCGGGCCTGCCTGACTCCTACGGAAACGGAACCCTCACAGCCTCGATGGACGAAGCCTTGCCCGACTCGGCGTCGCACTCGACGAGCGCGCCCTCGATGCGCACGCCTCCCTGAGCGGTCTCGAAGCGCACCGGGAGCCCAGTGCGCATCCGCCGGATGGCGAGCTCGGCCTCCACGCCGATCACGGAGTCGTGAGGGCCTGTCATGCCGGCGTCCGTGATGAAGGCGGTCCCCCGCGGGAGCACGCACGCGTCCGACGTCTGAACGTGCGTGTGCGTGCCGACGACGGCCGTGACCTTGCCGTCGAGCCACCGCGCGAGCGCAGCCTTCTCGCTTGTCGCCTCGGCGTGCACGTCCACGAGGATGAGCGGTGTCACGCGGCGGGCTTCCTCGACGAGGTCGTCGACGAGCTCGAACATCGACGTCGCGGGATGGAGGAACAGCGAACCGAGGACGTTGATCACGGCAAGACGTGCGCCATTCGCAACGGGCACGATGACGAGACCCCGTCCCGGGGTGTTCTTCGAGGTGTTCGCGGGCCGAATCACACGATCCGAGGCGTCGAGGTAGGGGCCGATCTCGGTGCGCCGAAACGCATGGTTCCCGAGCGTGATCGCGTCGGCGCCCATCGCGAGCAGCTGATCGGCAAGGCGCGGTGTGATCCCGATCCCATCGGCCGCGTTCTCCCCGTTGATCACGCAGGCGTCGACCGCGAGCTCCTCTCGCATCGCCTTGAGGCGTGCATCGAGGGCCCCACGACCGGGGGCGCCTACGACGTCAGCGATGAAGAGGATGCGCAGAGCGGGAGGAGCCTATGGCACGCCGAGTGTTGCCGACGGGTAGACCTGGATCGAGACGTTGTTTCCGCTCTCCGCCGCGTAGCGCCGGAGCGCCTGGCGCTCGTGGCGGCTGATGTTCGTCACGGTGCCGAGCTTCGAGGATCCGGCTGCGACGTTCGCGCCGACCGACAGCGCCGGATCGGGACGCACGTTCTGGATCGAGACCACCAGCGACGGGGCCAACGTGGGTCGCAGCTCGATCTCCGAGCCCACGACCTTGCCCGATACGACCTGGTCGCGGATCGCCACGACGGTACCGTCGACGGGCGAGTAGACGTCCGTGCCCGCCACCGCGCCCACGTCGAGCGTGCGCAGCGGGCCACCGGAGAGCTGGTACCAGGAGAGGCCGCTCTTCGACGCTCCCGTGATTCGGCGCCACAGACGTGCGATGAGACCCTCGTTCCGCTGCGGGCCGACGGGTTTCAGCACGAGCGCGCCCTCGGAGCTCCCGTGGAAGCCGATGGCCGTCACACCGCCCTGTGCGACAGGCGACTCGACGCGCAGGTTGCCCACCGTCGCGAGCACTTGCTGATCGGGTGGCGCCGACGTGACGGGCAGGGGGGCAGGGCGGCTCACTGTCGGCGAGCTCTCGCCGTCGAAGGCGGTGAGCGCAAGCGTTGCGGCCGCGAGCACGCCGAGGACCGCTGCGACTGCGACCCGCCGCGCGCGGGCCTGCGCTCGCCGGCGATCCGCACGCAAACGTGCACCGTGACGTGAGCGCGGAGTCGCCATGTCCGGACCGTAGCACCGTCTCCGCCGAGTGCCCGCCCGCCTCCGCGGTACGATCCGGCGGATGGCCGGCTCCGGCCCGACGATCCAGATCCCGCGATGGATCCAGCTGGTCGTCCTGCCCGTTCTCCTCGTTCTTGCGTTCCTGCTCGCGGCCAAGCTCGGGCACGTCCTCTTCCTCTTCCTGACGGCGAGCGTCATCGCCTTCACACTCAACCCGCTCGTCCGCGACCTCACTCGGCTGAAGGTGCCGCGCGCCCCCTCGGTCTTCATCGTCTACACGATCTTCATTGCGGTCGTGATCGCGCTCCTGATCGCGATCGGCGTCGTCGCCTTCGACCAGGCGAGCAATGCGGCGGACCGCGCCGACGAGTACGTCACCGAAGAGCTGGCCGTCGACGGTCAGACGGCCGCCGAGCTGGATCTCGATCGCCTGCAGGCATGTCTCGACGATCACGGCCTCGAGGACA
>Ga0209640_10005247_pt1 | contig 11327 bp, 9 predicted proteins | sample RifCSP10_1_FD_184018 | JGI IMG/M metagenome (GOLD analysis project Ga0209640, IMG submission 184018) | Soil microbial communities from Rifle, Colorado - Rifle CSP2_sed 10_1 (SPAdes) (version 2) | ecosystem: Environmental > Terrestrial > Deep subsurface > Rock core/Sediment | place: Rifle...
GGTGGTCGGCGGCGAGGTCGTGGTGGTGGGTTGCGGACCGCTCGACTCGACGATGGTGACGGTCGAACCCTTGGGGGCGACCGATCCCCCAGAGGGCTCGGTGCGAATCACGCGACCCGCCGGCACGCTCTCGCTCGATTCCTCCTCAGGATCGGGCACGTCGAAGCCGAGCGCCGTCAGTTCCCTGACCGCCGAGGTGGCGGTTTCACCGTCGAGAATCGGGATCTCGACGTCTTCTTTTCCGATCGACACGAAAATCGTGATCGTGCGCGACTTCGGTGCCGACGAGCCGGCCCCGGGATCGGTCCTCGTCACGAGGCCCTCGTCGATCTCGTCGCTCGCCTCCTCCTCCTCGGCGAAGTTCTCGAACCCGGCCTCGCGAAGCAGGCGCTTGGCGGTGTCGACGCTCTTGTCCTTGACGTCGGGCAGGACGATTTCGCCCGGCGCCTGCGCCACCGTGAGCAGGACCTCCGAGCCCTCCTTCGCCTTCGACCCGCCCTCGGGGGTTTGCGCCACGACCGTGTTGGCCTCGACGTCGTCGCGCTCCTCCGATGTGGTGTCGACGTCGAAGCCGGCGTCTTCCACCTCCTTTTGCGCTTGCTCGAGCGGGAGGTTGACCACGTCGGGGACGGCCACTTCCTTGGGCCCCCCGAACAGTTCGAGCTGGTCGGCGAGCAGCACGGCGAGGGCGGCGAGGACGAGCAGCAGGATGACGACGCTCACTCCGAAGGCCGAGACGCGTCGGCGTCGGTGCGACGGCGGGAGCGGCCCGCCGCCGCCCGGCCCCACCGCGGTGGCCATCTCGGTGCGGAACACCCGCTCGGACACGGTGGTCGCCGGCGCCACCTCGTCGACGAGTGCGGTGACCGGCCGCGTGTCGACCGGGATGCCCTTGGCGAACTTCACGAGGTCGTTGCGGAACTCCTCGGCCGACTGGTAACGGTCGGCGGGCGCCTTGCCGAGGGCAGTGAGCACGATCCGCTCCATGTCGAGCGGCAGGTCGGGGTTCTTGATCCCCGGCGGCATCGGCTCCTCACGCACGTGCTGGTAGGCGATGGCCACGGGGTCGTCACCAGAAAACGGCGGCTCGCCCGCCACCATCTCGTAGAGCACGACGCCGAGCGAGTAGACGTCGGAGCGGGGGTCGACGTCGAGGCCCTGCGCCTGCTCCGGCGAGAAATAGGTGGCCGTCCCCATCACCATGCCGGTGCGGGTCAGGTGGTCGGACGCACCGGCGCGGGCGATGCCGAAGTCGGTCACCTTCACCTGGCCGTGGGCGGTCATCAACACGTTGCCGGGCTTCACGTCGCGATGCACGACGCCGTTGCGGTGCGCGTAGCCCAGGGCGGCGGCGATGTCGGCGGCGACCTCGGCGGCCCGCTCGGGCATGAGGTGCCCTTCGTCGCGGATGAGGTCGCGCAGCGTCTGTCCCTCGACGTACTCCATCACGATGAAGTAGGTGCCCTCCTGCTCACCCCAGTCGTAGACGGCGACGATGTTGGGATGGTTGAGGCTGGCCGACGCCTTGGCCTCCCGGCGGAAGCGCTCGACGAACGCCTGATCGCGGGCGTACTCGGGAAACAGGACCTTGAGCGCGACCGGGCGGTCGAGCAGGTGGTCGCGGGCGAGATACACCTCCGCCATGCCACCGCGCGCGATATGGCGGAGAATCTCGTAGCGGTTCGAATACAGCTCGGGTTCCGCCATTGGTCGGTCAGGCTACCCAGCCGGGAGCGGCGGGCTGTTGAGGATCACGGACATCACCGACTGCGCCACCGGCGCCGCCACGCGCCCACCCGTGGCTTCGTCGCCAGCCCCCAAGGACTCGCCGCCACCACGCTCCACCAACACCGCCACCGCCACCACGGGATTCTCGGCGGGGGCGAAGGCGACGAACCACGTGTGCGGCGGGCCGCCGGGAGCCTGGGCGGTCCCGGTCTTCCCGGCCACCGTCACGCCGGGGATCTGCCCGCGCGAGCCCGTGCCGTTGGCCACGACCTGGATCATCATGTCCCGCACCAACGCGGCGGTCTCGGGACTGGTGGCCGTGCGCCACGGCTCGGGATCGATCCGGTTGACGACCACGCCGTCGACGTCGCGGACCTCCCTCACGACGTGGGGGGTCATGATCACGCCGCCGTTGCCGATGGCGGCGGTGACGAGCGCCATCTGCAACGGCGTGACCGCCACGTCGCCCTGACCGATGCCGGCCTGGGCGAACTTCGGCGCGTCGGCCGTGAACGTCCCGACCTGCGGGCCAAGGCTTCGCGCTGGCTTGGGCGCGAGGTCGAGCGGAACGCTCTCGCCGATCCCGAAGTCGGCCATGGTGTCGAGGAGCTTCTCGCCGAGGTCGAGGCCGAGTTGCCCAAACGTCGTGTTGCACGAGCGACGGAAACTTTCGACGAGGGTGCCACCGCACCGCGACCCGCCGAAGTTCTTGAGGCTGCGGTCGGTGAGCGGGAGGTCGAGCTCGGTGAGCACGGGAAAGTCCCGCTCCGGCGTGGCCACGCCGTGGTCGATCGCGGCGGTCGCCGTCACGATCTTGAACGTCGAACCCGGCGGGTAGACCTCGCGCCACGCGCGGGGGAGCATCGGCTTGGCCGGGTCGGCGTTGAGCGTGTCGAAGGCGGCGCGCACGTCGGTCTGGCCATGGGCCGAGAGGGGCTCGGGGTCGAACCCGGGCTCCGAGTACATGGCGAGGACCTCACCCGTCTTCGGATTGAGGGCGACCACCGAGCCCGCACGTCCGGCGAGGGCGTCGCGCGCCGCGGCCTGCGCGTCCGAGCGGACGGTGAGCACGACCGTGCCCGCATGCTCCTTGCCGACAAGCAGGTCTCCGAGGTTGCGGAACTGGAGGTCCTCGCTGCGCCCGGCCAACTCGTTGTTGAACGTCGACTCGACGCCGGTGGCGCCGAACGTGAACGAGAACATCCCCGTGATGTGCCCGAACAGCGAATGCGTCGGGTAGAGCCGCCGGAACTGGAACTCCGTGGTGGTGCCGACGGAGCGGGCGAGGATCTTCTCGTCGGCCGACAGGATCAGGCCGCGTGGCTCGGCGTAGGTCCGCAGGACCTTGCGCACGTTGCCGGGGTGCTCCGACAGGTCGTCCGCATCGACGATCTGCAGATAGGTGAGCTGTCCGGCGAGGACGACGAAGAGCAACGTGAGCGCCAGGCCGACGTGGCGGATGCGGTCGTTCACGACGCACCCCGCACGCCCGGAGCGACCGCGGCCAACCCGGCGTCGCGGCCGAGGAGAGTCTCGTCGACGTCACTCTCGGCGGAGATCCGCAACAACAGCGCCAGCAGGGCGAAGTTGGAGACGAGCGACGAGCCGCCGTAGGAGATGAACGGCATGGTGATGCCCGTGAGCGGGATCACCCTCGTGACGCCGCCGAGGATGATGAAGGTCTGGACGCCGACGATGGTGGTGAGGCCGGCCGCGAGGAGCTTGAGGAACGGCCGCTCCGCCCTCGCCGCGATCCGCAGCCCCGACCCGATGAACAGCAGGTACACGATCAGGACGGCGACGGCGCCGAGCAACCCGAGTTCCTCGCCGATGGCCGCGAACACGAAGTCGGTGGCCGCGTTGGGAATCTTCTCCGGATGGCCGAGGCCGAACCCGGTGCCGGCGAAGCCGCCCGAACCGAACGCGTAGAGCGACTGCACGAGTTGGTAGCCCTGCCCGGACGCGTCGGGCCACGGATCGAGCCACGTCGTAACCCGCGTCGCCACATGAGAGAAGGCCCGATACGCGAGCGCCGCGCCCACCCCGAACATGAGCCCGGCGATCCCCACGTACGCGCCCCGGCCCGTCGCGAGGTAGAGCATGACGGCGAACACCCCAAAGAAGAGGAGCGACGAGCCGAGGTCCTTTTCCTGCACCATGATCACGAGCGACACGCCCCACGCCGCGAGCAAGGGACCGAGGTGGCGGGGCTCGGGAAGCGGAACGCGCCCGACGCGACGGGTCATCTCCGACAGCAGTTCGCGCTTCTCGATGAGATACGACGCGAAGAAGATGACGAGGACGACCTTGGCGATCTCGCCGGGCTGGAAGTTGATGGGGCCGAGGCGCACCCACAGCCGCGCCCCGTTGACCTCGCGACCGATTCCGGGGATCGTCGGCAACAGCAGCGTGACGATGCCGATCAACGCGAACGTGTACCGGTAGCGCTCGAGCGCGCGCGCCTCTTTGACCACGATGAGCGTGACGATGAACGCGCCGATGCCGACCGCCGTCCACACGGTCTGCGCGGCAGCGAGATCCTCGTCGAGGCGCGCCACGAAGATGAACCCGATCCCGTCAAGCAGCGCGGCGAGAGGCAAGAGGGTGGCGTCCGCTCCGGGGGCGTAGCGGCGCACGGCCACGTGAGCGGCGAGGAAGAGCAGCCCGACGGCGGCGAGGCGGGGCGTCAGCGACCCCGTCAACTCGGTGCGTTCGGAGAGGAGCGTCAGGAGGTAACCGCCCGCGGCGAGGATGGCGACGAGCACCAGCAGCAACAGCTCGTCGGAACGCTGGCGCGGTTCGATGCCGGTCGGGGTGGCCACGACTCAGGCGGGGGCGGTCGTGGGCGCCGACGCGGCGGGCTGGATGGTGGTCGTCGTGGTTGGACTCGTCGTGGTGGAAGTCGACTCTGCGAGTCGGTTCACGTATCGGCGCGCCGACGACTCGCTCGAGAAGCGCTTCTCGCTCCGGACGTCGTTGGCGTCGGCCTCGGTGAGGTCGGCGACCCGGACTTCGGTGCGTTCCTCCACCGTCGGGTCCCACACGAGGAAGCCGTCGGGCACGCCGCGATAGAGCACGACGACGTCTCGTTTGGCGTCGGTGCCCAAGTGGTACGTGCTGCGCGCGTACCACCGCAGGGTGAACAACGCCACGCCGATCACGACGACGAAGGGCAGTCCCCATAGGAGCGCGCGCCGGAGCGGGCGTCGAGCACGGGGCGCGGCTTTGGCTTTGGCTTTGGCGCCGGCGCCGGTGCCGGGGGGCTGAGCGAGTGCGGGGGTGTCACCCGTCTCTGGCGCATCGACGGGATCCCACTCACCCGTCTTCTCGGCGGCCGGAGGCTCCGCATCGGCGCCGGCGGCGACGGCCTTTTGACGCGCCTTGCCGCGATCACCGACCACGTCGATGACGAGGACCGTGATGTTGTCTTCGCCCCCGGCGCGGTTGGCGGCGTCGACGAGGGCGTCTGCCGCGGCCTGGGGGTCGGCGTCGCCACGGAGGACGGCGGCGATCTCGTCGTCGCGCATCATCGAGCTGAGGCCGTCGGAACACAGGAGCAGGCGATCACCGGGGTACAGGTCGATCTCGTAGGTGTCGACGAGGACGTCGGCGTCCACGCCGAGAGCGCGCGTGACGATGTTGCGCTGCGGGTGGACGGCGGCCTCCTCCGGAGTCAGTCGGCCCTGGCGCACCAACTCCTCGACGAGACTGTGGTCTTCGGTGACCTGTGTGAGGGCGCGGTCGCGCCACAGGTATCCGCGGGAGTCACCGACGTGGGCGAGCAGCGCTCGCTCGCCGTCGAACAACACCGACGTGACGGTCGTCCCCATACCCCGCATCTCGGGATTGGCTTGGGCCTTGGCAAAGACCTCGTCGTTGGCGGCGACGATCGCCTCCACAAGCGTCGCCCCGCCGGCGAGCTCGCGCGTCACCACGTCGACGGCGGTCGCCGACGCGACATCACCCGCCCGATGGCCACCCATGCCGTCGGCGACGGCGAAGGTCTGGCCCTTGTCGTCGCGCAGGAAGGAGTCCTCGTTGGCGGTGCGCGTGCGGCCGACGTCGGTGGCGACTCCCACCTTGAGTTTCACTTGCTCAGCTCCAGCACCGTCCGACCGATCTGAATCTGATCGCCGCGCTGCACCGGCATTTCGTGGGTGACCTTCTCACGATTGAGGTAGGTCCCGTTGGTGGAGCCGAGATCCTCGACGAACACTGCGTCATCTCGCTTCACGATGCGGGCGTGCATCTGCGATATGTAGGTGTCGTCGGGAAACGAGAGCTGACACCCCGCCGCGCGCCCGACGGTGAGAACGTCGGTGATTTCCCACGCTTGACCTTTCAACTCCGGCGGGGCGACGACCCGGAGCACGAGCGCGCCGTTGCGATTCCAGCGGCGCCGCGAACTCCCGGAGGCGGGCGCCGCCGCCTTGGCGGCCTTGCCGCCGACGAGCCGGCCCCGCCCGCCGATCTCGACGTAGACGACGCGGATCACGCGAAGAAGAAAGAGGTAGAGCAAGGCGAGGAAGCAGAACTTCAGGATGGTGAGGATGGCCTCGGGCATCGCGGTTCCCGGAGGCCTACGACGCCTCGAAGACGAGGACGCTGTCTCCGATGCGGATGCGATCACCGTCGGTGAGCACTTGATCGCTCACCTTGCGGCCGTTGACCTCGGTGCCATTGGTGGAACTGAGATCGATGAGGCGGTAGGCGTCGCCCGCGGGGCGGATCTCGGCGTGGCGGCGCGACACCTTCGGGTCGTCGAGGGTCACCGTGCACTCGTCGACGCGGCCGACGAGGGTCGTCTGGTCGCCGAGGGAAACGCGCTCGCCCGACGGCAGCACGAGCGACCCGACGAGGCCGAGACCCTCGTCGTCGACTTCGGCGTCGACGAACAGGTCGCCCTTTTTCATGCCGTCGTCGGTCTCGAACTCGATGGTGATGCCACCAACGAAGTGGTACCCCTCTTGGCGGGCGTGCTCACGTGCGTACTCAGTGAGCTCACGGGCCAGCGAGGTTTCGAGGCTCTCGAAGCGCTGCCGATCCTCCGGGCTCAGCCACACCGTGAAGTGGTTGGGTGCGGTGATGCCACGCACGCCGACCTGCCGGTTGTCGTCCATCTCCCGAAGGATCCGGCGGCCCACCTCCACGGGGTGCAAGCCGCTGCGGAACGCCTTGGCGAATGCGCCCTCGACCAGTTGCTCGAGCTTGCGCTCGAACTGCTTCAGGCCCATCGGGTCGACCCCGTCCCTCGGTTCACCATCGCGCCGGGAGTCTAAAGCGCCGGTCTCCGCGGCCAAACCCGGTCCCGTCCGAGTGGCTTTCCCCTCACCCGTTCTGCCGGAAAGTCGAGGGAGCGCGGAACTCGATGTCGCGTTCCGCGTCCGAAACGCGCTTAGCGGAGCGAATTCCGTCACGGGACTCGACCCCGCCCGTTGTCAGCAAGGGCGGCGGTTCCGTCGGGGGGCAAGGCGAGCCGGAGGACGTGGGCATTGGATACCGCCACAATCGACCGCCCCGAGCGCATCGAGCGGCGCACGCTGTCGTCGAACGGCGACCTTCGCGTTGTTCCCGTCCGCTCCCCGATCAACGTCCCCTGGGTCGTCGTCGGGATCCTCCTCGTCGCCGGATCGGCTCTCGCCTTCGCCGTCATGGGGGGCTCCGGCGGTGCCGGACAGGCGGCGCTCGCGCTCGTGGCCGACGTCCGCGCCGGCGAAACCATCACCGAAGCCGACCTGCGGACGGTGAGGGTCGACGGATCGGGGCTCGAGATCGTTGCCCCCGCGCAGCGACGGGAGCTGGTCGGGCGCGTCGCGCTCACCGACCTCAAGGCGGGTGCCGTCATCAGCGAGAGCCTCCTCGCCGGAGCTGAAGTGCTCGCGGCGGGCGAGGCGCTCGTCGGGATTCGACTCGACTCGTCGAGCGTCCCCATCGCCGGCCTTCGTCCCGGCGACCACGTGATGGTCGTGCGCACACCCGGACCCGCCGACGTGGCATCGGCCGAGGGGGGTGCGCCCCCGGCCGTCTGGAAGGCCTCTGTCTTCGGGAAGGCGCCGATCACGACGCCGGCGGGCGACGCGATCGTCGTCTCGCTGGCGGTGGACGCGCTCGACGCCCCCGCCATCGTGGCGGCGGCCGCCGTCGATCGGATCCGCCTCGCGCTCGTGCGCTCCTCGGACGACATCCCGCCGCAATTGCTCTTCGCCGACGTCATCGGTGAGGCCGACGCCGAACTCCCGGCATGACAGTCATCGCCCTCGGCTCGGCCAAAGCGTCCCCGGGCGTGACCACGACCGCGGTGATGCTCGCAGCGGCGTGGCATCACCCCGACGTGGTGATCGTCGAGGCCGACCCCGACGGCGGCGACCTCGTCGCCCGCTACGCCTTGCCGCCGGAGCCGGGTCTGGTCACGGCGGCGGCCGCGGCGCGCAGGAGCGCGGACCCGGTCGAGTTCCGCCGCCACCTCCAGGCCCTCCCCGGCAACATCGCCGTGGTCCCCGGGCCGCCCGCCGCCGATCAGGCCCACGCCGCCCTCGCCGCGGGCGCATTTCTCGCCGATGCGGTGCGGGCGCTCCATCCGGCGACGGTGCTCGTCGACTGCGGCCGCCTGCGGATCGAGTCCCCGACGCGCCCACTGCTCGACGTCGCCGACATGGTGCTGGTCGTCGCCCGACCACGCCTCGACGAGGTCCATCACCTCGCACATCTCGTCCGCGCTGCACAAGCCGTCCCACCGGATCGCGATCGCGTCGGCCTGGTGTGTGTCGGGTCAAAGCCGTACGCACCCGATGAAGTCGCCGTCACGATCGGCGTACAGCTCGTCGGCGTCGTTGCCGACGACGCCGTGGCCGCCGATGTCCTCCGCAGCGGCCGCGGCAGCCCGCGATTGCTCCGCCGATCCCCCCTCGCACGAAGCGCGGTCACCGTCGCGGAGCGACTCGCCGATCTCTCGGGTGAACCGAGGACTTCAGTGGCGTGAGTCCACACGCCGGCCTCGTCCGAAAGCTCCGAGCAGAAGTCGCCGAGCGGCTGCTCGCGATGCAGGTTCGCTCCGACACCGAGCCGGCCGCCATGGACCCCGACGACGAAAAGGCCCTGGCGCGTCAGCTCATCAACGAGGCCCTCGAAGGCCACGCCCGGCACGCCATCGCGACCGGCGACGACGTGCTGTCGCCCGACGACGAGGACGTGATCGCCCAGTCCATCTTCGACGCCCTCTTCGGCCTCGGGCGCCTGCAGCCCTGGCTCGAGGACGAGTCGGTCACCGACATTCACGCGCAGGGCTGCGACCGCGTCTTCGTCGTGTACGACGACGGCCGGAAGGTCGAGGTCCCGCCGATCGCGGAGAGCGACGCCGAGCTTCTCGAACTGATCCGCTTCGCCGCGGCGCGCATGGGCCGGAGCGAGCGCCGGTTCGACCCGGCCAACCCCGAGGTGAACCTCCGCCTGCCGGACGGCAGCCGGCTGTTCGCAGTGATGAGCGTGTCGGCACAACCCAGCATCGCCATCCGACGGCACCGGTTCCCGAAGGTCTTTCTTTCCGACCTCGTCGGCCTCGGGGCCATCGACCAGCGCCTTGCGGAGTTCCTGGCCGCCGTCGTGCGAGCGCGCAAGAACGTCATCGTGGCCGGCGGCACGTCGATGGGGAAGACCACGCTCATGCGAGCGTTGATCAACGAGATCCCGCCGCACGAACGACTCGTCACCGTCGAGGATTCCCTCGAGTTGGGCGTGGATCGATTCCCCGAACTCCATCCCGATGTCGTCACCCTCGAAGCGCGTGAGGCCAACACCGAGGGCGAGGGGGAAATCACGCTCGAACGACTGGTCCGCATGGCGCTTCGGATGGATCCCGACCGCGTGATCGTCGGCGAGGTCCGCGGCGACGAGATCCTGCCGATGCTCAATGCGATGAGCCAAGGCAACGACGGCTCCATGTGCACGATCCACGCTCACTCATCGGAGTCCGCGTTCCGAAAGCTCGCCATTTACGCCATGCAGACCCCTCAGCGGTTGCCGCTCGAGGCCACGAATCTCCTCGTGGCGAACGCCGTCGACTTCGTCGTGCATCTCGGCCGCGACCACATCGACGATCGCCGGGGTGCCCGCTACGTCACATCCGTTCGTGAGGTCGTCGACGCCGACGGTGCGATGATCGTGTCGAACGAGGTCTTCCGTCCGGGACCCAATGGCCGCGCCGTCCCCGGAGCTCCCCTACGCACGGCCACCCTCCATGCCCTCGTCCGCGCCGGCCTCAACGAGATCGTGCTCCACGATCGTCTGTCGGCGCGATGAACGCGCTGGCCCTCGGGGTGGTCTTCGGACTCGGCGCCCTGCTCCTGACGGCGGGTCTGCTCGGAGGCGGCCGTGGCGCCGATCGCCACGTTCGTCATCGAGCCCAGCTCGGGCCCGGCCTGGTCCTGCCGCTCGCCGTTGCGCTCGGAACCGGGATCGTCGTGTTTCTGATCACCGGCTGGCTGGTCGGCGCCGCCCTCGCGGGGCTCGGCGCCGGGATCATCCCTCGCGCCGTCGCCGACGCGGCTCGCCCCGGCGGCGCCATCGAACGCGCCGAAGGAGTCGCGACCTGGGCGGAAATGCTTCGCGACACGATGGCGGCGGCGGCCGGCCTCGAGGAAGCGATCCTCTCGACGGCTGCGGTCGCACCGCTGGCCATCCGCCCCCATGTCCAGCACCTCGCGGCGCGGTTACAACGCGACCGGCTCGCCCCGGCGCTGCGCGGATTCGCCGACGAGGTCGACGATCCCGCGGCCGACCTCGTCGTCGCGGCGCTCCTCCTTGCCTCCGAGCATCGTGCCCGCGACCTCGGTGGCCTTCTCGGAGCCCTCTCCAAATCCGCTCGGATGGAGGCCGCGATGGTGTTGCGCGTCGAAGCGGGGCGGAGTCGGCTCCGCACTGCAGCGCGAGTCGTCACCATCACCACCCTCGGCTTCGCCCTGTTGTTGGTGCTGTTCAACGGCGACTTCCTCGCTCCATACGACGACGCTCTGGGTCAAGCCTGGCTCCTCGTCGTCGGATCGCTGTTCGCCCTCGGAATCCGCGAGCTCGGACGACTTTCGAAGCTCGCGTCGCCACCGCGGCTCCTGGCGCCGAGCGCGCGCGTCGAGGCCGCATGATGCTCGTCGCCCTTGTCACGGGAGCGGGAGCAGGACTCGGAACACTGCTCGTCGCCCGTGGGGTGCTGGCCCCGAGCGCGCCGCTTGACCGCACCCTCCGGGCGCTCGACGGCACTCGGCGGCGCCCCGGCGGGTTGGCGATCTCCGTGGTCGAGGGACTCGGCGTCGACCTCGGGCGTCAGCGCACCGACCTCGCCGTGTGCGGCCGCGTGCCCGATCGCCACGCCTTCGAGAAGCTTGCGTGCGCCGGCGCGCTGGCCTGCCTTCCGCTCGGGTGCGCCGCGGTCGCTCGGATCGGCGGCATCGACGTCGCGGGCACCCTGATCGCCGTGGCCTCCGCGGCGGCGGCCCTGGTGGGATTCGTCGTCCCCGACCTCATCGTGAAGGCCGACGCCGAGCGCAAGCGGCGCGAGTTCCGCCACGCCCTCGGCGCCTATCTCGATCTCGTGGCCATTGTCGTGGCGG
>Ga0209640_10005248_pt1 | contig 11327 bp, 9 predicted proteins | sample RifCSP10_1_FD_184018 | JGI IMG/M metagenome (GOLD analysis project Ga0209640, IMG submission 184018) | Soil microbial communities from Rifle, Colorado - Rifle CSP2_sed 10_1 (SPAdes) (version 2) | ecosystem: Environmental > Terrestrial > Deep subsurface > Rock core/Sediment | place: Rifle...
TGCCGGTCACCGCCACGGTCTCGATCAGCGGCATGATCGTGGTCCAGTTGACGGCAAGCACAACGCTCGCCAGCAGCATCTGCCAAAACCCGCTCGCCGCCCAGAGCAGCAGAAACGAGAGCAAGGAGCCCCAAGCGAGCGCGATGAGGATCGTCCGCCGGCCCCCCACCCGGTCGGCGGCAAAGCTGATGACCGGCGTGAATAGGATGCGGGTGAAGAGCGGAGCGGCGAGAAGCACCGCGATCTCGTCAGCATCGAGCTTTCGCCAATGAAGCCAAACCGGGAGATAGGGCAGATAGCAGCCCACCACGAGAAACAGCGCGGCATAAAGGAAGCCGAGCCGCCAGGCGAAGGAGAGGCGCGAGGGTCGCGGCATCTTCTGGCTGGCCATGGCGGTTAACGAATCCCCAGTCGTTCCCCTGTACACTCGGCCGTCTACCCCGAATCACGCTAGCCTCGCTACCCATGCCGGAACGCGCCCCAGACGGCACCAGCCCATCGCTCCCCCACGCTCCGCGCAAGCCAGGCTTGGCGGAAGCTTATGCCGCGCTTGAGGCGTTGCTCCGCGCGAGCCCGCGGGGGCGCTGGTTTCTCGCCGAATATGCCCGCCGGAACCGTACCGCCGAGACCGAGATGCTGCTCGAGGCGATCGCCAGGATCGAGCGGGCGTTGCTCAAGCCGCCGGCGCGACATGCCGTGCCAAGCAACGTCTTCGCCGAGCTGGTCGACATGAGCGAGGCGATCGCGCGCACGCGGCGCGAGATCGCTCAGATCAGGCCGCCGCACCAGTTCGACAAGCAGCTGATCAGCGCCACGGAAGAACTCGACCACATCGTCGAAGCGACCGAGAAGGCAACCTCCGACATTCTCGAGGCCGCCGAGGAGATCCAGGAGGTGGCCTGGACCTTGCGCGAGAAAGGCACCGATATCGAGCTGTGCGATAAGGTCGACCAGCGCGCCACCGACATCTACACCGCCTGCTCGTTCCAGGACATCACCGGGCAGCGGACCGAGAAGGTGGTCAAGGCGCTGCGCTTCATCGAGCAGCGGATCAACGCCATGATCGAGATTTGGGGCGTCGACGACATCGCCTTCAAGGTTGACGATATCGCCTCGAAAATGCAGGCGTTCGCGGAGGCGGTGCGGGACGACGGCCGCGTCTTGCACGGTCCTCAGGCGCGAGGCGAGGGCCTGAAGCAAGACGATGTCGATCGCATGCTGAAGGGGCGCGAGGTGAGGGCGCAAACCGCAGCCTCAGCCGCCGCGACGTCTCTCCGGGAGAGCGACGGACCGCTCACTTCGGAGGTCTCCTCACCGGCCGCTGGCGGCGCCGGAGGCTTCGACCCGCCTGAGCCTTTGACCCTTGCCGAGTTGTCCGCCGTCAAGCGCGCGACGCTGTTCGGCTAGTTCTTTTTTATAAATAGTACCAAAGACTTAGCGCAACGGCGCGAAGATTACCGGGCCCCTCTTGACACCGGCTAGGTCGCTAACCATTTCAGTGGAGACGCGAATTCCCCCAAAGCGTCCCCCAAACTGACGCATGAGAATGAAACGGCCCGGTTTCCCCCCAACCGGGCCGTTTTCTTTGGCTCGCCGCGCTTCCCGCGCCAGCGCCGAAAACGTGCGCGCCTCTTGGGCAGGCCAAGATTATGGGCTTCCATCATGTTCTCTATGAACTGGCGCGCCGAATTCTCCCAGCTATAGCGGAGCGCATGCGCTCGTGCCGCGCCGGGGTCGAGGTCGAGCGCCGCCAGCACCGCCTCCTTCAAATCGGAACCGAGCGCCCCGGCCTTTGGGTCCGTCAGCACGTCCTTCGGCCCGCTCACAGGGAACGCGGCGACCGGAACGCCGCAGGCGAGCGCCTCGAGCATAACGAGACCGAACGTGTCGGTGAGGCTCGGGAACACGAACACGTCGGCCGAGGCGTAGGCTTCCGCCAGTGCGTCGCCTTCACGCGGCCCGGCGAACAGCGCATCGGGGTAGAGGCGCTTGAGCTCCTCGGCTTGCGGACCGCCGCCGACCAGGACCTTGCGGCCGGGAAGGTCGAGATCGAGAAAGGCCTTGATGTTCTTTTCCACCGCGATGCGGCCGACATAAAGGAAAACAGGGTCATCGCCGAACAGGCGCACCTTGCGCGGCCTGAACAGCTCGGTATCAACGCCGCGCGACCACGGCATGAGTCGCTCGAAGCCGCGCGCGGCAAGATCGGCGGCGACCGACGGCGTGGCAACGAAGGTGCCGGCGGAGCCGTTGTGGAACCGCCGTTGCAGGCCGTAGAGCCAGCGCTCGGGCACCGGCAGGCGAGCAGCGACATATTCGGGAAAGCGGGTGTGATAGCTCGTGGTGAACGGCCACCTTGTTTTCCGGCAATAGCGCCTGGTCATGAGCCCGATCGGTCCCTCCGTGGCGATGTGGATGAAGTCGGGACGCATACGCGCGATATGGCTAGCAATTGCCCGCGGGCCGGCCAGCGCCAATCTGATCTCCGGGTATGTGGGACAGGGCAAGGTGCGGAACAGCGGGGGCGCGAGAAAGCTGATTTCGAAGCCGAGCTTGGGCGCCTCCAGCGCGAGCCGCTCATAGGTGCGCACCACCCCATTCACCTGGGGGTGCCAGGCATCGGTTGCGACGAGCACCCGCATCAGGCGGCCGCCTCGAGCTCCTCAACAAGGGGTTCGGGCATACTCATGCCAGGATGCGGGTGCGTCCAGCGGATGATCTCAAAAATTCCCTCCTCGGTCTCGGCGACCGCCGTGCAGCTTTCGACCCAGTCGCCGGTGTTGATATAGATGACGTCGCCGACCTGACGCATGGCGGCATGATGAATGTGGCCGCAAATCACCCCTTGCGCTCCGTGCCGGCGCGCCTCCTGGGCCAGCGCCGTCTCGAACTCGCCGATATAGTTCACCGCACGCTTGACCTTTTGCTTGAGATAGGCCGACAGCGACCAATAGGGCATGCCGAACCAGCGGCGCACGACATTGAAGTGGGTGTTGGCCCAGAGCGCGAGCGTGTAGCTCCAATCGCCGAACAGCGCGAGCCATTTGGCGTAGCGGACGACGACGTCGAACTCGTCGCCATGCATGATGAGATAGCGCCGCCCGTCGACCCCCACATGGATCGTATTGCGCTCGATGGCGATGCCGCCGAAATTCATGCCGCAATAGTCGCGCATGGCTTCATCGTGATTGCCGGGAATGAACACCATGTCGGTCCCCTTGCGCACCTTGCGCAGCAGCTTTTGCAGCACGTCGTTGTGGGATTGCGGCCAGTAGATGCCGCGCTTGATGCGCCAGAAGTCGACGATGTCGCCGATCAGGTAGAATTGGGAGGCGTCGTGGCAGCGAAGGAAATCGAGGAAGGCTTCAGCCTGGCAGGCTTTGGTCCCTAAATGCAGATCCGAGATGAACAGTGCGCGATAACGCCTCACCCCCGGTTCATGCAGCACGTCGTCTTCGCCCCGCTTTTTCAACACGATGGATGCGCACTTAAAGTGATTTTGTTGCAGGCTTGTGACATTGGCCGACAGGGTTAATGACGAGGCGATGATCGGCGGCGCGCTCAAGACGCGACTTGAAGAGGCGCTCGGCTCGCCCGTGGTCGAGGCAGGTTCGTTGCCGGTTGGCTTCGGACTCACAGGCCTCACGCTCAAACTCGCCGATGGGCGCCGCCTCGCGGTCAAGGCGCGGCAGGGCGCGGGCGACGCAAAGCCGAGCCTCGAGCTCGAGGCTTACATGCTGGGCGAGCTGGCGCGGCTGTCGGATCTGCCCGTCCCGCTTGTCCATCATGCCGAGCCAGACCTGCTGGTGATGGACTTCATCGCGCATGACGGCGGCGGGATCACTCCAAGCGTCGAGCGCCATGCGGGCGAGCTGATCGCTCGCCTCCATGCCACGCGGCGTGAGGGGTTCGGCTATGCGCGCGACACGCTGATCGGGCCGCTCGCCCAGCCCAATCCAAAATCTCCTCGCTGGGTACCCTTCTTCCGCGATCAGCGCCTGTTGTTCATGGCACGGCAGGCGCATGAGGAAGGGAGCCTGCCCTCCGAGATGCTTCACCGCATCGAGCGCCTGGCCGGGCGGATCGACGACTATCTGATCGAGCCACCCTTCCCCAGCCTGTTGCATGGCGATTTATGGACCGGGAACGTGCTGGTGCGCGGAGGCAGGATCGCCGGCTTCGTGGATCCCGCCATCTATTGCGGCCATCCGGAGATCGAGCTCGCCTTCGCGACCTTGTTCGGGACGTTTGGGGAGGCGTTCTTCGAGGCCTATGAGGGCCAAGTGAAATTAGAGCCGGGCTTTCATGAGGAGCGGCGCGAGATCTACAATCTCTATCCCCGGCTGGTGCATGTCAGATTGTTCGGGTCGGGCTATCTCAGCGGAATCGAAGCCACGCTCGCGCGGCTCGGGATTTGACGCGGATCTTGCGTGGGATTTGGTGCTGAATACGCGGAATTCGGCGGGTAATGCGGGAGATTTGGCGCATGAATTGGTGCTGGCAAAAAAGAACCGGCCCGGACGGCGCCGGGCCGGTCTTCCCTGCGAAACGAGCCAAGCTCCAAAGGCATTGCCTTTAACAGCGGGCTTCGGCTCGCCCCCCCATCTTATTCCTGAGCCTTACATTTTCGGAGTTGCTTCAGGTCCCTCTAAGCTCTGCCGTTCGGTAAAAGACTAAGGCCCCCCAGCCCCGTCCCCCATCTGTGAAAGCAAGGCTAGCCTAGGCCCGCGGCAAGCTTCAACATTGTGCAGCTTCAGCCTGCAAAACAGACGGGCACTGTTGCGTAAATGCAAACAGCCGGGATCAGAGGGCCATTTTCCCAATCTATATCAATAATTTACTCGCCTGATGTCAGGGCATCGAGGAGCGCGCCGGTCCGCCGCATAGTGTCAGTAGGCGGACGGAACCGGCCGTTATGCAGGAAAACTTTGTCGCGCCCTGTTGCAGTTCGGCAACGGCCTCGGCGATCGGGCCACAAAGCATGGTGAAGTGATTCACTTCGGCCTGGAGGCCCGCTCGCAGCAAAACGCCAAGGCCCTGACGGCCTTGGCGTTTTGGTCAAGCTTCGGGGTCATCTGGCCAACGACCCGCAAGGGGCCGCTCGAGCATCCCTAGCGGTGCAGCGCCACGCTGGCCGCCTGACGATAGGAGCCGGACTTTTTGTCCAACTGCACGATATTGATGGTGTGGCGCGAGCCGGAAACATTGATGCTCATGCGGCCCGAGAACTTGTCGCCGCTGATGCGAGCATGAACGGTGTTGCCGGTCGCCGTCCCGCTTACGCTGCCCGAAGCATCGTAGGTGGTTTCGCTCCAGGAGCCCGAGATCTTGCCGCCCTTGTAGGTCAGTTTCGATGCGGTGTTGAACTTATAGTCGGTTCCGGCGCAGCGCATGTTCTGTGACACGGCGCTGCCGGCAACAATATAGGTCACCTTGCAGCTCACCTTCTCGGCACCGCCCTTGCCCGGCGTCACCGTGCCGCCACCTGTCCAATAGCCCTTCAATAGATCGAATGGATTGCCGGTCCCCTTGGGGGCGGCCTTCTTCGTCGCCGATTCAGCGGGCATCGACACGAGCGCTATAAGTAGGAGCAATGCGACGGGCAAAATCTTGCCGGTCAAAGTCGTAAGCAAGCGGGGTGCCATGAGCCTATCCCTCTGGTTGATTCGCTGGAAAACTAAGCCCCGACTGAGGTCAGGGCAATGGCGGGCCGTTGCCGCCCCCCGCGCCCGCGTGCATCATGCATAAAACCCGGACCGGGGGAAGAACGGATGAAGCTCCTACGCTTTGGCGAAATTGGCCAAGAAAAACCAGGAATTCTCGATGCGAGCGGCCTGATCCGCGACCTTTCCGGGGTGATTGACGACTTTGCCGGCGCGACGCTTGGGCGCGAAAGCCTGAGTCGTATCAAGGCGCTCGACCTTGCGGCGCTTCCCGTCGTTGCAGGCGCCCCCCGGATCGGCGCCCCGGTGGGAGTCGTGCCAAAATTCCTGGGAATTGGGCTGAACTATCGGGACCATGCCGAGGAGACGGGCATGCCGATTCCCGAGGTCCCGATCGTGTTCGCCAAGGCGAGCTCCTGCGTCTCCGGTCCCACCGATCCGGTGCTTCAGCCCAAGGGCTTCGATCGCATGGATTTCGAGGTCGAGCTCGCAGTCGTGATCGGCACGCGCGCAAAAAACGTTCCCGAGGCCGATGCCCTCGATTACGTCGCGGGTTATGCGATCGCCAACGACATCTCCGAGCGGAGCCTGCAAAAGGGCGGTCCGGGCGAATGGATCAAAGCCAAGAGCTGCGATTCTTTCGGGCCGCTTGGCCCTTGGCTCGTCACCACCGACGAGATCCAAGACCCGCAAAATCTCGACCTTACCCTCGACCTCAACGGCGTCCGCATGCAGACCGGCTCGACCGCGACCATGATCTTCGGGGTAGCCGCGCTGATCAGCTATATCAGCAAATACATGACGCTCGTGCCGGGCGACGTCATCACCACGGGTACGCCTCCCGGCGTCGGCATGGCGCGCAAGCCGAGGGTATTCCTGAAGCCCGGCGATGAAATACGGGCGACCATTTCCGGTCTCGGCGAGCAACAGCTCAAGGTCGTGGCTGAGAGTTAAGCCCGGGCTAGGCTTTTGGCCACCACTTCTGGAAATGGTGCACGGGCCCCCTCCCCTTGCCGATGTGGAGCCGATCGGCCGCGGCGATCGCCGCAGTGACATACGCCTTGGCGATTCTTGCGGCGTCGCGCAGGGCGGCGCCTTTGGCAAGCTCGGCGGCGATGGCTGAGGACAGGGTGCAGCCGGTGCCGTGGGTGTTGCCGGTCTCGACCCGTGGCGCTTCCAGACGCAGCTCCCCCTCTTCGTCGATCAGAAGGTCAATTGCCTTGGCGCCTTCCGCGTGCCCGCCTTTGATGAGCACAGCCTTGGCGCCGATGCCTCTTAGCGCGCACGCCTGGTCGGCCATGTCCCGCTCATCCTTTGCCTCAGCGCTGGCGAGAAGCCAAGCCGCCTCAGGCAGATTCGGCGTGATCAGCGTGGCGCGTGGCAGGAGAAGGTTCCGAAGCGTCGCAATCGCCTGCTCGCCGAGCAGGACATCACCACTTGCGGCAATTATGACGGGATCAAGCACCACAGGGATATGTGCGAAGGCCTTAAGTCCCTCGGCCACGGCCTCGACGACCGCGCTCGTGGCCAGCATGCCGATCTTGACGGCGCGGATGTTGAGGTCCCGCGCCACCACTTCGATCTGCTTCAGCACGAAATCCGCCGGCACGACGTGGACGGCCTCGACGCCAAGCGTGTTCTGGGCGGTCAGCGCCGTGATCACGCTTGCCCCATAGACGCCGAGCGCGGAGAAGGTCTTGAGGTCGGCCTGGATGCCTGCGCCGCCAGAGGAATCCGAGCCGGCGATGGTGAGAGCGATGGCGGTCATGACCACTCATTATCGGTGCTGGCTCCGAAATGCGAGCGCGCCGATTCAGCCGATGGTCGCAAGCCCTGGAAAGGCCTCGAGCATCCAGGCGGCGATCAAGGTCATGGAGTTGGTGAGAAACAGGATGCCGGTCAACACCAGGAAGCCGCCGAGCACCTTCTCAACGGCTGCCAAATGACCCCGGAAACGCTGCATGGCGCGCATGAACGGCTTGATGGCAAGTGCGGCGAGGATGAAGGGGATGCCGAGCCCCAAGGAATAAACGAGGAGCAGGCTGACGCCCTGGCTCACCGAGTCCTCGCCCGCGGCGATGGCCAGGATCGCCCCGAGCACCGGCCCGATACAGGGCGTCCAGCCGAAGGCGAAGGCGAGGCCGATGACATAGGCGCCGACGAGGCCGGCAGGGCGTGCGTCGGCGTGATAACGCGCCTCGCGATGCAGAAGGGGCAAGTGGATCACACCAAGAAAATGCAAGCCGGCAATGATGATGATCACGCCCGCGATCTTGCTGAGCAAGGGAAGGTTCGCCACGAGAAGCTGGCCTGCGGCAGTGGCCGTGGCGCCGAGAATGACGAAAACGGTGGTGAAGCCGAGCACGAAGGCGATGGAGGACAACACGACGGTGGCGTAGACATGGGACGGCGTCTCGTCCTCGCCGGTGAGCTGATCGAAGGTGGTGCCGCCGAGGAAGCAGAGATAAGGCGGCACCAGCGGTAGCACGCACGGGGAGAGGAAGCTCAAGAGCCCCGCGATCAGCGCGCCGATATAGGTGACGTTCATAGCTTACCGACTCAAAACACCTTGACCAGATATCCGCCTCATCCTGAGGAGGCTGCGGAACGCGGCCGTCTCGAAGGATGGGGCTTCATGGTTCGAGACGCGCCCTTCGGGCGCTCCTTACCATGAGGAATAATCGTTGAACCGCAAGCCTCCAGGGCATCACTTTAGCGTCAATCTGCCCCTTACGCGGCAGCGGCGCGCGCGCGCAAGGCGGCAGCCCTGATGGCGGCGATGTTCTCTTTAAAGGCACCGCCCTTGAACACGCCTGAGCCCGCCACGATGACATTGGCGCCGGCCTCGACCACGAGAGGCACGGTCTCCGCGTTGATGCCACCGTCGACCTCAAGGTTGATTGGCCGCGCGCCGATGGCTTTGCGGATGGCCCTGATCTTGTCGAGTTGGCCAGGAATGAAGGCCTGCCCGCCGAAGCCGGGGTTCACCGTCATCACGAGGACGAGGTCGACCTTGTCCAGCACATAGTCGATCGCCGTCTCGGGCGTCGAGGGCGTAATGCTGACGCCGGCCTTCTTGCCGAGGCTCCTGATGAGCTGAAGAGAGCGGTCGAGGTGTGGTCCCGCCTCTGCATGCACCGTAATGATGTCTGAGCCTGCTTTCGCGAAAGCCTCGATGAACGGATCGCAGGGCGCAATCATCAGATGCACATCGAACAGCTTCTTCGAGTGCGGGCGGAGCGCCTTCACCACGTCGGGGCCGATGGTGATATTCGGCACGAAGTGCCCATCCATGACGTCGACATGGATCCAGTCGCAGCCCGCCGCATCTATGGCGCGCACCTCCTCGCCGAGCTTGGCGAAGTCAGCCGAGAGGATCGAGGGGGCGATGATGATGTCCTTAGCCATGGCCCAACCTATGTCATTGCCCGGCTTGACCGGGCAATCCAGTAACCCCGGTCTTCGCAAGTAACTACGGATTGATGGTTACTAGATTCCCGCTTTCGCGGGAATGACAAGTGGAGAGAATTGACCGAATTCTTCGTGGTTCAGGCTAGTTTGAGGCGCGGGCTCCGCTTCTGGCGAGCGCCAGGACCGCCGGCAGCTCGTGGCCTCCGAGCCATTCCAGGAAGGCCCCGCCCGCCGTCGAGACATAGCTGAAGTCGTCAGCCACATGGGCCTCGTTCAAGGCCCGCACCGTATCGCCGCCGCCGGCAACGCTCACAAGCTTGCCGTCCTTGGTGAGGCGGGCGACCTCGCGGGCAATGGCGAAGGTCGCTTCGCCGAAGGGCGCCGTCTCGAACGCGCCGAGAGGGCCGTTCCACAGCACGGTGTGAATTGAAGCGAGCCGCCGTTTCAGGTCGGCGACGCTCTCAGGACCAAAGTCGAGGATCATGCCGTCGGCAGGCACCCTTCCGACCGGGCACACTTGCCAATCGACGCCCTCTCTAAGCGCCTTGGCCACGACCACGTCGGACGGCAAGACGATTTCGCAGGACGACCGTTCCGCCCGCGCCATGATGTCCTTGGCGGTCGCCACGAAATCGGGCTCGCAGAACGAGGCGCCGACCTCGAGCCCTTGGGCGAGGAGAAAGGTGTTGGCCATGCCGCCGCCAACGACGAGAACGTCCATGCGCGTCACGAGATTGGTCAGGACCTCGATCTTGGTGGAGACCTTGGCGCCGCCGACAATGGCCATGACCGGCCGCTCAGGATTTTCGAGCGCCTCCCCGAGCGCCGTGATCTCGGCCATCATCAGAAGGCCGGCATAGGCCGGCAAGAAGTCGGCGATGGCCTCGATCGAGGCATGCGCCCTGTGGGCCGACGAAAAGGCATCGTCGACATAGAGGTCGCCGTGGGCGGCAAGCCTTTTCGCGAAATTGCGGTCGTTCTTCTCCTCGCCCGGGTAGAAGCGGACATTCTCAAGCACAGTCACCTCGCCGGGCTTAAGCGGCGCGAGGCCTTTCCTAGCCTCCTCGCCGATGCAGTCGCCGACGAAGCGGACCGTCGTGCCCGGCATCAGCTCCTGCATTTTTTGGGCGACCGGCCGCAATGAGGTCTCGGGCGATATCACCCCCTTGGGACGCCCCAAATGGGAGAGCACGATGACCTTGGCCCCCTCCCGCGCAAGTTTGGCGATGGTCGGCAAGACGCGCGTGATGCGGGTAGGGTCGGCGACGGCGCCGCCTTCGATCGGCACGTTGAAGTCAACGCGGACGAGCACGCGCTTGCCATGCACATCGACCCCGTCGATGCTCCTGACACGGGAGAGGTCGAGGCCGCCCGCAGCACCCTTTCCAGGGGCAACCGGCGAGGAGAGCTCGTTCATATCAGCCGCCCCATGGCGACGGCCGTGTCCGACATGCGGTTGGAAAAGCCCCATTCATTGTCGTACCAGGCCACCACGCGGCAGAACGTGCCGTCGACGACGTGAGTGCAGTTGAGGTCGAAGATCGAGCTCAACGGATCGTGGTTGAAGTCGGTCGAGACGAGCGGCTTCGCATTCACGCCCAAGATGCCTTTGAGCTGGCCGCTGGCGGCCTTGGCCATCGCGTCGTTGATCTCCTTGACGGTGGTCGGCCGCATGGCCTGGAAGGTGAGATCGACCAGGCTCACATTGGGGACCGGCACCCTGATCGATGCGCCGTCGAGCTTGCCCTTCAGCTCCGGGAGCACCAGGCCGACCGCCTTGGCGGCGCCGGTCGAGCTGGGGATCAAGTTTATGGCACTGGCGCGCGCTCGGTAGGGATCCTTATGCAGGGTGTCCACCGTCCGCTGGTCGCCGGTGTAGGCGTGCACCGTGGTCATATAGCCGTGCTTGATGCCGATCGCCTCATTCAGCACCTGCGCCACCGGGGCGAGACAATTGGTGGTGCAGGAGGCGTTGGAGACCACGTGGTGCTCCTGGGTGAGCTTGTCGTGATTGACGCCGAACACCACGGTGAGATCGGCGCCGGAGCACGGCGCGGAGACAAGCACGCGCTTGGCGCCGGCGGTCAGGTGCTTGGCGGCGCCCTCGCGGTCGGTGAAGCGGCCGGTGCATTCCATGACGATATCGACGCCGAGGTCGCGCCAGGGAAGCTTCTCGGGCGTTGCCTCCGACAAGACGGCGACGTCCTGGCCGTTGGTCTTGAGATGTCCGTCAGCGACGTCGATCCGCCCCCG
>Ga0209640_10005249_pt1 | contig 11327 bp, 15 predicted proteins | sample RifCSP10_1_FD_184018 | JGI IMG/M metagenome (GOLD analysis project Ga0209640, IMG submission 184018) | Soil microbial communities from Rifle, Colorado - Rifle CSP2_sed 10_1 (SPAdes) (version 2) | ecosystem: Environmental > Terrestrial > Deep subsurface > Rock core/Sediment | place: Rifle...
CGGGCGCTGTCCCGGATTTCCTTCCGCGCCGACCGCGGCGCCATCCTCGGTCTGCTGGGCCCGAATGGGGCTGGAAAATCGACCATGCTGGCGCTCGCGGCCACCCTGCTGCGCGCGACGAGCGGCCGCATTCGGTACGGCGCCCGCGACGCCGCGTCGTACGGGCTGTCGCTGCGCGCGTCAATCGGCGTGCTGGGCCACGACCTGTTCCTCTATCCCGAGCTGACGGCGCGCGAGAACCTCGAGTTCTTCGCGGGCCTCTACGGTCTCACCGACCCTCGCGCCGCGGCCGATGCGTCGCTCCGGCGTGCGGGTCTTGCCGATCGAGGCGACGATCCCGTCTCGAGCTTCTCGCGCGGCATGCGCCAGCGGGTGGCGCTCGAGCGGGCGCTGATTCACGATCCCAGCCTGCTTCTGCTCGACGAGCCCTTTACCGGTCTCGACGATGCCTCGGGAGCGGCACTGGCCGCCCGCCTGCGATCGCTGCGGGACGGCAGCGCCATCATCGTCCTGGCCACGCACGACCTCGATCTGGCGGAAGGGCTGCTGGACCGCGCGGTGTTTCTGCGCGACGGACGCATGGTCGACACCGTCGAGCGGCCGAGCACCCTGCGCGCCACCTACCGCGACATCATGGCGCGTTCACACGTAGTGTCCGGCTTCAGCCGGACCGACTAGCATGTTCGCACGAGTGGTCTGGCTCATCTTACGCAAGGACTTCACGGTGGAAGTCCGCAGCCTCGAGATCGCGTACACGACGCTCTTCTTTGCGATCTCGTGCGTCCTGGTGTTTGCCTTCGCGCTCGTGCAGGAGGGGCGCGCGCCCGAGGGCGGCGCGGCGGGCATCCTCTGGATTGCCATCGCGTTTGCCGGCACGCTGGCGCTCGGGCGCACGTTCGAGCGCGAGCGGCAGTCCGAGACGCTGCGCGCGCTCCTGCTGGCGCCGGCCGCCCGCCCGGCGGTGTACGTCGGCAAGCTGCTCGGTATCGTGGCGTTGCTGACGGCGGCCGAGATCGTGCTCGTGCCGCTGGTCGCGCTTCTGTTTCAAGCGCCGCTGCTGGGGCGGCCGTTCTGGCTGGCGGTGATTCTCCTCACGGGCACGGTAGGGTTTGCCGCCGTGGGGACGCTCTTCGCGGCCATGCTCGTCCGGGCCCGGAGCCGCGACGTACTGCTGCCGGTGCTGTTGTATCCCATTACCGTTCCGGTCATTATTGCCGGTGTTCGCGCCACGGCGGCGCTGCTGCAGCCCGAGGTGGACGCGGGGATCATCCGGTTCTGGCTCGCGCTGCTCGTCTGCTTCGATGTCGTCTTCGTGACGCTCGCGCTGTGGACGTTCGAGCCCTTGATGACCGATTAGGTCCGGCTAAAGCCGGACACTACGTACGTTGGGGTGCGTAGTGTACATGGGGGTACGTAGTGTCCGCCTTTAGGCGGACTGAGGTACCAATGCCGAAATGGTTCACGCCTGCCGCGGCGATCTGCGGCCTGATGTTTGCCGTGGCGCCTGTCCTCATCGCGAACGCCCCGTACGAGTCGACGATGGGGCTCGTGCAGAAGATCTTCTACGTCCACCTTCCGTCGGCGTGGATGTTCCTGCTGGCGGCCATCATCTGTGGGGTCGCAAGCGTCCGGTTTCTCTTCCGCGGCGATCCGCGACAGGACCGGCTCGCGTGGGCGGCGGCGGAGCTGGTCGTCCTTTTTGGTGTGGTGACGCTCGTGACCGGCCCACTCTGGGCGCGGAAGGCGTGGGGGGTCTGGTGGCAGTGGGACGTGCGTTTGACCGCCAGCCTCATGGGGTGGATGGTGGCCGTGGCCTACCTGCTGTTGCGCAGGTACGGCGGGCCGGGCTCGGACAAGCTGGCCGCGGGGCTGGCGTTGTTCGGCATGGCCAACGTGCCGTTCGTCTACATCTCGGTGAACTACTGGCGCACCATTCACCCGACTACCAACGTCGTCCCGACACTGCCAGCCTCGTTCGGCCTGCCGCTCTGGTTCAGCGCGGTGACGTTTCTGCTTCTATTCGTGCTGCTGCTTCGCGTGCGTGTCCGGCTCGAGGAGCAGCGCGCCAGGCTTGACGCACTGTATCTTTCGATGGATGCATAGGCGATGAAACTTCTTGCCGCTCTCCTCGTCCTCGTTGGCCTCTGTGCCGCCGTTACAGCGCCGGCCCTCGAGGCGCAGCAGCCTTCCCAACCGCAGCAGCAGGATGAGTTCGTACCGATCGACGAGCTGCCGCCGCAGGATCAGCTGCCTGCCGCGCCGCTGCTGGTGGCGGCGTATTCCTTCGTCGTGCTGGCACTGTTTGCGTATGTGCTGTCGGTGGCGCGGCGGCTCGGAGGCGTGCAGCGGGAGCTGGAGCGGTTCGAGGCCGAGCTGAAACGGAGCGGCCGAACCTGATGCCGACCGGCGCCCACTTCATCTACATCCCGGCGGTGCTCATCCTCGGGATTGTGATTGGGTGGATCCTGGGATCGCGCGCCGCCGCCGACGCCTACGCGGCGCAATTGCGCAGAAGTCAACGCCACGAGCACAAAGATCGTTAACCACGAAGGCCACGAAGATCTCGAAGCACACGAAATTCCTCTTTCTTGGGATTCGTGAGCTTCGTGATCTTCGTGTGCTTCGTGGTCGATCGTAAGCGTGACGCCTATCGTCCCACCGCCAGCCGGTGCGCGAGGACGTCGGGCAATCCGGCCCGAACGATCTTGGCCTGCGCGGCCGCCACGTCGTACACCACGCGGACGATGGTCACCGTCCGTGCGCTGCTGTCGTACACGCCGTAGGCCGCGCGCGGGTCGCCGTCACGCGGCTGACCGACGGCCCCGCAGTTCACCAGGTACTGCGCGTCGCGGTCGAGGCCAATCGTGAACGAGGCGCCCCGGGTGGGGCCAATCAGCTCGAGCGTGCCATTGGGGCGCGAGAGCGCCAAGGACGCTCCCGCCTCGTCGTTCCCCAGACGAAACACCGCCGGCACGTGGGTATGGCCGTACAGGCAAAGGGGGCGCTGCGCCGTGCGGAGCGCCCGCAGCGCGTCGAGATCGTCAAACACGTAGACGTCCTCGTCGAAGGGTGTGCCGTGACAGATCTCGACCGTCTCGTCGATGACGAGGGGGCCCCGGGGCAGGGCCGCGAGCCACGCGCCGTTCTCCGGCGTGAGGGCGGACGCGGTCCACGCGATGGCTTCACGCGCAATGTGGTTGAACGCGTCCATGTCCTCGAGCCCCGCCGCCACCTTGTCGTGGTTGCCGCGGATCATGGCGGCCATCGGCAGCGATCGAACGCGGTCGACCACCGCGTTGGGATCGGCGCCGTAGCCGACGACGTCGCCGAGCATCAGGACGCGGTCGTACCCGCTGGCGGCGGCGAGCGTCGCCTCGAGCGCCTCGAGATTCGCGTGAATGTCGCTGAGAATGAGGTATCGCATGCGCAGGGGCTGGTCCGGCTAGTATCCAATCCACTCGAGAAGCCGCTCGACGACTTCATCGAGTGGCGCGGCCGCATCGATTCGCACGTGCGCCGCCGCGTAGGCGAGGCGCCGCTGGTCGTACAGCTGCTCCATCTGCGCGCGATCGGCGGCCAGCGGCCGGCGGCCGTCCACCGGGATCCGTTCCACGACGCAGCTCAGCGGAACGTCGAGCCACGCCACCGCGCCGTCGCTCAGCATGAGCGCGCGGTTGTCGGGATCGACGAACGTGCCGCCCCCCGTGGCGACAATCACGTTTCGCTCCGGCACGAGCTCGTGCAGGACGCGCCGTTCCACACTGCGAAAGTACGCCTCACCGCTTTGCGCAAAGATCGTCGCAACGCTCCGCCGTTCGCGGGCCTCGATCCGCTCGTCAACGTCCTCGGCGCGCCACCCGATGCGCCGCTCGAGCGCGTTCGCCACGCTGGTCTTGCCGGCGCCCATGAATCCCACGAGGTAGAGCTTGTCGGCGTTCACGCGCGCAGCGATTCGAGCACGGAGAAGAACTCCGGATACGAGACCGCGGCGGCGCCGGCATCGTGGATCGTGGTGGGCCCCGAGGCGCCCAGCGCGGCCACCGCGAAGGCCATGGCGAGGCGGTGGTCGTTGTGCGCGTCGACCTCGCCCCCGCGCAGCCGCCGCGTGGCGCGCACCTCGAACCCGTCGCGCTGCTCGTCGATCTCGGCGCCCATGCGGCGCAGGCCTTCGCCCAGCGCCGAAATGCGGTCGCTCTCCTTGACGCGCAGCTCCTCGGCGCCTGTCACCGACAGCGCGCCGCCGTGCGTCGCGAGAGCGGCCAGCACGGGGAGCTCGTCGATGACGCCGGGCACCTCCTCCGGGGTGATCCGGACGTCACGCAGGTCGCCGTGGCTGACGAGCACCGTCCCTATCGGTTCGTCGGCCTCGCCGGCGGCGGGCGCCGTTGCAGGTGTCACGTCCACGCGCGCGCCCATCCGTCGCAGGACCTCCACAATGCCGATGCGCGTCGGATTGAGGCCGACCTCCGCAATCGCCACCTCGGAGCCGGGCAGCGCGGCGGCGGCGACCATCCAGAAGGCCGCCGACGACATGTCCCCGGGCACGACGAGCTGGCGGCCGCCCAGGCGCTGTCCGCCTTGCACAGAAATCGTCCGCCCGATTCGAGCGACGGTCGCCCCAAAGGTCCGCAGCGCCCGTTCCGTGTGATCGCGCGTCGGAAGAGGCTCACGAACGCGCGTGGTGCCGCTGGCATGCAGCCCGGCAAGCAGTACCGCGCTCTTGACCTGCGCGCTCGGCACCTCCGGCTCGAAGTCAATCGCGGCCAGGTCCATCGTGCCCGCGATTGTGAGCGGCGGCCGCCCCTCATTCGACGCAATGCGCGCCCCCATCCGCTCGAGCGGCACGATAATGCGGCGCATGGGACGACGACGGAGCGAGTCGTCTCCGGTGATGGAGGTGCTGAAAGGATGTGCGGCAGCGATCCCCGCCAGCATGCGAATCGTGCTGCCGGAATTGCCCGCGTCGAGCATGCCGTCGGGAGCGTGCAGGCCGCGGAGACCGCGTCCCTCAATCTGGATGTCCAGACCCGTCTCCGGGTGCCTGCCCGTTTCGCGAATCTCGACGCCGAGCCCGCTGAGGCAGCGAAGGGTGGAGGCGCAATCGGCGCCGGTGGAATAGCCGCGGATCAGTGAACGCCCGTCCGCGATGGCGGCCATGAGCGCGTAGCGGTGGGAAATCGACTTGTCGCCGGGCGGGCGCACGCGGCCGCGTACGCGCGCCGCGGGCTGCACCATCACGGACCCGGTCGGCATCAGACGACTATAACAAACCGGTTGGTGGATGGTGGTTGGTGGCCGCACTATAATTCCCGTAGCCCATGTCCCGTGGCAGCACGGTCCGCCTTGACTTCCACAGCAGTGTCGACATGCTGGACGTGGTCCAGGTCGTCAGCGACCATGTCGGCCGCAGGGCCGGTCTCGACGAGGAGGCGGTCCACTGGGTGGGGGTCGCCGTGCGCGAGTCGGTCATCAACGCCATCAAGCACGGCAATGCGAATGACGAGCGGAAGCGGGTCCATGTCGAGTTCACGCCGCTCGACGGCAACGACCCGCCCGGACTGGCGATCTGTGTGCGCGACGAAGGCTCCGGCTTCGACCCCGCAACCCTGCCCGACTGCTGCGCGCCCGAAAATCTGCTCAAGTCGGGCGGGCGCGGCATCTTCCTGATCCGCGCGTTCATGGACGAGCTCGTGCTGCAGCGCGCGCCGGAAGGCGGCATGGAAGTGAGGATGGTCAAGCGCGCCCAACCGCAGCAGGCGTAGTGGCCGATCCCGTCTTCCTGGCAACAGCCGTCGAAATCGTCCTGCGAGCGGGGGAGATCCAGCTCGAGCGGCGCGCGTCCGGCTTCCGCGTGCAGAAGAAGGGGGCCATCGATCTCGTCACCGAAGTCGATTTCGAGTGCGAGCACATGTGCCGCGCGATCCTCGCGGAGCGTTTTCCCGATCACGACGTGCTTGCCGAGGAGTTCGGAAGCGAGGCCACCGGGCGCCCGCCGGCGCGGTGGCGCTGGGTGTTCGATCCGCTCGACGGCACCACGAATTACGCACACGGGCTGCCGATCTTCTGCGCGTCGCTCGGCCTCGAGATCGACGGCCGCCGCGAGGTGGGCGCGATTTACGATCCGACGCGCCGCGAGCTGTTCACGGCCGAACGGGGCGCGGGCGCGTACGTCAACGGCCTGCCTCTCGTCGTCTCCCAGACGCCCAGGCTGCTCGACGCGCTGCTGGTCACCGGCTTCCCCTACGACGTGCACCAGAAGGCGCAGGACCTCGTCGGCCTTTTTGGCGCGTTTCTGGGGCGCGGGCGGGCCGTGCGGCGGCTGGGTTCGGCCGCACTCGACCTGTGCTACGTGGCGGCCGGCCGCTTCGATGGGTTCTGGGAGCAGTACCTCAAGCCCTGGGACGTCGCCGCCGGTGCCCTCGTCGTCGAGGAAGCCCGTGGTCGCATCACGGGCATGGACGGATCGCCCTTCGAGGCCGCCGCGGGTCACCTCGTGGCCTCCAACGGCCACGTCCACGACGACATGCTCGCCGTCATCCGTGAGTTCCGCGCCACCCGTGCTCGAAAAGGGACAGAAGACTGAAATACCGCACGTTTCCAGATGATGTCTGGTGGCACCGGCCGTGCACGCCTGAGAGCACGGAGGCTCCCGATGTCCACGAGAATCGGCGTGCTCGCGTTGTCGGTGGCGGGCGCGATGCTCGTCGCCGCGCCGCCCGCGGCCGCGCAGCAGACGCTGAACGCGACGTTCGGCTACTTCACGGTGCGCGGCGAGGACGCACGCGTCGACAACGACGTGCTCAACGAAAACCGCAATGTCCTGGCATTCGAGATTGGTGACTTCAACGGTCCCACCATTGGCCTGGAGTGGCTGGTGCCGCTCGGCGGCTACTTCGAGGGCGGTGCCGGCCTTGCCTTGTCCAGGCGCACGGTGGCGTCCACCTACGAACGGTTCACCGATCGGGATGGCTCGGAGATCGAGCAGGACCTGAAGCTTCGGCTCGTGCCGATCGCCCTCACGATTCGCGTGCTGCCGCTGGGGCAGACCTCGCCCGTGCAGCCGTATCTGGGCGGCGGGCTCGGAATCGTAGGCTGGCGGTACAGCGAGTCGGGCGAGTTCGTTGATTTTGAGCAGCGCAACGCCATCTTTCGCGAACAGTACGTCGCCTCCGGCAGCGAGACGGGGCCCATCGTGCTCGGCGGCCTTCGCTTCGCGGGCGACGCGATGAGCGGCGGGTTCGAGATTCGGTATCAGAGCGCGGATGCCGACCTGGGCCGGCCGTTCTCCATCCTGCAGCGGAGTCCGCGCATCGATCTGGGCGGCTGGACGTATCAGGTCACGGTCGGCTGGAGGTTTGGATCGTAGCCCGGTACAGCGCGACGCCTCCTCCTTCGCAGACTCGCTCCATGCCACGCGCAAAACCGGGGTCGCGGCGGATCCGCCGCGCCAGGATATCGCCGCCCTCGGCGGCCTCTTCGGTCAGCATCCAGCCGGCGTGGGGGCGCGGGCCGGTCTCCATCGCCAGCTCCCAGATGTTGCCGTTGCCCTCATGGACGAAGTCCGCGATCGCCAGCCCCTCGTGTGACAGCTCCTGCATGTAATGGGCGAGCGATCCCATACTGGCGAGAATCTTCTCGCCGCCATACACGGGCGCGAGGCACGCCGTGACGCCTCGGCGGCCGTCGCGTGCAGGCCGGTCCACCTGCGCTTCGACGAGCATCGGCGCATCCTGCCGCCATGGCGGCGATTGCAGCAACGTAAGGCCCGTGAGAATCGCCGCCATGACGATCCCCGCCCGGCGGCGCATGAGTCCCACGGTCAGGCCTCCAAACACCGCGCACGCGGCAACCAGGGGAATCATGTAGCGGATGCGGAACGGGTGGCCGAGATAGAAGGCATACGCCGGCAGCGCCGCCGAGGCAAAGAGCGCCAGCGGTACCAGGAGCGCCGGGTTGGCACGCCGTGCCACTGCTCGGGCGATGACGAGAGCGGCCGTGGCCAGTGCCACCGCTTCGGTCGCCCGCGTGCTGAGCTGATGCGTCCCCCACCACACGGCCAGCAGGCTCCGCCCGATCAATCCCTGGTAGAAGGGATCCGGTACGTAGAAGCCGTCGGTGACAAACCAGGTCCCGACGGTGAAGCGGCTCATGGCGAGAAAGACGGCCACAGCCGCGCACGGCCAGACCGCCAGCCTCCAGGCGCGACGGACGAGCGCGCTACGCGAGGCACCGGTTCGTGAGGCTCCGTACAGCGCCAGCGCCAGGGCGGCGGCAATCACGGCCCAGGCTTCGTAACGGGTCCACGCGGCTGCAAAGAGCGCCACGCCGAGCCGCGGCGGCACCGCATCCTCATTGAGCGGCACCCACTCGGAGAGCCACAGCACCACGAGGGCGAGCGACGCCAGGAGGAGCGGCTCGGTCATGGGTGTGACGTGCAGGTACAGCAGATTCGGGTTCAGGACGAGCAGCGCCGCGGACACCGTGCCGGCGAGGGGCGACCCGGTGGCCAGGATCACCAGCCGCGCCGAGGCGTACGTCGTGATCCCGAGGCATGCAATCGAGACCAGCGACGCAAACGCGCCCGTGCGGTAGAGGATGTCCGCCTGCGCAGGGACTGCAGACAGCAGGTGCGGCAGCGGCAGCCAGACCGCCCCGATCTGCTGCCATCCCGGCGTGAGGTTGTCGACGATGCGCCGCGCGACCACGAGGTGGGCCTTCGCGTCGTAATGGCTGAGGACGAGGCCGGCGCGCAGATAGAAGAGCCAGGCAAGGAGGCCAGCGGCCGTGGCCGCGGCGGCGAGGACGCGCGCTATAATCAACGCGCCTCAGGATACTCCCGCCGCGTGAAATCCTTCATCAGCTGGATCTACGGCTTCGCGCTGGCCATCGGCGGCCCGGGACTCTTCGTCATTGCCTTTCTCGACTCGTCGTTCATCTCGCTGCCGCAGATCAACGACATTCTCGTGGTGCTGATGGTTACCCAGCACAAGGCGTGGATGCCGTACTACGCCACGATGGCGACGCTGGGCTCGATCGCGGGCTGCTACGTGATCTACGTGCTCGCGCAGAAGGGCGGAGAGGCGTTTCTCAAGCGGCGGCTTCGTGCCGGGCCCACCGAGCGCGCCCTGGCGCTGTACAGGCGCCACGGGGCGCTGGCGCTCATCGTACCGGCGCTGCTTCCGCCGCCGGCGCCGTTCAAGCTGTTTGTGCTCATGGCCGGCGTCGCCGGGGTGCGGCCGCTGAAGTTCGTGACGGCGATTGCCGTGGCGCGGGGGGTCCGCTACCTCCTGCTCGGCCTGCTGGCGATCTGGTACGGCGATGCGGCGCTCGAGTTGATGCGCACGCACGGCCGGGCGGTGGCGCTCTGGCTTGTCGGTCTCGTCGTGCTCGCGGCGCTCGGCTGGTGGTGGATCACCCGGCGTCGCCGGTAGGACGGGGCCGCTGGAGCCGCCATATACAATCGATGCAGTGACGCCCGACGTGTCCGTCGTCATTCCGCTGCGCGACGAGGAGCCGAACGTGCCGCCGCTGCACGATGAGCTCGCCGCCGTTCTGCAGGCGCTCGGCCGTCCGTACGAAATCATCCTCATCGACGATGGGAGCAGGGATCGGACGTTTGCCCGGCTGGCCGAGGCGCAGGCACGCGACCCGCACGTGCGGGTGATTCGATTCACCCGCAATTTCGGCCAGACGGCGGCCTTCGCCGCCGGCTTCGCGCACGCCCGGGGCCGGTTCATCGTGACCTCGGATGGCGATCTGCAGAATGACCCGGCCGATATTCCGCGGCTGCTCGACCTGGCACGCACGCACGACATCGTGTGCGGCTGGCGGAAGGACCGCAAGGACGCGTATCTGACGCGACACCTGCCGTCGGTTGTCGCCAACTGGCTGCTCGGGCGCGTCAGCGGCCTGCGCCTCCACGATAACGGCTGCTCGTTGAAGGTGTTCCGCGCCGAGGTCGTCAAGCCGCTCAAGCTGTCTCCTGGCATGCACCGGTACCTCCCGGCGCTGGCAAGCCAGAAGGGCGGCCGCGTCACCGAGGTGGTCGTCAATCACCGGCCGCGGCGCTTCGGCCGATCCAAATACGGGCTGTCGCGGACGTTTGGCGTGGTGCGCGATATCCTGCAGCTGCGGCGTCTGATGCGCCAGGCGATCGACCCTGGGGTGGAGGCGAGACGGCTGTACGAGATCCAACAAATCCTGGAGGCCACGGGGCCGCGCGCGTAGGGCGCGGCGTGATGCCGCGCCGGGAGCCGCCGCTCAGGAGTACGGCAGCAACCGCAGATCGGGGATCTGCGCGAAGTGCTTCTGCTTGGCTGTCACAAGCTCGGCGTCGTCGGCCAGCGTCGAGGTGGCAATGAGCAGGTCCATCACGCTCACGGAATGGCCGCTTGCGTGCACCCGCCGCAGCAGGTCGCCGTAAATGGGCGCGAAACGCTCGTCGGGATAGGCGATCGAGAGCGTCTGGACGACAGTACGGAGTCGGGCGCGTTCGCGGTCGGGCCGTGACGCGCGCGCGGCGCCGGCTTCCAGCTCGCAGATGGCGAAGACGGATGCGCCAAGCTGGTCGCCGGCATGCGCCTCGAGGAAGGCGGTTGCCCTTCCAGGCCGCTGGCGAGCCTGCTCGCGCATCAGGTCGATGACGAAGGACGTGTCGAGGTGAATCACAGGCGGGGCGCGCGGGCGCGGTGACGCTTCCGCGCCCTCACCTGGGTTTCGGCGGCGGCGAGCGCGTCCTCGTCCAGGGCAAACCGCGCGACAACCTCGAGCAGGTCACGGCCGGTGCCGCCGCCGACGAAACGCTCCTTGATAACATCGGAGAAGGACTGCCCGGGACGTTTTCGCCGAGCGAGGGCGTCGTAGGCCTCGAGGTCGATGGTGATCGTCTTTACGGCCATGCACTTATCATGCACTGACGCAGCCGTCCAATCAAATTCAGCCGGCGCCGGCGGGGGGATCTTAGAATCGAGGCGCCGCGGAGGTGATGATGCACCAGGATCGGAGGGAGTTCCTCACGACGACAGCCGGAGCCCTTGCGACCGCGGCGGTCGGACCCGGAAGGGTGGCGGCACAAGGGGCGGTCCCGTCTGACGATCTCGCGTGGCTCTCCCTGCAGGAGGCCGGCGATCTCGTCCGTCTCCGGAACGTCTCGCCCGTCGATCTCACCAGAGCGTGTCTCGCCCGGATCGAGCGGTTGAATCCGCGCCTCAATGCCTTCATCACCGTCACCTCGTCACCGGCGCTGGCCGAGGCACGAGCGGCTGAAGCCGACATCCAAAAGGGGAACTGGCGCGGTCCGCTGCACGGGATCCCGGTGGCGCTCAAGG
>Ga0209640_10005250_pt1 | contig 11327 bp, 10 predicted proteins | sample RifCSP10_1_FD_184018 | JGI IMG/M metagenome (GOLD analysis project Ga0209640, IMG submission 184018) | Soil microbial communities from Rifle, Colorado - Rifle CSP2_sed 10_1 (SPAdes) (version 2) | ecosystem: Environmental > Terrestrial > Deep subsurface > Rock core/Sediment | place: Rifle...
TGTAGGAACACGCCTTGGCCGAACGCATCCAGCGTCGTGACGGCTGCCGCTGCCACAAGTAACTTAGCAACTAACTTGGACACGTAATTGTTTTCGTTCTCGCCGAAACGTCTGGCGGTGCAATCAATCGTAGCGTTGAGGAGCTGGTTGCGTCGAGCGAAAGCGTGGCGGTTTTATGTCAAAGGCGCTGACGTAACGTGCGCGAAAAAAATCTCAGCGTGCTACCGCGAGCCCTGCGTAATGTCGGCTAACGCCCGTCGATCGATCTTGCCGCTCGCGAGCTTGGGTAGTTGACTCATGATCACTATGCGGTCCGGCACCGCGAACGGCGGCGCCGTCTCCGAATAGCGCGCGAGCAATTTCGCGTCGGTCACTTGGACGCCTTCAGGGCACGTGCAGTAGGCCACGAGCTCCCGCCCACGGATCGTGTCCGCCCCGAGCACGACGGCGACTTCCTCTACTTCCGCAAGATCGCGCATGCGGCTTTCGACCTCCGCGAGCGGCAGCAATACGCCGCTGCGGTTGACGCTCAGATCGCTGCGGCCGAGCACCGTCAGGTTGCCGTCGGCGTCCTGCATCGCAAGATCCCCGGTGCGGTACCACTCTCCGGCGAATGCGTTGGCGGGGACCAATCTCTTGCCGTTGAGGTCCACGTACCCCTCGAAGCCGTAAGCGTGCCGGATCTGAAGCTCGCCTCGGTCGTCACTTTGCCCGTCCGCGGATTTCACGATTCTGATCTCGACGCCGTCGACGAGCTTGCCTACCGTGCGTGCGCGGACGTCGTAAGGCATCTCGACGCTACAGGCAGACACGGCGCCCATCTCCGTCGTGCCGTATTGACTGATCATGGTCCCGTGTAGGTCTTCGGACCTCTTGAAGGCCGACTCGCTGATCCGATCGCCGGAGGTCACGATGTACCGATAGGCACGCGGCGACCGCCGTCCGCGGATCAGGGTCTCGCAGAACGACGGCGTGACGTAGGCGACGTCAGGGCTGAATTCGGCTTCGCGCTCCAAGTAGATCAACACATTGCTGCGCTCCTGAAGGTCGACCGAGGAGCCGCCCGCAAGCGCCGCGAGGAGCCCCGCACCCAATCCGTAGACATGGAATATCGGCGTGGGTAGCGCGAGGCGGTTCGAAGGGTCGAACCGTCTGGCCCGCAACGCGTTCAGCGTGTTGTTGCGGAACCGGCCGTAACGGTGCACGGCGAGCTTCGGCGCGCCGAGGCTCCCCGACGTGCGGAAATACAGTCGGGGATCGCTCTCGTCGGGACGCGATGCGGCGACCTCGAAATCGGGGTTCGGCGCGACCTCGATGTAGCTCGACGGGGGGCATTGCGCCAGCGCGGCCGCCGGCTTGCCGGGCTTCACCGACACGATCCAGCGCGTGAACTTCGCGTAATTGACCTGCGCCGTGCTTGCCCCGCCGGCCCGCGCGCCTTGCCCGGGCACGGGGATCGCCATGAAGCTGTAAGACCCGTCGAGCAATGCGAGTACCAGCAAGGCCCCGCGCACCGAGTTGTTGAGCTCGACCGTGACGGCGGCGCCGGCGCCGACGCCGCGGCTCGACAGGAACGACTGTATCTCCTCGAGACAGCCCACGATCTCGGGATACGTGCACTCGTGATACTTATCCGCCAAAACGCTCGATCGATGGGCATGATTCTCGGCCGCGCTGCGAACCAGGGACCGGAATGCCAGGCCGTGATGCGGCGTCGATGTCATGGGTTTCGTCTCCGGGCAGGAGAGCGCGCCTTGCCGCCGGCACGGCCTGCTTCGGCGCTAGCCGCTCGGAACGTCTCGCGTCGATTCGAGTGAGGAAACGGGGTATCCGGCACGGGAACGCCCAAGAAGCGACAGAGCGGCTCCCATCCCTCCGCGACTTGATAGGTCAGCAACCTCTCCGCGGGTATAGCGCCTTGCACCTCCGCGTTATGGCGGCGAAACACGGCAATGACGTGCTCGCGGTCGGTCAAACGGCCGCCGAAAGTCTGTTGCGCGATGATCTCGTAGGCCATCTCTGCCACCGCGCGCATGTGCTCGGATCGCGCGAGCGCCCGCGCCCGCGCGAGAGGCACGATCGTCGATTGCACGCTCTCGAACCAAGAGTCCTCGTCGCGAACCGACAAGATCACCTTCGCATCCGGAAAATGCTCGGCCAGCTCGAGCCAAAAGCGAGCGCCGGGCCAATCGATCTGCGACTCGTACCCGGCGAATACTCGAGTCCAATCGGGCATCTCACGGCGCGCCGCGGCCTGCCACGCAGGAAGCTGCTCCGGATGCTCCCAGAGCTCGAACATATGGTGGCAAGGACCGAAGCCGAGTTGCTCCAATGCTTCCTTCAGGGAGCTCGTTCCAGTCCTGCCGAACCCTGCACCGATTACCCGCAGACCCATCTCGCGCCTCCGTGGCTCGCGATAGCTAAGATTACGTCAAGGTCTTCGCGGATTCGAGAATCGCGTTCACGAATCGGCGCTCATGACGGCATAATATCCGCTGAGACGAGGCGGCCCACGGAACGGGAGCTCATATATGAGAACGGACGTCGACACAGTCATTCAAGCTCTGAAAGAAGTTCTAGCGACCAAGCTCACTCGCGATCGAGCCGCGGCAGAGATCAGCGACGATGAGCCGCTCATGGAGGGCGGGCTGAATCTCGACTCGATCGGGATCGTCGAGCTCATCGGGCTCGTGGAGACTGAATTCAAGTTCCAGTTTGCGGATGCGGACCTGCGCACCGCGACCTTCGAGAGCGTGAGAACGCTGGCCGATGTGATTTCCGGCAGGTTGGACGGCTGACGTAATGCGGCTCCAGACTACGGGGGATACGGAAGCAGCGCGTCATCGCCGCGCAACAATGATAGGAGCGCGTCGCCTCCCGGAGCCTCGAGACTCCGAGACCACCAGCGGGGCTGAAGCGACGCATATTCAAAAAACGCCGCTCTGCGCAGCGCATCTTTGAGCTGCGGACAAGTCGTGCGACAACGAATGGCCTTTGCCCCACGGCGAGCCAAGTAGTCTGCGGTTTCGCCTACGATCCACGCATATAGCGCATTCGAGCGCTCGCTCGCTTGGATGTGCATGATGTACGCTGCCTGATAATCGCCTTGGGAGAACAACCGGCTGACGGACAAGGCCACCGGTTTTCCTCTGCAAGAAAACAAGAGGACGTTGAACTCGCCCATTTCCGCCGGCGCCGAATGCAGCCATTTGAGCTCGTCCCGATCCGCGAGCCTTGCCAGGGCGTAGCCGCTCGGCACGAGAGTCACATCGGCATCGAAATCTGCACCGCTCAAGCACCGCACGGCACTACCACTGTCGGGAGGTGCATGCCGGCGGATTCTCCGAACGGGGACGGAGAACCGATGCGCGAGGCCGACGAGCCGCGAAGCGCCGAAAATGGGCAAGCGCTTGATAGGCCCCTCGAGAACCACACCGCTACTGAGCCGAAGCAGGAAATCGCCGGCTTGCTGCGGCATCGATTTCCAGTTCATGCGCGGCAGCAGAGTTTGCGTCATGGCCGTGCCGCCCATGCCTACCATCGGCTCAGGCTTACGCATCATCATCCACATCGGCTGCAAGCCCGCGCCGCGATACTCCGGCCGGCTGTACCAGTCGCCGAGTTCCCGCATACGAACTATTTCGCCGTTGACGACGTAGCGACGGATCCAAGAGTCGACGATCGCGACGCAGCGATTTCCGTCCCACGCGAGAATCGCTTCGTCGTCGGGGCGCTCGATGAAGCGCCAGCGAAAAATTCGATCCGCGAGGTCGTCACTCCAGGTCCGCTTCCAATGCTGAAGCAAAAGGTCCTTGACCGCCGGGAGCGCCTCGGGCGTCAAGGGGCCGAATTCGAGGGGCGTCGCGCTCCCCGGCGCACCCTGCCGGCTCACGACCATCGATTTCTCCGCATCCAAGCGTTTCTCCATCGAACAACATCGCGGCGAGTCTACCAACTCCGCCTCACGGCGACCGGGAAGCGGTTCGCGCTTCGCCGGCTCGTGCTTGTCTTTGAGTGCTGGCGTCCCCACGGGGATTCGAACCCCGGTTGCCGCCGTGAAAGGGCGGTGTCCTAGGCCTCTAGACGATGGGGACTTCGGTGGTGGAGCCAGGCGGGATCGAACCGCCGACCTCTACAATGCCATTGTAGCGCTCTCCCAGCTGAGCTATGGCCCCACGCGTTGGAGGCCCGGCAGCGTACAAAGATACAGGACCCGGCGCAAGACTCGAAGCCCCGTTGAACCGTAGAATGCCGCCTCGTGAACGCCACGAATGCCTTGCGAGAGACGCCCGACATCGAGACTGCATCCGACGACTATGCCGGCAGATTCGCCGGCCCGTCGGGCCGATATTTCCTGGACGCACAAGAAGCGGCCGTGCGCGCGGCGCTCGGCAACCTCGAGCTCGCAACCGTGTTGGACGTCGGCGGCGGCCACGGGCAACTCGTGCCGATCTTTCTCGATCGCGATTGCGAGCTCACGGTTCTCGGCAGCGACGAGAGCACGCACCGGCGAATTCGCGCGGCGTTCCCCGGCGCCCGCATCCGCCATGCGACCGGTGACGTCGTGCATCTCCCCTATCCGGACCGCAGCTTCGACCTCGTGATCTCGGTTCGGCTCATTTCGCACATCGAAGCGTGGCAGACGTTGCTCGCAGAATTCTGCCGCGTCGCACGCCGCTCCGTGATCATCGATTATCCGAGCTGGCTCAGCCTGAACGCGCTGACGCCGCTCTTGTTCAAGCTCAAGCGAACGCTCGAGGGCAATACGCGTACCTACGCGAGCTTTCACGGCGCGCACTTGGCGACGGTGTTTCGCCGCAACGGCTTCGACGTCGTCGCCGTACGCAAGCAATTCTTCCTGCCGATGTTCGCGCACCGTGCGCTGAACGGGGCGCGTTGGCTACAGGCCTGCGAGCGGGGCTTCCGCGCAGCCGGGCTCACGAGCTTGCTCGGATCTCCGGTCATCCTGCGCGCCGACCGCGCCCTTGCGATCACGGCAGGGAAGGATTGACGCAACGCCGATGCGAATTCTGCTGGTTGCACCAAGTCCGTTCTTCGCCGAGCGTGGCACGCCGATCGCCGTGCGCTTGCTTTGCGAGACATTGTGCGACGTCGGGCATGCCGTCGACCTTCTGACTTACCACGTCGGCAAGGATATCGAGGTTCCCGGTTTGACGATTCATCGCATTCCGGCACTTCCGTTCATCAGCACCGTTCCGATCGGGTTCTCGTTTAGAAAGGTCGTCTGCGACGCGGTCCTGACGGTGAAGCTCATCGGCATGGTCTTGCGTAACAAGTACGACGTCATCCACGCCGTCGAAGAGGCCGTATTTCCGTCGTTGGTCGCACGCCGCCTCGGCCGAGCCAAGCTGATCTACGACATGGATTCGTCGATGGCCGATCAGCTCCTCGAAAGGTGGGCGGGCCTCGCGCTGCTGCGGCCGCTCCTGTATGGGCTCGAGCGACTTGCAATCCGCGGCGCAGACAGCGTCGTCGCCGTCTGCGACGACCTTGCGGTTCGTGCGCGCTCCGTCGATCCCGGCAAACGCGTCGCGATCCTGCGCGACGTGCCTCTCAAGCCCGAGACCGGCGGCGTGCCCGCGGAAGACTTGCGCGCCGCGAATGGGCTCGACGGGCTGCTGATGCTCTACGTCGGCAACCTCGAACCCTACCAGGGCATTGATCTGCTGCTCGAAGCGTTCGCGCTCGCGAGGCCCGTGCGGCCCGTGAGCCTCCTCGTCATCGGCGGACAGGAACGTGACGTGGCCAAGTACCGGGCGAAAGCCGGGGACATGGGCCTCGCGGAGCGAGTCTCATTTCTCGGGCCGCGCCCGGTCGGCAAGCTCGCGGAATACTTGGCGCAGGCGACGATACTCGTTTCGCCGCGGCTCACCGGCAACAACACGCCGATGAAGATCTACTCCTACCTCGCCGCGGGAAAACCTGTCGTTGCGACGAACATCGCATCGCACACGCAGGTGATGGACGATACTTGTGCGGTGCTCGTCGACGCTGCGCCGCAGGCGATGGCGCGAGGAATCGAGCGATTGGCGGCAGACGAGGAGCTCGGCAACCGGCTCGGTGCCGCGGCAAAAAGCCTGGTCAAACGAAAATATTCGATGGAAGTATTCCGAAGGACGATCACGGAAGAGTATTCATATCTCGAAGGAGGAGAGTGACATGCGAGTACTGGTCACTGGCGGAACGGGCTTTACCGGCAAGGCGCTCGTGCGGCGCCTGCTCGACGACGGCCACCAGGTCATTGCGCTCGACTACAAGGAAGGCCTGAAGACCGCCGAGCTCCGCCAGTGGGGCGCGGAAGTCGTCATCGGCTCCGTCACCGACCGCGGCGTGCTGGAGAGGCTCATGCCCGGCGTCGACGTCGTACACCACGTAGCCGCGGCATTTCGCGAGCTCAACGTGGACGATGCGTATTACCGCAAGGTAAACGTCGACGGCACGCGCAACGTGCTCGACGTCGCGCTCGCGAACGGCGTGAAGAAGGTCGTCCACTTCAGCACTTGCGGCGTGCACGGCAACGTCGATCATCCGCCGGCGGCCGAGGACGCGCCCATTCAGCCCGCGGATTACTATCAGCAAACGAAGTACGAGGCCGAGCCCGTCGTGCTCGAGTACGCGCGCAAGGGGCTCAAATGCGTGATCCTTCGACCCGCCGCCATCTACGGGCCCGGCGACCCGGAGCGATTTTTCATGATCTTCAAGCGCGTCTCGAAGGGCTTCTTTCCGATGTTCGGCAGCGGCAAGACGTTCTACCATCCGCTCTATATCGACAACCTCATCGATGCCTCTGTGCTTGCGATGCAGAGCAAGCGCGGCGACGGCGAAACTTACCTCATCGCCGACAAGGAATACGTCGAGATCGAAAAGCTCGTGCGCGGCGTCGCCGCGGCCCTCGAAGTCGACCTAAAAATGCCGCACTTGCCGGTCTGGCCCGTCGTCGCCATCGGCCACATTGTCGAGAAGGCCTGCAAGCCGTTCGGCATCGCGCCGCCGATCTTCCCGCGCCGCGTGGATTGGTATCGGCAGAACCGGGCTTTCGATATCTCCAGAGCGAAGCGCGAGCTCGGCTACGAGCCGCGCATCGGCTTGCAGGAGGGCTTACGCAGAACGGCCGTCTGGTACAAGGAGAACGGGTTTCTCTAGCGCTGTGGGACTTCCATCCATCGAGGCCGATAACGCAGTTGGATGATGCCGCCCGCCAGAGCCCACAAGACTTTGACCATGACGAACGCCCAGCCGAGCGCGACGGCGCTCGCGGCCGTGAAACCGAGCGAAGCGCCGAGAGTACGAAGCGCCTGTTCGCGCAGACCAATCCCATTGATCGTAATGGGCATCATGCTGATCAGCGTCACGACGGGAATCAGTACCGCAAGTCCCCGAAACGACACGTCGAGACCGAGAGCGCCGGCAAGAAGCCAGTACTGCACGATGATGCTCGCCTGTAGCCCGATCGACAGCACGAACGCCCCGAACAGGTATTTGAGCGACCTGCGATACGCCTTCAGGGCACCATAAATCGTTACGGCCTTGTCTCGCACGCGGCGCAGCAGAGGAATCGAGAAAACGCTCCTCCCGAACTGCCGGCCGGGAATAATGAATAGCAGCCCAATGGCCGATAGCGTGCCGATGGTGATCAGAGGCAAAATCGCTCGTAGACCGGGCGAGGCCCGCAGGACCGACGGGTCCAACGCACTCGCGATGAGTGCCGTCGCGACGATACCGACAGCTCCAATGAGGCGCTCAACGCCGATCACGGTGCCCGCCACCAGGATGCGCCCCGTGCCGGATTCCGTGCCGTCGCCGATCCCCTGAAAGCGGCTGACCCAATAGGCGCGAATCATATCCGCACCGATAGTCGACGGAAGCAATTGATTGTAGAAAGAGCTGATCACGTGCAGCATCGACAGCTCAACGATGCTTGCATCGACGCGCTGCGCGCGGAGCAGGCACAGCAGTCTGAGTGAGCTGGCCAGCGTCCCGATCGCCGGCATCGCGAGGGCGGCGGCGAGCCAGGGCCAATTGTCGACAGTCCGAGCGAAGAAGTCGAGCAGCTCGCCGAGCGAGACTCCACGAAGCAGGAACCAGACCAGAGCGCAACTGACGCCAACTCGGAATAGAAGCCAGAGGATGGAATTCGCTCTGGCTCGCGTTTCCGGCGCTGAAGACGGTTCGTTCAACTGTGCAGCTCCCTTGAGCGAGCTCAGCCGGTCAGACGTAGTCGCCGCAGCACCGGCGGCAGCGAGAGTCCGATCAGCCCTGATAGCCACAGGGTCAAGGGCAGCACCCCGAGCAGGTATCTCTTCCACTCTACTGTTGAAAAGAGACGTCGCAGCTGCTCGGCACCAACGGTTGCGGTGAGAAGAGCGCGCCGTGGCACGTTGTCCCTCGGCAATGACCTCTCGTACCCGACTGCCTCGAGGGCGTCTCCGGCAAGTGCTTCGAAGACCGCAATCTCCTCGGAATCCATCTCTTTTCGCCAGCGATTCGCGTGGGTCCTCTCGATCGGCTTGCTTAGATTCTTCATATGCTCGTGGTCCGCGAGCAGCTCGAACCACTCGATCGACGATTGCCGAACGGGGATCTCGAGTAACGGAACCCCCGCGTAAGCCGCGATGTCGGCCAGCACTTGATCGGTGTCCTGGACGAGCTCTTCATAGCGCACGCGCAAGCAGCGCTCGGGACACGCCCTTTCCCACTCGAGGCCCTCTTTGACGTGTGCTGCCCAGAGCTTGGCGCATAAGGCAATGCTCTTCGGTCCAAACCAGGTCTTGCGCCAGGAAAGCGCGACGTCTCGCCCGTCCCTGATCACGTGCAGGAACTTGGCCGACGGCAATGCAGCCGCAATTCGGCGCCATGGCGGCGGCGAATAGTAGGCCGTCTTCTCGACAGTCAGCTTCCCATGGTGCCGCGTCCGATAGGCATCGAAAAGAGCTTCTACAATAGTTGCGTACGAGTGACAGTTACGAGCAATGCTCGACGCATTCTCCGCGGCGCCGAGAATCGAGTACGGCCGGATCTCGTCCGTATCTTGGCCCCGGCCCTCCGTGCGGTTTGCACGAATCTCCGCGAAATCGAAGATCGCCTGAATCAATCGCTCCCGCTGACGGACGGTGTCCAGACCACCCCACAGCCACAGATAAGGCACGAACCGCGGGATGAAGTGCGTCTCGGGCATCAGCGCCGCGTTCAAGCGCTTTGCCAACAAGCTGCTGAGAACGGATGTGCCCGATCTCGGGCAGCCGTTGACGACGACCAAGGGATGGCGGTACGGACCTTTGTCAACCATGCTTTCGTGCCGCTACTTTCCGCGGAGGCGCTCCGCGGCCGATGTGTAAGCTTCCTCGAGGTCTCGTATCTCGCGGGCGCGCTGCTCTCTGTCCCATCCGAGCTCCCGCGCCATCAGGTCCGCGCAGGCCTCGATTCCGGCGTCGGAAGGCCGCTCGAGGCTGCCGAGATCCGTGCGCCGGAGCACGACATCGGCAAGCGATACGGCCATTTCGTCGCGCACAGCATGCACTATCTCAGCTTCGGTGACATGCGATGAGGGTATCGTTTTGGCAAGCGTGGGATCGGCATCGACGTAGCGCAGAATATCGACGTACTTCGTGCCGTAGTTGCGTACCAGCCGGCGAACGATGTCCGCCGCGAGCCGGGTGCTCTCCTTTGCCACGACCGCATCCCTGAAACCTTGCATGCGATCGATGTCGCCTCCCCACAGCGGCGTCTTGCGGCTCATGGAACGAGCAGGGCTTCTCTCGAGACTACCGAAGACGACATCCAACGCTTTTTCGGCGACGTCGCGCGCAGTCGTGAACTTCACGCCGACGACGCTGATCAGGCCGCGAATGCCGTCGGCAATGCCGTGATCGATTATCTTGTAATGCTTGAGCGGGGCTGCGGATCCCTGCTCCTCCGCGGGGATGATCCCCCACAGGATATGGCGCACATCCGTGCGCTCGAGCTTCGCCGCGGGATAGCCCTCGTTGATGAGGTCGATGTAGGTCAGGATTTCGGTTTCGGAGATCGAAACTTCCGACGGATCGTCCTCGCACGCCATGTGCAACGACCCCACCATCGAAGCGCCGCGCCATGGAATCGCGAACTGAAGGCTCGACCCCTTGTCGACCACGGCTTTCTTGTCGCGATACATCGGCCTGATAGGAAACGACAACGCGTATTTATCGCCGAATGAGCGCGTTATCAGCGTGAGCGCTTTCGACCCATAGATGCCATGATCCTTGATCTTGAGATCGCTGCCGAGCAGCGTCTTGACCGACCAGGGGCCCGTTGCATTCAACACCACCTTCGCGCCGACTCGATGACGCTCGCCCGTCAATCGATCGACGATGTCGACGCTGTCGACACGCCCGTTCCGCTCGTTGATACGCAGCGCCTCCGCGTAGTTTGCGACGCGAGCGCCTCGGTCGACCGCGGCTCGCAGGTACGACATCAATAGTCTTTCGGTGTTGTGCACCTGCCCTTCCGGCCAGATACAGCCGCCCGTCAAGTTTTTCGCCGGCACGTCGGGAGCGATGGCAAGCACTTCCTTTGCCGAGATGGTCCGCGATGCCGCAATGCGGCGCGACTCGTCGTCGAACCACTGCCGGTCCAGGCTCAGCAGATCGAATATCTTCAAGTAGATCGACGTCGTTTCTCGGCCCTTGATGCCGTGCCCGTACAGAGGCAGCAGAAACGGTAACGAGTCGATCAGATGCGGGGCGTTGGCGACGATCGTGTTTCTCTCGCGAATCGACTCTCGCATGCGCTTGAAATCCGCATGTTGCAGGTAACGCATTCCGCTGTGAGCGATCTTGGCGCTTTGCGACGAGCTGGCCCAACCGAAATCGTATTTCTCCACGAGAGCCACACGGAGTCCCCGCAAGACCGCTTCACGCGCGGCGGCGGCGCCGTTTATTCCCCCACCGAGAATCAAGACATCGAATTCCTCCGCGGCGAGCTCATTCAGATTCCGTTTCATGCAACTCCTAGCGTTCGACACACTCTGCCACTATGCTTGCCGGCGCTATGTGCGGTATCGCCGGCATTCTGCCCGATCGAGACGTCGACCCACTGCAGTTGAAGCAGTGGGTCCGAACGATGTGCGACATAATCGTCCATCGCGGACCCGATGACGAGGGCATCTTCGTCGCCGACGGAATAGCGTTGGGCATGCGGCGTCTCGCCATCATTGACGTCGAAAAAGGCCGCCAGCCCATGTACAGCGACGACGGCCGCTACACGATAGTCTTTAACGGCGAAATATATAATTATCTTACGCTGCACGCCGCTTTGGCACGAAACGGCGC
>Ga0209640_10005251_pt1 | contig 11326 bp, 8 predicted proteins | sample RifCSP10_1_FD_184018 | JGI IMG/M metagenome (GOLD analysis project Ga0209640, IMG submission 184018) | Soil microbial communities from Rifle, Colorado - Rifle CSP2_sed 10_1 (SPAdes) (version 2) | ecosystem: Environmental > Terrestrial > Deep subsurface > Rock core/Sediment | place: Rifle...
TCGCCCGCCGCGGCCGAGGAGCGGCAAAACGAGGTGACGATGATAATGTTTCCGCGATTCATCCTTGGCGCGGGCCTGTGGCTGCTCGCCGCGGGGGCAGGCGCCCACTCGGTTAACGAAGTCCTGAAAGAGATCCAGGAACAAGACCACTATATCCAGATGGTGAACTACGAGGCGCCGGGGTTTGCTCTGGAAGACCGGCACGGCCGGAAAGTCAGCCTGGCGGACTTCCGCGGCAAAGTCGTCATCGCGAACTTCATCTACGCGCGGTGTAAAGATGCCTGCCCGTTGCACAGTGAGTTGATTGCAAAAATCCAGGCGCAGGTTAACGCGACCCTAATGCGGGATCTGGTGCAGTTTGTCACGATTGCGACGGACACCGAAGACGCCGCGGCGACAGCCCAGGTGATGCGGGGCCACGGCAAGATCCACGGCCTCGATCCGGCCAATTGGGTGTTCCTGTATCGGGGATCGGGCGCGCCGGCTTCCGGGATCAATACCGCGAAGGCGTATGGCCTCGAATTTACGCCGACGCCGGAGGGAGACCAGATGCACGGCGTCGTGACCCACGTGATCGATCAGGACGGCGTGATGAGGGCGCGTTTTCATGGCCTCAAGTTTCAGCCGTTGCATTTGACGGCGTTTGTGAACACGCTGCTGTATCCAGACCACGACGAAGGTTGGGCCGGTGCAGGCAGCGCGCCGCTCCGCTGGTGGAAAACTCCACGGGATCGATGGTTTATGGGTCTGCTGGTCCTGGGAATTCCGCTGCTGGTTGTGAGCGGGCTTGTCCTGCGACGCTACAAAGCCCGGCGCAGGTCTGTTGCACCGGATTCGGGTCGCTCTGTAGATGCGACGCGTGAAGTGCGTGACGCGGGTTCCAGCCGGCCGGACGCATGACGAACAAGGAGGGTGACTATATGTGGACGCGCCGCGAATACCTGAAAGCCACGCTTGCTGGGGGCGCGGCCTTGGGCTTGGGGCTGCCCCTTGGCCGCGCCGCCGAGCGGCAGCCGGATGTAATACTCCGAATCACCGCAAAACCGGATGTCGTTCCTATCTGGAAAGGCGAGCCCACGGCGGTCTTCCGGTTTGCCGGGGAAATGATGAAAGGCCGGCAGGATGCCTTGCGTCCTTCCGGCAGCTACCTCGGTCCCACGCTCGATCTTCGGCGCGGCGAACGGGTGCGAATTTATTTCGAGAACCGCCTGGATGAGGCGAGCATTATTCACTGGCACGGCATGCTCGTCTCCGAAAGCGCCGACGGCCACCCGCGCTTCGCGGTCTCGCCCGGCGGAAGCTACGTCTATGAATTTACCGTGAACAACCCGGCGGGCACCTATCTTTACCACCCGCATCCCCACGGGCGCACCGGATTTCAGGTCTACCACGGGCTGGCCGGAATGCTGATCGTGCGGGAGCCTGGTGAGGCGGAGATGGGCCTGCCGCAAGGCCCTTACGAGCTGCCGCTGGTCATCCAGGACCGGCGCGTCGGTCGCGACAACCGGCTTGTCTTCAGGCGCATGATGATGGACGACATGTCCGGCGTCCTGGGTGATTTCGTGCTCGTGAACGGACGGCCGGACGCGGCATTCAAGGTGGCGCCACGCCCTTGTCGCCTGCGCATCCTGAACGCGTCCAACGCCCGCATCTACAAGCTTGCGTGGTCGGATGGCCGGCCGCTCGTCGTGATCGGAACCGACAACGGATTGCTCGACGCGTCGCATGGCCTCCAGTCGTATCCCTATGTCATGCTCGGCCCCACCGAGCGAGTCGAGGTGCTGGAAGATTTTGGCCAGCGTAAGCCCGGCGTGGAAGTGGCGCTGGTGAGCCGGGAATTTTCTGTTGGTGGCGGCATGATGAGCGGCGGGGGCATGATGGGCGGGATGATGGGCGGGATGATGGGCGCAGACCAAGGACAGGAGATGTTGATCGCGCAGTTCACGATCGCGCGGGAACAGCCCGTGCGCGGGGAGTCTTTACGGCTGCCCGCAGCGCGTCCCCTGCCCGAGCCGCGTGTCAAAGTGACAACGCGGCTGGCTTTCGCGCACATGCGCGGCAGCCTCAACGGCCGCACGTTCGACATGCAAAATATGAGCGCCGTAGCCGACGACGAGCGCTTGCCTCTGGGTGAGCCTGTGCTGTGGACGTTTGAGAACAGCGACGGGATGATGGACATGCCTCATCCAATGCACATCCATGGCGTGCGTTTTCGAGTGATCGAGCGGCGACGCGGCCGCCAGTCGCCGAGCGACGTAGCCGAGGGTCTGGTGGATAGCGGCTTTAAGGACACCATCCTCGTGTTCGCTGGCGAGCGGGTTAGCGTTCAACTGGTTCCCACCGAATCTGGCTTGTTCATGTACCACTGCCACAACCTTGAGCACGAGGACGGTGGCATGATGCGTAATTTCCGCGTGAGTTGAAGCAACGGCGCCGGAAGTCCAATCCCATGATCCAGCGCTTCGACGAATTGGATGACAGAGGAGCGCTGTGAAGCACATCGTTCCAACCGGGAGACGTGAATGAGTTTTTACGCACGATGGATTTTTCCCTGGCTGTTGGACCTCGGCATGAGAAACAAAGAGGCCAGACGCTTCCGCGAGCGGGTCATCCCGCAGGCGACGGGCCGAGTCCTTGAAATCGGGATCGGATCGGGGCTCAACCTGCCGTTCTACAGCGCTGGCGTGGAACAACTCTTCGCCTTGGAGCCCTCGCCGGAGCTGCGCAGGATGGCGGGTCGGCGAACCAAGGGCACACGCTTTACCGTGGAGTTCCTGGATCGTTCCGCCGAGGAAATCGCTCTGGAACGAGGCAGCGTGGACACGGTGGTCACGACCTGGACCTTATGCACGATCCCCGACGCGGTCCGCGCTTTGCAGGAGATGAAGCGCGTGCTGAAGCCGTCCGGCGCGCTGCTGTTCGTCGAGCATGGGCTCGCTCCCGATCCCGGTGTGCGAGCGTGGCAGCATCGGCTCAATCCGCTCTGGAACCGCATCGGCGGCGGCTGCAACCTCAACCGCAAGATCGACGATCTGGTGGCGCAGGCGGGCTTCCGGGTTGTTGACTTGCAGACCGAGTATGCGAAAGGGCTGAAGCCCATGAGTTTCATCTACTGCGGCCGCGCCAGGCCGGCGTGACTTGATTCCCATGCTGCCGCGTTCCGCGTTTGTCGCTTCACTTGCCGATCTGGATGCGGCGAGAGTGCGGCGGCTCGGTGTGAGCCCCGCATGAACGAATTATCAGCCATCGCAATGGTGACCGCATTCGCCGCGGGGATCGTATCATTTCTGTCTCCTTGCGTGCTGCCGCTGGTGCCGGGTTACGTGTCGTACATGGCGGGCTATTCGCTGCGCGACGTCCAGAACCCGGCGGACGTGCGCGCAAAGGCTGCCGCGCTGGCCGCGAGCGTCTTTTTCGTGCTGGGGTTCTCGACCGTATTCGTAGCGCTCGGGGCAAGCGCCACGGCGCTCGGGCAATTCTTGCTCAAGTACCGATATGAGGCGAACATCGTGGGCGGCGCCATCGTCATCGTGTTCGGTCTTCTCACGACGGGACTGGTGAAGATTTTCTGGTTTCAGCGTGATTTCCACTTCCACCCCGATGTCGGGGGCGGCCAGCCGCTGGCGGCGTACTTACTCGGTCTTGCATTCGGATTCGGCTGGACCCCGTGCATCGGGCCGGTGTTGGGCGCGATCCTCACGGTGAGCGCGGTATCGATTACGATTTCGGATGGGATCGCACTGCTCAGCGCCTACTCGCTTGGCCTGGGGCTGCCGTTTATGGCAACCGCGGTGTTCACGGGCGTGTTCCTGAAACGGCTGAAATCAATGGGACGCCTCGGACGATATCTTCAGGTCGCGGCGGGCGTTGTCATGATCGCCATGGGGCTTGCCATGATCACCGGCCAGCTTTCGGTGTTTGCGCTATGGCTGCTCAAAACATTCCCGGTATTGTCGACCATCGGATGAGCGGCCGGTGCCGCGGCCTCCGCGAATGCTGTGCGCAGCAGCTACGGGCCGACCGAATCGAACAGCAGTTTCGTCAGCGGATTCCCGGCGCCAAACAGCAGGGCAGCGTTGAGCGCAGCGGCCACGCTGGTATCGCACCTACTTCAATCCAGCGCACCCGTTTGCATCTTTTCTCGTAGCATCATGGATTACCGCGCACCTATCGCCGTTGAGCCGCGTTCAGTGCGTTGTCAACCAGCTTCTTCAACTGCTCGTAACCGAAGCTCGGCAACGGGATCCGATTGACGAAGAACTCCGGCGTCTTGGTGACGTTAAGGGTGCGGGCGTCCGCAAGATCCTGCGCGATCACATTGGCGATTTCCGGGGCGTTCATGTCGGCCCGCATCTGTTCGAGATTCAGGCCCAATCCGTCCAGATGCTTCCAGACCAGCGCCACCTGAGACGTGTGGTTCGGTGCCCAGTCAGCCTGCGCGGCCAGCACGGCTTCCAGCGCCGGCCAGAACTTACCCTGTTTGCGTGCTGCCTCCAGCACCGCTACCACTTTATCCGAACCGTTATGGAAGGGTGCGTAACGCACCACCAGACGAATCCGGTCGGGATTCGCCGCCATCATTTGCTTCACCAGCGGATAGAACACCCGGCACGTTTCGCAAGCGGGATCGAGAAACTCGACGATCACGACCGGCGCATCGGCATTGCCAAGCGTCGGCGAGTGCATGCGAACGAGGACTGTGCCATACGCATCGGCCTGTTGCGCGGACTGCTCGGTTTTTTCGCTCTTGTAGGCCAGTGTTCCCACCAGGAACACCAACAGCAGGACTATTGCGGCAACGATGAACAACGTCTTTTGCTTCATTTGGGACTCCGAAGATGCGCCAGGATCAGCAACGCAATGATGGTTGAAAAAGCCACGACCGACAGCAGAGGAATCGTCACAAAACCGAACCACTCGATCACCTTTTCCGAACAGGGCACGCCCTGCGTGCAGGGCTTGATGTTCTCGGGGATCACCCCGGCAATCAGCAGCAGGTGAAAGACGGCAAACAGCCAGCCGATCGCAGCCAGAGGCAGCGCGTAACGGACTATTTTCCGGTCGAGAGGGAACAGCCCGACCGGCAGTATCAGCACCAGCGGAAACATGCAGATGCGCTGGTACCAGCAGAGGACGCACGGCGGCAATTGCATGACTTCGCCGAAGAACAGCGCGCCGAGCGTCGAGATGCTGGCAACCAGCCATGCACCGAAGATCAGCGGCCACGCCGTCGTTTCGTTATGCATGCGTGCAAAGGGTTCCGTGGTATTCATCGATGAATCGCTTCCGTCAATCGCGGCGGCGCAGATCCGCCCGCTTCTGGAGAAATCCGTCTCGGTTCATTTCCCCGCGCGCGGGTCCCCGCTCCGGCTCTCCTGCTGTTGCAGGGTAGTGCTACCGACTAACCTGTGCATGATATAGATCAACGAACACGAAGCAATCGCAGCCCGTTGAACACGACTATCAGGCTTGCGCCCATGTCGGCGAACACAGCCATCCACATCGTGGCATGTCCGGTAAAGGTGAGCGCCAAGAACACCGCCTTGATGCCCAACGCCAGAACAATGTTCTGTTTGAGGATCGCAGCTGTCCGGCGGGAGAGCCGCACGAACGCGGGGATCTTGCGCAGATCGTCATCCATGAGCGCCACGTCGGCGGTCTCGATGGCGGTATCGGTGCCGGCTGCGCCCATCGCAAAGCCGATGTCCGCGCGGGCAAGCGCGGGAGCGTCGTTTACTCCGTCCCCTACCATCCCCACCTTGCCGCTGTTACCACTCAGGAGCGTTTCCACGGTACGGAGTTTTTCCTCGGGCAGCAGATTGCCCCGCGCTTCGTCGATGCCCACTTGGCGGGCGATTGCTTCGGCCGTGTGTTGATTGTCGCCGGACAGCAGCAACGTGCGCACACCCAAGTCGTGCAGCTCCGAGACCGCCTGGCGGCTCGTGTCCTTGACCGTATCGGCCACACCGAAAATCGCGAGCACTGCTCTCTCGTCGGCCAATATCACCGCCGTCCTGCCCATGCGCTCAAGCCCTTCGAACTTCTCTTCGACTGCGGAAGAGCAAAGCCCGAGTTCCTCGACCAGCCGATGGTTGCCCAGATGCAGCAGCCGCTCACCGACGCGGCCTCGTACACCGCGCCCGGGCAGTGCGGTGAAATCGGCGACTTCCATGGCCGTCGCGCCCCCGGCTTGGGCAGCCACCGCAATAGCGTGCGACACCGGATGATCGGATCTGCCGGCAAGACTCGCGGCGAGCCGCCAAGACTCGCGAGCGTCCACGCCGGGCATGGCTGCGAAATCGGTCTGTGCGGGTCTGCCGTGAGTGAGGGTGCCGGTCTTGTCAAACGCGAGCTGCGTTAGCCTGCGTCCTTCCTCGAGGTACACGCCGCCCTTGATGAGAATGCCATGCCGCGCGGCGGCAGCGAGCCCGCTCACGATGGTAACGGGCGTGGAGATCACGAGCGCGCATGGACACGCAATGACCAGCAGGACCAGCGAGCGGTAGATCCACTCGAGCCATTCCGCGCCCATCACGAGCGGCGGCAGAACGGCGATCGCGAGCGCCACGGCGAACACGGCGGGCGTATACACGCGCGCGAACTGATCCACAAATCGTTGAGTGGGCGCGCGGCTGCCTTGAGCGGCCTCAACAGTATGAATGATGCGTGCGAGGGTTGAGTCGCCGGCCGCTTTCGTCACCCGAAACTCGAAGGACCCCGTCTCGTTGATCGTGCCGGCGAAGACTGGATCACCCGGCTGCTTGTCTGTCGGCATGCTCTCGCCGGTGATCGGCGCCTGGTTGACCGTCGAGCGGCCTTCGACCAATACTCCGTCCATCGCGATGCGTTCACCCGGGCGCGCCCGTACGATGCTGCCGAGGGCCACCGCCTTGGCCGGCATCGCCCGCCACGTACCGTCGGGCTGCCGAATGGTCGCGGTCTCCGGGGTCATGGTCATCAGTTCGCGGATCGCGTTTCGAGCGCGGTCCAGCGACTTGGCCTCGATCACTTCAGCGAAGGCAAACAAGAACATCACCATCGCGGCCTCGGGCCAGTGGCCGATGAGCATTGCTCCCGTCACGGCGATCGACATGAGGGCATTCATGTTCAGATTGCGGTTGCGGAGCGCAATCCAGCCCTTCCTGTAGGTCGGGAGACCGCCGGTGAAAATAGCGATGAGCGCCAGCACGATCACGATGACACTGCTTTCTCCGATCATCCAGTCGGCCACCTCCGCGCTCACTGCCGCGATTGCCGACACGGCCATCGGCCACCAGTTGGTCTTGGCGGCCGTGGTCGGCGTTGACGCTTCCTTGGCCGGTTGAGCCACTGCTTCCATACCCAGCAATCGAATCGCTTCCAGCGCGGGCACGAGGGCTTCCGGGGCATGGCTCAGCGTCAGCGTTCGCTGCACCAGGTTGAATTCCATCGCCCCGATTCCCGCCAGGCCAGCAAGCTTGTCTCGAATCAGCCGTTCCTCGGTCGGGCAGTCCATCTTATCGATCCGATAAACAACGGTAGATTCAGTCGTCGCTGCCGCGCGGCCAGCGGTCGGCGGCCCATCGCCCGAACACCCTTCACAAGTCACTTTCATGATGCAGTCCCTCAACGATTGGCGGACAATATAAACTCTGTAGCTACTACAGAGTCAAAGCAACTTTGGGGAACCAGGAAACCATGACCACCGGCCTGAGGATTGGCGAGCTCGCCAAGGACTGCGGAATATTGAACGAGCTGGCGCAGGCAGCACATAGCCGCATTTTGAAAGAGCCGCGTACCGGGCACCTGCGCGGCACCCATGCAAATGGACGCAAATCACGATGATCTCAATTAGCCCCTGAAGGCGGAGGTCGGCCGGCTAGAAATCACCCCAGAGCGTGTTGATTGCAGCGAGCGCTGCGAGCGCGGCGGTTTCGGTGCGCAGCACGCGCGGTCCGAGTCGCACCGCGACGAACTCGCGCTGTTGCGCGAGATCGGCCTCAACTTCGGTGAATCCGCCTTCCGGTCCCGCCAGCAGAGTCACGCTGCGCGGCCGCGGCAGCTCGGCGAGACGCGTGCTCGCGTGCGGCGAAAGCAACACGCGTAATTCGCCCGCGCCGGCCGCCGGCAGCACGCCCAGCCAGTCGATAACGGGCACGGGCGCGGCGAGCCCGGGGATGATGTTGCGCCCGCACTGCTCACACGCCCCGATCAGCACCTGCTGCCAGTGCGCGACGCGCTTTTCGGCACGCTCGGCGTCGAGCCGCACTACGCTTCTCTCGCTGTACAGCGGCTGCACGCCGGCGATGCCGAGCTCGACCGCCTTTTGCAGCGTGAGGTCCATGCGCTCGCCGCTCGAGATCGCCTGCGCCAGCACGCAGGCAAGCGGCGTTTCGCGGTCGACCGCATGGCCGGAAACCAGCTTCACGGTGACCGCGTGTTTGTCGATGCGGGTGATGGCGGCGGCGAATTCGACGCCGTCACGGAAAACGAGGACTTCATCGCCCACCGCAGCGCGCAGCACGTGCACCAGGTGATGCGCCGCGGCAGGCGGCAGCGCTAGGACGGCGCCGGGCGCGAGCGTTGCCGGCACATGAATGCGCGGAAGATTACCGTGAGCGCGCCGCATGCGGAGAATTATGCCACAGCGTCGCTGCCACACCGGCGGCGGCGCAAATACCGAGCACGGCCTTTTACGCGCGGCGCAAACAGGACTACAATCGCGTTCGTTCGCCACAGCCCAAAGGCGGCTGGATTGAAAATTCTCATCCTCGGCGCCGGCCAGGTCGGCGCGTCAGTCGCCGCAAGCCTGGTTTCGGAAGCCAACGACATCACGATAGTCGACACCGATCCGGTACGCCTCAAGTATCTTCAGGACCGCCTCGATCTGCGCACGGTAGTCGGCAACGCGGCCCATCCGGCGGTCCTGACCGAGGCCGGCGCCAACGACGCCGACATGATCTTCGCAGTGACGCGCAGCGATGAAACCAATCTCGTTGCCTGCAAGCTCGCCGCGACGCTGTTCAACACGCCGACCCGCATCGCCCGCATCCGCGCCGCCGATTACCTGGCACACCCGGAGATTTTCGAGGCCTCGAGCTTCGCGGTCGACATCGCGATCTGCCCGGAGCAGATCGTCACCGACTACATTGTCAAGCTGATCGAGTTTCCGGAAGCCCTCCAGGTGCTCGAATTCGCCGACGGCAAGGTGAGCCTGGTCGCGGTACGTGCGTTCCACGGCGGGCCGCTGGTGGGCCATGAGCTGCAGCACCTGCGCACGCACATGCCGACCGTCGACACGCGCGTCGCCGCAATCTTCCGCCAGGACGCGTCGATCATTCCCGAAGGCAATACCGTGATCGAGGCGGGCGACGAGATCTTTTTCATCGCGGCGACTGAAGACATCCGCGGCGTGATGCGCGAGCTGCGGCGCATGGACCGGCCGATCCGGCGCGTGATGATCGGCGGCGGCGGCAATATCGGCCAGCGCCTCGCCCAGGCGCTCGAGAACCAGTATCAGGTCAAGATTATCGAGCACACCAAGGCCAACGCCGAGCGCCTCGCGGCACAACTTGACCGCGCGCTGGTGCTCGCAGGGGACGTCACCGACCAGGAAATGCTGGAGGCGGAAAACGTCGCCGAGATGGATATCTACTGCGCGGTCACCAACGACGACGAGAACAACATCATGTCGGCGCTGCTCGCCAAGCGCCTCGGCGCGCGCAAAGTGGTTGCGTTGATCAACCGCGGCTCCTACGTGAACCTGCTGCAGGCGGGACAGATCGACGTCGCGATCTCTCCGGCGCAGGCAACGATCGGCACGCTGCTCGCGCGGGTGCGGCGCGGCGATTGCGTCGCCGTGCACAGCCTGCGGCGCGGCGCGGCCGAGGCGCTCGAAATGATCGCACACGGCGACTACAAGTCATCGCAAGTCGTCGGGCGGCGCGTCGAGGAAATCAGCCTGCCGAAAGGCACGACCATCGGCGCCATCGTGCGCCAACCCGGACCGCCGGTCGCCGGGCCCAGCGACGACCGGGCAGCGGCGGCGCGCGAAGTGCAGGTGATCTTCGCCCACCACGACACCGTGATCGAGCCTGATGACCACGTGATCGTGTTCGTCGTCAACAAAAGCATGGTGTCGAAAGTCGAAAAGCTGTTCCAGGTTGGCATCGGCTTTTTGTGACCGCGCTAACCGTCTGTTGCCGCGCTCCGGCCTGAATGCTTCCCGCTGCCTTGCACCGCATCGCGCCGGTCGTCAACGTGTTCAGCACGGTGGTGATGATCTTCGCGCTGACGATGGCAGCCCCCCTGGTGGTGTCGCTGATTTATGACGACGCGGCGCTGCTGACCTACGGCGCGGCAATCGCGATCACCTTTTTCGCCGGCGTGATCATGCGGCTCACCACCGTGCATCAGCGGCGCGAGCTGCTGCCGCGTGACGGCTTTCTGCTGGTGTTCATGGTATGGACGATACTGCCGGCGTTCGCAACCCTGCCGCTGATACTCTACATCGATGGCCTGAGCTTCACCGACGCCTTTTTCGAGGCCACGTCCGGCATCACCGCCAGCGGCGGGACGGTGCTGTCGAACCTCGATCAGCTGCCGCCATCGATCACTTTTTGGCGCGCGGAGCTGATCTGGCTGGGCGGCATGGGACTGATCGTGCTCGCCGTCGCGATCCTGCCGCTGCTCGGCGTGGGCGGCATGCAGCTCTACAAGGCGGAAACCCCGGGGCCGATGAAAGACGCCAAGCTCACGCCGCGCATCATGGAAACGGCGAAGGGGTTGTGGCTGGTCTACGCCGGCATCACGCTGACCTGCATCGTGAGCTACCGCCTTGCCGGCATGACGTGGTTCGACGCCGTGTGCCATGGGTTCACGACCATGGGGCTGGGCGGCTTTTCGACCCACGACGCGAGTTACGGTTACTTCGATTCGCCGCTGATCGAAGCCGTCGCCGTCGTGTTCATGCTGATCGCCGCCATGAATTTCGCAACGCACTTTACTGCCTGGCGCGAACGCAGCCCCCGGCCGTATCGCGCCGATCCGGAAGCCGGCATGTTCGTGCTGGTGACGCTGGGAAGTTGCCTCATGATCGCGGTCTATTTGTGGCAACAGGACGTGTACCCGGATTTTCTGACGGCGCTGCGTTACGCCGGCTTCAACGTCGTTTCGATCGCCACCACCACCGGTTATTCGAACACCGATTACAACCTGTGGCCGGCATTTGCGCCTTTATGGATGCTGTTTCTGTGCTGTTTCGCGTCGAGTTCGGGATCGACCGGCAGCGGCATCAAGATGGTCCGTGCCCGCTTGCTGGTGCAGCAGGGGCTGCGCGAGATGGTGA
>Ga0209640_10005253_pt1 | contig 11325 bp, 9 predicted proteins | sample RifCSP10_1_FD_184018 | JGI IMG/M metagenome (GOLD analysis project Ga0209640, IMG submission 184018) | Soil microbial communities from Rifle, Colorado - Rifle CSP2_sed 10_1 (SPAdes) (version 2) | ecosystem: Environmental > Terrestrial > Deep subsurface > Rock core/Sediment | place: Rifle...
GTTCGGGCTGCCGCGAGAGGCGCTCGGCTGGTCGCTCTTTTCCTTCAACGTGGGCGTCGAGATCGGCCAACTGGTGGTCGTGTTGCTCGTGGCCACTCTGCTCGCGGCGATCCGGCGCTACAACCAGGTGGCCGGCGCGCGCGTGGCGTTTGCGGGTTCCATCGTGGTGATCGCGGCCGGCACCTACTGGTTCGTGCAGCGCGTGTTCTTTCCGGCCGGAGCCTGAGGCGACTGGGGACTGGGGACTGGGGACTGGGGACTCGGGACTGGGGTCGGAGACGACATGTTTGGCTTCATCGTCCTGATGACACTTCTGCCGGCATTGCAGTCCGCCTCTCGTGGCGGCGTGGATCAGATCGGCCCGGGCGTGTCCGAGGCGCTCGCGCGAGAGCGCGCCGCCGCGATTCGTGACCTGAGATACGAGCTGACGTTCCTCGTCCCCTCCGCCAGGCGCGATCGGGTCCAGGGTCGCGCGGCAGTGACCCTGACGCTCCGATCGCCGCATCGACTCGTGTTCGACTTCGCCCAGCCGCGCGAGAGTGTTCGAAGCGTGAAGGTCGGTGGCGTCGAGATCACGGTCCGCTTCGAGGACGGCCACGTCATCGTCCCGGCCGACGCGACGAAGGCAGGGGCCAACCGCATCGAGCTGGAGTTCGTTGCCGGCGACGATGCGCTGAACAGAAACGACGAGTTCCTCTACACGCTGTTCGTGCCGGCACGCGCGCGCTTCGCGTTTCCCTGCTTCGACCAGCCCGATCTGAAGGCCCGCTACACGCTGCGACTGTCAGTGCCGGAGGGCTGGCAGGCGGTGGCGAATGGGGCGGGTAAGGTGGCTGGGGCGGGTGGGTCAGATGGGGCAGGTTCGGGGTTCAGGACGTTCGAGTTCGTCGAGACCGAGCCACTCCCGACCTACCTTTTCGCCTTTGCAGCCGGCAGGTTCTCGGTAGAAACCGCGACACGTGACGGCCGTGCGTTCCGCATGTTCCACAGGGAGACCGATGCGGCCAAGGTCGCGAGGAACCGAGACGCCATCTTCGAGCTGCACGCCTCGGCTCTGACGTGGCTGGAGTCGTACACCGCCATTCCGTACCCCTGGGGCAAGTTCGATTTCGTGCTGATTCCGTCCTTTCAGTTCGGTGGCATGGAGCACGCGGGCGCCATCCTCTACAACGCCTCGGGGCTCCTGTTGGACGAGTCCGCGACTCAGAACCAGCTCCTCGATCGCGCCAACACCATCGCGCATGAAACGGCGCACATGTGGTTCGGCGACCTCGTGACGATGCGATGGTTCAACGACGTCTGGACGAAAGAGGTGTTCGCCAATTTCATGGCGGGGAAGATCGTCAACCCGTCGTTCCCGGCCGTGAATCACGAGCTGCGCTTTCTGCTGTCCCACTACCCGTCGGCTTATCAGGTGGACCGCACCGCCGGCACCAACCCCATCCGCCAGGATCTCGCCAATCTCGACCAGGCCGGTCAGATGTACGGCCCGATCATCTACGAGAAGGCGCCGATCGTCATGCGCCAGCTCGAGATGATCGTTGGCGAGAGCGCCTTTCGGGACGGGCTGCGCGAGTACCTGACGCGCTACTCGTTCGGCAACGCCACCTGGGACGATCTGATTCGTATCCTCGACGCGAGGACGGGTGAGAACCTGGTGCGTTGGAGCCGCGCGTGGGTCGAGGCGCGCGGTCGTCCGACGTTCACGACCGAGTTGCGCGTCGGCCCGCGGGGACTCGAGCGCGTCGACGTCACGCTCGATGATCCGCTCGGTCGCGGGCTGGTCTGGCCCGAACGGATCCGTGTGGCGCTCGGCTACCCGGACGGGGTCAAAGAGGTACCGGCGTACGTCACCCGTCGTCGCACGTCCGTCCAGGTTCCTCGCGGGCTCGGCCGGCCGCTGTACGTGCTGCCGAACGGCGCGGGGCTCGGCTACGGGCTGTTCCTCCTGGATGACGCGAGCCGCGAGTACCTGATCCGGCACATCGAGGACGTGCCGGACGCGCTGACGCGTGGCGCCGCGTGGGTCACGTTGTGGGACAACGTCCTCGAGGCGCGTGTCGGCGCCTCCGCCTTCCTCGACGCAGCGATGCGCGCGTTGCCGCGCGAGAGCGACGAACAGAACGCGCAGCGGGTGCTTGCCTACTCGACGCGCGTCTTCTGGCGTCATCTGTCGCCGGACGAGCGCCGGGCGCGCGGCCCCTCGCTCGAGGTAATGCTGCGGGCGGGCATCGATCGTGCGCGCACGCAAAGCCAGAAGGCGGCGTGGTTCAACGCCTACCGGGACACGGTGTTGTCGCCGGATGGCCTCGCGTGGCTCGAGCGCGTGTGGCGGCGCGAGGAGGCGGTTCCCGGCCTGGCACTTGCCGAACCGGACGAGATCACGCTGGCGCTCGAACTGGCCGTGCGCGAGGTCCCGCGCTGGGAGGAGATCCTGCGAGCGCAGTTCGAGCGCACTCAGAACCCCGATCGGAAGGCGCGCTTCGAGTTCGTGATGCCGGCGCTCTCAGCTGGCCCCGCTGTACGCGAGCAGGCCTTCGCGCGCCTGCGGTCCGTCGAGAACCGGAGGCGTGAGCCGTGGGTGCTCGAGTCGCTGCTGTACCTCAATCATCCGTTGCGGCAGGAACATGCGCGCCGCTTCGTGCGGCCCGCGCTCGATCTGCTGCGCGAGATCCAGCAGACGGGAGACATCTTCTTCCCGAGCAGATGGATGGAATCGACGCTGGGGGGACACCGCTCGCCCGAGGTGGCCGGGATCGTGCGGGAGTTTCTGGCGGAGAACCCTCAGTATCCGCAGCGGCTCAGGTGGACGATTCTAACGGCGGCCGACGAGTTGTTCCGAGTCGCGGGGGCTGAAGCCCCCGCTCTACGCTGAAGGGTGGCGTCGGGGGCTGAAGTAGGGCGCTACGCTCGTAGAGCGCACGCTTCAGCGTGCGCGGATCTGCGTCTCACACGCAGCAGATCAACTCTGGACCCACAGCCTGGGCTTCCCTGTCCCATCGTCGGTGCCCTTGATGTACCAGTTCTTGCCGAGCGGGTCGTGATCCATTGTGGTCGCGAAGTCGAAGGGCGCCTGAAACTCGATGTAGTCGAAACCGCTGTCTGAGGCGATCAGCTGATGCCATTCGCCCGCCGGAATCAGTACCAGGCTGCCGGGACCCACGGGAAGACTGCCGTTGTCGTGCTTCACCTCGCCGGTGCCTTTTTCGATGAGATAGAAGTGTTCGGGAGTGATTGCACTGGTCTTCGAGGCGTGGTGTACGTGCCGCGGTGAATGCGCATGCGGGCCGTACTGCATGCGGCCGAGCTGCAGATCCCACGCGCCGGACAGTCCCGTTTCCTTGTTCACCCAGAAGGTCCGTTCGCGGAACCGTTTCTCGTCGATGAGCGATCTGAGTTGTGACTCCTCGAAGACGTAGCCGGCAGCCGACTCGTTGCCGGTCGATCGGCCGGTGTGCTTCGGCACCGTCACGAGCAGGAGCACCAGCGGCGTTCCTGACGCCGTCACCGTAGCGTCCTCGCCGGGTTCCAGATAGACTCCCGCGCGCCGCTGGGTCCTGTGGTCGACAGTCTTGCCCGCACTGGTGTGGGTAAGAGTCACGTCCTTTCCTTCGAGGACGTAGGCGACCTGGGTCTTCTCGCTGCGAGCGACGTGATACGTCTTGCCGGGATCAACCTCCCGGACAGCGACCGCGACCCTTGTTCCGTCCTCCGATGGGCTGAGGACGTTTCTCACGCGCCCTTCCGGAGTCGGGGCGTTGGTCTTGCTCGCGACGTCGATCACCGTGATCATGCGCTTCCCCCGTTACGCCAGTGCCTTGGGACGATAGGCCACGCGCGCGACTTCCGAGATTGGCGCCGGCTGCACGGTGGCGCGAATCTCCACCTGTGCGTGGCGCTCGACGGTTGGCTTCGACGATCCGCGGCCTTCCTCGCCCCAGACCAGCGTGACCTCGCCCCCTGGCTCGGCGTGCTCGTTGTCGAGCACGGCCAGTGAGATGATCGCGCGTTCGTTGTACGTGTAGCCCGTGTAGGTCGACACACCGATCGGCTGGCCTCGCTTCAGCACCTTGTCGAACGGCAACGTCGCGTAGTTGGCCAGCGGGAGGTCGATGTACTTGGCGATGTCTCCACTCGGGCTGGACAGCGACCTGAACACGTGGGCGACATCGTCGCCATTCCAGACGAGCGTCACCTTCTTCCGCGCCTGGCGGGCGGCCATCTTCTCGAGGGCCTCGCGACCGACGAAGTCGTGGTCGAACTTGACGAACGGCCCGTAGCCGAGGTCGTAAGGGGTCAGGTAGTAGTCCGTGATGTCGCTGGAGTAGTAGCTGCCTCCGAGAGACGCCATCGCCTCGTAGCTCGTCGCGCTCAACCACTGCCGGTACGGCTTCATCCGTTCGCCGACATAGACCGCCGGAACCGGAGACGGAATCCATCCCGACTCGAGGCACGTGGTTGGATAGGCCCTCGAGCCGACGCGTCGAATCCCGAATTCCCGGCCGGCTTCGACGATGGCGTCGCGGACGGCGTCGCCGTGCTCCCACGGACCCCACATCTCCCATCCGGGCTGTCCCACCATGCCGTGACGCAGGGCGCGAACGTCCCGGCCCGCGATGGAGAAGACCCCCATATTGAAGAACCGGATATCCGGGGCGGGCTTCCCGGTGACCTTCTCCATGACACGGAGGGCATGGGGGCCTTGAACCTGGTACCGGAAGGATCGACGCGCGCCCCGATTGACGGCCGATCGCTCGTCCCTCTCCGCCGACACGTTGCAGCCGCCGGTCTCGACGTTGAACTGGACCCAGTTGAGCGCCGAGGGGCGCCCGACGAGGCTCAGCCTGTTGTCAGCGAGGTAGAACAGGATCGCATCACCGATCACGTATCCATCGTGATTGCACGCGATGAACTGCTTGGCCTGATCGACCTTGAAGGTCTTGAAGCTGTTGACGCCGAGGTCGGACAGCAGCCTGAGCGCGTCGGGACCTTCGACGTGGAGGTCCGTCATGTGGTGGGACTGGTCGAACAGGGCGCACGTCTCGCGCCAGGCCCGCTGCTCGTCTCTCCAGTTCGTGAACTCGGGCGGCACGACGGGAAAGGCATACGGTCCTATCTGCGAGTTGCGCAACAGCTCGACCGGACTGCCGGCGGTCCGTAACGTGTCCTCGAGGCTCTGACTCATGTTCTACTTCTCCGCTCTGAGCATTCGCATCAGCTCGATGGGCAGCGGGAAGATGATCGTCGAGTTCTGCTCGGCTGCGATCTCGGTGAGCGTCTGCAGGTACCGCAGCGTCATCGCTGCCGGCTGCCGGTCGATGATGGCCGCCGCCTGCGCCAGCTTGTCCGAGGCGATGAGCTCGCCCTCGGCGTGGATGATCTTCGCCCGCTTCTCGCGCTCGGCCTCTGCCTGGCGCGCGATCGCGCGCTGCATGTCCTGCGGCAGATCCACGTGCTTCACCTCGACCGCCGACACCTTGATGCCCCACGGGTCGGTCTGGGTGTCGAGGATGTGCTGCAGCTGCTGGTTCAGCCGCTCGCGCTCGGCGAGCAGGTCGTCGAGCTCCACCTGCCCCAGCACGCTTCGCAGCGTCGTCTGCGAGAGCTGCGACGTGGCATACATGTAGTTCTCGACCTCGACGACGGCCCTGCTCGGATCGATCACGCGGAAGTAGACGACGGCGTTCACTTTTAGCGACACGTTGTCGCGCGTGATGATGTCCTGAGGGGGCACGTCGAGCACGACCGTGCGCAGACTCATCCGGACGTACCGGTCGATGGGACGGAAGACGAGGACGATGCCCGGCCCCTTCGGCTCTGGAAGCAGCTTCCCGAGGCGGAAGACGACGGCCCGCTCGTACTCGTTGAGGATCTGAATCGCGCTGAGGGCGTAGAGCACGAGCAGCACCAGGAACACCAGCGTCGGGTAATTCGACAGGACGTCCATTCAGTCATCTCCTTTGCGTGCGGAACGATCCGTGGGCTCGACCGTCAGCGTCAGACCGTCCACACGGATGACGCGGACCGGCTGGCCGACCGACACGGGCGCGAGGCTCACCGCGCGCCAGATCTCGCCGTGCACATCCACCTGCCCCGGCGCCCCAGCCGCGAGCGGCGTCCGGACGTAAGCCGTCCTGCCGACGAGTGCCGAAGCACCGGTGACCGCGGGCTGCCGTTGAGCCCTGAGCGCGAGCCGGCCGAGGAAGAGGAAGACCGCGGCCACGCCGAGCGCGGCCGGCACGATGAGCCCGAGTCCGACGCGGACGCCGGGAACGACCTCGGTCAACATCACCGAGCCGATGAGCAGGCTGACCGCGCCGCCGACGCCGAGTGCCCCGAAGCTCGGTACCTTCAGCTCGAGGACGAGCAGCGCGAGACCGAAGATCACCAGCAGAACGCCGGCGGTGCTCACGGGCAGGATCTGAAACGCGAAGAAGGCCAGCAGGAGACAGAGCCCGCCAACGACGCCGGGCGCGATGAGGCCGGGATTCCAGAGCTCCACGGTCAGGCCCAGCAGGCCGAGCGTCATGAGCATGTAGGCGACCTGCGGGTGGGCAATGGCGCTGAGGAACCATTGCCGGCGGGTCATCTCGATCCGCCGCACCTCCGCGTCCTTCGTGTGAACGGTGGTGGTCCGGCCGTCGAAGCGAGTGATGGCGCGGCCGTCGAGTTGCACCAGGATGTCCGCGACGTCCTTCGCGATGAGACTGATGAGCGGTGGCGAGGCCTCGAGCGCTTCGCGATCGGTGAACGCCCGGCTCTCGAGCACAGCGTCGGCCGCCAGCGCGACGTTGCGGCCCCGCGCCTCGGCGATCGACCGTGCGTAGGCCGCCGCATCCGACGCCGCTTTCTGGGACGTCGTCTCGTCCATCTTCTCGCTGGTGCCCGATACCGGATGCGCGGCGCCGGAATGGGTGCCCGGCGCCATCACGGCCACGTCGGCTGCCAGGAGCAGGATGAAGCCCGCGGAGGCGGCGCGCCCTCCCGATGGTCCGACGAACACCACGACGGGGGCGCGGGAGGTGATCATGCGCGACACCATCGCGCGCGTCGAATCGAGGAGGCCGCCTGGTGTTCGCAACACCAGCACGACGAGCTCCGCTCCCGACGTGTCGGCGAGATCGACGGCCCCGGTGAAGTACTCGGCGGTGACGGGGTGGATGATGCCGTCGATCTCCGTCACGATGACGTGGCGGCGCGGCGCGGCCGGGGACTGCGGCTGGGCCGGACTGACGGCGCAGCACAGCAGGATCGCCGCCGCGAAGAGCAACCAGCGTGGCATGAGGGCTCAGATTGTACGTCGCCCGCACCTCGGCACAAGGCGGATGTCGAGGGGGTGACCGCCGGTGCTACACTCTCGCCCCCTCGGTCTCTCCGACCGTGCAGGAGCCTGTCATGTTGAAGGAATTCAGAGACTTCGTAGCCCGTGGAAACGTCGTGGATCTGGCCGTGGGCGTCATCATGGGGGCGGCGTTTGGACGGATTGTGACCACGCCTGGTCGAAGGCGTGATGATGCCGCCGCTCGGACTGCTGCTCGGCCGGACCGACTTTTCCGGCCTGTTTCTCGTGCTCGACAGTTCCCAGGGAGCGCCGGCGTCGCTCAAGGTCGCCAGGGACATGAGCACTCCGGTCATCGCCTACGGGCAGTTCATCAACGAAATCGTCAGCTTCCTGATCGTGGCCCTGGCCGTCTTTCTGCTCGTGCGGCAGGTCGACCAGCTCAAGCGACGGCTCGAGGCCCCAGCACCGGCCGCGGCGCCGGTCACCAAGGACTGTCCGTTCTGTGCGTCTGCGATCGCCATCCGGGCGACGCGTTGTCCCCACTGCACGTCGCAGCTCTGATCCTTGGTGCGAACCCGCTGACGCGGGTCGGTGCGGTCCCCTGACGTTTGTCAGTGCGATCTCACATCTGTGTCCGTGCGAAGACGATCGCTGTCGGTGCGATCGCTTGAAGGTGCGATTCCGTCGCCCGGTTGCACCGACGACCGTGAGGAGGCTCGCACCGACGAGCGTCAGCACAATCGCACTGCTGCACCGACAAGCGTGAGGAGACTCGCACCGACAAGGATCAGCGACTCACATTTCCACCTGCACGCCGAGCTCCACAACCCGCTCGGGGGGCAGGTGGAAGAAGGCCGTTGCGCGCACCGCGTTGCGGGCCATGACGACGAACAGCCGCTCTCGCCACGTCGCCATGCCCGGTCGTCGTGTCACGATGATCGTCTCACGACCCAGGAAGTAGGTGAGATCGTCGACGTCCAGCTCGACACCCTGGTCGCGCGCCTTCAGCAGCGCGTCCGGCACATCCGGGTCCTGCATGAAGCCGTACTGGGCGCGCACGTTGAAGACCCCCTGGCCGAGGATCTGCACCTGAACCTGCCGGCCTGCCTCCACATATGGAATCGGCGCGGTCGTGACCGTGAGCACGATGACGTGCTCGTGAAGAATCTTGTTGTAGCGCAGGTTGTGCGCGAGGGCCGGCGGCGTGCCTCGCGGCTGGGCCGTCATGAACACCGCCGTGCCGGGTACCCGCGTCGGCGGCGTCGCCGACACGGCCGCCATGAAGTCCTCGAGCGGCAGGGCGCGGGCCGTCAGTCGCTCCGCCACGAGCCGGCGTCCGGTCTTCCAGGTCGTCATCATCGTGAAGATCAGCACGCCGATGACGATCGGCAGCCACCCGCCCTGCAGGATCTTGATCAGATTTGCCCCCAGGAAAGACACATCGATCACGAGAAAGAGCGCCGTGACGCAGATGACGAGAGGCCGCGGCCACTTCCATCGCTCGACGGCCACGACGTACAACAGCACCGCGGTGATGACCATCGTCATCGTCACGGCTATCCCGTACGCCGCCGCGAGGGCGCCGGACGACTTGAAGCCGATCACGATGAGCACGGTGCAGATCGCGAGGAACCAGTTCACCTGCGGCACGTAAATCTGGCCGATCGTGCTCGAGGACGTGTGCTGGATGTCCAGCCTGGGTGCGTAACCAAGCTGAATCGCCTGGCGGGTCAGGGAGAAGGCGCCGGAAATGAGCGCCTGGGACGCGATGATCGCGGCACTGGTCGACAAGGCGACGAGCGGCAGAAGCCCCCACGCCGGGGCCATCTGGAAGAACGGCCGCGTTGCCTCCTCCCCGCTGATCAGCAGCAGGGCGCCCTGGCCGAAATAGTTCGTCATCAAGGCGGGCAGCACGAGCGCGAACCAGGCCAGTTGGATCGGCCGGCGCCCGAAATGCCCCATGTCTGCGTACAACGCCTCACCGCCGGTCACGACCAGAAAGACCGCGCCGAGCACGGCAAAGCCGTGCCACCCGTGCTCGACGAAGAACGCGACCGCATGCCGCGGGTCGAACGCCCACAACACCTCCGGCGCGCGAACGATCCACGTGAGGCCGAGGAGGGCGATCGTGAGAAACCAGACCACCATCACGGGACCGAAGAGTCCCCCGACCCGATGCGTGCCGTGCCGCTGGATCAGGAAGAGGACGACGAGGATCCCCACGGAGATGGGCACGACCCACGGCGTGAAAACCGGTGTCGCGACCTCGAGGCCTTCGACTGCGCCAAGGATGCTGATGGCAGGCGTGATCATGCCATCGCCGTAGAGCAGAGCCGCGCCGACGATCCCGAGCCCGACGAGCAACGCGCTCGTCACGCCTGGGCCGCCGCCGTTGCGAGCCGGCAGAAGAGCGGTCAGTGCAAGGATGCCGCCCTCCCCCTGGTTGTCGGCGCGCATCACGACGACGATGTACTTGATCGAGATGACGAGGACGAGCGCGTAGAGCACGAGCGACAGCACGCCGAGGACGTTCTCGTGCGTCGGAGGCACGGAGTGGGAGCCGAAGAAACACTCGCGGATGGCGTAGAGAGGACTGGTTCCGATGTCGCCATACACGACACCGAGCGCTGTGAGCGTGAGCGGAAACAGGCTGCCGTGTCTGCCGGGGCTAGTGCCGCCGTGGGCGTCCATCCGAGAGGCCGAGAATAGCACGACGCTCGACGTGCGTCTCGAGACTCAGACGAAGAGCGTCCGAAGCCGGAGCTCGCGATAGTTGAGCCCGGCCGCGGTGCCGAGCAGCCTGACAGCCGGCGGCGGCTCGACGGGCAGACGCCATTCATCAGCCCGTCCTCCGAGCGCCGTGAGGCGCTCCGCCAAGGCGGGCCACCATGGCGCCACACCGCGCGCCAGTGGCTCGATCACGAGGATGCGCTGTCGGCGACTCGCCATCTCGACGAGGACGTCCTCGAGGCGGCTGCGTTCGGTGTCCGGCAGCTCGTTCAGCACATAGGCCGCGATGATGTTCGTGTCGGGACGCGGCGGGCGAAGGCGGCCGATGTCGCCTTGCCGCGACTGTCCATGCACCCCGAGCTGGCCGTAGGTCCAGCGCGCTTCCGACACCGCCCACGGGTGCCGATCGATGCCGATGACGGGGGGCGTCGAGCCCGCCGCGATCGCCCATGCCGCGCCCGCGGCGCCCGTGCCGCAGCCGAGATCGATGATGGAGGCGGGGACCGGCCGGTCTGCGCCAAGCGCCGACACGACGTCGTAGACCGCGATGAAGTGCAGTGGGGCGTAGTACAACGCGAAGGCGGCTCGCTTTCCCGCGGTGTCGAGCGCGCCACGGACGTGCTGGCGGGTTCCCCGGCCGCGCCGTTCGACGTAGGCGGCCGACAGCGCACGCAGCGCGCGAGTGACCTCCTGGACCCGGAGATGGGCCAGGTGCCGCTGCTCGAGCGCGGCCACCCAGGCGTTCAGCCTCATGCAATCGTCGTTACGCACGGCCCCACATTCGCTACAATGGTCGGCTGAGGAGGCAACCTACGCATGCGAACGTCTGTTTCCGTTCTGGCAATCCTGTTGACAGTACTCAGTGCGGTGCCCCGCGTCCATGCCCAGGCGTCGCACGCGGCGACGCAGTCGGCGATCGATGCCGCGCTGCAGCAGCGCGTGTCGAGCGCCGCCGCGGACCGGGCAGACGTGCTTCGCGTTCTCGATCACCCGGCGGTGAAAGAGGTCGCGGATCGTGCCGGCATCGACCTGCGCCGCGCTGCCAGCGCCGTGGCGACCATCGATGGTCAGGAGCTCGACGCGTTGGCCGCGCAGGCACGCCAGGCGGAACAGGCCCTGGCGGGCGGGCAGTCGAGGGTGGTCATCTCGACAACGGTGATCATCGTCGCCCTGCTGGTGCTCATCCTGCTCATCGTCGCCATCGACTAGGGGGGCGGACAGGGTTCTAGGGTTCTCGGGTGCTTGGGTGCTCAGGTGCTTGGGTGCTCAGGTGCTCAGGTGCTTGGGTGCCCAGGTGCTTGGGTGCCCAGGTG
>Ga0209640_10005254_pt1 | contig 11323 bp, 10 predicted proteins | sample RifCSP10_1_FD_184018 | JGI IMG/M metagenome (GOLD analysis project Ga0209640, IMG submission 184018) | Soil microbial communities from Rifle, Colorado - Rifle CSP2_sed 10_1 (SPAdes) (version 2) | ecosystem: Environmental > Terrestrial > Deep subsurface > Rock core/Sediment | place: Rifle...
GAAGATGGACCCCAGAAACGTTGCGGATTCTTTCTCGTTTCTTGTGTCACTCGGAGTCCGTTTGATGATCGCGTCGAACACTCGAAGTGGATCAGTCGAGATACCTTTGGCCGAGGCAGCACAAGCGGTCTATGACGGGTCCGTGAAGACGGTGCAGGAGCTACGCGACAAACTAAAGACACTCACCCCCCACGATGAGACGTTCCGAGATGCTTTCTCTATCGCTCGCGTATCAAACGCGCGCCTGGCTCGCTACTACCTGAGATCACTCGAAATGCAGGTCAAGGCAGAACCCGAGCCCTGGTTCCTGCCACAGAATGATCCTGCCGTGATCACCCTGGAGCATGTCCTGCCCAGGAAACCGGAAAACAATTGGCCTCAGTTCAAAGCGGAGATAGTCGACTCAAACGCCACTCGCCTCGGCAATCTCGTGCTTATGCGCCAAAGCGATAATTCGTCGGCACGAAGTGCAGGGTTCGAGACGAAGCGCGTGGTCTACGCCGCGTCGCCGTACGAACTGACCAGCCAAGTCGGACAAGAGCAGAGTTGGACGCCGGATTCGATAGCTAGTCGACAACGCTTGCTGGCCGAGCTTGCAGTCAAGACTTGGCCGGTCGCTTAGGCGATCCTTCCCTGTCTCCGCGAGGTTGTTCGTTCGGCTGGTTGTCGGCGGATTCATCATCCACTGAGGATGTGTCTAAATCATCGGAGGTTGTGGATTCAGCTACCAAGGCCTTCGCAAGGGCGTTCAAATCTCTCGGTTTGCTTGAACGCTTGGCCATACCCTCAGCGTAGGGGCGAACCTCGGATACGTCTACGGTCCTTGACTTTCAAACTGACCCACTACCAAGCCTTGTCCATCGCTGCATCTTGGCTAGAGTTATCCACAGAGGTCGCCCGACTGCGGGCGGCCTTTGCGAGGCTTTCGCGTTGCTCCAGACCCTGGTAGCGCCCACGGCGGGCACGCCCAGCAGGGCGGCCACAGGGAGCAGTGATGAGAACGACACCTGCAGAGGCTGCGATCATTCGATCGCTCCAGCACCTCATCCAGCAGGAATCGCCTGACCTGGCCACTGTCACCACGATCCACGGCGTCTACCGATTCGTATCCCCAGCCAGCTTTCCACTATTCGGCTGGAAGCCTGACTATCTGGTGGGGCGCCACCAGGACGCCTTCGTGCATCCCGACGACGCGGCCCTCCTCGATCAAGCGCGCCAGGAGGCTTCACAGGACCCACTCGGCGCAGTGACCACCGTCTATCGATTCCGGTGCGCAAACGGCATCTATCGGTGGACCGAAGCGGTGTCGACGCTGGTGGATGCCGACGACGAACAACTCGTCGTGTCGGCGGTCCGCGACATCGGAGAGCGCAAGAAATCCGAGCTCGACCTCGAGCGCCAGGCGACGACCGATGTGCTCACCGGCACCGCAAACCGCGCCGTGTTCATGGATCGTTTGCAGCAGGCGTTGCGCCGGCTTGAACGCGGAGACGGCCTCGTGGCAGTGCTCTTCCTGGATCTCGACCGGTTCAAGCTGATCAACGATTCCGTCGGCCACCTCATCGGTGACGCTGTCCTGCTGAAAATGGCTGAGCGCCTCAATGCGTTCCTGCGACCGCAAGACACATTGGCTCGATGGGGCGGGGACGAGTTCGCCATCGTGGTAGAGGGCATGCCGTCGCCGGAGCGAGCGGTCGCCCTTGGAACACGGATCATCGAAGCCGGACGTATCCCGTTCGTGGTGGGCGACGAGCGTTTCATCTGCACGACCAGCGTCGGGATCGCGGTGACAACGGACTCCCAGCACAGTGCAGAAGGTTTGCTGCAAGAAGCCGACATGGCCCTGTATCGAGCCAAGGACCGAGGCCGCGATCGAGCCGAAGTCTTCGACGAGGCCCTCCGCACACGGGCCGTGGGCCGTCTGGGCACCGAGCGGATGCTGCGCCGAGCCATCGATGAAGACCGCCTGCGAGTGAGCTACCAACCGATCGTCGACCTCCGGAACGGCAACACCGTCGCAGCCGAGGCACTGGTGCGGGTATGGGATCCGCAACGAACGAGACTCATCGCGGCCGAGTCTTTCATCGGGATCGCCGAAGAAACAGGTCTGCTGCCTGGGATAGACGACTGGGTCCTCCGCCAGACGATCGATCAAGCGACGGTCTGGCGCAAGTTGTTCACAGGAACTGGTTTCTCGGACATCGCCATCAACCTCACGGCTCGCCATCTAGCCGACCCAGGGTTCGCACAATCGGTGCTCGACGACTTGGCCGCCCACAGCCTGCCCTCTGCCGCGTTGCAGATCGAGGTAACAGAGCGCGTGCTCATGGAGGCATCGAACTCAGCCATGACAGGGTTGAAGGTCCTGCGTGACGCGGGTGTCAAGGTTGGCCTCGACGACTTCGGCACCGGCTACTCCTCGCTGTCCTACCTCCGCCAGTTCCCGCTCGACTTCGTGAAGATCGACCGTTCGTTCATTCAGAAGCTGGCCCTGGGTCTCACCGAGCAGGCCATCGTCGCCTCCATAATCGATCTCTCCCACGCCCTCGAGATGGGCGTGGTCGCCGAAGGCGTAGAGACACAGTCTCAATTGGATGAACTGATGACGCTGGGCTGTGACCGCGCCCAGGGCCACCTGTTCGCATCAGCTGGCCCGCCAGAGGGCATCGAGGACCGTGTGTTGGGCGCGGCCTCCCAACTCCTGAGCCAGCGGTAGAAGAACCCGGTCAGGTGCTCTTTCTGGAAACCGAGCTGATCGTCGTCTCATCGCTGCGGTACCGCCTGGTTGCGAAGCTTCAGACGATCGAGTCGCCCATCCGTGAAGACCAGAATCACAGCCATGTCCTATCGGGTGCTCTCCCACACTGCGGACACCGGGATCGAAGCGACCGGTGATTCGCTTTCATCCTTGGTCACGGAGCTGGCGACTGGCATGTTCAGCCTCGTCGCAACCATTGAGCCATCGGCCGCCGTGCGGTGGACCAAGGTCAGGGTCGAATCGGCCACCCCCGAGGATCTGGTGGTGGACACCCTCTCCGAGCTGGTCTATCTCTCCGAGATCGAGGACCTTGTCTTCTGCGCCTTCAGGGTCGACTCGAGCCCCGGCGCCCTTGCCATCACCGTGGAGGCGGGCGGGGTCCCGGTCGGCGCCGTCGAGCCGTCCGGGCCTCCGATCAAGGCAGTCACCTATCACCGGTTGGTAGTCGAGGAGAGGGAGGATGGGTGGTATGGCCGGGTGTATTTCGATGTCTGACTATCGGCCCTAGCGCAACGGTGATCACACCGGCCAAAGTGGAGGCTGTGGAGTACCGACGGATCTCCGATGTGGTCTGGGAGCTCGCCCCCTTTGGGGCAATGACGGTGCCGGGCCTGATCTTCGCCTCGCAGACGCTCATGGATTTGGTACTACTGGAGCACGCGACGGCACAGGTGGCCAACGTCGCCCAGCTGCCGGGGATCAGGAGAGCGTCTTTCGCCATGCCTGACATTCATTGGGGGTACGGGTTCCCCATCGGCGGGGTGGCCGCCACCGACGTCGACGCCGACGGGGTCGTCTCCCCCGGAGGGGTTGGCTTCGACATTTGCTGTGGCGTGCGGCTGCTCGCATCGAACTTCACCGAAGCCGACTTCAATTCGCACCGGGAACGGGTGATGCGCAACCTGGATCAGAGCATCCCACGAGGGCTGGGCAAGGGAGCGATCGCTCCCGGGGACCTGGTGCCCGGGGTGCTCGCCAGGGGGGCTGCAGCCGCCCTCGAAGCCGGATACGGCTGGGAAGAAGACCTGGAGCGCTGCGAAGAACATGGCACATCGGCAGGGGCCGACCCCAAGACCATCAGCGACCACGCCATCGCCCGGGGACGTGGGCAGCTGGGCTCGCTGGGTGCCGGCAACCACTTCCTCGAGGTACAGGTGGTGGACGAGGTCCACGACTCGAATGTGGCGCAAGCCTTCGGTCTTGCCGAGGGAATGCTGGTGGTGATGCTCCATTGCGGCTCGCGGGGTCTGGGGCATCAGACCTGCACCGACCAGCTTCGGGCAATGGGCCCGGCGATGAGCAGTTACGGGATCACGGTTCCCGACCGTCAACTCGCCTGCGTCCCGGTTCGGTCGCCCGAGGGCGATGAGTATCTGAGGGCGATGGCCGCCTCGGCCAACTTCGCCTGGGCCAATCGCCACGTGTTGGCCCACGCCGCCCGACAGGCATTTGCCGAGTCCTTCGGGATGTCCCCGGAGAAGACGGGCATGCGTCTGGTCTACGACGTTGCGCACAACCTGGCCAAGATCGAGACCCACGACGTCGATGGTCGGGCCACCGAGCTGTGTGTCCATCGTAAAGGGGCCACCCGAGCCTTTGGCCCGGGCCACCTCGATCTCCCCGAGGATCTTCGGGCAACGGGGCAGCCGGTGCTGGTCCCAGGATCGATGGGAACCAGCTCTTGGGTTCTCCGCGGCGTAGTCGACAACCCGGCCTTCTTCTCTGCGGCACATGGGGCGGGCCGGGTTATGAGCCGTAAGCAGGCCAAAGGACGACAGCCTGGATCACAAGTACGCGACCAACTCGAGGCCGAAGGAATCTCGGTGCGTCCAGGATCGATCCGACTGCTGTCCGAAGAGGCGCCATACGCCTACAAGGACGTCGATGAGGTTGTCGACGTGTGTGCGCGTGGGCATCTCGCCGCAAAGGTGGCACGGTTACGTCCGGTCGGAGTGGTCAAGGGATGACCGGGTCCTGTCCTCAAGTCCGAAAGTGCGTGACGAACCAATCCCGAGCCAGAGAGGCCACTCTGTCCAGGGTCCCTGGCTCTTCGAAGAGATGACTGGCACCTGGCACCACGTCGAGACGGTTCTCGCACTTCATCGCGGCCTGGGCCGCCCGGTTCAAGTCGAGGACGACGGTGTCGAGACCGCCCACGATGAGAAGGGTGGGTGAGCGAACCTCGGCGAGATGCTGCATGGCCAGGTCAGGCCGGCCACCCCTCGAAACTACCGCTGAGATGTCCCCGCCGAGCTCGGAGGCGGCCCACAAGGCGGCCGCGGCGCCGGTCGAGGCGCCGAAATACCCGATCGGCTGCGATGGCCACGTCTCGAGTCTGGTGAGCCAGCCGGTCCCTTCCACCAGGCGTCGAGCCAGGAGCCCAATGTCGAACACATTCGTCCTGTCGGACTCCTCAGCCGGCGTCAACAGGTCGAAGAGCAACGTCCCCAATCCGACCCGATTCAGGGCTTCGGCCACATGTCGGTTGCGGGGGCTGTGACGGCTGCTCCCCGACCCGTGTGCAAAAAGGACCGTTCCCATCGAGCCATCGGGGACTGTCAGGTGCCCACCCAGACCGGCACCACCGACGGCCACTGAAACCTCTTGGTCGATCGGGGGAGGGTCGTCAGCCGACATGGGCGAGGACACCGACCCGGCTGCGCTGGTGGGGCCTGCCCGCTCCAAGATGGCAGAGACCTCTTCGTCCGCCGTCTGGGAGAAGTCGAGATAGAACTGACCAATGGCGTAGAAGGGCTCCGGTGTCTCCACGACGATCACTTCATCGGCGTCCCGGCCCAACCTGGCCCTGACCTCTCTCGGCGCCACCGGGGTGGCCACCACCACCCTCGCCGCTCCCAACTCCCGCGCCACCTGGGCCGCCGCCCTGGCGGTGGAGCCGGTGGCGATCCCGTCGTCGACGATCACGGCCACCCGGCCCTGTAACGGCTCCCTAGGACGGCCGCCCCGGAACAGGCGGGCACGTCGATCGAGCTCCGCCCGTTCCGCCCTCTCGACCTCGGCCAGCTCTTCGGCACTCACTCCGGCCATGGACACGATGTGCGGATCGATGATGCGCACTCCCTCCTCGCCGATCGCACCCATCGCCAACTCTGGTTGGTAGGGGACCCCCAGCTTGCGAACAACGATCACATCCAGCGGGGCATCCAAGGCCAGGGCGACCTGATGAGCCACCGGAACCCCGCCCCTGGGGAGGCCCAACACGACAACGTCCTGATCCTTGAGATGAAGCAGATGCTCGGCCAGCTGGCGCCCTGCCTCGATGCGGTCCCTGAACATGACACATCCTCCTATAAGGCCAAGGATGTCGTAACAATTGACCCACATGTAGAGGAACAGGTCCCTGTCGAGAAGACAGGATCGATCGCCGCGACCATGTGACCTTTTCCCCTGGTCTGCGATCGAGCAAGGGCGTATCAAAGGTAAGTAGAGCCGAGGAGACCATCATGTCCGGAGAAAAAGTTCGCAGCTTTCTGATGGAACACGGAGTCCGTTATGAGACTCGGACCCATCCCAAATCGTTCACCATCGGTGAGACCGCGGAGGCGGAGCGCGTCCCTGGTGAGCAGATGGCAAAAGTGGTCATGCTGCACACCGATGAAGGCTTGGTGATGGCGGTGCTTCCGGGGAACCAAATGATCGACCTCGACAAGGCCAAGGCCGCGCTCCATTCCACATCCGTGCGACTCGCCGCCGAGACCGAGTTCTCGCCGCAGTTCCCGGACTGCGAAATGGGAGCTGAACCACCGTTCGGACCGCTCTACGAGGTCCCGATGCTGGTGGATCTCGCCCTTCAAAGCGAAGAGATCACGTTCAACGCCGGAAGCCACACCGAGACTCTCACCATGTCCCTCAGCGATTACCTGGAACTGACCAAGCCCAAGCGGGTCGACCTGGCAGCGTCATAAGGACATATGACCGTCAGGCGGCTCGCATGTCTTGCACCGCCTCGAGTTCGATGGCGAGTGTCGCCAAGGCCTCATCGATCAGCTCGCGCACTTGATACTCGACAAGACCGACAGCCCGCGAAATGTGGGCGAAAGTAGCGGGGGGGCGTCCGCCGAGCCCAAATCGCAGCTCGATCACTCGCCGATGGGTTTCGGGTAGCGCGGCCAGGCTTTCTCCGAGGGCATCCTCGACCATCCGCCGCTCCGCCTCGATCTCGGGATCGAGCGCTTCCGCGTCCGCGATGAGTTCTCCCAACAACGCCCCACCCTCACCGACCGGGGTCTCGAGAGCCACGGTCGTTGCCACCGACAGCGCCCTTTCGATGTCATGCGGGTTGATCCCCGTCTCTTGGGCGATCTCCTCGACTGTGGCAGACCGACCGAGCTTGGCCCTGAGCTTCTCGGAGGCGACTCGGACCACCGGAATGACGTCGAAAACGCCCGCGGGTACTCGAATCGACTCACCGAGAGTGGCCAGGGCGCGCTGCATGGCCTGGCGGATCCACCAGGTGGCGTAGGTGGAGAACTTGAACCCCTTGCGCCAGTCGAACTTCTCGACCGCCGTGATCAACCCCAAGTTCCCTTCCTGGATGAGGTCGAGCATGTCCACCTTGCCACCCGCATAGCGACGAGCATTGGCGACAACCAGACGCAAGTTTGCCTCGATGAACTGCTTACGGGCGCGACGCCCTTCTCGAACCGCATGCTCCAAAATCCTGCGCTCCGCGGTCCCCTCGAGATCCCCGGCGTCCAAGCGACGACGTGCCTCCTCACCCGCCTCGATGGCCTGGGCGAGCCGGACCTCGTCCTCGGCGGTGAGCAGATCGTGGCCTCCCACATTGGCCAGGTATTGGCTGAGCGGATCAGCAGCCAAGCGGCCAGCCTCGTCGACGAGCTTCGAGGAATACATGTCTCTGATCTGCTGCTTCATCACGCATATTCGAACGTCTGTTCGCTCGACCTCATTCCGGGAAGCTGACGAGCCTTTTTTCTGGGTGACGGGGGTAGAAACCAGAGATCTCTCCGAGTTGCGGGAATGGGACCCCTTCGCCATCTGACTTCAGCCACTCTCTGCTGCTTTTGGATCAGTCGCAACCCCCTCACCGCGTCCTATGAGGAGAAAAGGAACGGTTCGCCCTTTGCCTTTGACATCCACCGGCTCGCGCGACTGAAAGCGATAGCGGTGCTTCAGCCGGTCATAGGCGCGGGGTGTCACCTGGATCTTGCCTGGGATCCCGTGTGACTCCATCCGACTGGCACTGTTGACGGTGTCACCCCAGAGGTCGTAGGTGAACTTCTTCTTTCCGATCACACCAGCGACCACCGGTCCTATGTCTATGCCGATTCGAAGGCGGAGCAACTGCCCAAAGGGAGTGTCGTACCCCGCGACCAACTCCTGCATCTCCAATGCCATCTCTGCCACCGCCTCCGCCGCATCTGGGCGCGGTTCGGGCAGACCGCCCACCACCATGTACGCATCGCCAACGGTTTTTATCTTCTCCAGTTGTCGCTGCTCGGCCATCGCATCGAACTCTGAGAAGAGCCCATCGAGCATCCCCACGAGCTCCTCGGGCGTCAGTTTCTCTGACATGGGAGTGAAACCGACCAGGTCAGCGAAGAGAACCGCTGCCTCCTCGAAGCGGTCAGCGAGGGGTCGTTCCCCTGCTTTCAACCGGCGGGCGATCGACGCGGGCAACACGTTGAGGAGCAACCTCTCTGATTTCTCCCGTTCCAAGGCCAATCCCCTCATGAAGTAGCGAAGTAGGAAGTAGACCACGGCCGACACTCCCCCGATGTTCAGCACAAAGAACACGACGATGACTGATGCAGGGCTCGGAGCGGACGTCAGGAACGGTTCAATCAACCCCGAGACAACGGTCAATGCCAGATAGCTGGAGAACCAGGGCAGAGGGCGGGGCGACAAGACCAACGCCCCGAGAGGGCAAACCAAAGCCCAGAGAATCACTCCGCTCGACGCGACAAAGCCGCCAAGACTCCATTGAAGAAGCACAGGGAGGAGGAGCATGACGCACAGTTGGCTGCTCCTGAAGAACTCGAAACGCCCGGTTCGGGCCAGCACCACGAGGCTGCCGATCGAGACGATTTGGTATGCGAATGGGATCGCCGCCGACACGTAGAGGTCAAGCACGAAATAGGTCACGACCCACACGACCGCAAGAGCCGTGACCATGCTTGCCGTCAGTACCAGCGATGCCTTTCGAAGCCGCTCCTCCTCGTCATCCTCTGCCAGCGCTCCAATCGTCACCAGACGCTCGGCCCAGGCGGGAAGACGCTCGAGCCAGGTGCGGCGAGACCTGGAAGCGATGACCTCTGGTAGCCCTCCCGAAGCAGCCATCAACTGGCGTGTTCAGTCGAGATCATTGGATGACTTTGGGCGATCAAAGCTTGAAACCCACCGACGAGATCCGTGGCTAGGGGCAGACCCAGTTCCTGCAGGCTCGCCGCCGCCAGGCTCGAGCCATAACCCTCATTGCATACCAGAATCACTCGTTGTTCCCGATCCAGGTCAACTAGCCGTGACTGGCTCGAAGGTGCCAATCGCCACTCGAGAACATTCCTGTCGATAACCAGAGCACCGGTGAGCGATCCATCACGCTGACGCTGCTCGAGGGGCCGGATATCGATGACGAGCGCACCGGCCGCCATCTCATTGTTCAGCTCACCAACCTCCACTCGCGCCAACCCAAACCGAGCGCTCGCAAGGAGATCGTCGATCGAGACATGCATTGGACCACCTCGTCTTGTCATCGTATCGAGTGCCTCGGTCGGTTCGACAGGATTGACATCCATGAAGCGACGTGGATCGTTTCGAGGCTTCAGATACGGAATCGGAGCCAGTTCTGTTCGAAGAGGAGTTTTCCCATGTGCCAACGACGGGATGGTCGGTGCAGGATGATCTGCGGTTGGGGTTCGGCGTAAAAGTCGCCGATACCAAAGCCAGCCTTGCCGCCTCCGGTCTCGATGAAGCACTTCCCGTGCCCGTCGAACGACGCGGGTTCGCCCCTGCCAGTGATGGTGCGGGCGATGTTGTGTGCGACGACCTCAGCCTGGCCCTCGGCAAACACTCCTGCTTTGGGAAGCGGCTTGCCCATTCTGAGGGGGATGCCGGTGACGTCGCCGATGGCGTATACCCCAGGGACTCGGGTCTGCAGGGTGTGGCGGTCTACGGGGATCCAACCAGAGTCGTCGACGAGACCAGATTCGCGGACCACCCGTGGTGCCCGGTGAGGTGGCACATAGGCGAGCAGGTCAAAGCTCGCTGTGGCGCCGTTGGCGAAAGCGATCGTCTTCGCCGAAGGGTCGACTTCGGTCACCTGATGCTCCGGATGGAAAGTGATTCCTCTGTTCTCGACCATGAGCCGGACCTGTGCTGACACGTCGGGACCTGTAACGCCCATCGGGCCCGGTTCGGCCGCATATAGGTCGACTTCGATGTCGAGTCTTCGCCTGCGACAGTGATCGAGGAGGAGCATCGCTGCCTCATACGGGGCTGCCGGGCATTTGTAGGCCGGTGCCGCCGTTAAGACGACGACACGTCCCCCGTTGAACTCGGCCAGGGCGTCGCGGAGACTCTCGGCTCCCTGCAACGTGTAGAAGTTGTGTCCGCCCTCGGCCAGGCCCGGGATCGTCTCGGGAGCCAGATCCACCCCGAGCGAAACGATGAGGTAATCCGTCTCAAAGGCCCTGTCGACGCCTCCGAGCGGAGGCGACAGGGGGTCGTTCCCTCTGGGCGGCTCGACGACGTGGACGCAGCGGGTGTCCAGTTCGATGCTGCTGATCTCGCCGTGGATGACCTCGATGCCCCTCCGGGCAAGGCGGTCGAGTGGACGCGAAATTGAGCCGGGTGTCCGCTTGCCGGTCATGAGCCACAGCAGGGAAGGGGCGAAGAGGTGATCCCGTTCCCGGTCGACGACGACTATCCGGTGCTGTTTGGGCAGTTTCTTGCGCAGTGACCTGGCGACAACCGCCCCTCCTACTCCCCCACCCAACACAAGCACAGTTGTGTGCTCTGTCATCGTCAGACTCCAACCTTGGCTCGGCCAGCAGCCCCAGGGATGAAGCCGACACCGATGAGCAGGGTCACCTTAAAACACCAGAACACGGTCGGCCTGCTGGGTCCAGTCGGTCAACTCATCCATCGTGCTCCGATGACACCCATCGGCCAGCTCCTCAGCGGCGATACCGCGGGCATCCATGCAGGTGCCGCATACGCCGACAACGCCCCCGCGACCTGTCACTGACCGCAGCATCACCTCTAGGTTGTAGTGACCCTGCGGCACCTTCTGACCCCCCTTCGCGCATGCTGCGGCGTCGCCGATGAGGAACACCCGCACCTCCTCGGCATCTCGCTTGGCGAGCGAGCCGGCCAGCCGCAGACCGTTGTAGCTGCGCTCCGTGCCGTAGGGGCCGTCGTTGAGAACGACCAACGTCAGGGTCGGTTTCGGTTCCATCATCAGCCCACTCCCGTGGCGAGAATCAGATCGTGGTAGCGATGATGCCACCCCTGGCGGGATGAGGAGTCCTTGACATCATCGTTACTTGAGCCCAGACCACATTTCCGCGCTGAGTCATCTCATTG
>Ga0209640_10005255_pt1 | contig 11321 bp, 5 predicted proteins | sample RifCSP10_1_FD_184018 | JGI IMG/M metagenome (GOLD analysis project Ga0209640, IMG submission 184018) | Soil microbial communities from Rifle, Colorado - Rifle CSP2_sed 10_1 (SPAdes) (version 2) | ecosystem: Environmental > Terrestrial > Deep subsurface > Rock core/Sediment | place: Rifle...
AAACACAGGGCTTTGCAAACTCGTAAGAGGAAGTATAAAGTCTGACGCCTGCCCAGTGCTGGAAGGTTAACAGGAGAGGTTAGCTCCTCGGAGCGAAGCTTTGAATCGAAGCCCCAGTAAACGGCGGCCGTAACTATAACGGTCCTAAGGTAGCGAAGTACCTTGTCGGGTAAATTCCGACGCGCATGAATGGCGTAACGAGTTGGGCGCTGTCTTGATGATAAACTCAGTGAATTTGTAGTGCCGGTGAAAATGCCGGCTACCCGTAGCAGGACGGAAAGACCCCGTGCACCTTTACTATAACTTGGCATTGATTTTTGGATTGATCTGTGTAGGATAGGCGGGAGACTGTGAAGCTATGACGTCAGTTGTAGTGGAGTCATCCTTGAAATACCGCCCTTGTTTGTTCGAAAATCTAACTTTGATCCCGTGATCCGGGCAAAGGACATTGTCTGGTGGGTAGTTTGACTGGGGTGGTCGCCTCCTAAATTGTAACGGAGGCGTTCAAAGGTCTTCTCATGACGAATAGAAATCGTCTGTAGAGCGTAAAGGCAAAAGAAGGCTTGACTGCGAGACATACAGGTCGAGCAGGTGCGAAAGCAGGACTTAGTGATCCAGTGGTTCTGAATGGAAGGGCCATTGCTAAACGGATAAAAGGTACGCCGGGGATAACAGGCTGATCTCCTCTAAGAGTCCACATCGACGAGGAGGTTTGGCACCTCGATGTCGGCTCATCACATCCTGGGGCTGAAGAAGGTCCCAAGGGTTTGGCTGTTCGCCAATTAAAGTGGTACGCGAGCTGGGTTCAGAACGTCGTAAGACAGTTCGGTCCTTATCCGCTATGGGCGTAGGGTATTTGAGAGGGCTCGTCCTTAGTACGCAAGGATCGGGATGAGTAAACCTCTGGTGTTCCAGTTGTTCTCCAAGAGCAACGCTGGGTAGCCAAGTTTATAAGAGATAACCGCTGAAAGCATCTAAGTGGGAAACTCGCCTCGAGATTAGATACCCCGTATTGAACAAAATTGTTTTTTGGGCTTCGGTCTGGATTATGATGGCGTGATGTACATTAATAAGACTCCTTGAAGACTACAAGGTTGATAGGCTGGGTGTGTAAGCGCAGTAATGCGTTCAGCTAACCAGTACTAATAAGTCGAATGTTTTAGTCATATTTTCAATATTGACTACTCTAATGATGCAAAAATTATGTTCTTGAATTAACCTATGAATATTTCAAAGCTCACAAGACTAAATTTGAAAAATTGTTTCGTTAAGAAATAAAAAATTTCTGGTGCGTATAGCTTCGGGGAAACACCCGTTCCCATTCCGAATACGGAAGTAAAGTCCGAAGCGCCGATGATACTAAGCTGGAGACGGCTTGGGAAAGTAGGTAGTGCCAGATTAAATAAAAAGGCTCCGATTTATTCGGGGCCTTTTTTGTTGTTTAAAGTTGCAATCAAAGTAGCTTTTTGTTAATTATTTAGAATGTACATAAGAAAGCCCCGGGTAAATCCAGGGCTTTCTTTTTGCGTACATTATATGCAACACATACCAACGTATTTTTTAAAAAGAAAGCGACTGTTTATTACAAGTCGCTTTCTTTTTTTATGGCTTGAGTGTGCTTAGTTGTTGTTTGAGATTTTGAATCTGCTGTTTGTATTGAGTAAGGTTGTATGTATTAACGGCTTTTTCAACACTCGTTAATAGATACAAAGCGTTGTAGTAACTGGAGCTATAAAGAGCTGCATTAATACCACCAAATCGAGCAGGTTTATTTTTCAGGGTTTTAATTCTCGGAATTGCGTTGGTAATATATGCAAGCTCTTTAGGAATTCTTGCAAGTAATTGGTCCTTGAAAGGATTGTTGTTACCGTAGATAGCTTTGAGCCCTAAACCGGCCAAGCCCTTAGTTTGGTAAAACTTTACAGGCCCCAATTGATCAAATCGATCTGATTCGGATAGTAAATCTTTAAATGGAACAGGCCCTTTATCCTTTCTATCCTTTTTGCCAAAAAACTTGTCAATTTCTTGACCCGCTTTTTCAAAAGCCTTACCAGTTTCTTTGGCTCCTTTTTCTAGAGCTTTGCCTGCCTCTTCTGCGCCTTTTTCGATTGCCTTGCCGGTTTCTTTTGCAACTTTTTCTGTTTCCTGAACGGCAGTTTCTATACCTTTTTCAATTTCTTTTCCAAATTTTTCAAGCTCTTTGCCCATTTTTTTCAAATCTGAAACAATTTGGTTTGCCCAGTTTTCTGCAATTTTTACAAATGCTTTCATTGGTTCTTTTAATGAGAATTCTATCTTAGGAATACCAAGTTTTATTTCTCCTATTACAGGAAGTTTCAAACTGCCGCCATCGATTTCCATTGATCCAGAGAATGTTTTGGCAACAAGGCTTGCGGCAATTTTCTTTGGCATACCAATATCTAAACTACTTAGACCTTTTCCAATTTCTTTCGCTAATATCCTGAGTGGCTCAAGCATTATTTTAGCGGCGCCTTTTTGCGCTTTTACAATTTCTTGTTCGAGTTGTTTGAATGCGACTCCAAGGAAGTTTTTGCGTTCTTTTGCATTCAGTTCAAATGCGATTTTTGCTTCCAACACTTTTTGTATATTTAATTGGAGATCAAAATCAGCTGAAAAAAGATCCGAAATTTTTGAACTGAATTTTGCGCCAATACGCCCGAGTCCAAGAGATACGTCTCCTTGGCCGCCTACGTTTACTGGAGGAAATTCAATTTTACCACTCATATCAAAAGCTGTTTTAAGTGGCTTATCTGCTGATAATGAGAAACTGATTAGTGGACCATCATCAGGGGTTCCGTGTTTTTTATCAAGGCCTGCTCCACCTATTATAACAATAGGCCCATTTGATGGCAGCTTGATTGTTGATAGGTATCCAAGGAATGAAAGCTCTTTTTCATTACCAGCTACCGCTAATTTTCCTCTTTGACTATCTATAATAACATCAAGTGATACACCAAGTCCCAATGGGAAGACTCTTCCACCGAGAGTTATTTGCTTTGTTGCGACATAGATTGATCCATCGTTAATTTTGATTGAAGGGAGTTGTTTCATTCCCTCAGTAAGTTTTCCGGTATCAAACTTCACTGCTTTTGCAAGATTTTCAATGAGTTGTGCATTGAATACTGCAAGTTTTTTAATATCAAGATTTTGTATTGAACCCATCATCATGAAATCGCCAGTTGCTTTTACTTGTCCACCAAGTCCGATGGTAACCTTGTCTCCTTCAAATGGGAATTTAATTTCTCCAAGAAGTCCGATGCCGGAGATAGGCACCCCAGCTGCAAGAAGTTTAAAATCGGTAAAGACTGCAAGTGCAATATTTTCAATAGATACGCCATTTCCTAGTGGCATTGATTGAATAGATGGGCTCTTGCGCAATTCAATAGCAAGCTCTTCTGGTGTAAATCCTATTGTTCCTAATATTCCGTATCGAACATTAGCATTAGTGGTAACGTTAAGTTCTGCGCCAAAAGAGAGTTCAAGTGTGTTTTTCTTAATGCCAATAGATGCAATAAAGTTTCCGACAGATATGTCTTTAATATCGCTGAGAGGTGCTTTGTTTATTATACTAGTGACCTCTTTGATTGGTTTATTGAGCCCTTCAAATGGTGCTTTTATTCCTGGATTGAAGCTTTGTTCTTGAGAGCGCATTTTTGCCATATCAATGCCGAGCTCCATCGGGAGTGCAACATTTACTGAAAATCCTTGAAAATTTTTTCCTTGTAGTGCGATTGCTATATCGAATGCAACAGCTGCATCATCATTTACCTTTGCAAGGAACGGAAGTTTATTTGCATTGCCACCAGTAAGTGTATTTACTTCTTGCTTAATTTGCTTCATGAAGGATGCTATTTTTGTACGGGTAGCTATGGTGAGGCCGGATTTTATAGACGCTTTACTTTCAGGATTGGTATAGGACACGAAGGTTGAAAATATAAGGTGCGGCTGTGGAAGATCAATTGTGCCAAACTTGCTAATATCATTTGCCGTTACTCCAAGCGATGATAGAAAATCAAGATCTTTATATAGCTGATTAACCGTATAATTTTGCTTTAAGGCAAGATCGAAACTGAATCCAAGTTTTTCTTTTCCGCTGAAATCTTTTAGTTTTCCGATGATAATAGTACATTCTACGGGCTGATTTAAAAAAGTAATATCACCGCGCAATGATACAGCTTGCCAGGGATTAAATTCTACAGGAAGAGGGCTTTGTCCGATATCCTTAATTGTGATATCCCCTTTTATTAGCGTTTTGATCTTTTGTAATACATCTTCATATAAAGATCCAAGTGCTGATATCGGAAATGTTCCACTGATTGCTTTTGTAGTAATCGATGTAACGGTTGAATCTTTGAGTGTTGTAGGCAGCGCTAACGTTGCTTTTTTTGGTGTGGTAGGAGCGGGTGCAGGAGTAGTTGTTGTTTTTGCTTGGGGTGCAGCAGTTGCGGCTTGTGCAGGCAGTTTTGTAGCTGAACCAGCGCTAGGTTTTGGTAAAATTTTTGGTTTATTTAGAGGCATAGCTAAAAGGGGTGATATACAAAGCAGGGAGGTGAAAATGATCCATGTATTTCGGTTCATAGATAAATCCTTTTTTTAAGATAACAGTAACGAGGTTGCGATGCATGCGGTTATGAATAAGGCATACACTCCTACGATATAATATTTTTTTACCCTGCTACTATCTGCTCGGTCTCGAGTAATAATGCCTGCAAAAAGGGTGATGATGACTCCGACCAGTGCAAAGAGATACATATAGTCTGAATATATAAAGTAGCTCACCTGAGAAGGGGCCATTGTTTGCATTACGCTGCGATAGCTAATAAGTGCAACAATGCCAACAGTAACAATAAGAACGCTATCTTCATCAGATGAGAAGGTAAGCGTTGCTAAAAACAGCATCAAAAGAAGAGTAAGCAAGAAGTTAATTATGATACTTGGATCGGTTCGCTCGCAGTCCAATGAGATAATTGCTTCTTGTTGAGAATCAGAATACGTTTTATTGTCTTTTTTTAATGTAAATTTTTTTATACCAGTCCGTATTTCATGGCCAATAATACGCCAACCTGGCAAAAAGAGCGCATCTGAAAAAGTAATATCTTTATTGTGCGATTGAAGCATTACATTATCTGGTAGAAACCGATTGAATATAACAAAATGTATGCGATGATCATCGAGCGGATAGAGACGATAATTGAGGGGGGTGTGAAATTCTGCACGAATACGAAATTGTGCGATAGTTGCATTTTCATCATGATCGATTATTTTGACGTCGCCAACGTGTAAAAGGTCTCCATTAAAAACATCAAATTTTTTTATTGTTTCTAATGAAACGTCGTGAGGATTAAAAAAAAACCAGACAGTTCCATCCATTACAAATGTATTTTTTGCTACATCGAAAGTACTAAAATGAGTGATATGCAAGCCGACATCTATTTTCTTGTCGGTTGTTTTTGCGGCAATAAGCGGCATTATAGGATCGTTTGGAATAAAAAAATGATAACGGATGGTAAAAAATACCGATAAACATACAAATGCAATTAAAAATGTAATTGCTTGAAATCCAGCGCCTACTTTTTCATGGCGCATAGACTTTGTCGTCATATATGCCTTTCTTCTTATTTTTTTACCTCAGAAATATGAGCTTATCCCTTTTATGCTCCATTAAAGCATATGGGGGGCTTTTGATGCCAGAATTGGGTCAAATAGAGCCGATTTTGCCTTACATATGACTTTTTCATTGCAAATACTGGCAATTTCGTTGGATTTATATTTCGCCTTGATGAGATAGTGCTTTGGTATGGCTATTTATTGCTGTATACCATATCCATGCGATTACTATAACGATAGCACTGGCAGCGCCATGGATCAGAAAAGAATGAATGTAATTATTGAAATAGGCTTCTTGTAACTGTCCTAAAATGAGATATGAGGCGGTTGCTAAAGGAATGAGCGTATAGGTAGAGCGTAGGAGTAGATAATATAACACAGAGAAAGTAGTGCCTGTGATGCATCCATTGGCAATAAAGAGGGGCAGATTATCGGCAAACATGATTCCCGATGAAATAAATCCAAGAAAGAGAAAGAAGAGTGAGCCCCAGAGTTTGTTTCGTGTGACGAATGATGCGGATTGAAGAGCGATAATGCCAAATAGTAGTAGTACCGTGAGAGTTATATAGTTCAGGATAAGACTATTAATGCCAACCGCAAGAGGACTTATAAATTGAAGCGGGGTGTAATTAGCCCATGTAGGAGCCATCGAAGGCAGTAGGGCTATAAGAAGGGATTGAAACCCTGCGAAAAAAATTCCTATAGAAATGCCGAGTAGCGCCGACCATCCTGTACGGGTGAAAAATGAGTGTTGGGCAAGCGCTGTGACAAAGCTAATGCTAATTGCCAGTAAAGCAGCGCGCAAAAGCAGAAGAATGCTGGTGATGCCAAACGTTCGAAAGAGTTGATCTGAAAAAGGTTGGCTTGTGATAAAGCTGAAAACTTTTACAGGATAGGCATTACACAGTTCGAACATAAAAATAACTATCAGTCCTATGAGTAGTAGCAGGGAGGTTGGGGTTTGAAATGTTCCCCATGTTCGAATGGTTATCAATGATCCGAAAATGAGTAATACATAGATTGCCAGTTGGCAAAGCTTTGTAATAATGGATGCGAGTAAAAGCATATTGTCCTCTGTACGTGTCCATTTTTCAGGCACATGTATAGATCGGTAGCTATCTATCACTTCATTTCCTGCAATATGTACAGAAATACGAGCTTGCCCTTGAGAAAGTGTTGGCGGCGTACTGTCTTTGTAGGTTACTATCCAATCGGTGCGATTGGGTTGTTTTGTTGCTTGTACTGATACCTCTTCAAGCGATGCTGGTGAAATATTGAATTGATGCTCTATTGTTTTGAGTGCGCGAGTTATTGCTTCATCGCGAGAAATAGTTGGCAGGGCAAGAGCTTCAGGGAGTTTATGCATAGAGCGCAGAAGCGAGCCATTAGGATGAAAAGCGAAAATATACTCTTCAGCTCGTTCATTGAGCGGCCCTTCAAATTTTGCAAAACGAACAATCCAATGTGGTGGAGTAAGATAAGAGCCAAGTAGTTGTTTGTATTGTGTACGTTCTTGCTGCCATATGAAACGATGTTGTTTATTTAGTTCTGCATCTTGTGAGAAATCTATCATGGGATTAGCAAGCGCAGTCCACTCGCTTGGATCGATGTTTTTTTCTTGTAAGAGCTGTGATGCTTTACGGATTACTTGAGCTCGCGTGATGGCAATTGAAGGGGAGTCTGATATAAATCGGGTAGTGGTAATCCATGCTGTAATGCCAAAGAGTCCGAGCGCAAGGAGTATAGAGCGTAATGATGCGCGTATAGTAAATGGTTGTGGGGGCATAGGGTGCGCAAAAGTAGTAGGGGGTACGACTGTAGGGCGCCATGCTTTATTTAAAAACTGTTCAGAAACAGTGCGCCACGTTCCTATTTGTAATCGAAATATAAGAGTTATCCAGAGAGGCGTTAGCGAAATGGCTACGATGATGAGTTTATGGGCGAATGCACCGCTTGCTTGTGATACAAATATAGGAAGCGCAAAAAGAAATACATCATATCCAAAGTGAGCAATGATTGAAGGAAGTAATCCAAAGCGAAGATACACTCCGCCGAATACAAATGAAAAAAGTGTGAGCTCAATAAGGCGTGCGTAGGCTGGCTGTGAAGGATAGTTTGCATGGACAGCACCAAATACTACTGCTTGAAGTATGAAGGCTCCCACAATCCACCATTGTTTGTTGCCATATTTCTGGCCCAGCAGAGTTGCTCCTGCGAGCGGTATGGCACGAAATAGGCATTCTTCTAGAAATCCGGCTTGTAATGAGATGGCAACTGATTCAATCCAAGGAAAGTAGGTTGCTAAAATATTAGGATCAAAAAGCGCAGAAGATGGTGTCCACCAGCCATAATACGTCGTGGTGAATATATAAAAAGCAATTACATAGGCAAGCGCGAGAGGCACCAAAAGATAGCCACCAACGGTATACCCAAGAACTGTGTAGCTGCTTGCAACTTGCGGATTAAAGAGGCGCCACAATTGAATTTTTTCAGGAAATGCGGCTCGCGTAAGACCCTCTGCAGTTGCAAATACGAGGGTAAAAATGAATGTTAAAAAGATACAATTGTATAAGACAAGTATACCTATTTGCAGTAGAAAATTAGTAGGAGAATGGGACGTGGTATAACTCATCCAATGGAGCGGAAGTTTGTTGATGATAGTAAGTCCGATACCGCATGCAATTCCGACTGCCCAATAAAGCGCAGTGGAGTAGATGAGTAATCGTTTTTTTACGAGATACAACAGTCCAAACATGCAGCCGCCAATGCCATACAAAAGAATCATAATAAGCGTGCCTAAATAGGCTATATTTTCATTATTTGATCGCATTTCTTGATAGCGATGTAAGAAAGACTCAGGCACCTTAACAAAATGATAGAGATTGGTGACATGGTCGCCACTGACTGTGATGTTTAAACGATACGTTCCTTCACCAATAGTTTCGTGGGATCGTTCATAGACAAATGTGTGATCGATACGCCCAAGAGGCGTTTTATCTTGCGATGATTCAACAAGCGTGTATGCAGAAAGAACGATATTCCAGGGGGTAGTTGAAGCTATAGCTTCTGCCTTTTTTTGGGCATCCTGAGTAGAGAGATTATCCCGTTGATCGTTTTCAGAAAGCTGTTCTTTAAATCCATAGGGAATGCCGTTTGGGGTGAAAAAGAGAAGAGCTTCTCGTTGCTTAAATGGTGTAAATAATCGAACGCTCCAGGTGTAACATTGATATAAGTTAGCATCCATCATATGTACTACAGCATCTTTGCCGCCCGCTTCTAGCTCTACGAACGTTTTCACTTTTTCGTCGGTGCAGAAGGTGGTGGCTACTTGGGCGTTTTTTGGCCCAAGATCAAGACGATGGGCAAGCTCTTGCGCAGACTCTATTGCCTGTGTTCGGTTCATAGAGAGATTCAGGTGGATAATAGGAAAGGCTTTTGGAAAGTATACATAGGATGCGACAGAGCATGCAAGGGCCCCAGATATAAAGAGAATCCAGAAAAAAGGGCGGTTCATTGTTTTTTGCATTACGTTTCCTTGTAGCCTGTAAAAGGCGCTCTGGGTTTCTATTTTTTATAAATAAGCTATAATTATACAATCAGTTACTACCATAGAGTGTACCAAAATCCAAGGTTTGTTATGAAAAGATTTTTATCGATACCGACACAACTTATCGCTATTATTTTGGCAGTTGTATTATTTGGTGGTATAGCATCTCCTTCGTTTATACAGCTTGCATATACCTTTAGCGTTGTTTTTAAAGAACTATTAAGTGCATTTTTACCCTTTATGGTTTTTTTCTTTGTTGTTACCGGTATTCTTTCATTTCGAAAAAACGCACCGTTAATTTTGGGAATATTGCTCAGTTCTATTTTTATCTCTAATGCATTTGTCGCGTTAGTGAGTTATGCTGCGATGCTCGTTTTTGGTTCGCATATTTCTTGTGATGCGAATGCTATGTTGTTTACCTCTCCCGTTGATCCGATAACTTCTTTGGTGCAATTTACCATACCATTGCCTATTAATGGGGTGCATGCATTACTTTCAGCGCTTGTTATTGGTATCGCATGTTCTTTTATTAGAATTCCTGCTCTTGAACGCTTTTTTTTATATGGTAAAACATGGATTGAACGTATTGTGTCTCGTGTGCTTATTCCATTTTTGCCGTTGTATATTTTAGGTTTTTTACTCAAGCTACGCGCTGAAGGAATGTTTTCCTGCTTGATAGAGCAGTATGGCGCAGCCTTTTTAATGATTATTGGCTTGCAAGTACTGTACCTTGCATGGTTTTATTTTGCTGCGAGTGGATTTTCAATGCAGCGGGCATGGAAAGCGATTCAGATTGCGTTGCCAAGTTATATTACCGCGTTTAGTACGATGTCGAGCGCGGCAGCTATTCCTGTTTCAATTAAATCAGCAGAACAAAATACTGGTAATCGGGAATTGGCTTCGGTTGCAATGCCTATTATGGCGAATGTTCATCTCCTGGGTGATAGCATTGTAACGCCCGTATTGGCAATGGTAACAATGATGGTATTTCAAGGAATATTTCCAAGTTTTGTGCAATATATTAGTTTTGTATTTTATTTTTGCATGACTATGTTTGCAGTCTCTGGTGTTCCGGGTGGGGGTATTTTGGTGATGATACCAATTTTAAAATCACAGCTTGGTTTCACGAGTGAGATGGTCAATGTGGTTATGACAATCTACTTTTTACTTGATGCATTTGGTACGGGTGCAAACGTGATGGGAGATGGAGCATTAGTTATGATCGTTAATAAATGTATCAAACGATTGAGTCCCTCTGATTAGTCAATGAATTCCCATAGTTTTTCAAAAAAAGATTTTTCTCTGACTGAATGCATCCATACGTGGAGCCACCACCATTCGCTTCTATCGCTTGTAGTGCAATTTTGGGAATAATCTGCGCATTGCAATAGTGTGTCTTGATTAGGCTTTACTTTGTTGAGTAGCAGCAATCGCACAATATCGGGCCTTCCTGATTTCAAAGCAATGCTTAGGGCGGCTGTAGTTGCCGTTTCTTTCGTGATCAGAGGGGTAATTATTTTTAAAGAATCTCTTTTTTCTAGAGCAATTTTTAGTTGCTGTAAGGGCACGAGTTCTATGGATTCCTGTGCCTGTATGGTGCTTATCAAACAGAGTGTGAGTAAAGTGATACGGGGCATGATGATTCCTACTTGTCTATGAGAGTTCAAATAATGTTAAGAGTTCATACACATGATGGAATTTTTTAACTATACATGTAGTGTTTTCTATTTTTTGTTGTTTAGCAAGTAAGAGATTTTTGATTTGGAATTTCTCAGCTTCGCGGATGAGCATAGCCACTTGATTAATAGGTTTAATATTTCCTGTTAAACTGATTTCTCCAAGAGCAATTGTTTTTTCGGGTAATGGTTGTTGGAAATAGCTGGAAAGGAGTGCGAGGGCGATTCCCAAATCGCTTGAGCTACCTTTTATTTTGAATCCACCACTTACTTTACAAAAAATGTCATGGATACTGAGTTTGATATGTAGATATTTTTCTAAAATAGCAGCGATTAAAATAACTTGTTTATGATCAACTCCGGAAACAACTCGTTGTGGCATGGCAAGCTTTGATTGGATAGTAAGTGCTTGTATTTCAAGCAATAAAGGCCGAGAGCCTTCCATGATACTGATTAACGATGCGCCTGAT
>Ga0209640_10005256_pt1 | contig 11317 bp, 12 predicted proteins | sample RifCSP10_1_FD_184018 | JGI IMG/M metagenome (GOLD analysis project Ga0209640, IMG submission 184018) | Soil microbial communities from Rifle, Colorado - Rifle CSP2_sed 10_1 (SPAdes) (version 2) | ecosystem: Environmental > Terrestrial > Deep subsurface > Rock core/Sediment | place: Rifle...
TTGCGCGCCGGCGTCATTGCCGGCGGGGTGCATGCGGCCGGTGATGACGAGCCACGCCGCGAAGCCGCAGGTCAGGAGGACAAGCGAGAGGATCAATCGGCGCGTGCTCATGCTAGGGATCGTCGAGTGCTCATGCTAGGACACGTGGATGCGGCGCGCGGCCGCGTCGGCAGACTTCGGGCACGTCACGGTGAGGACGCCGTCGCGCATGTCGGCCACGATGCGCTCGGCATCCACCGGAATCGGGAGCTGAAAGGTGCGGCTGAATGAGCCGTGGCCGCGCTCCACGCGGTGGTACTGCTCGCAGGCCGCGCCGCGCTCCGGGCGCGTCCCCGAGAGCGTCAGCCGCCCGTCGTGCAGCTGGATCTCGACATCCTCTCGCGAGAGCCCGGGGACTTCAGCCGTGATGACGTAGTGATCGGGAGTCTCGTGCAGATCGACCGGCGGGTTCCAGCCTGCGGGCCCCGGCTTGAACCGGTCCAGGCGCTGCTGGATGGCGAGCAAATCACGGAGCGGATCCCAGCGCGCGAACGCCACGGATCGATGATACAGCCGGTAGCTCGTAGCCGGTAGCTGGTTCAGCCAGTAGCTCGTAGCCGGTAGCTGGTAGCAAGAACACGGAGGCTTCCTACCGGCTACAGGCTACCGACTACCAGCTACCGGCTGATCCAGCTACCAGCTACCGGCTACCACCTACCGGCTGATATGATCGGCAGGTTCTACATACACATGGCGACCATACAGGCGACGCGCGTCAAGAAGGGCATGCTGGTGAAGATGGGCGAGGATCTGTTCAGAATTCTCGACTTTCAGCACGTGACCCCCGGCAACCTCCGCGGCTTCGTGCGCGTGAAGCTCCGCAATATCCGGAACGGCAACCTTGCGGATCAGAAGCTGCGGTCGGAAGACATGATCGAGCGGGCGACGCTCGACGAACGCGAGATGCAGTACCTGTACAAGGACGGCGACGACTACTACTTCATGGACACGGCGTCCTACGACCAGGTCCACATCTCCAGCGAAGCGCTCGGCGACTCCGTCAGCTACCTGAAGGCCGAGATGTTGATCCTCGTCGAGTTCTACGGCACCGAGCCGGTCGGCATCGAGCTGCCGCCGACGGTGGACCTCAAGGTGCTCGATACGGTGCCCGGTATCAAGGGGGCGACGGCCAGCAACCAGGTCAAGCCGGCGACGCTCGAAACCGGGCTCGTCGTCCAGGTGCCGCCGTTCATCAACACGGGCGACGTCGTGCGCGTCAGCACGGAGTCAGGCGAATATCTGTCTCGAGCTTGAACCACGAAGCGCACGAAGGACACGAATTCTCTTTTTGCATTCGTGATCTTCGCGGCCTTCGTGGTTAGAGGTTTTTTTGGACGTAGTCAGACACCCAGCCAACCAGGGCTGGATCGAAGTCATCGTCGGCAGCATGTTCAGCGGAAAGAGCGAAGAGCTGATCCGCCGGCTGCGGCGTGCCCAGATCGCGCGCCAGAAGGTGCAGATCTTCAAGCCGGCGCTCGATACCCGCTACGCCGACGATCACATCGTGTCGCACAGCGAGATGCGGATCCCGTCGTGCGCCGTGCGGACGGCGCGCGAGCTGCTCGACCGGGTGGCGCCCGAGACCGAAGTCGTCGGCATCGACGAAGGGCAGTTCTTCGACGCGGACCTGCCGGCGGTCTGCGACGCGCTTGCGGACCAGGGCAAGCGCGTCATCGTCGCCGGCCTCGACAAGGACTACCTCGGCAAGCCGTTCGAGCCGATGCCGCAGCTGCTGGCGATCGCCGAATACATCACCAAGACGCTCGCGATCTGCATGGTGTGCGGCAACCCGGCCAACCACACGCAGCGGCTGGTGGTGAGCGACGACCGCGTCCTGCTCGGCACGCAGGGCACGTACGAAGCCCGGTGCCGCCGCTGCTTCGATCCGCGGCTGTCTGAAGCAACTCCCAAGACCCAACTCCCAACTCCCAAGACCCAACTCCCAACTCCCAAGACCGAACTCCCAACTCCCAAGACCGAACTCCCAAATCCCAAAGAGCGGATTTCCTGATTTCCGAGTTGGGCGTTGGGAGTTGGGCGTTGGGAGTTTTTCAGCCTACTTATTGGGCGGCAGTCCCGCCGCGAACCCGCGGCTGATCGCGTTGCCCGCCAGGTTGTATCCGTGGCAGCTGGAATGACCGAATCCGGACGGGCTGATGCCCGACATCTGTCCGGGGTTCGGGATGCCGTTCGCCTGCGGCACGATGTCGAAGATGATGTTGTCCCGACGCGTCGGGTCAGTGGCCGCGGCCACGCCACCCGGGACGTAATCGAGATTCAGCGTGCTCCGCGTGCGATAGGCGATGTTATGGTCCGCGCATGACGTGTCGCCGCTGACGCCCAGGCCGCCGACGATGTTTCCGTCGGCATCGTACAGCCCAAGGCCCCCGCCAAACACATTCACGCCGCCGATGCGTCCGCCGATCATCGGATCGTTCTGCTGTCCATAGCGGGCCGGGTTGCCGCTGTACGCGACGTCTGTCGACACCGGATTGCTCTCCTGGAGACCGAACAGGCTGCCGCCAGGCTGGGTGGCCGTGTAGAGGTTTGCCGTGGACAAGGAGAGTCCCGGCAGGCTGAACGAGTTGGCGGTACTGGCCTTCTGCGCGGAGATCACGCGGCTGCCGGGCCACTGCTCGCCGCGATTGGCGCCCGTGAACGCGACCGCGCAGACGACCCCGTCGCGGTCCACGATCGTGCCCCACATATCCAGATCGAGCCCCCCGTTGTTTTCGGACCGCGCGGCGGTGAGCGCGGCCTTGAGCTGTTCATGAGAGGGCAAGTCCCTGCAGCCGCTTCTCGACGCGTTATTCACGCCCTGGGCGCTGGCCACGCCCGCCGTGATGACCATGGAAAACGACAGAACGAGGGTTGTTGCTGCTGACGTGTACTTTTTCATAGGGGAGCCTCCAAAGACCGCGAGACTAGCACGAACGTTTGGCATTTGTGATCTGCGATTTGTGATTTGTGATTTGGGATTTATGCTGAGATGGCATGGATCCGCAGGCGCTGCTCCCGCAGGTGCTGTTTTTTTTCGGGATCGGCTTCTTCGCGGCCAACCTCAAGGTCGTGGCGGACCTGCTGAGGTTCCAGCTCCGCAAGACGTCCGCGCTCCTCGTCTGGGAGAACCCGAAGCCCCCGTACTACGGATTCGCGCTGGCCCTGGGCGTCGTCCTCGGCGTCCTGGTGGCGGTCAAGATCTTCATCCTCGGCCGGGCGCCCAACCAGGTCTTCGGCGAGGTCATGATGTTCGTCTACTACGGCTACGCCTTCCCGCTGAGCACGCGGATCGCCCGGGGGTTCTACCGCGACGGCGTCTGGTCGGACAGCGGGTTCATGCCGTGGGGACAGATCTCGGCGGTCTCGTGGAGGGAGGAGGGGGGCGTGACGCTGGTCCTCATCTCGCATTTCCGCAGCATCGCGAAGCGGCTGGCCGTCCCCGGCCACCTCTACGGCCAGGCCCGCCGGGTGCTCCGCGACAAGGTGAAGGCGCACGACATCCACATCGGCGGCGCCGGCCTGGACCTGGGGAGCCGGGATGATCAGGATGCAGTCTGACTTCATGTAGACTCTCCGAAGAGTTTTTCCAGTGAAGCGCCCATTACTGGGTTGGCTCGTCGCAGCCGTGCTGATGCTCACGGCGTCGGTAGTGCCCGCCTCGGCTCAGGCGCCGGCGGCAGCAACAGCCGCCGGGTGCCCGCTCGAGCCGGTGAGGTTCCATGCCTGCGCGCTTCCAAAGATGAACACGTTCAATCCGCCGCGCACGGCGGATGGACGTCCGGACCTGCAGGGATACTGGGAGCGGGCGTTTACCTCTCAGGACATCGAAGAACACACGGCTGGTTTTGGTATTCAAGCCGGACCCAGCCTCGTGATCGATACGCCGGACCGGAAAATCCCGTACCAGCCATGGGCGCTGGAACTCAAGAAAGACATGGTCGAGCGGTTCATCTCTCCGCTCGCGAGCTGTTTTCCGCCCGGCGTGCCCCGGTATGCGATTGCACCCGCAGCACATCAGATTATTCAAGCGCCTGGCTACGTGGTGCACCTGCTCGAGTACTCACACGCCTACCGGATCATTCCCACCTCTGCCGGACCGCATGTGGCACGCCCCCTCAAACTCTGGCAGGGCGACTCACGCGGACGCTGGGAGGGCAATACGCTGGTCGTGGATGTCACGAACTCGAACGGCCTGACGTGGTTCGACAACGCCGGCAATTTCTTCAGCGACGCCGTGCACGTTGTCGAACGGTTCACGCTCATCGACGCCGACACGATCCATTACGAGGCACGAATCGAGGACCCGAAGGTGTATACGCGCCCCTGGACGATGGTGTCTGCCTTCAGGCGGAACAAGGAACCGGGTTTCGAGCTGTTCGAGCAGGCGTGTCACGAAGGGAATCGCGCCGTCGAAGGTGGGCAGAGCGTGGGTCTGAAGCCGTATCCGGGGGTCACGAGCATACTTGGAGGTGGTAGATGAAGAGGCTATTTGGAGCAGTCGCCGGTATCGCGCTCCTCTGGGCAGCGCCGGTGGTGGCGCATCATTCGTTTGCGGCGGAGTTTGACGCCAACCAGCCGATTACGCTGCGAGGCAAACTTACGAAGATGGAGTGGGTCAATCCTCATGGATGGCTGCACATCGATGTCACGCAACCGGACGGCAAGGTGGTCAGTTGGACGATCGAGGCCGGCAGTCCGAATGCGCTCCTGAGGCGGGGTCTTCGGCAGACCGATTTCCCGATCGGCAGCGAGCTGATCATCGACGGGTATCGCGCCAAGAATGGAACGAGCACGGCCAACGGCACGACCGTGAAATTTGCCGACGGTCGGAACTTCTTCCTCGGTGCGTCTGAAGGCCCGGCGGCGGCCCCTCCCCGGTAAAAGGCTCGTCGTACGCCCCGGGTGGACGGTCTATGTGGATGAGGACGCGGCTCATCAGGGTGATCATGGCGGGGGCCGTCATCCTGGCGCTCGCGCCGCAACCTGCCGCTGGCCAGGCCCTGCCGCGCACGCCCGACGGCAAACCCGACCTGTCGGGTATCTGGCAGGCCGTGAACACGGCGGCGTGGAATATTCTGCCGCATTCGGCGGAGGCGGGCGTGCCGGCGGGCCTTGGTGTCGTCGAGGGCAACGACATTCCGTACACACCGGAGGCGGCGGCAAAACAGCGGGAGAACTACGCGAGCCGCGCGACGCTCGATCCCGACACGAAGTGTTGGCTGCCCGGGGTCCCCCGCGCGACCTACATGGGCTTTCCATTCCAGATTGTTCAGACACCGAGCCAGACGTCCATCCTCTATGAGTACGCTCACACCGTACGAAATATCTTCATGAACTCCCCGCATCCCAAGGGCCCAATTGAGTGGTGGATGGGCGATTCACGGGGGACGTGGGAGGGCGATACGCTGGTGGTCGATGTCGTGCATTTCAACGATCAGACCTGGTTCGACAGGGCGGGCAATCACCACAGCGAGCAGTTGCACGTCATCGAGCGCTACACCCTCATGAGCGCCAGCCACCTGAATTACGAGGTGACAATCGAGGACCCGAAAGTGTTCACGCGACCCTGGAAGATGAGCATGCCGCTGTACCGGCGCCTCGACACGAACATGCAGATCCTGGAGTACGAGTGCTACCTGTTTGACGAAGCGTTCCGCGACGGACCGGCCCCGCGGCCGTGAAGTCGCATTTACAGTCTGAGTCGATCTCAACCGATAATTGCCGGTATGCCTCCTCGCCCGACCTGGAAAGGCTTCCTCAAGGTGAGCCTGGTGAACATCCCCGTGAAGGTGTTCCCGGCCACCGAGTCCGCCGCCACGCTGTCGTTCAACCAGCTCCACGCCGAGTGCCAGACGCGCATCCAGCAGAAGCGGTGGTGCCCGCACTGCGAGCGCGAGGTCTCGAACGCCGAGCTGGCCAAGGGCTACGAGTTCGAAAAAGGCCGCTACGTGATCGTCAGCGAGGAGGACATCCAGAAGGTCCGCGTGGAATCGACCCGCGTGATCAACCTGGTGCAGTTCGCCAACGCCGCCGACATCGATCCGATCTACGTGGACCGGGCCTACTACCTCGCGCCCGACGGCCCGATGGCCGCCGAGGCGTTTGCCGTGATGCGCGAGGGGATGGCGGGGAAGGCGGGCATCGGCAAGGTGGCGCTCTACGGCCGTGAGTACCTCGTGGCCATCAAGCCCCAGAAGAAGGGCCTGGTGATGTACACGCTCCACCACGACGCCGAGATCCGCAGCATCGATCAGATCGAGGAGCTCAGCTCCGTGCCGGCAAAGGTGAAGCCCGACGAGATGAAGCTGGCGAAGCAGGTGATTGCGACCTTTGACGCCGAGCTGAACCTGAAGGAATACAAGGACGAGTATACCGAAGGCCTGCGCAGCATCATCGAGGCGAAGATCGCGGGCGAAGAGATCGTCGCGCCGGAAGTGGAGGAGCCGCCAAAGGTCGTCAACCTGATGGAGGCGCTGCGCAAGAGCCTCGATGCGGTGAGCACGACGAAGAAAAAGCCCGCGAAAGTGGCCATGATAAGTAAGAAGTCAAAAGTAAGAAGTGAGAAGTTAAGTCCACAAAGGAAAGTCGCAGCGAGGTGAGCTAACTTTTCACTTTCAACCTGCGCCTCTCCGCGAGGATCAGGGTGTACTCGGCGCCGCGCTTCCACACGCGGTTCGCCATCTCGGTCAACTGCACGGCCTTGAGACCGTAGTACAGGAACGCGGCTCCGAGGCCCCCGACCAGCGTGTAGCGCAGCGCCGTCACGCCCGTCTCTCCCAGCAGCGACGTCAGGCCACCCAGCAGCAGGAACAGGACCACTGCCGCGGCGGTCAGGATCGGGCCGGTCACAGTTCGCACGCCCCACGACGCGACGCGCGAGTGCTTCTCCATGAGCGAGCCGATGACCTGCAGGCGGTCGATATCGGCTTTCACCGCCTCTATGTTGTCGTTGAGCAGCACCTCCCGCAGCGAGACCTGCGCCCGGCACACTTCGGCAACGCGGCGTTCCCCGCGCCACCACGACGGCCCCGATACGGCGACCCGGTAGTCGGGAAGGGCGGTCTTCAGAAACGCCACGAGCCGCCCGTGTGATTCAGGCGAGCATTCGCCCAACGTGGAGGCCGTATCGACCTGGATCCGTTTCGCGGCTGGAATGAAGACCACCTCGTGCAGCTCGCCGGACGCGCGCTCCTGCAGATATGCGGCGGCATGCGGCAGGACGCGCTGGTGCAGCATCGCCTCGTGATCCAGACAGGGGATCGCCGGCACCGGGGGCGGCGGTTCCAGACGCACTCGATAGAGCTTGATGGAGAGCGTCGAGCCGAACGGCCGGAGCGCATCGAGGGCGCGCAGGCATTCCGTAGAGTCGGTGCTCGCCATGCCGGGCATCCTTCCTTCAACGCGGCCGAACGCCGCCCGGAACCCGATTTTCGCGGCGGCGACATACACACTGACCAGGGCGAGCAGCGTAAGAACGTCACGCCATCGGCTATTCACCCCATAACCCTAGTCCGAACGCCGTGGGGTCGCGCAGCCAGTCGGGCGGCGTCAGCCAGATGAACGCCAGGATGGCAATGACCCACCCGTCGTAGGGCAGCGTCGCCCGTTCGTCGCGCCAGAAGAACGCGCGCCAGAAGACGGCGCTCACCAGGTTCGACCCCGTGGGCATCGGGCGGCTGTTGAGCGCAAGATACGTGTAGTGAATGCGGTTGGCCACCGTGACGATGGCGAGGATCAGGATGACCCAGAGGACGGCGGCCATCCGATCCGTGAAGGCGCCGATCATGAACAGGACGATGCGTTCCGGGCGCTCCATGAAGCCGACCTTGCACTTCTCGATGAGCGATTCGGCGCGGGCGCGCGCATAGCTCGTCATGATCGAGAACATCATGGCGAGCGCGGCGACCATCACGTAATCGGTCCGGCGCAGATCGGCGTACAGATAGATCAGGCCGAGGAAGAGCGCAATGTCGGAAAAGCGATCGAGCGTCGAGTCCCAGAAGGCGCCGAACCGGGACACGGTGTTGGTCAGGTGCGCCACCTTGCCGTCGATGAAATCGAAGATGTTCGCCACGATCATGATGACGCCGGCGAGCAGGAAGTGATCGCGGCCGAGCGCCCAGGCGGCGGCCACGTTGATGAGGACGCCGATGAGCGTGAGCGTGTTGGGATGAATCCGCAGCGCGACGCTGGCGGCGATGATGGCCCGCAGCGGGAACATGCAGACGGTCCCCACGAGCCCTGTAAACGTCATCTCTTGTTATAATTAGGGATTTCTGCCGACGGGATCAGCGTCGACATAGTAGCCCATGGCCATTCACGACCTCAAGGAGCAGATTGCGCGGCTGCCGGAGCAGCCCGGCGTCTACCTGTGGCGCAACGCGGCCGGCGACACCATTTACGTCGGCAAGGCGCGCGCGCTGAGGGATCGTGTGCGCAGCTACCTGGGGGCCGCCGGCCTCAGCCCGCGGCACGACGCCCTGCTCGAGGAGATCGCCTCGGTCGAGGTCGTGGTCACCGATTCGGTGATGGAGGCGCTCGCCCTCGAGAACAACCTCATCAAGCAGCGGACGCCGAAGTACAACATCCTCCTCCGCGACGACAAGAACTATCCATATCTGCAGCTCACGACGAGCGAGGCCTTTCCGCGCGTGCTCGTGGCGCGCCGGGTCGAAAAGGGCGCCGATTTCTATGCGGGGCCGTTCCTGCCTGCCAAGCTGGCCAGGCGGACGATGGGGCTGTCGCACCGGTTGTTCGGCATCCGATCGTGCAACGAAGTGATTACCGGGGCGCGGGCGCGGCCGTGCCTCGAGTACGACATCAAGCGGTGCATTGCGCCATGCGTGGCGGAGATCTGTTCGGAGGAGCGATACGGGGTGGCCGTCGCCAGCACGAAGCTGCTGCTCGAGGGGCGCAACGACGAGTTGATCGCGACGCTGCGCGACCGCATGGCGGACGCGGCGGAAGGGGAGCGCTACGAGGAGGCGGCGCAGATGCGCGACGCCCTCCGCACCGTCCAGGTGCTGCGCGACCGGCAGCAGAAGGTGGCCACGCCGGAGCTGGGCGACCGCGACGTCTTCGGCTTGAAAGTCGGTCCGAGCGGCAGTGCGATCCAGATCTTCGCGATGCGGGGCGGGCGCGTCGTCGAGCGGGTGGAGCTGGCGACCGACCCTGGCGGGCTGGCTCGCAAGGACGCGGACGTCCTGCAGGCGGCCGTCCAGCAGTTCTACGAGGATCGGGTGCCGCCGGCGGAGATCAACCTGCCGCTCGAGATCGAAGATGCGGAGGCCATCGAAGCGTGGCTCACGGGGCGCGCCGGCCGCCGGGTGCGCGTCGCCGTGCCGCGCCGCGGCGACAAGCGGGCGCTCGTGGAGCTGGCCACCCGCAACGCCGAGCTCTCGTACCGCACGAAGTTCAACGAAATCACGGCGGCCCACTTCGACGCGCTCGAGACGCTGCGCGCGGCGATCGGCCTGCCGTCGATTCCGCGGCGCATTGAATGCTTCGACATCTCGACGATCCAGGGCAGCGAGACCGTCGCGTCGATGGTCGTCTGCGAAGACGGGCGGATGAAGAAGAGCGAATACCGGAAGTACCGCATAAATGGGGTCGGAGGTCATTTAAAGAGGACAGCCGCGGCTGCTCGGTCGCGGGTGTCCTCTTTAAATGACCTCCGACCCCATTTACCGGACGACTTCGCGGCCATGCGAGAGGTCGTGCAGCGACGCTATCGGAAAGTCATCGAGGACGGCGGGCCGTTCCCGGATTTGATCCTGATCGACGGTGGCAAAGGGCAACTGTCGGCCGCGTACGAGGCGCTCGAAACGATCGGGCTCGGCAACCTGGTGGCGGTCGGCATCGCGAAGAAGGAGGAAGTGCTGTTTACGCGCGATCGGCAGGATCCGATCGCGCTCGTCGAGCACGATCCGGCGCTGCTGCTGCTGCAGCGAATCAGGGACGAGGCGCACCGCTTCGCCGTGACGTTCCATCGCAAGGCGCGCTCGATGCGCGACCTGCGCTCGGAGCTCGACGGCGTCCCCGGCATCGGCCCGCGCCGGCGGCGGGCGCTGCTCACCGAGTTCGGCAGCCTCGCGGGCGTGCGCCGCGCGACGCGCGAAGAGCTCGCCAGCGTCGTCGGCGCGAAGACGGCCGCGGCGGTCATCGACTATTTCGCGCGATCGTCATAACCACGAAGAGGTCACGAGGGTTACGAATACCGCCTGTTAGAGTGCCGAAGATTCGTCAAGACCGTTGAAGCACCAGATCGTTAGATCCGCCGCGATCCGCGCGATCGGCTACGAGCCGAAGTCAGGGGTGCTCGAAGTCGAGTTCCAAAAGGGGCCGATCTATCGCTTCGAAGGCGTTCCTGAATTCCTCTATCGTGGCTTTGTTGCGTCGCGTTCCAAAGGTAAGTTCTTTCACGCTCGTATCGCCAACCGTTACCCATTTCAGCAAGTTCGCAGATCACCGCCGGGCATACCTGATATGCAATTGAAAGCCAACAAGGCGTTACGGCCGTTGTTTATGTTGCCCGGACCGCTACAGGTTTCCGGAACAGAACGATTCTGTTCGTGTTCGTTCCTTTCCGGTTGTTGTCGACGCCCCAACAAGCGGCGGTCTTCGTGAACTCCTGAGAGTTTATGAGGACCAACAATGGATGCAGGCCCGCATGAATGCCGCACGGAATGACGTGCTCTTCCAATCGGACTCGTCCACCGCGGACTTCGCCGACCTCGAAGGCAACAAATCCACCTGGAGTGAGAACGCGATTCAACTCCGTAAAGACTGCCGTCATTGCTGTGCGCCAATCTTCGATCTTCTTGAGGATCGTTAGCTTGACATCCCCGGGATCGATGCCGCAGAACCAGCAGCGCAGCCAGTTGTCTCCCGCGTAATCAACAACGTCCAGAAACGGTGGGGACGTAACCACTAGGTTGATGCTCGCCGATTCGATTGGGGCTGTCGATGCGGCGGGCGCCGTTAGCAGTGTGCGCCGCTCAGATACTATTTCGAGCTTTCTTCTGATGGCATCATTGCAGTCAGCAAGTAGCGACCCCGACTTCGCAACGATCAAATTCGGCACATTCCGCCTAGGAGGAATCTGATTTCGACCTGCGTTGATCTTCTCTTGCGACGCCACGGAGACAGCCTGGTTCGGCGGAAGCGTATAGACCGAGAAGAATCCTGGCGAATGTCCTGTCAGACGGTTAACCGCAACCATTCGAATCCATGCATCAGCGGCATCCAAGGGGCCTTCATCCAGTTTTTGAAGCAGGTA
>Ga0209640_10005257_pt1 | contig 11316 bp, 12 predicted proteins | sample RifCSP10_1_FD_184018 | JGI IMG/M metagenome (GOLD analysis project Ga0209640, IMG submission 184018) | Soil microbial communities from Rifle, Colorado - Rifle CSP2_sed 10_1 (SPAdes) (version 2) | ecosystem: Environmental > Terrestrial > Deep subsurface > Rock core/Sediment | place: Rifle...
CACAATCCGACCTGTCTCATCCACCGACATGACGCGACCGGCGTACTGCGACCGCACGAGGCGTCCGATGCGGTCCCAGGAGCCGTCCTCCAGTTGAACTAGCGCGTTATATCGCAAGCATTTGAGGACGTTCGCGATATACACGTCAGCGCGCTCGAACCCTGCGGCACGCAGCATCGCATTCAGCAGTCCTCCCGCGCGGCCGACGAACGGCTCGCCTTGCCGGTCCTCCTCCGCGCCCGGCGCCTCGCCGATCACCATCATCCGGGCCCGCGCGTCGCCGGTGCCGAACACGGTCTGCGTGCGCGTCTCGCACAGGCCGCAAAGCCTGCATTCGCGCACGGCGGCGGCGAGCGCCGGCCAGTCGGGACCGGCGGAACGCGCGGGACGCGGCACATAGGCGTGGACGCCCATCGCATCGAGGATGGCGAGCCGCCTTGCTTCCATGGGTTCAGCCCGCCGCAGGGCCGGCGTCGCGCGGCCGGCGCCGGAGCTTGACCCAGCTCCAGACCAGCGGGCCCGACAGCGCAAAACCGCCGAACAGCAGGAACAGGACCAGCGGTGGGTCGACCGCGATCAGCGCGATCACGAGCGGCACCAGGAGCAGGCGCGAGTAGCGCACGCGCTCGCCGGCGGCGCGGTCCTTGAAGCTGCGATACGGGAAGCGGCTGACCATCAGGACCGCGGCCAGCGCGGTGATCACGAACGCGACGACCAGACCCGCCTGCCCGGTGAAGTCGAAGCCGAGCACTCCGTCGGCTTCGTATTTGTGCGCGACGCCGACGAAGGCGGCGACGACCGCGGCCGCCGACGGGCTCGGCAGGCCCTCGAAGTAGCGCTTGTCCTGCACCGCGGAGCGCGCGTTGAACCGCGCGAGCCGCATGCCCGCCGCGGCCGCGAAGAAGAATGCTGCAATCCAGCCGAAGCGGCCCCAGGCGGCGCCGTACTCGGCGATGCGCGCCACGCCCCACTGGTAGCACACGATCGCCGGCGCGACGCCGAAAGCGACCATGTCGGCCAGGCTGTCGTACTCCTTGCCGAACAACGTCTCCGTCCCCATCAGCCGCGCGACGCGGCCGTCGAGCCCGTCGAAGATCATCGCGACGAAGACCGCGAATGCGGCGCGGCCGAAGTTGCCGTCGATCGCCGCGACGATCGCGTAGAACCCGCCGAACAGGCAGCAGGTCGTCAACAGGTTCGGCAGCAGGTAGATCCCGCGGCGCGTGCGAATTTCGTTGAGATCGACTTTCATGCGGCTGGCGTGGCAAGCCCGGTAGGCAGCGCCTAAGATACCGCGCTTTGGGACCGGCGACACGCTTCGTCCCCGAGGGTCAGGGAACCTCTGATTGACCCCCGCATGGGCGCGACCGTGTGCGATTTTCGTTCCTGGCAAGGAGCGAGTAGCGATGTGTATCAAGGGATACATGGGCGACGAGCGACGAAGCCGGGGGCGAAAATCGCCCGGTCCCAGCGGGTTACGCGCGCGCCTTGGCAGGACATCGTTGCTCGCCTCGCCCATAGTTCAGACTATGAGGCTTCAGCTCGCGCCTTGTCCCGCTAAGGCGCGCGCGTAACGCGCCTCATGCAGGGGTCAATCAGAGGTTCCTAATGCGCCTGTCCGCGAATCCGATTCAGAACCTCAAGGAAGTGCCGGCCGAGGCTGAGATCGTGAGCCATCGGCTGATGCTGCGCGCCGGCCTGATCCGCCGGGTCGCGGGCGGCCTCTATGCCTGGCTGCCGATGGGCGTGCGCGTGCTGCGCCGGGTCGAGCGCGTGATCCGCGAGGAAATGGACCGCGCCGGCGCGCTCGAGATCTCGATGCCGGTCACCCAGCCGGGGGAGCTGTGGGTCGAATCGGGACGCTGGGACCAGTTCGGCCCGGAACTGCTGCGCTTCAAGGACCGCCACGATCGCGACATGGTGCTCGGGCCGACCCACGAGGAAGTCGTGACCGACCTTGCGCGCCGGGAGCTGCACAGTTACCGGCAGCTGCCGGTCAACTTCTACCAGATCCAGACCAAGTTCCGCGACGAGATCCGGCCGCGCTTCGGCGTCATGCGCGCGCGCGAGTTCACGATGAAGGACGCCTACAGTTTCCACGCCGACGAGGCATCGCTCGCCGACGGCTACCGGCGCATGTACGACGCTTACACCGCGATTTTCACGCGCCTGGGACTGCGCTTCCGCGCCGTGCACGCGGACACCGGCGCGATCGGCGGCAGCGCCTCGCAGGAATTCCATGTCCTGGCGGACTCCGGCGAAGACGCGATCGCGTTCTCCAATGGCGACGATTACGCCGCCAACCTGGAACTCGCCGAGGCGCTTGCGCCGCGCGAGCCGCGGCCGGCGCCGCTCGCCGCAAAAGCCGAAGTCGCGACGCCGGGCGCGCGGACCATTGCCGAAGTGACCGCGGTGCTCGGCCTTCCCGCATCGCGCATGTTGAAGACGCTCGTGGTCGAAGGCGCGGACGGCGGCCTGGTGGCGCTGGCGCTGCGCGGCGACCATGAACTGAATGCCTTCAAGGCGCAGAAGCTGCCGGCGGTCGCGCGGCCGCTGCGCATGGCGGACGCGGCGCGGATCTCGGCGCTGGCCCGCTGCGAACCCGGGTTTCTGGGGCCGGTCGGCCTGCCGCTCGCGGTCATCGCGGACCGCTCCGCGGCCGCGCTCGCGGACTTCGCCTGCGGCGCGAATCGCGCCGACGCCCACCTGACCGGCGTCAACTGGGGCCGCGACCTGCCGGAACCGGCGGTCGCGGACCTGCGCAACGTCGTCGAAGGCGACCCGAGTCCGGGCGGCGGCGGCGTGCTCTCGGTCGCGCGCGGCATTGAAGTCGGTCACGTCTTCCAGCTCGGCCAGAAGTACAGCACGGCGATGGGCGCGACCGTGCTCGACGAGCAGGGCCGGAAGATCGTGATGCACATGGGCTGTTACGGCATCGGCGTCACACGCATCGTCGCCGCGGCGATCGAGCAGAACCACGACGAGCGCGGCATCATCTGGCCGGCGCCGCTCGCGCCGTTCGACGTCGTGCTGGTCGGCCTCAACTGGGACAAGTCGGAGCGCGTGCGCGCAATCGCCGAGAAGCTTTACCGAGAGCTGCGCGACGCCGGCGTCGAAGTGCTGCTCGACGACCGCGACGCACGGCCGGGCGTCAAGTTCGCCGATGCCGAACTGATCGGCATTCCGCACCGCGTCATCGTGTCGGAACGCGGCATCGAGGCGGGAACGCTCGAGTACCGTCACCGCCGCGCCGCCGACAACGAAGCGATCCCGCTGGCCGGGGCCCTGTCACTGATCCGGGCGCGCCTCGCGACCGGAACCTGAGGGCAGCGCCGCCATGATGCGCGCGCGGATCCTGGCCACACTGCTGTTGGCCGGCCTGCCGTTCGCCGTTGCGGCGGATACGAAGCGCCAGACCGATCCGGGCCTGCGAGAAGTCATCGCCGCCGCGATCAGCGACAAGGCCTGCTTCGGCGGCAAGTACGACGATGTCGTCTGGTACACGCTGATGCAGCCGCGCGTCGAAAGCCGCTTGCGCCAGCAACCGCGGGACCTGCGGCTCGGAGACGACGTCAGCGCCGCCGCGCAGCGCATTCTCCGCGCCGTGCATTGCGAGTCCAGCAAGCACGTCATGCTGCGCGACCGCGCGCAGCTCGTGCTCGCCGTCATCGACGTTGAAAGCGCATTCGACCCGTTCGCGGTTTCGTCGGCGGGCGCCGTGGGGCTGATGCAGGTAATGCCGTTCTGGCCGAACGAACTCGGCCTGTCGACGCGCGACCTGATCGACGTCGAACTCAACATCCGGATGGGCACCAGCATCCTCGCCTACTACCTCGACCGCGAGCGCGGCGATTACCGGCGCGCGCTCGGCCGCTACAACGGCAGTCTCGGCAAGCGCACGTATCCGGATCTCGTGCTCAGCCGGTTGAATTCGCGTTGGCGCCGCTGAGTCCGCTACTTCTGCCGGAAACCCGCCGGCCACACGAGCGTCGCAGGATCGATGTCCTCGACTTCAACCGCATCCACGCGCGCCAGCGGCGGGCCGGTCTGCAGCCACGCGATCAGCTTCGCGAGCGCGTCGGCTTTGCCTGCCGCCAGCACGAGCACGCCGCCGTCCGCGAGGTTCTCGGCGCTGCCGCACAGCGACAACGCGATTGCGCGCTCGGCCGTACTGGCGCGAAAGTACACGCCCTGCACCCGTCCGCGGATCCTGATGCGGCGGGCCGCTTCGAAACGGGCTCTAGAATTCACTGTCTGAATAGTCTGTAAGTCCCTGAGAACAAAGGCAAGTATAATGATCGATATCCTGGTGCTGTACTACACGCGGCACGGCGCGACGGCGGAACTGGCGCGCCAGGTGGCGCGCGGCGTGGACGGCCTGACCGGCTGCCGCGCGCGACTGCGCACGGTGCCGTCCCTGCAGGGCGCGTCCGCGCCCCCTGCGGCGCCGCCGGACGGTGCGGCCTGGGCGAGCCACGACGATCTGCACGAATGCGCGGGCCTCGTGCTCGGCAGCCCCGTGCGCTTCGGCAACATGGCGGCGCCGTTGATGGCTTTCTTCGACAGCACCTCGGGCCTCTGGCTGTCGGGCGTGCTGGCGGGCAAGCCGGTCGGCGCTTTCACTTCGGGGAGCACGATGCACGGTGGCCAGGAAACGACGCCGCTCGGCATGTTGTTGCCATTGCTGCATCACGGCATGCTGATCGTCGGACTGCCATTCACGGAACCCGCGCTGTCCGCCACCACCGGTGGCGGCACGCCCTACGGCGCAAGCCGCGTCGTGCCCGCAGGCCCGCGGCGCGCGATGACCGACGCCGAGCGGCAGCTCGCGCAGGCGCTCGGCAGCCGGGTCGCGAGCATCGCCCTGCGCCTCGCGGCCACTCCCGGATGAACGATCAGCGCGCGCATGCGATGCACCAGGTCACGCTCGCCGTCTGGCTGGCCCTCCTGATATCCATTGCCTGCTGGCCGCTGGGGGATGCCGGCATCGGTTCTGCGACGACTGCTCTCGCCTTGCTGCCGCTGCTGGCGCCGATACGCGGCATGGCGCGCGGCGCGCGCCGCACGCTGCGCTGGGCGCCGCTCACGCTCGCACCGCCGCTCGCCCTCACCCTCACGGAAATCCTGGTCAATCCGGCGGCGCGGACGCGCGTGTCCGTATCGCTCGCGCTGATCCTGGCCGCTTTCGCAGCGGTGATCGCGACGCTGCGGCGAACCGCTCCCGACTGAATCAGCCGCCGCTGCGCGAGAGCCAGTCGCGCACGAACGGCACCGTCAGGCGCCGCTGCGCCGCCAGCGCCTCGGTATCGAGTTCATCCAGCAGCCGGCACAGAGAGGAGAAATCCCGCGGCGCGCGGCGCGTCAGGTAACCGAGTGTTTCCTCCGGAAGCGTGAGACCGCGATGCCGCGCGCGCCGCCGCAGGGCCTCGGCCTGGTCGCGCTCGGTGAGCGGCTGCAGCCGGTGCACCTCGGACGCCGCCAGGCGCGAGGCGAGGTCGGGAAGCCGGAACGGCAGCGCCGCGGGCGCCTGCGTTGCGGCGAACACCAGGCAGCCGCGCTGCTCCTGCAGCCCGTTGTAGAGTGTGAACAGCGCATGCTCCCAGTCCGCCGTTCCCGCGACCGCCTCGAGATCGTCGAGCGCAAGCAGTCGCAGCCCCTCGAAGCCGTCGAGCAGGGCCGGGCCTTCCGTGCGCACGGCGGCCAGCGGCAGGTAAGCGGCCGTCAGCCCGTGACCGCCCGCCAGCGCACAGGCCGCCTGCAACAGATGGCTCTTGCCGCAGCCCATCGGCCCGAACAGCCACAGCGGTGGACGATAGTCGCCGCCCGCCCGCAGCGTCAGGGCCGCGACCGCTTCCGCGTTGGCGCCGGTATGGAACGTTTCGAAGCGCAGCGAAACGCCGAGCTGGACCCCCAGTGGGAGCTGGCGCATGAGTTCAGGCGGCGGCGCGGCTGGCACGGCTGACGGCGACGGCCTTGCGGAGGTAGGTTGCGACGTAATCGATCCCGCTGACGACCGTCGTCACGAGCGTCAGCGCGCCGAGGCCGATGATCGCCGATTCCGGAAAATCCGGAAACGCCGCCCGCCAGACCACCGCGATGACGAACAGGAGCTGCACCAGCGTGTTGAGCTTCGACGGGACGGTCGGGCGACCATCGACGGGGCCGAACAGCCACTTGTACACGCCGGCGCCGATACCGATCACGAAATCGCGCGTGACCGCGACCGTCGCGAGCCAGACCGGAACCAGCCCGATCCAGGCGAGCGTGATGAAGACGCTGACCAGCAGCAGCTTGTCGGCCAGCGGGTCGAGCCACTTGCCGACATCGCTGGTCCAGCTGAAGGTCTTGGCGAGATAGCCGTCCAGCACGTCGGAGACGGCCGCGATCGCGAACAGCACGAGCGTCTGCCCGTAGCGGTCTTCCACCAGCAGGATCACGATCGGCACAGTCAGCGCGATGCGCAGCACGCAGATCAGGTTCGGGACCGTCGCCATCTTCATGGCGACATCGTGTAGATCAGGCGGGACGCATCGACCGCCAGCAGCCGCCCGTCGCGCAGGATTGCCTGGCGCAGCGCATCCGGATCGCCGCGCACATTGACCAGGAACGACACCGCATCCGGCGTCACTTCATCGACCGCGACGCCGCGGACGGGTGCCAGACGCGCGAGCATGCGCATCGCCGTGGCATAGGCTTCGAGCGTGCCGATTCCGGTGACGGTCACGAGCTGTTCGCTGCGCTGGCCCGCGCCATGCGAGGCGTAAAGGCTCGCATACCGTTCGGCGGCGAGTTCCGGGCCGGCCTCCAGTTCCCCGGCTGCCGCGGCCGACAGGCCGGCCGCCGAGAAGGTCCATTCAACCTGGGACGTGCCGGACGCCGTCGGGCGGGCGCGGCCGATCAGCACGCCGTCGGCGCCGTACCGCTGTGCCGCATCGATCAGCGGCGCATGGGCGCCCGACCAGGCCTGTTGCAAGGCGCGCACCAGGTCGTCGCCCGGACCGGGCCAGACCAGCGGCAGTCCGCGGCGCGCGGCGCTCGCCTCGACGCGCGATTTCTCCTCGTTCGTCTCGTCGGCATGGACCAGCGCGCGGCGGCCGCCGCCACGGTCGATTGCGAGCCATACCAATGTCACCGGGCGCTCGGGGCCCCAGAATGCGAGGCCTGAGGCGTCGATGGCATTCTCGATTGCCGGTCCGTCGAAAGTCACCGCGAGCATGTTGCCCGCGGCGCGCCGGTAGCTGACGACATAGCGCGATGCCTGGGCGACGAGCGGCGCCAGATTCTCGAGTTCCGGCGCGTCGCGCCGGCCGGTGACGCGCACCAGGATGTCGCGCATCGCATCGCGGAACGCCGCCTCGTTCTGGCCGCTGTACGGGACGGTCACGGAATAAAGGTCGCCGAGCGGTTGCGCCGACTGTGCGGGCAGCGCCAGGACCGCGCAGAGCAGCGCGGCGAGCCAGTGGCGGGAGGCGCTCCCGCGGGCGGGGTCAGAGCGTGCGCTCACGCTACAATAGTACACTGCCCGCTGAACGGGCCCGCCCATCCGAGCCCGACCGATGACTGAACGCCCCTCGCTGACCTACCGGGACGCCGGCGTCGATATCGACGCCGGCGAGGAACTGGTCGAGCGCATCAAGCCGCACGTCGCGCGCACCAGCCGCCCCGAAGTCCTGGCCGGCGTCGGCGGCTTCGGCGCGATGATCGAATTGCCACCCGGCGTCTGGCAGCGGCCCGTGCTGGTGGCGGGCACGGACGGCGTCGGCACCAAGCTGCGCCTCGCGATCGACACGGACCTGCACGACGGCGTCGGCCAGGACCTGGTCGCGATGTGCGCGAACGACGTCGTCGTCCAGGGCGCCGAACCGCTGTTCTTCCTCGATTACTACGCGACCGGCCGGCTCTCGGTCGAGGTCGCCGAGCGGGTGATCGCCGGCATCGCCCGCGGCTGCGAACTGGCCGGCTGCGCGCTGGTCGGCGGCGAAACCGCGGAAATGCCCGGGATGTACGGCGAAGGAGATTACGACCTCGCGGGATTCTGCGTCGGCGTCGTCGAGCGCGACCGGATCATCGACGGCAGCCATACGCGCGCGGGCGACGCGGTGATCGGACTCGCCTCCTCTGGTCCGCATTCGAACGGCTACTCGCTGATCCGCCGGCTGATCGCGGACACCGGGGCCGACGCCGGCACGCGCATCGGCGACGAAAGCCTGTTCAACCGCTTGATGACGCCGACGCGGATCTATGTGAAATCGCTGTTGCGCCTCGCGGCCACGACCGAGCTGCACGCCGTCGCCCACATCACGGGCGGCGGCCTCATCGACAACATCCCGCGCGTGCTGTCGGCGGGCCTGGGCGTGCGGCTCGATCCGCGCGCCTGGCGCCGCGACCCGGTCTGGGACTGGATCCAGCACAGCGGCCGGATCGCCGATGCCGAGATGCATCGCACGTTTAATTGCGGCATCGGGATGGTCGTGATGTTGCCGCGCGCTGCCGCCGACGGCGCACTCGCGATGCTCCGCGCAGGCGGCGAGCAGGCGACCGTCATCGGCGAGGTCGTGGCAGCCGAAGGCGTGCAGATCGGCTGATGGCGGAACCATTGCCATTTGCCGTGCTGATCTCGGGCCGCGGCTCCAACATGCTGGCGCTCGCCGAGGCGGCGGCGGACGGCCGCATCGCAGGGCGTCTCGTGATCGTGATCAGCGATCGCGCCGATGCCGCGGGCCTCGATGCGGCACGCCGGCTCGGGATTGCGGCCGAGGTGGTCGCGCCGGTCGCGGGCCAGGATCGCGCGGCATTCGGCCGCGCGCTGACGAACTTCATTGAAGCGAGTGGCGCGCGCCTGGTCGTGCTCGCCGGCTTCATGCGGATCCTCGACGGCGAATTCGTGCGCCACTGGCAGGGTCGCCTGCTGAACATCCACCCATCGCTCCTGCCGGCCTGGCGCGGGTTGCACACCCATCGCCGCGTGCTCGCGGCCGGCGATCGCTGGCATGGCTGCACCGTGCATTTCGTGACCGAGGAACTCGACGCGGGCCCCGCGGTCATCCAGGGAAGGCTTGAAGTCCTGCCCGGCGACGATGAAGTCTCGCTTTCAGCGCGCGTTCAGCGATTCGAACACATCATCTACCCCCGTGCCGTGGGCTGGTTTGCAGCCGGCCGGCTAACCTGCGAGGACGGCATGGCCAGCCTCGACGGGCAGCCGCTGTCGCAGGCGATCGTCGAGGAGGCGCAATGAAACCGATGCTGCCGCTGTTGCTCGCCGCGTGCCTCGCGGCGCCGATGGCCGCGCGCGCGGACGACGGCCTGCTCGCGCCGTTCACCGCTGACTACGACGTGCACTACGGCAGCGTGGACGTCGGCTCGAGCCGTACCCGGGTCCAGCGCTCGGGCGAGCCGGGACAATGGATCATCGAGTCGCATTCCAGCGCCAGCGGGCTCGCCAGGCTGGTCGCGAGCGGCACGCTGCTGCAGCGCTCGACCTTCGAGCTCGACGCGGCCGGCGTGCGCCCGGTCAGCTATCACTTTGACGACGGCACGAAGCAGAGCAGCCGCGACGTCCGGCTCGAGTTCGACTGGCACGCGAGCCGTGTGCGCGGCATTGCCGAGGACGAGCCGGTCGACGTCGCGGCCGCGCCCGGGCTACAGGATGCCGCATCCATCCAGGCCCTGGTTCTGGCGCGCCTGCGCAGCGGCGTGGAGCCCGGGGCGATCGACATGATCGAGAAAGACCGCATCAAGCGCTACGAGTACACTCTGTTGCGGCGCGAACACCTGAAAACCGCCATCGGCGAATTCGATACCGTCGTCTATCGCAGCGCGCGCAGCGGGTCCGGCCGCGAGACGCTTTTCTGGTATGCGCCGGCGCTCGGCTATGCGCTGGTGCGGGCCGAGCAGCGTCGCGACGGCAAGCGGGCATTCCGGACCACCATCCGCCGCTACCAGCAGCAGGGCTGAACCCTCGTCAGGTGCGCGGCAGCGTGACGCCTTTCTGCCCCTGGTACTTGCCGCCGCGGTCGCGGTAGGAAATCTCGCAGGCCTCGTCCGACTCGAAGAACAGCATCTGCGCGACGCCCTCGTTGGCGTAGATCCGCGCGGGCAGCGGCGTGGTGTTCGAGAACTCGAGCGTCACGTGCCCCTCCCACTCCGGTTCCAGGGGCGTTACGTTCACTATGATTCCGCAATTTCGGACAAAAATACCGGCATCAAGAGCGAAATTGCCGGCTTCCGGCACGGTCAGGCAATAGACATCGTGATCGCCAGGCAGCTCGCGAACTTGCGCGACCTTGTGATTGCGCTGCGGTTTCCGACCATGGACCTGACCGAGAATTTCCGGAAAGCGGCGAAATACGGATCGGTCACACTCAAGCAGGCGAGCGGCACCACGGATAGACCCCGTTTCATCCGGCGCCCAGCGGACCCGATCCGCGGTGATCTCCTGCCGCAGATTGATGCGACGCGCGATCTGCCGTTGTGCGTCGCGGCGCGAACCCGTGTCTCGGGCCCAGGCCGCGGCGCTCAACTGGCCCTGCAGAAGCCTTTGTTGCGGATCGGCAAACCTCCGCAGCATTGCCATGCGGTGGAGTTCACGGGTTGCGTCCGTCGGATTGCGGCGAGCCACGATCATCTGATTGCGGACCGCTGCGTACCGCTCATCGCCCCAGAATTCGCGCGCGCGCCTGGATTGGGCCGCCTGGAACCGCTCCACCCATTTTGTATCCTGCGTCAGTCGCTCAAAGGCCGCGCGGATCGCGGCTCCATGCTCCTCGGCGTCGAAATCCACGCCATAGTTCTCCGCATTGTGGAGGCGAATATGCTCCGCAGCGATCATCCTTTCCAGATTGCCAGGGCGATTATTGCGGCGGTTCCAATCGATATGGTGACGATGCGTGCCGGGATCATCCGCGTAAATGCCGTGCCTCAGGTTCCATTCGTCTGAAAGCCGGTGAGTCGGATAGAGATGACCATTCAGCGGCTGATAAACCATTTCGTAGCCGCGCCGAACAGTCCGGTACAACGGCATCAGGGAATGCCCTGTCCGCAGCACGCCTGCGCGTGCCATTTGCCCGTCCCTCAGCAGGAATTCGTGGTCGGGTGTGGCGTGTATTCGGTGTCCGTCGTCGAGAACGATCTCGAGCAGTGAGTCCCGGCCGATGTATCGCGGTGCCTCCAGCAGCGCGACGACTAGTCTCCCGTGTTCGCCAATGCTGTATCCCCAGCATAGCTCACCACTGTCAGCGCGCCTTGCCATGTCCTCGAGCGTTGGAGAGGTTCCGTCAACCAGTGCGACGCGCGTATCGGCGCTGAAACAGCGCGCGT
>Ga0209640_10005258_pt1 | contig 11313 bp, 10 predicted proteins | sample RifCSP10_1_FD_184018 | JGI IMG/M metagenome (GOLD analysis project Ga0209640, IMG submission 184018) | Soil microbial communities from Rifle, Colorado - Rifle CSP2_sed 10_1 (SPAdes) (version 2) | ecosystem: Environmental > Terrestrial > Deep subsurface > Rock core/Sediment | place: Rifle...
CGGGGTCACCGACGAGATGTGCCGCGTCTACGTCGCGAGGGATCTTGCGTTCGTCGGGGGGACGCCGGACGAAACCGAGGAGTTCGAGCTCCTCCGGCTGGCGCCCGCCGAAGTCGAGGCGCGGATCCGGTCGGGCGCCATCTGGGACGGGATGACGATCGCGGCCTGGTCGATATGTAATGATATACTGGCGCATATCCCGAAAAGGAGGACCGACATGAAAACGGGTCCGATGATCCTGGGCATGCTGGCCGCCGTGGCGCTTTTTGCGGCCGCGGCGTATGCCCAGGAACCGTCTCACGCCAAGCATGTCATCAAGTACGAAGGCACGGCAAGCTGCGTCTCCGCCGCGTGCCACGAGGGAGCGGCGAAGGAGGTAGCGGAGAGCCTTCATTACCAGCAGATGGGAATTCCCCGGTTTCTCGAGGGGTGGGAACCCGGCAAGCCCGCCGGGATGCTGCACAGCTATTGAGCGCCGCCCAACACGGTGGCGGGGCACAACTGGATCGGGATCCTCAAGCCCAGTGATGCCTCCAAGCCGGCGCAGCCGGGCGGTTGCGCTCAATGTCATGCGGGACTCGGCGCCAAACCCAATCCGGTCGGAAACCTGGTCGAGGCCGACTACCAGAACATCGACTGCCTCATCTGTCACGCTCCCGGGTACATGCGCACGGTGGTCATGGAAGGGGATAGGTTCCGCCTCGCGCCCGATCCCGCGATCGATGTCCTCAAGGCGGCGCAGTCGGTCGGCAGGCCCACGAGCGAGATGTGCCTTCGGTGCCACGCCGGGACCGGGGGAGGGCCGAACCACAAGCACGGCGTGATACCCACCAGGGACAGCGACGTCCACCTGGCCAAAGGGATCCAGTGCGTGGAGTGCCACGTCGCGAAGAACCACAAGATTCCGGGCGGCGGGGACATCAAGGCACAGGAGCTCCTCGAGGTCAGGGTCGCCTGCGAGAACTGCCATGAGAAGCCGCACAAGGGGGAGAAGGCGCAGGTCCTCGGGCGCCACCTGGCGAAGGTCGCCTGCCAGTCTTGCCACATCCCGGCGATCGCCCGGGATCCGAAGATGCCCACGGTGGTCGAGCGTGATTGGACGAAACCGAAACTCAACGAGAAGACCGGCCTGTACGGTCCCACGAACATCATGGGCGCCAATCTGAAACCGGAGTACCACTGGTGGAACCGGAAGATGACGGTGCCGCCGGAGCCCGTGGGATCGCTTACGGACGGCATGTCGAAGATCTTCCCCTGGAAACGGACGGACTACACCGTCATCGGGGACGCGGTTTCCGGCAAGGCCGTCTACATCAAGTCCGGCGTCTACGCGATCACCGGCGATCCGGCCGCGGCGGCCAGGAAGGGCGCGGAGGACTCGAAGACGGAATACAGCGGAAACTGGAAACCGGTCCGGGAGACGATGGTCTTCTCCCTCAACCACCAGGTTGCCCCCAAGGAGCAGGCCCTCGGGTGCAAGTCGTGCCACGCACCGGACGGGCTGATCGACTTTCAGAAGCTCGGATACAGCAAGGAAAAGGTCAGGACGCTCTCGGGCGTCAAGGAGTAGGCGGATTCATCCCTCGGCGAAGGACGGAGCCTTTGGCTCCGTCCTTCCCGATTTCTTTGTTCCTGTCACGATTTTGGCAGTATCTTGAGGATGCCGGGAATTTCCTCCTTGGAAAACGCTTTCAGCGTGGTCGTTTTTACGTTTCCCGCGGAACTTAACGCCAAAGCGAAGGCGGTCGCCACTTCATCGCTCGGGCACTCGCCGATTCCGACGTAGTCGTATTCCCCCATCACCAGATAAATGCCGATCAGCTTGCCGCCCAGTTTCTGGAGTAGCTTGGAGGAGCTTTCGATCCGGTCCGGCGCATTTCGGAAATCTTTGCTTCCCTGCTCCGTCAGTTTCATCAAGACAACGTATTTAGGCATTTGTCCCCTCTCTTTTCCGGCACACCCGATTAGCTTCCTTCCCCTTGAACCGATGCGTAAAAGGAACTCAAGGGGGCCGGAACTGACACAAATCCGATGGATGAAGGGAAGTGGAATCCGTTCCGGAAAAGAGGAGGATCATCCCGGCCCCCCTTGCGTCGGAAGGCTGATGTTTGCCTGAGGGTTGCCGAACGCCGTCGGGCTGAACGGGTTGGATTACGGGAGCGACGGACCGTATAGGGACCCTATATGCTGATATCCGTTCGATGTCAACCTGCGGGCCGATCTCCTCGTCTCCGCCTCGCAAGCCGCGACAGGAGAAGACGGGGAAGGAAAAAGGGCAGGGGGGGACGCCCAAGACCGGGCGGGTATTCCGTTGCCCCCCCTGGTGTGCATGGTTGGACAGACCGTTTGCCCAGCTTCAGGCGGGCGGGCTCCCCACTTTGAACCCTTTGCGAATCTTCTCCCGGAACTCCTTCGTGTCCGGGTAGCCGTGAACGGTTGTTGCGTGCTGCACCACCGCTTGGAGGAGTTCTTCCTCGGAGTCGGCCGAGAGCGCCACCGTGCATTTGACATCCCCCGGGTGGTCGCGGCAGTCGATATACTTACGCGCCATGATCGAACCTCCTTTCGTCAACGGGTTTGTCCCTGCGATGCATGAAAATTACGATGTCCGCCCGACAGCGGGGGATTCGTCCGCAGACCCGAAAGCGGGGAGGGGAAGCTCGAGGATTTCCAACTGCCGGCGGTTGGTCCGCGGGGGATATTCACCTCCCTCGGGGAATGAGGTAGAGTTGACGGAACGCCAGACATCCCGGCTCCCCCGGGAGGAACGTGATGCCCGCCTCCGGCAGGAACATCTCCTTGAGCAAGTCCCTTTACATGCGGGGACTCCAGTGCCACAAATCCCTCTATCTGCACAAGCACCGCCCGGATCTGCGCAGCGAGCCGGCCCCGGAGCTTCTGGCGCTGTGGAAGTCCGGCACGGAGGTCGGGGTGTACGCCCGCCAGCTGTTTCCCGGAGGGGTTGAAATCCCCTTCGAGGGACTCCCCAAGGACGAGCAGCTTTCACGGACCCGCCAGGATATCCACCGGGGCACGAAGGTCCTCTACGAAGCGACCTTTTCCCACGACAACGTGTTCGTGAAGGCGGACATCCTTTGCCGCTCCCCGGAAGGATTCGACCTGTACGAGGTGAAAAGCGCGACCGACGTGAAGGAACACAACTGGGATGACGTCGCCATCCAATACTACGTCCTCGCCGGATGCGGCGTTCCCATTCACCGAGCCTTCCTGGTCCCCATCAACAGCGCCTACGTCCGCAAGGGGGAGATCGCCCCGCGGGAGCTGTTCGCCATCCAGAACGTGACCGACGTGGTCCGGGGGAAGCAGGACGCCATTCCGGAGGAGCTGGCCGCTCTGCGCAGGATGCTGGGCGGGAAGGAGCCCGACATCGACATCGGGCCCCACTGCAGCGATCCGCACGAGTGCGACTTCATCGCCCACTGCTGGCAGCACATCCCGGAGCATTCCATCTTCACCCTCCGGGGACGGGGGATCGACAAGTGGGATCTGTACCGGCGCGGGATCCTCCAGCTGTCCGACGTCCCGCTCGCGTCCCTGAACACCGCGCAGCGGATGCAGGTGGTATATTTCCTGCGCAAGGACGACCACGCCCACCCGGAAAAGATCCGGGAGTTCCTGGGAGGGCTCTGGCACCCGGTCTGCTTCCTCGATTTTGAGACTTTCCGGTCCGCGATCCCGCTTTTCGACGGGACCCGGCCCTACCAGCAGGTTCCGTTCCTCTACTCCCTGCATCGCCGGGATGCGGAGGGCGCGCCTCTCCAGCATTTCGAGTTTCTGGCCCGGCCCGGCGCCGATCCCCGGAAGGAGCTGGCCGAGAAACTGCTCGGAGAGATCCCCGACGGGGCCTGCGTCCTGGTCTACAACATGGCCTTCGAGAAGGGGGTGCTGAAAGTCCTCGCCGAGTTCCTCCCGGAGCACCGCAAGCGCCTGTCCGCCGTCATCGGCGGGTTGGTCGACCTGATGGAGCCGTTCCGCCGGCGGGAGATCTACCATTGGAAGATGTCGGGCTCCTATTCCCTGAAGAGCGTGCTCCCGGTCCTGGTTCCGGACATGACCTACGAAGGGTTGGCGATTCGCGACGGGGAGATGGCCTCCGAGGCGTATTTCACGATGGGCGACATCGGCGACGCGGAGGAACTGCGGAAATTGCGCAAAGCGCTCCTGGAATACTGCCGCCAGGACACGCTCGGGATGGTCCGGCTGCTGGAGAAAATGGGTTCCATGGGCAAGTGAGCGGCGGGGGATCGCCGATTGCCGGATCGGCAGGGGAGGGCGGGGATGGCCGGGAAGAGAGGAGACGGCAAAGGGAAGTCCAGGAAACGGCCCGCGAATCCCCGGCCGACGGCCGGGCCCACCAGGATGGACTGGGCGCTGCGGCTGCTCCGGCTCCTGAACGAACGCAGGGCCCTCACCTCCCGGATCGTGGCGGACGAATTCGGAGTCGCCCTCCGGACCGCGCGGCGCCATCTCCTGCACCTTTCCGGCTTGCCGTGCGTGATCACCGACGGGAAGAAGCACACCTACACCCTGACCACGGACACCATCGTCGGCGGCAGGATCCCGAACGCCTCCGAGATGTCCCTGGTGTGCGCCCTGATCGACTACGCAGCCCACGTCTTCGGGCCCGAGCATTCCCGGTTCCTGACCGGCCTCAAGAACCGGATCTTCCGGATGCCCGGCGTCTACCCGATCGCCGGGGACGAGGAGATCGACATGGACCAGGTGGCGAGCACCCAGCTGGCCCTCGAAAGACACATCAAGGGCCGGGAGGTCGTCTCCTTCTCCTACCGGAAATCCGGGAGGCGCTGCACGGCGGAACCGTACAAGATCCTCTACTACGGCGGGTTCTGGTACCTCGTGGCGAGGCACGACGGGAAGACGAAGAAGTTCTTCCTCGACTTTATCGAGAACGTCCGCCCGACGGGAAGCCGGTACCCGGAGGTGCCGGAATCCGTCCGGCGGGTGCTGGAGGAGGCGCAGGCGATCTTGTTCGACGACCGGGAAACGGAGAAGGTGGCGGTCGAGTTCGACGCATCGGTCGCCCACATCTTCCGCCGGGAGAATTTCTTCCCGCACCAGGAAATCGTCCAGACCAGGGAAAACGGCGACATCGTGGTTTCCTTCGAGGTGCACAACGAGATACACTTCCACGAACAGACCGCCCGCTGGATGCCGTATTTCCGCGTGATTACCCCGGACGCCTACCGAAAGAGAGTCTGCGCGATCGGCCTCGAGGCGGCGTCGAGGAACGAATCGGACGCGGGATGAAGAACCGGCTTTTTCCTTCAGGCTCTGATCCCAGCTCTTCTTCCCCTCCGGATCGGTCCATCCCTGGAACCAAAGGGTCGCGGGCACGTCACGCACCTTCCCATACCCGTTGTTGGCGCTGACATACGCCCGAAGCGATTCGAGGACCTTGGCGTACTCCTTCCGGTCCTGCTCGCCGAGTTTCGCATCGGAGGCCCGGCCAAATCCGCGGGAGGGGGCGGGAACCCCAGAGGCTGTCGACGCGCGTCGCGGAAGAGAAGGGATCCCGGCGCGGAGGAGGGGCCTACGGAGGCAGGGGGGGGCGTTGCGGTTCCTTCCGGCTCCGGGTGACGACCTGGATGATCTCGTCGGCGATGATCTCGATCGGCTTGTCCGTGACGTCGACCACGTAGAACTCGCCGTCCCGGTAGATCTTCCTCGCGGTCTCGAGCTCCGCGAAGACCAGGGAGGGTCTGGAATAGTCCGTCATGATGCCCGCGCCCAGGAGCACCTCGCGCTTCCTTCGGTGCTCCATCAGGTGGGTGTACTCGATGCTCAGGCCGATCACCTTGCGGCGGTCCGTTCGGTACACCTCGTCGGGGAGCGGGATATCCTTGAGGATCGGGACGTTGGCCACTTTCCAGCCGTGCACCGCCAGATACATGCTCAAGGGGGTTTTCCCGCAACGCGAGACGCCCAGGATCACGATGTCGGAGCCGGGAAGGTCATCGGCCGAATTGCCATCGTCGTGAACCACGGTGAAGTCGATCGCCTCGACCCGGTCGATATAGTCCTTGCGGAGCCTCCGGTAAAGCCCGGGTTTTTCGAGGGGCCTGGCGCGGGACTGTGCCGCCACCCGTTCGAGCAAAGGCCCCATGAGGTCGATGGTCACGACGCCGTGCTCCCTGCCGAGGCGGACGAGGGCTTCCCTCAGTTTGCTTTCCACCAGGGTGTGCACGACCGTCCCGCCTTCGGCCGATGCCTTCTTCACCACTTCCCGGATCTGCTGCAGATTGCGGACGTGCCCCTTCTTGATGACCGGCACGTCGAGCTTCGGGAACTGCGCCAGCGCGGTCTCCACGATCTGATGGCCGCTTGCCCCCGAGCCGCCGGAGACGATGTAGACCGGCGGTGGGACCTTCTTCCCCTTGGCCTTTTCGCTGCCCATGGTTTCCGTCCCGTTGTCCGAGGATGCATGGGATGCCGGGCACTGCCGCCCGAAATCAATCTATCAGGCCGCGGAGCGGTTTTCCAATCGACTTCGGGGACGGCGGGCGCACCCGCTTCCGGGACCGGATTCATACCGAGAGGAATTGCCGGCCGGGTTGGGATTGCGGATGACATGCCGGCGGAGATCAGCCCGGGAGGGTCCCCTCCTCCTTCGGAGCCGGTCTTCCCGGACAATCTGCGCTACGGGAACGATGGCTTACGGAGACCGCATTGGTCGGCGTGGCGAAACGGGAAACCGCCGGCTTACCCTCAGAGAAGGGACGCCGCGAGGATGCGGTTGTAGATTCTTCCTGCCTCGGGAATCGACAGCCTGTTCGGGAGTCGATCGAGGATTTCCGGCAGGGACCGGAGGCCCGCAATTTCCACTCCCCGGGCCTTTCCCTGAACTTTCACATGCGCGTCCGCAAACAGGATGACCGGCTCGGGGAGGGGAGTGGTGATCCCATACTCGGCGAGCGATCCTCTCACCAGGAAACACTGGGCCCACGCCCGCCGGATCAAATCTTTTCCGAACGGCCGGCCGTTCCGCAGGAGTTGATTCCCGTCGAAGGTCACTTCTCCGGTGTGGCTTTTCGTTTCCAGGGTGAAGATCCCTTTCGGACCGATGAGGATGCGGCCGATCATTCCTTTCCCCGAGTCGAAGTCGTGAACGACGAAATATCCCTCCGGCAGACTCTCGAGAACATCCCGGACCGCTACCTCCGCATCGGCCCCCATTCCGGCGTCCCGACCCCGTCTTCCCTTTTCCCGGGAATAGGTTTCCAGGTATTGGATGGCGGCGACGCCCACCACGAACGCGGCGACCAATGCCCCCGGTCCGAAGGACCCGATGTTCTTCACGTTTTGGGGGAAAAAGAGGGAAATCAGGAAAACCCCTGCCATCGCCGATGTGCCGGCGACCAGCAGGGGAATCGGCATCTTTGGGGCGCCGGGTCCCGCCTTGTTCTGCTCGGCGGCCCTGCCCGGAGCCGTTGTTGTTTTCGCCATCTCCATTCGCGTCCATCCGGAAACGATCGAGTTTCCTGTATCTTATCGGAATATAATCGGAAAACTTTAACACATTCGCCACGCAGAGGCCGCCCGGCCGCCGGGCGCGGCGGTCGAACCGGGGGAACCTCTCCGGGGAGCCAGGTTCACGCCATTGACAAGGGGATGAAAGAATCCTTACATCGATCCGGTTCCGAGATCGGGACTATCCCAAACAGGATATCCGCGAGTAGAATTTCAGGAGGGAACACCGGACCGGTTTCGCCGCGGGGCGGCGGAGGCCGGTCCTTGCTCCCCGAAGCGGAAGGAGAGGCAGGGCGTTTTCGATGTCCATGATTTCCGACAGGGTCAGGTCCCTCGGGATGCGGATGACGCTGGTATGGGCTGGGCTTGCCGCGGCCCTGCTGCTCTCGATTTCCCTGGCCGCCGGTCTGTGTCCCGAAGAATGCAAGGCGACCTATCAATGGACGATCTTCGGGATGCCGTTTCCCTTCTTCGGGACCTTCTTCTTCGCGATGTGCCTTCTTCTGTTCCATCTCCGTGACCGTCCCCCGGCCCGGGTCCTCCTCGCGTTTCTGATCGCCGGCGCGTGGGGGGCCGAAGCCACGTTTCTCTACGTGCAGCATTCCGTCATCAAAATCTGGTGCCCGATATGCCTCGCCGTGGCATTATGTGTCTTGCTGGCGGGGATTGCCCTCGCCTGGTTCCCGGGCATGAGGAAACCATTCGGATCGGGGAGAGGGGCATCGATGCGGTATCTGTCGAGAGGGGCTTTTCTCGCGGCGGTGATGATCGCGGGGTCGTATATTTCCTTCCTCGGATTGGGAAACCCCGCCGCTTCCCACGCGGAAACGCTCCCGCTGGCCCTTGGGAAGCTGGACTCCGACGTGGAAGTCTACGTGTTCACCGACTGGTTCTGTCCCGCCTGCCGGAAGGCGGAACCGGATATGGAAAGGGCGTATCCGGACATCATGACGAGGGCGAAGCTCTTGTTCATCGATATCCCCATCCACATCGAAACGATGAATTTCCTCCCCTACAACCTGAGTTTCCTCGTCCGGGAGAAGGCGAAATACCTCGAGATCCGGAAGACACTCCTTCGCCTGGCGGAGAGGACGAAGGAGCCCACTCCGGAAGATATCCGGAAAGCCGTCGCTCCGTTGGGAGTCACCTACCGGCCGCTGAATTATGCGGACGTGAACGCGGGGGTTCAATATTTCCAGTCGGTGACGCAGGCCTTCCGGGTAGAGGGGACACCCGCCATGGCGGTGTACAACCGGAAGACGAAAACCACCCGGGTGCTCAACGGCACGCAGGATCTTTCCTATTCGTACATCCTCATGGCGGTCTCGGGAGTCGCGCCACCGTAATTTCGGCAGGGGGGCGGCTCAGAAGCTCTTCCGGGTCTCGACGAGGAGCTACGCGCGGTCGATCGCTCCGTCCCCCGCCAGGGAGGCAAAGAACAGCCAGCTCGGGGACATCCGAAGCTAGCCCCGGCTCCCGGGATCGTGTCCCGTGAAACCCGCCTTCCCGAAAACCGTAGGGAAAACGTGCCCCCCTGCCTTCGACCGGAGTTCCCCCCCCTGCATTGGGGTTGGGAAAAAAAAGGATTGACAGGGACGCGAAAGAGGATTAGAAATTACAGCATAATCTGATTATACTGTTAAAATTAAATATCCTGATAAATAAAATAAAAAGGAGATAATAGTGGAAATAAGAAAAACGGTGAAAGCTAGGAAAACTGATAAAACTGGAAAAACGGGGGAAAACGATTCCTGCTGCCCGACGGCGGGGATCGGGATGTGCAGGATCGAGTCGATGGTGTCCGTGGACGAGCGCGGACAGCTGATTCTGCCGAAGGAGATCCGCGACAAGGCGGGGATCAAGGGAGGAGACAAGCTGGCGGTCGTCAGCTGGGAGAAGGGCGGGAAGGTTTGCTGCCTCTCCCTGATCCAGGTCGAGGAGTTCACCGGGATGGTCAAGGATCTGCTCGGCCCCCTGATGGGCGAAATACTCCACAAAAGATAAGGGAGGGGAAGAGGATGGACGCGGGGAAGATACGGAAGCTTGTGCGGGATCGATATGGAAGGATCGTCAGGCAGGAGAGTTCCTGCTGCGGACCTTCCAGGACGTGCGGAGGCGCGGGTCCGGTCGAGGAGACAAGCAGGCGAATCGGATACTCGAACAAGGAGATGCGATCGGTGCCCGGGGGGGCGAACCTGGGGCTTGGCTGCGGCAACCCGACGGCGCTCGCCTCCCTGAAAAAGGGAGAGACCGTCCTCGACCTCGGATCGGGGGCGGGTTTCGACTGCTTTCTCGCTTCCCGGGAGGTCGGCCCGGAGGGGAGTGTCATCGGTGTGGACATGACTCCCGAGATGGTCGAAAAGGCGCGGGAGAACGCAAGGCGGGGCGGATACGGAAATGTGGAATTCCGGTTCGGCGAAATCGAGAACCTCCCCGTCGCCGATGGCACGGTGGACGTGATTCTCTCCAATTGCGTCATCAACCTTTCCCCGAACAAGGGGAGAGTCTTCCAGGAAGCGTTCCGGGTGCTGAAACCGGGCGGAAGGCTGATGATTTCGGACCTGGTCGTGGTGAAGCCGCTTTCGCAGCGGTTGAGGAGATCCGTATCCGCCTATGTCGGCTGCGTCGCCGGAGCGATCCGGAAGGAGGAGTACCTCGAATCGCTTTCGGCGGCGGGGTTTCGGGAAGTCGCTGTCGTGGAAGAGACCTCCTTTCCCGTCGGGGGGTTTTCCACCGATCCGCTTGCAAGGGGGATGATCGAGGAACAAGCGAATCCACCCGAGGCGATCAGGGAGGTGGAAAGCCTAGTATCGAGCATCCGGGTGCACGGCAGGAAGCCGGCCGGCAAGGAATAAGGGAAGGAGAGGTTCAGACGGGCTCCGCGTACCGGTGGAGCGGCCGGGGGCGGGCCGGTCGGAAGGCGCGCAGGTTGTGGACGTTCACCCGAAGGCGTCTCCCGGTCACCGATTCCAGGGCCTTCAGCACGATCTCCTTGAGTTCCTTCGGCGCCATCTCCACCCGGGCGTTGATGGTCATCCGGACCCGCGGGACGCTCTCATCCAGTTCCCCGCGCAGATCGATCGGGCCTCCGAGGCGAGTCAGGTTCGCGGCGCAAAACCGCCCATTCGCGGTGAGAATGGTCTTGACGTGCCCCACGGCGGCCCGACGCTTCGTAAAAGCCTGCTTCATCTCCCGCATCACGAACAGGCACAGCAAACGCCAGTCCGGGATACAGCAGCCCCGCGTGGCCAGGGAGAGGTCGGCGTTCAGCCAACCCAGGGCGGCCTCCCCTTCGGCGTATACGTCGTAATCCACCGAGGCGATCCTGTTCCCTGTCGAGGCACTGGTCAGCGCCTCGTCCAGCCATCCGGAGACACCCGCGCCGGTGACGGCGGAGATCGTCCGCACTGGAACTCCCGGGAACGCGCCGGAGACGAGGCGGCGCAACTCCTTTCGCTCGTCCCGATCGATGAGGTCCGCCTTGGCGATGAGGATCCGGTCCGCCTCTTCCAGCTGTTTCCGGAAGATGTAATTCGGGCCCCGGCCGGCCGTCCTCCGCTTTCCGGACAGGACCTTGCGCAGACGGTACGGGTCGACAAGCACCGAGAGGGGAGAGGGGATGAACTCCTGGCGAAAATGTTCCTTCAGGGGCTGCAGAACGGTCGCCGACAGATCCGTGCAGCTTCCCACCGGCTCCAGAAGGATCACGTCGGCCTTGATCTCCTTTCGCAGCTTCCCGGCGTTTCGCAGCAGGGCTGGAAAGTCGCAGCAGAAACACTTTCCCCCCACCTCGCGCACGTCGAG
>Ga0209640_10005259_pt1 | contig 11312 bp, 5 predicted proteins | sample RifCSP10_1_FD_184018 | JGI IMG/M metagenome (GOLD analysis project Ga0209640, IMG submission 184018) | Soil microbial communities from Rifle, Colorado - Rifle CSP2_sed 10_1 (SPAdes) (version 2) | ecosystem: Environmental > Terrestrial > Deep subsurface > Rock core/Sediment | place: Rifle...
GCTGACCACGCACCGCTCGCCGACGAGCAGACGTCATCGACTCCCACCGCGCAACGTCCGGCGCCCGCACCTCCGGCGGCCGCCACCTCGACCTCGAGTCCCTCCCAGGCCCTCGTCAAGCAGTACTGCGTGACCTGCCACAACGCGCGGGCAAAGACTGCCGGACTCTCGCTCGAAGGTCTGGACCCAGCCGAGGCCGCTTCTCACGCCGACACGTGGGAGAAGTCGATCGTGAAGGTGCGCGGCGGCATGATGCCACCGCAAGGGACACCCCGTCCGGACGAAACCACCCTCGCTGCGTTTGCGACGTCACTGGAGAAGGCCATCGACGATCGGGCGCTCCGCTCGCCCAACCCGGGGCACAAGCCAGTCCACCGGCTCAATCGCACGGAGTACGGCAACGCGGTCCGCGACCTCCTCGACCTGGACGTTGACGTGACGAGCCTGCTGCCGGCCGATGACGAGAGCCACGGCTTCGACAACATCGCCGGCGTGCTGCGCGTGTCGCCTTCCCTGCTCGAGCAGTACCTGGCGGCCGCGCGCGCGATCAGCAGCCTCGCCGTTGGCACCGACCGTGAGCTCGTGCGGGTGGCCTACCGCGTGCCGCCAGACGACTCCCAGCAGGACCACGTCGACGGACTGCCGCTCGGCACGCGTGGCGGCCTGCTCTTCAAGCACAACTTCCCTCAGGACGCCGAGTACGAATTCAGCGTCAAGCTCCTGCGGAACATCGTCGGCTACATGACCGGACTCGAGTTCGCGCATCTGGTGGAGGTCACCGTCGACGGCGAACGCGTGTTCGCGGTCCAGGTTGGGGGCGAGGAAGACAACCGCGCGTCGGACCTGAACATGTCCGAAACCGCAAACAGGATCGACGAGCGGCTGAAGACGCGCGTGGCCATCAAGGCCGGGCCGCGGATGGTGGGCGTCACGTTCGTGCGGCGCAACTACGCAGAATCCGACGAGCCGCTCCAGTTGCATGAACGTCACCACGACTTGCAGGACATGAACGGGCTGCCGCTCATCGACCATGTCAGCTTGACAGGGCCGTACGACCCGACCGGCGCGGGCGAGACCCCGAGCCGGCGGCGTCTCTTCACCTGTCGCCCGGCGAAGGCGGCCGACGAAGCGGCCTGCGCGCGCACGATTCTGTCGAAGGTGGCCACCCGCGCCTATCGGCGGCCGGTCACGAGCGCCGACATGGAACCGGTCCTCCAGCTCTACGCGGAGGGGCGGAAGAAGGGCACCTTCGACGCAGGCGTCGAGCAGGCGCTGCGACTGATTCTGGCGAGCCCGAAATTCCTCTTCCGCACCGAGTCCGCGGCGGGGTCAACCATACAGCGCGTCACCGATCTCGAACTCGCCACTCGGTTGTCCTTCTTCCTCTGGAGTTCGATTCCAGACGATGACCTGCTCGCGGTGGCGACCGATGGGAAACTCAGCCGACCGGCCGTGCTGGAACAACAGGTGCGGAGGATGCTCGCCGACCCGAAGGCTCGTGCGCTCGTGGACAACTTCGCGAGCCAGTGGCTGATGCTGCGAAATCTCGCGCACCATGTGCCGAACCCGGGGGACTTCCCGAACTTCGACAACGAGCTGCGCGACGCCTTCCGTACCGAGACGGAGCTCTTCTTCGAATCCGTCGTGCGGGAAGACCGCAGCCTCCTCGACCTGCTGAACGCCGACTACACGTACGTGAACGAGCGGCTCGCCCGCCACTACGGGATCCCGAGCGTCTACGGCAGTCACTTCCGTCGCGTGCGGGTGCAACAAGAGGAGCGGCGCGGTCTGCTCGGCCAGGGCAGCATCCTGACGGTCACCTCGTATCCGAACCGCACCTCGCCTGTGCTGCGCGGCAAGTGGATTCTGGAGAACGTTCTGGGCACACCCGCCCCCACGCCGCCGCCAAACGTCCCGGCGCTCACCGAGAACGAGGCCGGCCAGGAAGCGCAGTCGCTGCGCGCGCGCATGGAAGCGCATCGGCGCAACCCGACCTGCGCCAGCTGCCACCGGGTTATGGACCCGCTCGGCTTCGCGCTCGAGAATTTCGACGGCGTGGGCGAATGGCGAGTGAAAGAGCCCGGCGGCCAGGTCGATCCGGTAGGCCAGCTCGCCGACGGGTCGCCAGTTGACGGCCCAAGCGGGCTTCGCAACGCTGTCATGAAACACCCGGAGCTCTTCGTGCGCACGGTGACGGGAAAGCTCATGACCTACGGGTTGGGCCGTGGCCTCGACTCTGCCGACATGCCGCTCGTTCGCAGCATTGCGCGCGAGGCCGGGTCGCAGAACTACAAATGGTCCGCGGTCGTGCTGGGCATCGTTCGCAGCGCTCCGTTTCAGATGAAAGGGGCACAGTAAGACGGCCCCAAGGATCGCGAGTATGTTCATTACCAAGAAGCACCTGCCTCGGAGAACGTTCCTGAAGGGAATGGGCGTCAGCTTGGCGCTCCCCATGCTCGACTCGATGATCCCGGCGCGGACGCTGCTGGCGCAGACCGCGGCGCGGCCGGTCTCGCGGCTGGGCTTCGTCTACATCCCGCACGGCGCGATCATGGACAAGTGGACGCCGGCCTCGGTGGGCACGGGCTTCGAGTTCACACCCATCCTCAAGCCGCTCGAACCGTTCGCCAGCCAGCTCAACGTCGTGAGCGGCCTCGGCCACCGCGCGGCAGACACCACGGCCGTGCATTCGCTCAGTCCGACGACCTGGTTGAGCGGCGTGCGACCGAAGGCCACGCAGGGCGTGGACGCGTACGCGGGCGTCACCGCCGATCAGATCGCCGCGCAGGCCATCGGGCAGGACACCGTGCTTCCGTCGATGGAGCTCGCCACCGAGGACCACTCGGGGCTGATTGGCTCGTGCGACCGGGATTACGGCTGCATCTACATGAACACGCTGTCGTGGCGGACGCCCACGACGCCCATGCCGATGGAGATCAACCCGCGCAAGGTATTCGAGCGGATGTTCGGCCAGGGTGGCAGCGCGACCGAACGCCTGGCGCGCATTCGAGAGGACCGAAGCATCCTGGACGCCATCACGAAGGACGCCGCGAGCCTCCAACTCCAACTCGGCGCCTCCGACCGCCAGATGATGATGCAGTACCTCGAGAACGTGCGTGAGATCGAGCGCCGGATTCAGCGCGCCGAACAGAGCCAAGGAGACGAGGACCTGCTGCTGCCGGCGCGACCGGCCGGCGTGCCGTTCAACTCCGAGGAACACGTCACGCTGATGTACGACCTGATGGCGCTCGCCTACCAGGCCGACATCACACGCGTCATCACCTTCATGATCTCGCGCGAGGTGAGCAACCGGACGTATCCGCAGGTGGGCGTGACCGACGGGCACCACGCCATCTCCCACCATCAGAACCGCGCGGAGAAGATGGAAAAGAACGTCCGCATCCAGACCTACAACGTGGGTCAGTTCGGGCACTTCCTCGAGAAGCTCCGGGCAACGCCCGACGGCGACGGATCGCTCCTGGACCACGCGGTGCTGCTCTACGGCAGCAACATGAGCAACAGCAACGCCCACGATCACTTCCCGCTGCCGAACCTGGTGCTTGGCGGCGGGGCGGGGCGTCTGAAGGGCGGCCGCCACCTCAAGTACCCGGATCACACGCCGATGACGAACCTGCTCGTCTCGATGCTGGACAAGGTGGGCGTGCGCCAGGCGTCGCTCGGCGATTCCTCGGGAGCGCTGGGGGATCTGTAGACTCGGGACTCGGGATCCGGGATCCGGGACTCGGGAACCGGGACTCGGGATCCGGGGCTGGGGATCGGGGATCGGGGATCGGGGATCAGGAAATGCGAACAACACTCGCGGCGTCATTGTCTTTCACGGTGCTCCTGGCGGCGGGCGCACTTGCCGCCGAGACGACAGCCGCGAGAGACACGCGCCTGGTGCAGGCCGTAAAGGCAGGCAACTCCGCGGCCGCGGTGGCGCTGCTCGACAAACGCGCGGATCCGAATGGCGCCGAGCCGGATGGAACCACGCCGCTGCACTGGGCGGTGCGCAACAACGATGCGGCTCTTGTCGAGCGTCTGATTCGCGCTGGCGCCGACGTCAAGGCGGCCAACCGGTACGGCGTCACCTCCATCGCCCTCGCCTGCGAAAGCGGCAGCGCCGCCATCGTCGAACGACTGCTCGCCGCCGGCGTGAGCGCCAACGCGACCGGGCCGTACGGCGAAACCGCGCTCCACACCTGCGCCCACGCGGGCAACGTTGCCGCCGCGAAGGTTCTCGTGGCGAAGGGCGCCTCGATCGACGCCGGCGACAGCTGGCGCGGCCAGACACCGCTGATGTGGGCGACGGCCGAGGGACACCCGGAGATGATGCGCGCGCTCATCGAAGCGGGCGCCGACGTCAACGCCCGCTCCACGATCGTCAACTGGGAGCGCCAGCGCACCTCCGAGCCGCGCGAGAAGTGGCTGCCGCCTGGCGGGCTCACCCCGCTCCTCTTCGCCGCGCGTGAAGGCTGCGTCGAGTGCACGAAGGTCCTCGCTGCCGCCGGCGCCGACCTCAACATCCTCGATCCCGATCTCCACACGCCGCTCGTTCTGGCACTCGTCAACGGTCATTTCGATGTGGCTGCGGCGCTCATCGACGCCGGCGCCGACGTGAACGTCGAGGACAAGGTCGGCCAGACCGCCTTGATGGCCGCCGTCGATGCGCACACAATGCCCGCTTCGAACCGGCCGGCGCCTCGCGAGACCGACGACAACGTCGGCAGCATGGACATCATCATCATGCTGCTCGGACGGGGCGCGAGGGTCGACGTCCCGCTGCGGGCGCAGATCCCATACAGGACGAAGCTGGACCGCGGCGGCGACGGCGTGCTCGGCCCGGGGACGACACCGCTCCTGCGCGCGGCCAAAGCCGGCGACACGCCCGTCATCAAGATGCTGCTCGACCGGGGCGCGAATCCTCACGCAGCGACTGTTCGCGGCAACGTGAACGCGGTCATGATGGCGGCCAACGTGGCCGCGCGTGAGGAAGACATGACCGGCCGGAGTAAGACGCAGAAGGACGCCATCGAATCGATCCGGTTGCTCGTCGCCGCCGGCACGGACGTCAACGCGGCCGACACGCAGGGCCGAACCGCTGCCCACGGGGCCGCGCTGTGGGGGCTGACCGATGTGGTTCGCTTCCTCCACGGCAATGGCGCGAAGCTCGACGTCAAGGACAAGCGAGGCTTCACACCGCTCGACACGGCCCTCGGCCTGGCTGGCGGGTTCGGCTTCGACGGTCGCGCAGGCGTTGCACGCGCGGATACCGCCAACGCCATCGCCGACCTGCTGGGCGTCCCCGTTCCCTCCGTCAATCCGCCACCTGCACCCGCGCCAGGCGACCGCAACGCCGCCGATCCGCAGGATGGGGACCGGAACTAGCGCTCGATCACCTCGTTCGCGGCGGCATTACGTTGCTTCAACTCGTCCGACCAGTTGAGCACCACGTTCAACTGTGTCGTTGGGGCTTGTTTCTGATTCTCCTCGATCATGATGAAGCGTTGCCCGTCTGGTGCGACGTCGTACGAGGCCCCGGGGACGTTCAGGTACGGGCCCTCGAACAGCACCTTCGGCGCCTCTGCGCGAAATTCCGGCTGCGTCTGGACGGCGGCCGACATCCTCAGGATCGACGCCGCCCTGCTGGCCGACGTCGAAGACCGGACAGATGTGCGGATGGCTGAGCGCGGCGAGCGACCGGGCCGCCCGCGCCAATGGCGGACTGGATTTCGTACGGGACGAGTCGGGTGCCGGGTGACAGCGCCATTCCACGGGCATCTTACGCCATAGATTTGTCTGCAATCCGCGTGCAAGGACCGCGGCCCACGGGCAGGGCCCGCCTGGCGGCGGTCTCATTCCACCTACGTTATGCTGAGGCAACCATGGATCGAGCAAGCCAAAGCAGGCGGCGGTTCCTCGGGACGCTCGCGGCGGCCGGTGCCAGCTCGCTGCTGCCCGCCCGTTCGCTACTCGGGCAGGCGCCTGCGGGAGCACCAGGCCGAATCGACGTCCACCAGCACTTCGTCTCCCCCAGCTTCTACGCAACGCTCAACGCGAAGAACTCGGCGGCAGCACCCATCCCCGGTCTGGCCGCATGGAAGGGCTACACGCCGGCGCGCGCCGTGGAAGATCTGGACCGCGTTGGCATTGCGACGGCCATGCTGTCGATCACGGCGCCCGGTGTCTGGTTCGGCGACGCGCAGGAGGCACGCCGGCTCGCGCGCGAGATGAACGAATACGCGGCCGCCAAGCTCGTGGGCGACCACAAGGGCCGGTTCGGCCTCTTCGCCGTACTGCCGCTGCCGGACGTCGAAGGCAGCCTCACGGAAATCGAGTACGCGTTCGACACGCTCAAAGCGGACGGCGTGGGCGTGTTGACGAGCTACGGCAGTGCCTGGCTGGGCGATCCGTCCTTCGCACCGGTGCTTACCGAGCTCAATCGTCGCAAAGCCATCGTCTACACCCATCCGACCGATGCGGCGTGCTGTCAGGGTCTACTGCCCCGCGTGCCGAATCAGATGCTCGAGTATCCGATGGACACGACACGGACGATCGCCAGCCTGATCGTGAGCGACACGGCCACGCGCTGCCCGGACGTGCGTTTCATCTTCTCGCACGCGGGTGGAACGCTCATCGGCGTCGCGGGGCGGCTGCTCGGCGCCGAGATGACGGCGGACAACCTCGCCGGGCAGGCCAAGCCCGGCTCGCGACTCCACCATCTGCGACGGTTCTACTACGACACGGCCGGGTCCGCGAACCCGATCAATATGCAGGCGCTCAAGACGCTCGTGGGCGTTTCGCAGATCGTTTTCGGCACCGACGCGCCGTTCTTCGACGGCGCGCCGCAGGTGCGGGGGCTGCAGCGGGTTGGCTTCACGCCCGCCGAGCTTGCCGGCATCGAACGCGGCCACGCGCTCACGCTCCTCCCGCGTTTCGCCTAGAGTCCTCGCCTAGTTCAGGCTCTGCAGGGGCTGGTCTTCCGCGACGTCCGACCGGAGCGTCGGATCGAAGACCAACTCCAGCTCGGCCCCCTGTAGAAGTCGCGACCTGGAACACCGCTTGCTCCCCGCTTGGTGCGAGTTCGAATTGCGGCCCGGTTCGCGAGGCTCCGTCGTGCCGGACGGAGGACACGTTCCCGGCCGCCAGCGTCCGCGTCGGACGGCCAGCGTGACTGAGCCTTGGCGAGCAGCCGTCGGAAGAGCGCGTCTCGCTGGGGCTGCGTTCGCACTGCTGGGGGATTTTCCGCTTTGGGGGAAGCTATGCATCGCGAATTCACCGAGCCTTCACCGCCTCGGCCAGTGACCCTGACGTCACGGCAGGCACTCGAAGCCGAGATCCGAGCGCGCGTCGAAGCCGAACGACGCCGCCTTGAACGGCAGCGCCCTGCTCCGGCGCCGTCGCGTCCGGCCGCCCACTTCACGCGGCCAGCCGAGCGGCCGTTCACCGCTGCCGAGCGCGACCGCGTCACGATCCTCTTCGGCGGCCTCACCTGGAAACACGAATGGCTGGTGCGCTCCGCGTTTCAGTCCGCGGGCTACACCGTCAACGTGCTCCCGACCCCTGATGTCGAGAGCTTCCAGCTCGGCAAAGAGTTCGGCAACAACGGTCAATGCAACCCCACGTACTTCATGACGGGCCACCTCATCAAGTACCTGCGGTCGCTCGAAGAACAGGGGCTGACACGGCAGCAGATCGTGGACCGCTACGTCTTCTTCACGGCCGGCGGATGTGGTCCGTGCCGTTTCGGCATGTACGAGGCCGAGTACCGGATGGCCGTGCAGAATGCCGGCTTCGACGGTTTCCGCATCCTGCTCTTCCAGCAGAACGACGGCATCAAGGCCGCCTCGGGCGAGGCCGGGCTCAAGTTCACGGTCGATTTCGGCCTCGGCGCGCTCAACGCCCTCGATTTCGGCGACGTGCTCAACGACGTCTGTCACCAGATCCGGCCGTACGAGGTGGCCGAGGGCGAGACCGATCGCGCTTTCACCGAGGCGATGACGCGCCTGTCCACGGCGCTCCGCGACCGGCACATGTTCGAGCTCAGCGAGCGCTGGCCGGCATGGCTCGCCTCACGAGCGCTGGCCAACCGCACCTTCAGGACGCTCACTCAGACGGCCGGCAAGATCGGCGATCACCTCTGGGGCCGGCAGACTGCCGCCATGCTGGACGAGGTGCGGGCACGACTCGACGGGGTGGAGGTCGACCGTCTGCGCGTCAAGCCGCTCGTGAAGGTCACCGGCGAGTTCTTCGCGCAGACGACCGAGGGCGACGGCAACTTCAGGATGTTCGACTTTCTCGAGCGCGAGGGCGCCGAGGTCATGGTGGAGCCGATCGCCAACTGGGTGATGTACCTGCTGTGGCAGGCCAAGGCGCGCCGCGTGGACCGCAAGTGGCTGGATCGAAGTAGGCCGAAGGGCTGGCAGCTCTGGCAACGCGCGCGCGCGGAGCTGGCATTCCAGCAGAAGCAGCTGTTCCTGGGACTCGGTGAGACGCTCTGGCTGCATCTCTACCGTCGCGTGGTCCGCGGTCTCGGCGGCATCGGCCACGACCTGCTCGACATGCGGGAACTGGCGCGCGTGGCGCATCCCTACTACCACCAGTTTGCTCGCGGCGGCGAAGGGCACCTCGAGGTGGCCAAGAACATCTACTACACCGTGCACAAGAAGGCGCACATGGTACTCAGCCTCAAACCCTTCGGCTGCATGCCGTCATCACAGTCCGACGGTGTGCAGTCGGCCGTCATGAGCCACTTCAAGGACATGATCTTCCTGGCCATCGAAACCTCGGGCGAGGGCGAAATCAACGCCCAGAGCCGCGTGCAGATGGCGCTCGGCGAAGCCAAGGTCAGGGCCAAGCTGGAGTTTCAGCAGGCGCTCGACTCCACTGGCAAGCGACTCGACGATGTGCGCGAGTACGTGGCGGCGCACCCGGAGCTGCGCGGCCCCTTCTACAAGGTCCCGCACCGGCCAGGCGTCACCGGCACGGCGGCGAATTTCGCGCTGCATGTGAGCGATCTCATGGACCAGCGAGGATCGCCCTTGGCGCGGCTCGTCCCTCGCCGTGCGTCCACCGCCTGCGCCCTCGAGCCGGCAACGCCCGCGGGGCACGCGAGCTGAGCAATGGCGACCACTGTGCTCGTCGGCCTCGACGTCGGCTCGACCACGGTCAAGGCCGTGGCGGTCGATGCTGCCACCGACCGGATGATCTGGTCGGACTACGAGCGGCACGAAACGAGGCAGCCCGAAAAGGCGCTGGAGTTCCTCACGCGCCTCGAAGCCGACATCGGCATCGCCCCCGGCGCCTGCCGCATGTTCATCACCGGCTCCGGCGGGAGCGCTATCGCCCCTCTCATCGGCGCCAAGTTCGTCCAGGAAGTCACGGCCGTCTCCCTGGCGGTCGAGAAGCTCCATCCGGAAGTGCAGTCGGTCGTCGAGCTCGGTGGTCAGGACGCAAAGATCATCGTCTTCAAGGAGGACTGCGAGACGGGGCGGAAGCGGAAGGTGCCGTCGATGAACGACAAGTGCGCCGGGGGCACGGGCGCCGTCATCGACAAGATCAACGCGAAGCTCAAGATTCCGCCGACCGAGCTCTGCAACCAGGGGTATCAGGGCATCAGGCTGCACAAGGTGGCCGGCAAGTGCGGTGTGTTCGCCGAAACCGACATCAACGGACTGCAAAAGCAGGGGACGCCGCCTGATGAGCTGATGGCGTCGCTCTTCGACGCCATCGTGCTGCAGAACCTCACCGTGCTGACGCGCGGCCACACGCTGCGCCCGCACGTGCTGCTGCTCGGCGGCCCCAACTCGTTCATTCGCGGTATGCGCGAGGCGTGGCAGCACAACATCCCGAAGATGTGGGCCGAGCGCGGAGTCGAGATTCCCGCCGGCGAGTCGGCCGAGACGCTCATCAAGACTCCCGACAACGCCCATTACTTCGCGGCGCTTGGGGCCATCGAGTTCGGCAAAGAGGAGGACGAGGCCGTTGGGCGTTACCAGGGCACCTCGGCGCTCCAGCGCTACATCGACGTGGGCCGGCTCCAAGAGAAGACCGCGACGGGTGCTCGTGGCCTGAGCGCATCGGCCGAAGAGCTGGACGCCTTCAGACGCCGCTACCGGCCAAAGCCCTTCACGCCGGCACGGTTCGGCCCGGGCGACGTCGTGGCTGCGTTTCTCGGCGTCGACGGAGGGTCCACCTCCACCAAGGGCGTGCTGCTGTCGACAGACGGCGATGTGCTCGCCAAGGCGTACCAGTTGTCGAAGGGCAACCCGATCCAGGACACCGTGGACATCGTTGAGAATCTGCGCGCGCAGGTCGACTCGCAGGGCGCGTCGCTCGAGATCCTGGGCGTGGCCACGACCGGCTACGCCAAGGACGTGCTGAAGGACGTGCTGGCCGCCGATGCGGCCCTGGTGGAAACGGTCGCGCACACCGAGTCCGCGGTCAAGTACTACCAGGACCCGCACGTCGTGGTCGACGTCGGCGGGCAGGACATCAAGCTGATCATGCTGCACGAGGGACGCGTGAAGGACTTCAAGCTGAACACGCAGTGCTCGGCCGGCAACGGCTACTTCCTGCAGTCCACCGCCGAGACATTCGGTGTGGCCGTCGAGGAGTTCGCCGAACGGGCGTTTCGAGCCACGGCGATGCCGCTCTTCGGCTACGGCTGCGCCGTCTTCATGCAGTCGGACATCGTCAACTTCCAGCGGCAGGGATGGGCGGCAGACGAGATCCTCGCCGGACTCGCGGCCGTGCTGCCGAAGAACATCTTCCTCTACGTGGCGGGGCTGCCGAACCTGGCGAAGCTCGGCACGAGGTTCATCCTGCAGGGCGGCACGCAGCATAACCTGGCGGCCGTGAAGGCCGAGGTGGATTTCATTCGCTCGAGCTTCCGCGGCACCGGCATCGAGCCCGAAATCATCGTGCACGAGCACTGCGGTGAATCGGGTGCGATCGGCGCAGCCGTCGAGGCGAGGCGGCTGTGGACCTTCGGACGCCGGACGAGCTTCATCGGCCTGGATGGCGTGCGGCAGATCACCTACCGGACCACCAGAAATGAAGCGACGCGGTGCAACTTCTGCAAGAACAACTGTCTGCGGACCTTCATCGACATCGACATGGCCCACGTGGCGGCCAGAGGGCCCGCCCCGGCTGCCCCGACGACATTCGTGTCGAAGGTGCCGAAGGCCGAACGCGAGCAACGGCTGATCATCGCAACCTGCGAGAAGGGCGCTGTCGAGGACGTCGACAGCATGCGCGACATCAAGGCCGGCATCGATACGGTGAAGAAGGCCAACCCCGAAGCCTTCCTG
>Ga0209640_10005260_pt1 | contig 11311 bp, 10 predicted proteins | sample RifCSP10_1_FD_184018 | JGI IMG/M metagenome (GOLD analysis project Ga0209640, IMG submission 184018) | Soil microbial communities from Rifle, Colorado - Rifle CSP2_sed 10_1 (SPAdes) (version 2) | ecosystem: Environmental > Terrestrial > Deep subsurface > Rock core/Sediment | place: Rifle...
GGGGCGATCGTGAACGAGATCGCGACCGCCTTCGTCGACGAGGCGGTCTTCCGCGGCGCGCTCCTCGGGTTCGTCGTGCTCGCCGGCGTCGACCCGAACATCGCCATCCTGGCCCAGGCCTTCGCCTACACGCTCGCCACCCGCCTCGGCGCGCCCGGGCGGAACCGGGCGATGTTCCTCCTCAGCCTCCTCATCGGCCTCGTCGCCGGCTGGACGACGATCCTCACGGGCGGGATCGCGGCCTCGTTCATGGGCCATGCCGTCACCCGGGTCGCGGTCTTCCTGACCACGGGCCACGCCGGCCAGCCGGCTCCTCGGGGCACGGAGCTCGAGGAGATCGAGCGCCGCCGGCGCACGCCCGAGGGCTGGCGCATCGTCGCCGTACGGGAATCGGGCCGCGAACGCTGAGGGTCGTTCCGGGGTCTTCGGCGGGGACTGGCCGGCCATGGTCTCGGCGCCCGCCCCGCCGGAGGCGCTCTACGTCCACGTCCCGTTCTGCATCTCGCTCTGTCCGTACTGCGACTTCGTCGTCGTCGCCGGGGCGGCGGCGCGTGGCCCCGAGAGCCGCATCTCGGCCTACCTCGCCGCCGTCCGGCGTGAGCTCCTGCTCCGGGCGGACTTCCTCGATGCGCGATGGGGGCCGCCGGCCGGGGGCCGCCGGCTCCGCCTCGGCTCCCTCTACCTCGGCGGCGGCACCCCGTCACTCCTGCCGGCCGGGGCGGTCGCGGAGATCGTCGCCCTGGTCGATGAGCGCTACGGTCTCGCCCCCGACGCCGAGATCACGCTGGAGGCGAACCCCGGCCCGGACGACCGGGGCGACGCGGCGGCCCTCGTGGCGGCCGGGATCACCCGGCTCTCGTACGGCGTCCAGGCTCTCGACGACGCGACGCTGAAGCGCCTCGGGCGCCGCCACCGGGCGTCCGATGTCGCGGCTGCCGTCACCGAGGCCCGGGCAGCCGGCGTCTCGTCCCTGGGCCTGGATCTCCTGTACGACGTGCCGGGCGGGACGGTCGACGGCTGGATGACGACGCTCGAGTGGGCCCTCGAGCTCGAGCCCGATCACCTCTCGCTCTACGCGCTGACCCTCGACGATCCGGTTGCCGAGGGCCTCACCGGTTCCCTCGGCGACCACCTGCCGACGACCCGCGGCGCCCGCCGCTGGCGCGACGAGGCGCGGGCAGGCCAGGACGAGGACCGGGCCGTCGGGATGTACCACCACGCCGTCCATCGCCTCGCGGCGGCCGGCTTCGACGGCTACGAGATCAGCAACTGGGCCCGCCCCGGCCACGAAAGCCGGCACAACCTGGCCTACTGGGAGCGGCGGCCGTACGAGGCCGTCGGCCCCGGCGCCCATGCCTTCGACGGGTCGACACGGCGCTGGAACGCGGCCCGCCTCGACGCCTACCTCGCGGCCCTCGTGCCGGACGGCGCCCGGCCGGCGAGCCTCCCGCCCGGCGGCGGGGAGATCCTCGACGCGGCGACCGCGGCCGCCGAGCGCGTGATCCTGGGTCTTCGGACGTCGCGCGGGATTCCCGCCGTGGCGATGCTCGAGCCGCCGCTCGCCGGCCACGCCGGCTGGGCTCTCGCCGCGGAGCTGGTCGACGTCACCCCGGACGAGCGGATCGTCCTGACGACGCGGGGCCGGCTCCTCTCCAACGAGCTCTTCGCCCGCCTCGTCTGAGGCGCCATCGCGCGCCAGGATCGCCGGTCCGCCGCCGGTCCGCCCCCGGTCCGGCCGTTGACGCTCCTGCACCCGGCTGCTACCATCCAACCCATCGTTAGCACTCTGGCATGGAGAGTGCTAACCATCCGATCCAACAGGAGCACACAGGCCTTGGTGCGACGAATCCGCCGCTCCACCGGCCCACTGGACCTCCGCGCACAGGCGATCCTTCGGGCCGTCATCGAGGAATACGTCACGACCGCGACGCCGGTCGGCAGCCACGCGCTCGTCGACCGCTACCGCCTCGGCGTGTCCAGCGCGACCGTCCGCAACATCCTCGCCGAGCTCGAGCTCGGCGGGCTGCTGACCCATCCGCACACCTCGGCCGGCCGGATCCCGACCGACGAGGGCTACCGCTGGTACGTCGAATCGATCATCGAATCGACGCCCGTGCCGGAGGTCGAGCAGCTGATGATCCGGCACCAGTTCGGGCAGGTCGAGTACGCCAGCGAGCACTGGTTCCGGCTGGCGGCGTCGACGATCGCCTCGATCACCCGGGCCGCCGGCCTGGCGACCCCGGCCAAGCCGGCCGCCGCGCACGTTCGCCGGATGGACCTCGTCTCGATCAACGACCGGCTCGCAAGCCTCGTCCTCGTCCTTCGCGAGGGGGCCCTCAAGCAGGCCCTCGTGACCCTCGACGCGAGCGCCGACCAGGAGACGCTGTCGACCGCGGCGGGGCTCCTCAACGATCTCGTCGACGGGCGGTCCGCCGGCCAGATCGAGCGCGCCCTGGCGGCGATCCCCGACGATCATCCCCAGGCCGAGCTGGCCCGGCGGGTCGGCGAGCGGATCGTCCGGACCCTCCGCGAGTACGACGGCGAAGCCGTCGAGGAGGTCTTCAGCGACGGGCTGCTCAACGTCATGGGCGCGCCCGAGTTCGCCCAGAGCGACAAGCTCCGGCGCGTCTTCTCGGCCCTCGAGAACCGGACCTACCTCGGCGCGCTCGTCGGGGCGGTCGCGGCCGGCGGGCGGGTGCGGGTCTTCATCGGCCACGAGAACGCGGCCGCCGACATGCAGGAGGTCGCCCTGGTCCTCGCCCCGTACGGACGGCCGGGCCGCGCCGTCGGGGTCGTGGGCGTCCTCGGACCGACGCGCCTCGCCTACCCGCAGGCCATCGGCACGGTCCGCTTCGTGTCCGGGCTCATGAACGAGCTCGTCGACCACCTCTACGCCTGACCCGACGATGCCGCACCACAGGGGACCCATGGACCGACGCACCCGGGCGCAGCAGCGCGCCGAGGAGATCGACATCTCGCCGACGAAGCTGCTCGCCGACATCGAGCGCCTGACCGCCGAGCGCGACGCAGCCAGCCGCGAGAAGGACGAGTTCCTGGCCGCGCTCCAGCGTGAGCGTGCCGAGTTCGTCAACTTCCGGCGCCGGACGGCCGAGGAGCGCCAGGCGATGCTCGGCCTCGCGGCCGAGGGCCTGATCAGCAAGGTCCTCGCTCTCGCCGACGACTTCGACCGGGCGATCGAGGCCCGGCCCCCGACGATCGCCGACGACCCGTGGGTCGAGGGGATCGCCGCGATCGACCGCAAGCTCCGCCAGCTCCTCGAGAGCGAGGGCGTGTCCGCGATCGACGCGGTCCCCGGCACGCCGTTCGATCCACGCGAGCACGAGGCCGTGGCCAGCGTCCCCGGCACGGACCACCCGGACGGCTCGATCGTGGGCGAGCTGCGGCGCGGCTACCGCCTCCGCGACCGCGTCCTCCGGCCGGCCCTCGTGGCCGTCGCGGCCAGCGGGGACGCTGCGCCGGCGCCCCAGCCCGGTGAGCCCGGGCCCACCAACGACCATCCCATCCACTGAACACGACCAGCCCGACCACCGACAGGAGCCATCACGTGGGAAAGATCATCGGCATCGACCTCGGCACGACGAACTCGGTCGTCGCCGTCATGGAGGGCGGCGAGCCCACCGTCATCGCCTCGGCAGAGGGCGGCCGGACCGTCCCGTCGGTCGTCGCCTTCACGAAGACCGGCGAGCGGCTGGTGGGCCAGCTGGCGAAGCGCCAGTCGGTCACGAACCCGGGCAACACGGTCTACTCGATCAAGCGCTTCATGGGCCGCCGCTGGGACGACCCGGAGGTCAAGCACAGCAAGGGGCTCGTCCCCTACACGGTCGAGAAGGACCCCACCACGGACGGCATCCGGGTGAAGGTCGCCGACGGCAAGTCGTACTCGCCGCCCGAGATCAGCGCGATGATCCTCCAGAAGCTCAAGGCGGACGCCGAGGCCTACCTCAACGAGAAGGTGACCGAGGCGGTCATCACCGTCCCGGCCTACTTCGACGACACCCAGCGCCAGGCGACGAAGGACGCCGGCCGGATCGCCGGCCTCGACGTCAAGCGGATCATCAACGAGCCGACCGCGTCAGCCCTGGCCTACGGCCTCGACAAGAAGCACGACGAGAAGATCGCCGTCTACGACCTGGGCGGCGGCACGTTCGACATCTCCATCCTCGAGCTCGGTGACGGGGTCTTCGAGGTCAAGGCGACCAACGGCGACACCCACCTCGGCGGCGACGACTTCGACCAGCGGGTCATCGACTGGCTCCTGGCCGAGTTCAAGAAGGACCAGGGGATCGACCTCTCGAAGGACCCCCAGGCCCTCCAGCGCCTCAAGGAGGCGGCCGAGAAGGCCAAGATCGAGCTCAGCTCGACGTCCTCGACCGAGATCAACCTGCCCTACGTGACCGCGGACGCGTCCGGTCCCAGGCACCTCGTGATGACCCTGTCACGGGCCAAGCTCCAGGACCTCGTCAACGACCTCGTCGACAAGACGAAGGGCCCCGTCCAGGCCGCCCTCAAGGACGCCGGCCTCAAGCCGGCCGACATCGACGAGGTGATCCTCGTCGGCGGGATGACCCGGATGCCCGCGGTCCAGGAGCTCGTCAAGAGCCTCTTCGGCAAGGAGCCCCACCGGGGCGTCAACCCCGACGAGGTCGTCGCGGTCGGCGCGGCGATCCAGGCCGGCGTCCTCGGCGGCGAGGTCAAGGACGTCCTCCTCCTCGACGTCACGCCGCTGTCGCTCGGGATCGAGACGCTCGGCGGCGTCATGACCCGGCTGATCGACCGGAACACGACGATCCCGACTTCCAAGTCGCAGGTCTTCTCGACGGCCTCGGACAACCAGAGCCAGGTCGAGATCCACGTCCTCCAGGGCGAGCGGGACTTCGCCCAGGACAACAAGACCCTCGGCCGGTTCATCCTCGACGGGATCCCGCCGGCCCCGCGGGGGATCCCCCAGATCGAGGTCACCTTCGACATCGATGCCAACGGCATCCTCGACGTCAAGGCCAAGGACCGGGCGACCTCGCGCGAGCAGCAGGTCCGGATCACGGCCAGCTCGATGCTCTCCAAGGACGACGTCGACAAGATGGTCCGCGAGGCCCAGGAGCACGCCGAGGAGGACCGGGTGCGGCGCGAGGAGGTCGAGACCCGCAACCAGGCGGAGCAGCTCACCTACCAGGCCGAGAAGACCCTCAAGGACCTCGGCGACAAGGTCTCGGCCGAGGACCGGGCGGACGTCGAGACGAAGGTCGCCTCGCTCCGGGAGGCCCTCAAGGGGGCGGACCTGGATCCCGTCCGGTCCGGGGCGGAATCGCTGGCCGAGACGCTCTCGCGTGTGGGCGCGGCGGCGTACCAGGCGGCCTCCGCGGCCGATGAGGGCGGCGCAGAGGCCGGCGAGGGTGACGGCGCGGCCGGACCCGATGGCGGTGAGCCCGGGGAAGGCGCCGGCGCCGGCGAGGAGACCGTCGAGGGCGAGTTCAAGGAGGTCTGAGCGACGCCGGGCGCACGCCCGGCGCTACGCAACTCCGCGCCCCGCCTGCGGCGGTCCCGCGGCGCGCCGCGGGACAGACGTTACTCAGAAGAGCACACGTCCGTGAGCGGCTGCCAATTGCGCGTCGGCACGGAAATCTGTCACGAATTCGGCGGCTCCCACGTTCAGTCACTCGCGCGACGCGAGGCGATCCGATGACGACCGCCAGCGTCAGTAACACCTGACACAAACAGGATCGCCGCAACGTGTCCGTGAGGAGCGGCGATCCAGCCGTCCGCCTCGCGAGTCCTGGCGGGCAGGACTCGGTCGAACGTTGCGGCGTGCCTCCCGATCCGGCGCCGCGCGGTGCGGTCACCCGGGAGAACGAGCAATCGTGAGACGGACGTCGCCGGCAGTCCGCGTTCAGCCGCGATGTCCGGCGCGACGCGGACCTTTCGATCGAGGCCGGCTAGGAGCGCCTGGACGTCGGGCACGACCGACTTCACCTCGACGACCAAGAGCGACCCGGTCTGCGGATGGATCGCCAGAACATCGATCGACCCTCGTTCGCCTCGGATCGAGAAGGTCGCCTCCGGGAACACCAGCCACCCGGCGTCGGTAAGGCGAGCGACGATCCACTCGACGAGCGCTGCGTGGTCCGCATCGAGGAGTCGGTCGAGGGCCTCGCCCTGCCACAAGATTCGGATCGCGATCCGCGCGCCGAGCGCCGTCGCCACGCGGGTCAGCAGCTCGACGGTGAATCGGTCGGCCTCGCCGCGCTCGATGCGGGCGATCGCCGACCTTGAGACGCGAGCCCGCCGGCCGAGCTCGGCCTGAGTCCAGTGGCGACGTCGGCGGAGGGCCCGGATCGAGAGTCCGAAACGAACCGGGTCCATGGCCGAACGATGACTGGCGGCGCTTACCTGCGGCTCACCGCAGCCGAGGAGGGCGCGGGCATTCGCCACCGCGCTGCGACTGCCCGGGCATCGTCAGCCTCGTTCGACGAACGCGTCCCGCAGACAGCGCTGCCCGGCCTCGTCGATGCCGAGCCCGAGCGCGAAGTAGCCGGGGATCGAGCCGTACGCCCGGCTGACCTCACCGAGGGCTGCCTCGAGATAGGCCGGCCGGACCTGGGTGAGCGGCTCGAGCCAGGTTCGATCGCCGCCGTCGGTCTCGAAGCGGTCCAGCCAGGCGTCGAGCGACCCCCGGAGGACGTCGTTGCTGGCCATGAAGTCGGCGCGAACCTGGTCCTCGGGGATGTCGAGCAGGAGGAGCAGCGCGGCCGCCGCCCAGCCCGTCCGGTCCTTGCCCGTCGTGCAATGGAAGAGCCCCGGCCGCCGGTCCGTCCGGGCGAGCCCGAGGTACAGGCGGCGGAATGCGGCCAGGGCGCTGGGGAGGAGGACGAACTCCCGGTAGCGCTTCTCGAACATGGCCACGCCGCGCCCGCCGCCGAAGACCGCCTCGGCCGCCCCCGGATCGCTCATCAGCCGATACAGGACCGCCGGGCTGCCGGCCGGCGAGTCACGCATCACGTCGGCGATCACGTACCGGCCCTCCGGCGGGAGCCTGTCACGCTCCGGGTTGATGTGGCGCTCGGCGCTCGTTCGGAGGTCGTAGACGGTGCGGATGCCGAGCTGCCTAAGGGCCGCGCGGGCGGCGTCCGGCTCGAGGCTGGCGAGGTCGGCCGAGCGATAGGCGAGCCCGCGCCGGACCGTGCCGCCCGAGCTCGTCCGGTGACCGCCGAGATCGCGGAGGTTGAGGATCGAGTCCCGCGGCCCCTCGAATGTCGCGGGCGCGGCGTGCGGCGTGGGCGAGGTCAGCTGCGTGCTCCTCAAGGTGCGTCGGCGGCTCGGCAGCGACTCGCCGGCGTCCGGGACTGCAGCCAGCGTAGATCGCGGTCGCGCCCGACCGGAGGGCCGTCCGGCCCGAACTCGCAGGCACCGTTGCGTCCCCTCCGGACCCGACCACTTGCGCCCCGTCCGCCCGCGGCTCGTGACCCCCCCCACCTGCCGGCCGATCACCGGGGGAGCAGCCGGTCGCGGTAGGATCGGCACCCATGTCCGCCGAGATCGCGTCCTCCTCGCTCATCCACGCCCGCGGCCTGACGAAGCGGTTCGGCACGTTCACGGCGGTCGACGCGATCGACTTCGACGTCGCCAGGGGCGAGGCGTTCGGGTTCCTCGGCCCCAACGGCGCCGGCAAGACCTCGACGATGCGGATGATCGGGTGCACCTCGCCGTTCAACGAGGGCACGCTCCGGATCCTCGGCATGGATCCCGAGACGGAGGGCCCCGAGATCCGCGGCCGGCTCGGGGTCGTGCCCCAGCAGGACACCCTCGACGAGGAGCTCACCGTCCGCGAGAACCTGGTCATCTACGGGCGGTACTTCGGCCTCTCCCGGGCCGAATGCGGCCGGCGGGCCGACGAGCTCCTCGAGTTCGCCCAGCTGAGCGAGCGCCGCAACAGTCGGGTCGAGCCGCTCAGCGGCGGCATGAAGCGCCGCCTGACGATCGCCCGGGCTCTCATCAACGAGCCCGAGGTCCTTCTCCTCGACGAGCCGACGACCGGCCTCGATCCCCAGGCCCGGCACCTCCTGTGGGACCGTCTCTACCGCCTCAAGCAGCGCGGCGTCACTCTCGTCCTGACGACCCACTACATGGACGAGGCCGAGCAGCTGTGCGACAGGCTCGTCGTGATGGACAAGGCCAGGATCGTGGCCGTGGGCTCGCCGCGCCAGCTCATCGACTACTACAGCACGCGCGAGGTCGCCGAGCTCCGCTTCCCGGTCGGGGTCCTGGAGGCCCTCGACGGCCAGCTCGACGGGCTCGCCGACCGGATCGAGCGTCTCCCGGACCGGGTCCTCCTGTACGCCGAGGACGGCGAGGCGGTCGCGGAGGCCGCCCACCATCGAGGCCTCCGTCCCGAGACCGTCCTCGTCCGCCGCTCGACGCTCGAGGACGTCTTCCTGCGGCTCACCGGCCGCTCGCTCGTCGACTGAGGCGGGGCGTCACGGCATGAGCACCCCGACCCGCGACCTCGAGGCCCGGCCCGCCGTTCCGTCGGGCTTCCGGGCGGCGGCCCGGGTCTTCGAGCATCGCGCCTACCAGTACCGGCGCGCCTTCCGCGGCTCGCTCTTCGGCTCGTTCGTGAACCCGGCCCTGTTCCTCACCGCGATGGGGCTCGGGCTCGGCGGTTACGTCAACGCGAACAGCCCGGACGCCTTCGGCGGCGTGTCGTATCTCCTGTTCCTCGCGCCCGGCCTCCTCGCCGGCTCGGCCATGCAGCAGGGGATCTTCGAGGCGACCTTCCCGGTCATGTACGGGCTCGTCTGGCGCCGGATCTTCCACGCGATGTACGCCACGCCGATCGGGCCGCGGGCAGTGGCCCTCGGGACGCTCGCCTGGATCGCCTTCCGCCTGGGCCTCGTGGCGATCATCTTCACGTTCGTGGCCTGGGCCTTCGGGGCGGTCACCTCGCCGCTCGCGATCCTCGGCATCCCGGCGGCGATCCTCACCGGCCTCGCCTTCGCCGGCCCGATGGGCGCCTACATGGCGACGCAGCGGACCCCGGACAAGTTCTCGGCGATCTTCCGCTGGGTGATCACGCCGCTCTTCCTCTTCTCGGGCACGTTCTTCCCGATCGAGAGCCTGCCCGGCGCCCTCCAGCCGATCGCCTGGCTGTCGCCCCTCTTCCACGGCGTCGAGCTGACCCGCGGGGCGACGCTCGGGACGCTCCTCGACGATCCGTTCCGGGCCGTCGCCCACCTCGCGATCCTGGTCGGGCTCGTGGCCGTCGGCGGCATCCTCTTCGTCCGGAACATCCGGGCGAAGCTGGCGGCCTGAGGGCCGTCCGATGTCGGTCATCGCTCGCGCCGGCGCCGTCCGGGACATCCGGGCCTGGCACCTGATCGAGCGGAACCTGTTCGTCTATCGGCGGACCTGGACGATCATCGTCTCGGGCTTCTTCGAGCCGCTCTTCTACCTCCTCGGCATCGGCTACGGCCTCGGCCGGCTCATCGGCGACGTCACCGGGCCGGGCGGCCAGCCGATCCCGTACGCGATGTTCGTGGCGCCGGCGCTCCTCGCCACCGGGGCCATGAACGGGGCGGTCGCGGAGGCGACCTTCAACTTCTTCTTCAAGCTCAACTACAACCGGACCTTCCAGTCGATCCTGGCCACGCCCCTGACGGTGGGCGACGTGGCGATCGGCGAGATCGCCTGGGCCCTGATCCGCGGCGGGCTCTACGCGATCGGGTTCCTCGGGGTGCTCTGGGCGATGGGGCTGCTCGCGTCGCCACTGGCGATCCTGGCCCTGCCGGCGGCGCTGCTCCTCGGCTTCGCCGCGGGCGCGGTCGGGATGGCGGCGACGTCGTTCATGCGGACGCCCCAGGACTTCGACCTCATCAACGTCGTGGTCATGCCGATGTTCCTGTTCTCGGCGACGTTCTACCCGATCGAGACCTATCCGGAGGTCATCCGCGGCATCGTCGCCTGGACGCCGCTCTACCAGGGCGTCGCCCTGATCCGGGGACTGACGGTCGGCGTCGTCGGGCCGGAGATGCTCGTCCAGGTCGCCTATCTCGTGGTCATGGGCCTCATCGGCCTGTGGATCACCTCGCGGCGCCTCGATCGCGTGCTCCTGAAGTGACGGCCGGGGCGCGGCAGGCCGTCGAGCGCGCCGTGGCGCTCGAGGCGCTGCGGACCGAGGTCGTCGAGTGCCGCCGATGCCCGCGCCTGGTGGCCTGGCGGGAGGCCGTCGCGCGCGAGAAGGTCGCCCGATTCCGCGACGAGCGCTACTGGGGCCGGCCGCTGCCCGGCTTCGGTGACCCCGACGCGCGGATCCTCGTCGTCGGCCTGGCGCCCGCGGCCCACGGCGGCAACCGGACAGGTCGCGTCTTCACCGGCGATGCCTCGGGCGACTTCCTGTGGGCCGCGCTCCACGACCTGGGGCTTGCGGATCGCCCGTCGAGCCGGCGGGCCGACGACGGTCTCGCGCTCCGCGGTGTCCGGATTGCCGCCGCCGTCCGCTGCGCGCCGCCCCTCAACAAGCCGACGATCGCGGAGCGGGATGCCTGCGCGCCGTTCCTCGCCCGGGAGCTCGAGATCCTCGACACGGCGGCGGTCATCGTCGCCCTCGGCCAGTTCGGCTGGAACGGCGTCCTGCGAGTCCTCGCCGGCTCCGGGGCGGCGGTGCCGCGGCCGAGGCCGAGGTTCGGGCACGGGGCCGAGGTCGCGATCGGCGATCGCGTCCTCATCGGCTCCTATCACCCGAGCCAGCAGAACACCTTCACCGGCAAGCTCACCGCGCCGATGTTCACCGCCGTGCTGGCCCGGGCACGGGAGGTCGCCGGACTCCGGGACTCCCTGGGCCGGGGCGGGCACCACCGCTAGAACGGCTTCAGCACCATCAGCGCGATGACCACCACCAGGCCGATCACCTCGGCGAGGCGAGCCCGCTCGACGGCCGGGTCATGGAAGGCCGCCGTGAGCTCGGGGGTCACGGTGCCCCGCGCGTCGGCGGCCGCGAGGGCCTCCGCGAAGACGCGGCCCCTGGGCAGGAACACGAGCGGCACGAGCAGGGCGATGGCGATGAACAGGACGAGCGAGACCACGAGCCAGTTCGTCGTCCCGCCGGCCAGCGACCCGAGGATCGGAACGCCCTGGAGCCAGGCCGTCACCAGCCCGAAGGCCAGGACGAGGAACGACATCGGCCGGACGAAGGCCCGCTCGAAGACGTCGGCGACGCCGAGCAGCGCGTGAACGGCGCCGAGCTCGGCGGCGCGCGCCGCTCGGCGCAGGGCAATGTCGCGCCCGACGATCCCGGTGACGA
>Ga0209640_10005261_pt1 | contig 11311 bp, 8 predicted proteins | sample RifCSP10_1_FD_184018 | JGI IMG/M metagenome (GOLD analysis project Ga0209640, IMG submission 184018) | Soil microbial communities from Rifle, Colorado - Rifle CSP2_sed 10_1 (SPAdes) (version 2) | ecosystem: Environmental > Terrestrial > Deep subsurface > Rock core/Sediment | place: Rifle...
ATGGATCTCAGACTCACCGATAAAGTTGCGATCGTGACGGGCTCGAGCCGCGGGCTCGGGCTCGCGAGCGCGCGTTCACTTGCCGCGGAAGGCTGCCGCGTCTGCATCTGTGCGCGCGGCGAAGAGCGTCTGCGCGCGGCGGCGGCCGAGATTGGCGCGATCGCCGGCGACGCGGGACGGGTGCTGCCTGTCGTCGCGGATCTGTCGCAGGCGGAGGGCGTGCAGACCGTGATCGATCGCACGGTTGCGACCTTGGGCGGACTCGATATCCTCGTGAACAACATTGGACTTGCCGGCGGCGGCACGCTGCTCGAGACGTCCGATGAGCAGTGGCGGGAAGCCATCGATCAAACGCTCTTTCCGGCCGTGCGGGCCTCGAAGCACGCCGTGCCGCACATGCAGCGCCGCGGAGGCGGGGCGATCGTCATCATTGCGTCGATCTTCGGCCGCGAAGCCGGCGGACGCATGGCCTACAACGCGGTGAAGGCGGCTGAAATCAGCCTGGCGAAGTCGCTCGCGCAGCAACTGGCCTCGTTCAACATCCGCGTGAACAGCGTGTCGCCCGGGTCGATCCTGTTCGAAGGCGGATCCTGGTGGCGCCGGCAGCAGGCGGATCCGGCGGGCATCGCGGAGTTCGTGGAGCGCGAGCTGCCGTTCGGGCGATTCGGCCGGCCGGAAGAAGTCGGCGACGTCGTGGCGTTCCTCTGCTCCGACCGCGCGAGCTGGATCAGTGGCACGTCGATTGTCGTCGACGGGTGCCAGAGCCGGGCCTTCTAAACCACGAAGGTCACGACGGACACGACGGACTTCACCAAACCCGTTATAATTACGCGCTCAATTCAGAAATCCTATGGTTACCGCAGGCACACGCCTCGGTCCGTATGAAGTGGCCGGCGCCATCGGAGCCGGCGGAATGGGCGAAGTGTATCGCGCACGCGATTCACGCCTCGGCCGCGACGTCGCCATCAAGGTCATCCCAACGGGTTTCACCGCTGACGCTGATCGACTGCAGCGATTTGAGCAGGAGGCGCGCGCGGCCGCAACGCTGAGCCATCCGAACATCCTCGTGGTGCACGACTTCGGCACGCACGAAGGCTCGCCGTACATCGTCACCGAGCTGCTTGAAGGAGAGACGCTGCGCGAGCACGTCTCTCGCGGTACCCTGCCGGTCCGCACGGCGGTTGACTATGCCGTGCAGGTTGCACGTGGGCTGGCGGCGGCGCACGAGAAGGGGATCGTCCATCGCGATCTGAAGCCCGAGAACCTGTTCATCACGGTCGATGGACGTGTGAAGATTCTCGATTTCGGTCTGGCGAAGTTGACTCAGGTCGAGGTGGCTGGACTGGGAAGCTCTCTTCCCACCACTCCGGCGGTGGCGCCTGGCCGGCTCGAGACGACACCTGAAATGGTGCTCGGGACTATCGGCTACATGTCACCGGAGCAGGTGAAGGGGCTGTCTGCCGATCATCGCGCTGACGTGTTCGCTCTGGGCACGATTCTTTACGAGATGTTGACCGGCCGGCGGGCGTTCGGGGGGGAATCGACAATCGAGACGATGACCGCGATTCTGCGAGACCAGCCGCCGGATCTTGCGGAGTCAGATCGACCCGTCTCGCCGGCCCTCAGGCGCATAGTCGAGCACTGCCTCGAAAAGCGGCCGGAAATGCGGTTTCAGTCGGCGCAGGACGTGGCCTTTGCACTCGAAGCCATCTCGGGCGCGTCCGAAGGGCTTCCGCCCCTCGAGACCTCCGCGCGATCGGCGACGCTCACTCGGCCACGCCCCCTGGTCTGGAAGCTTGCGGCGGGTGTTGCGGCACTAGTGGCGATCGTCACGACCCCAATGGCATTCATGCATTGGCGCGAGCAACCGGTCGCGCCGCGTGTCGGCGGTTCTCGATGGACTTACCGGCAAACACGCCACTGACGCTCGGCGGTAATGTCGTAGCTTTGCTGGAGATCTCGCCTGATGGACGGTACATCGCTTTTCGTGCCGCCTCGGCGGAAGGAACAAGCCTTTGAATTCGTCCTCTCGACGGTTTAAGCGCGCGTCCGTTGACACGCGACAACATACAGACGCTGTTCTGGTCGCCTGATTCACGATCCGTCGCGTTTGCTGCTGACGGCCTGCTGAAGGCTGTGGACGTCAGCGGTGGTGGAACGCGGACTATCGTAAAGTTGCCAGAGGCGCTCGGCTCCGGCGCGCCGCTTGGTGGTGCATGGGGCGCGGACGGCACTATTCTGCTTGGCAGCACGAGTAGTATCGGCCTCGGCTCGCCGATTTGGCGGACTTCAGCGGCGGGTGCCGAGCTTACGGCCGTCACCAAGATCAACTCACCGGACGGTTTCCACGCGTACCCCAGCTTCCTTCCGGATGGCCGGCGCTTTATCTTTTCGCAGGTTGGCGGCCAGAACGCCGGACTGTATCTCGCGGATATCGATTCTGGAGAAGCGACGCGCGTCACACACGATTACGTGCAGCCAAAGCTCGCGAACGGACGGCTTCTCTTCACGCGAGACCAGGCATTGATGGCGCAGGCTTTCGACGTTGAGCGCGGCCGTCTCGAATCGGATCCCGTTGTCATCGTCGATGGTGTGATGTCGAACGCGGCGACGGGCCGTGCCGCATTTTCAGTGTCGACGAACGGCGTGCTCATTTTCAGCGGCGGCGATGTCGGCATGAGCCAATTCACCTGGTTCACGCGGTCCGGTCAGCCGGACGGCACCGTCGAATCACCCGGACCCTATTACACGATCGCAATCGCTCCCGATGGCGAGAAGATCGTCTACGGCCGTCGCGACCAGGGTGGTCTCACTCAGAATCTGTGGATCACTGACCTCGGACGCAAGGTAACGACGAGGCTGACCTTCGGTACCTCTCGCGATTCCGACGGGACCTGGTCCCCCGATGCATCGCGGATCGCATACGCGTCCGTTCGCCAGGGGGATAAGAGCTTGTACGAGATTCCTTCCGCAGGTGGAGTGGAGCGCCAGATTCTGAAGGCGGAAGGACGCGGACGGTCCATTGATGACTGGGCGCCTGATGGTAAGCACATTTTGTATCACGTGGATGCCGCTCGCGAGCTATGGGCGTTACCTGTCGACGGCGACGCCAAGCAGTTCCTGGTCGTCAAACCCGCCTCAGGGTCAATCGACGAACCGACCTTCTCGCCTGACGGGAGATGGATCGCGTACAACTCGAGCGAGTCAGGCCGGAATGAGGTGTATATCGCGCCGTTTCCGCCGACCGGTGCCCGGTGGCAGGTGTCATCACGCGGCGGCGTACAGCCTACATGGCGCCGTGACGGGCAGGAACTGTTTTTCGTGGCCGCCGACGCCAAGATGATGGCGGTCGACGTTAATCTTGAGAAAGCCGTCGAATTAGGAACACCGCGGGCGCTGTTTCAGACCAGATTGATTCCGAACGGCTCGGTCGACCAGTACGCCGCGTCACCGGACGGTAAACGCTTCCTCCTCATGAATCCCGTCGGTGAAGACATCGAAGAGGCGCCAACAGTGATTCTTGACTGGCCGGCCCTTCTGACAGCGCGATGATTTCTTCGCGGTCATCGTGATCTTCGTGGTTCAAACCAGCTTCTTGTCTCTGAAAGCCAGGTAGTAGACAGGGACTCCGGCCAGCACGATTCCGAATGTCACCGTTGTCCACACCGGGTCGCTGATCAGCGCATTTCCGACCAGATAGATCACCGCGGCGACGAATATCGCAGGAACGAACGGGTAGCCTGGCACCTTGTACGGCCGCGGCAGGTCCGGCCTCGTGCGGCGAAGGCGATAGAGGCCGGCGATCGCCAGTCCGTAGAAGGGCCAGATCGTCAGCACGAACGTGTCGGCGAGCTGTTCGAACGTGCGGGTCAGCACGAAGAACACGCCAAGCGCGGCGGACAATGCAATCGCGACGTGCGGTGTGCCGTACCGCGGGTGCACGCGGGCGATCCCGCGGAAGAACAGCCCATCGTCCGCCATCGCAAAGAAGATGCGCGGCGCCGACAGCATGATCGCAATCAGCGCGCCGAACGTGGAGATCGTCACGACGACGGAGACGAAGGCGACGCCTGCCCGACCAAAGAGCGCCTGCATCGTGTCGGCGGCGATGAGCGGCGAGACGGCCATGCGTTCGACAGGATTGACGTACAGGTACGCCACGTTCGCCGCAACGTAGATGCCGATGATGGCCAGCGTGCCGGCGATGATCGCGCGTGGAAGCGTACGCTGCGGATCCCTGACCTCTCCTGCGGCGAACGACACGTCGGCGAAGCCGTCGTACGCCCAGAGCACGGAGATAAGGGCGAGGCCGAACATGCCTGCATCCACCGGACCTGCGGCGGCTGTGAAGTTGCCCGTCGAGGCGCCAGCGCCGCCGCCGAGCACGAACGAGGCGGCCACGAGCAAAGTCAGGGCTCCGAACTTGGCCACGCTGGATGCGCCGGCGACGATCGCGGCGAGCTGCACGCCGCGGATATTGACGATCGCCGCGGCGATGATTGCGACTGCCGCGACGTAGTCGGTTGCCGCACCGTATCGGGCAGGGTCGTAGCCGAGCGATCGGAACAGGTACTCACTGAAGACCGTCGAGATGGCGCCATTCGCTGACGCCCTTATAAGGACCAGTTCCGACCAGCCAAAGAGAAAGCCGGCAAGGCGGCCCCATCCTTCGCGCAGGTAGACATACCAGCCACCCGTCTGGGGCAACGACGCCGCCAGCTCGGCCACCGAGAGCGCGCCCGCCAGCGAGAGCAATCCACCCGCGATCCAGATGCCCAGCATGAGCGTGGGATCGGGCACGCGCGACGCGATGGATGCCGGCGTTCTGAAAATGCCGGAGCCAATTGTGACGCCGACGACGATGCCGATCGCCGACCAGAAGCCGAGCCGTCGCGCGAGCTGAGCACTGGAGTGCGCGCTTGTTTGCATGAGCGGCCCTAAGGATAGCTGCGTAACCAGCTACCGAGCTACCTTCAAGGAGGACACTGTGGCCGTTGCATCACACACGCATGAATGGCATGACCAGGCGGAAATGCCGCGCGACTCGCGGATCAACATGGGGCGGACGGAGCGGTGGCTGTCGATGGTCGCCGGCGGCGCCCTCGCCGCGTACGCGCTCAAGCGCCGCTCGGTCCCGGGCGGAACGGCTGCATTGGCCGGCGCCGCGCTGCTGTATCGCGGCGCTACAGGGCACTGTGACCTGTACCAGGCGCTCGGGGTGAACCGCGCCGATCGCCGCGGCATCGGAACAAGGGCCGATCAGGGATCGGACACCCGCCAGCAGCTCGGCGGCAACGCCGGCATTCACGTGGAAGAGTCGATCACGATCGACAAGCCCGTGGACCAGGTGTATCGGTTCTGGCGGAACTTCGAGAACCTGCCGAAGTTCATGAATCACCTGGACACAGTGGCCATGCGCGAAGCCGGCGTGTCGCACTGGGTGGCATGTGGTCCGGCCGGCACGAAGGTGGAGTGGGACGCGCGCATCATCAACGAGATCGACAACAAGCTGATCGGCTGGCAGTCGCTCGAAGGATCGATGGTCTCGACGGCGGGCTCCGTCAACTTCCGCGAAACCGATCGCGGCACCGACGTTCGGGTGCACCTCCAGTACAACCCGCCCGCGGGCAGGCTCGGCGCGGCCGTCGCCTGGTTGTTTGGCGAAGAGCCGAACGTCCAGATCCGCGAGGACCTCCAGCGGTTCAAACATCTGATGGAAACGGGGAAGTCTCTGAAAATCGATTGAACGGCTGAGACTTTCGCCTTATCATCGTCCGATCATGCTGCCGGACGAGGCGGGGTCCCCGCCGCGCACGCCTGCGCGGTGGGGTGCCATACGGACCAGTGCTGCACAGGACACGGCCCTGCAGACGGTCCTGGATCGCCTCACAGGCGGGGTTCCTGCGCCGCGCGACATGCCGGACGCCTGGGTCACCGCCGTGCGCGTCCTGCCCGCCAGGGCCGCCTCCCACGCCCCGTTCCCTCCAGGCATCGACGACCGGCTGCGCGACGCGCTGAAGTCGCGCGGCATCGAGCAGCTGTATACGCACCAGGCGGTCGCGATCGATCACGCGCTGACGAGGCGGAACCTCGTCATCACCACGCCAACCGCGTCGGGCAAGACGCTCTGCTACAACGCGCCCGTACTCAGCGCCATTCTTCGCGATCCGTCCACGCGGGCGCTGTACTTGTTTCCCACGAAGGCGCTGGCGCAGGATCAGCTCGCCGAGCTGCACGAGCTATCGGATGTGCTGTCGGGCGACGACACGTCGATCGGCGTCTTCACATACGACGGCGACACGCCGCAGGATGCGCGGCGGGCGATCCGCGGCCGCGCCCATATCGTGCTCACCAACCCCGACATGATTCACTCGGGGATCCTGCCGCACCATCCGCGCTGGGCGAAGCTGTTCGAGAACCTCCGCTACGTCGTCATCGACGAGCTCCACGCGTATCGCGGCGTCTTCGGCAGCCACCTGACCAATGTGCTGCGCCGGCTGCGGCGAATCTGCCAGCACTACGGCTCGAATCCCACGTTCATCTGCTCGTCGGCGACGATTGCCAATCCGCGGGAGCTGGCTGAATCGCTCGTCGAGCAGCCGTTCGAGCTCGTGTCTGAGAATGGCGCGCCGCGAGGCGAGAAGTTCTTCCTCTTCGTCAATCCGCCCGTCGTCAGCCAGCAGCTCGGCATCCGGCGCTCCTATCTGGGCGAGACCCGCCGCATCGCCGGCGAGTTCCTGAAGCGCGGCCTGCAGTCGATTGTCTTTGCGCAAAGCCGCCTCTCCACCGAGCTCCTGACGACGTATCTGAAAGACGATTTCGAGGGGCCGCCGGGCACGCGCGAGCAGATTCGCGGCTATCGAGGCGGCTACCTGCCGCAGCGCCGCCGCGAAATCGAGAAGGGCCTCCGGGAGGGCAGCGTCCGCGCCGTCGTTTCGACGAATGCGCTCGAGCTCGGGATCGATATCGGCGCGCTCGACGTGTGTGTGATGGCCGGCTATCCCGGCACGATCGCGGCCACCTGGCAGCGAGCGGGGCGCGCCGGGCGCCGCAGTGGCCGGTCGGCCGCGGTGCTCGTGGCGAGCAGCGCCCCGCTCGACCAGTTTGTCGTCAGGAATCCGTCGTATTTCTTCGACGCGCCGCCGGAGCGCGCGCTCGTCAATCCCGACAACCTGCACATCCTGGTGGACCATGTGAAATGCGCGGCGTTCGAGCTGCCGTTCACGACGTCCGAGACGTACGGCAGGCACGACGTTCAGGAGGTGCTCGGCATCCTGGCCGAAAGCGGCCTTGTCCACCGGACTGAAGACCAGTGGCAGTGGACGAACGAGTCCTATCCTGCGGACGCGGTCAGCCTTCGATCCATTTCTTCCGACAACTTCGTGGTCGTTGATACCACCCAGGGTGCCGACGTCATCGGCGAGACCAGCTTCACCAGCGGCCCTGCGACGCTGCACGAGAAGGCGATTTACATGGTGGAGGGCGTCCTCTACCAGGTCGAGCGGCTCGACTTCGAGGGGCGCAAGGCCTTCGTCCGGAGAATCGACTGCGACTACTACACCGACGCCATCACCTATACGAAGGTGACGGTGCTCGAGACATTCGCTGCTGAAGCGACGGCGTCGCACGGCGAAGTGCACGTGTCGTCCCGCGTTGTCGGCTTCAAGAAGATCAAGTTCTACACGAACGAGAACGTCGGCTCAGGCGAGCTCGACCTGCCGGAGCAGCAGATGCACACGACCGCGTACTGGCTGACCGTGCCGCGCGCGGTCATGGCGGCGCTGCCGTATGCATCCGACGACCGGCGCGACGGCGTCGTGGGGCTGTCGTTCGCGATGCGGCAGGTGGCGCAGCTCCTCCTGATGTGCGATCGCCAGGACATCGGCATCTCGATTGGCGGGGGCGATGAGACGGAGCCGGGAGTGTCCTCCAGAAATGACCCCCGACCCCATGTAGCTGACGAGCCGCGCGTGTTCATCTACGACAACTATCCGGGCGGCATCGGGTTCAGCGAGCCGCTGTTCCGGATGCACGGCGAACTGCTGTCGCGGACGCGCGAGCTGATCGCCGGGTGCGAATGCGAGCACGGGTGCCCGACATGCGTGGGTCCTGTCGGCAACACAGGCCCGCTCGCCAAAGTCGTGGCGCTGCGCATCCTCGACCAGATCGCCGAACAGACGGGGGATCAGGTGGTCGTCGCATGAACCTGGGCGACCGTCTCCGCAGCGTTGTCCGACCCGTTGAAAGGTTCACGACAGAAGTCGGCCACAACGTTGACGACGTCGCTGAAACGCTTGGTGGCGAATGGCGGGATGGCCGCTATCTGGTCGTCGATCGAACGTATCACGCCGGCTATCGCCTGGGTCGCTTTGCGGTCGCCGATTGCCTGCCGGCGGATGGCGGCCGGTGGCCGCGACTCGGGCTGCTCATGACCGGGGCCAGCGGAGCAGACGCCCCGGGCGGGCGGCTGCTGTTCCTCGACGTCGAGACGACCGGTCTCGCGGGAGGCGCGGGCACGTACGCGTTTCTCGTCGGATGCGGGTGGTTCGACGGCGCCGTGTTTCGCGTCCGCCAGTTTGTCCTCACCAGCTTCGCCGCCGAGCGGCCGCTGCTTGAAGAAGTCGCCGCGCTGATGCGCGCGTCCGGCGTTCTCGTGACCTACAACGGCAAGACGTTCGACGCGCCGCTCATCGACACGCGCTTCCTGTTTCACCGGCTCGAGGCCCCCTGCAGCGGCCTTGCGCACATCGACCTGCTGCACCCGGCGCGCCGCCTGTGGCGCCCGGCGGTCGATTTCCAGTTGGAGGGAGGTGAGCCCTCCTGCCGGCTGTCGCTGATGGAGCAGAGCATTCTCGGCCATGTCCGCGAGGACGATGTGCCGGGCTTCGAGATCCCGTCGCGGTACTTTCAGTTCGTGCGGTCGGGCGACGCGCGCGGGCTGGACGGCGTGCTCGAACACAACCGGCTCGACGTGCTCGCGCTCGCCATGCTGACCGCGCGGGCAGGGCAGTTGCTCGAGGAAGGCGCGTCGGCGGCCCGCACTGCGCGGGAGGCGCTGGGCCTCGGCCGTCTGTACGAGCGGGGCGGCATGGTCGCCGAGGCGCGGGCGTGCTTTGCCCGCGCCATCGAGCTCGAGGCCGATGTGCTCACGCACGTCGAGGCGCTGCAAGCCTGCGCCGTGCTGTGCCGCCGCGAGCGCCGGTACGTCGACGCCGCCGACGCCTGGCGGCGGATGCTCATGATGCGCGGCTGCCCGCCACCGCTCGCGCGGGAAGCGACTGAAGCGCTCGCCGTCCACCATGAACACCGGGTGCGCGACCTCTCGGCGGCGCGCCAGTTCGCGATCCAGTCGCTTCAGTTCAACATCAGCCGCTCACAGGCACAGGCCGTACACCACCGCCTGGCCCGGATCGATCGCAAGCTGGGAGGACCCTCGCCTCAGCCAGCGCCATTATTCTGACGTTGGTCTGACCCTAGGTCTGACCCCACTCCGCGGCGGTGAAGCCCTTCTGTTCCGCCACCTGAGCTGGCCCCCGGCATGGATCGTGGACTCGTAATCCCTGCGTTACATGTTTGAACGGGAGACACCTATGGCAGAACTGACTCGGGCCGTACTGGCGCTGGCGCTGACCGCCGGAATGAGCGGTTGCGGCATGCTGACGCGCGATCAGGCGAAAGGGCCGACCGTGCCGGAGCCCATCACGCCGGTGCAGAAGGCCACCGCCTCGCCGGCGAACCCTGACTCGGCGATCCTGGCCGACTTCAACGCGCGCCTCGATAACTACGTGAAGAAGCAGCGCGCGCTGATGAAGGGCTCGCCCATCGCGGAGGATGCCACCCCGGCGCAGATCAAGGTCCGGCAGGAGACCCTGGCCGCGGAGCTGCGCGCGGTCAGGAAGAACGCGAAACAGGGCGACATCTTCCCGCCGCAGGTCGCCTCGCTCTTCAGGCGGCTCATGTACCCGGAGCTGAAGGGGCCGGACAGACAGGAGACGAAACAAGCCCTCGTAGAAGAGGATGGCGAAAAGGCCGAGGTGTGGCTGAGGGTCAACGCGAGCTATCCGCTGGCGACCGAACCGCTGGCGACGACGCCCGCAAACCTGCTGGCGAACCTGCCGCAGCTGCCGATGGACGTCGAATACCGCATCGTGGGCAGGCACCTGCTCCTGCGCGACGTCGACGCCAATATCATCGTTGACTTCATCTACAACGCGATTCGCTGACGGGGGAGATGATCATGCGCCGCGTACTGCTGTCCATTCTGCTTCTCGCGCTCACCGGTCCGCTCGCGGCCCAGGACCTGAAGCTACCGAACAAGGACGGGTCGGTGAAGTTCGCGGTGCTCGGCGATACAGGCACCGGTGGCAGCGACCAGTACGCTGTCGCGAAGCAGCTGGCAAGCTTCAAGGTGAGGTTTCCGTTCGATTTCGCCATTCTGCTGGGCGACAACCTGTACGGCGGGGAGAGCCCGCGCGACTACAACAGGAAGTTCGAGGCGCCCTACAAACCGCTGCTCGACGCGGGCGTCAAGTTCTACGCCGCGCTCGGGAACCACGACGACCCGAACCAGCGGATGTACAAGGGGTTCAACATGAACGGCGAGCGGTATTACACGTTCAAGCCGTCCTTGACTGGCGGGGTGCGGTTCTTCGCCCTCGACAGCAATTACATGGACCCGAAGCAGCTCGAGTGGCTCGAGAAGGAACTGGCGGGCAGCGGCTCAGACTGGAAGATTGCGTTCTTCCATCACCCGCCGTACGCGTCGGGGATGCACGGGTCGGACGAGATCCTGAAGGGTCAGCTCGAGCCGCTGTTCCTCAAGTACGGCGTCAACGTGGTCTTCACCGGGCACGAGCACTTCTACGAACGGATCAAGCCGCAGAAGGGGATTCAGTACTTCGTCGAGGGGAGCTCCGCGAAGCTCCGCAAGGGCGACATCAACCGGACGGGCCTGACCGCCTTCGGGTACGACCGCGGCTATACCTTCATGGTGATCGAAGTGACGGGAGACGAGCTCTTCTTCCAGACGATCACGGAACGAGGGCAGACGGTCGATTCGGGAGTGGTCAAGAAGGGCATCGACAACAAGGTGGTCGGTACTGCGGGGCAGGGCGCGGCGCCGAAGCCGGCCACAGGGGCAAATCCCTCGTCAACTCCCAAAACCCAATCCCCAACTCCCAAATAGCGGGTTGCGATTTCGGAGTGGGGGTTGGAAGTTCGGATTTGGGAGTTGGGAGTTGGAAGTTGGGAGTTGACTAAGCGGACGCCGTCGTTTTCCGCGTCCGTTTAGCGGCAGTCGCGCCTGCCGCCT
>Ga0209640_10005264_pt1 | contig 11309 bp, 8 predicted proteins | sample RifCSP10_1_FD_184018 | JGI IMG/M metagenome (GOLD analysis project Ga0209640, IMG submission 184018) | Soil microbial communities from Rifle, Colorado - Rifle CSP2_sed 10_1 (SPAdes) (version 2) | ecosystem: Environmental > Terrestrial > Deep subsurface > Rock core/Sediment | place: Rifle...
CTTGCGCGTCTCCGGCGACGACCGGCCGGGGTTGTCGCAAAGAACCATCTTGTCGAAGCGGTCGGGGTGCTTCTGCACCAGCCCCATGCCGGTGGCGCAGCCCATCGACACGCCGCACCAGTGCGCGCGCCTGATCCCGAGCGCATCCATCAGGGCGATGACGTCGGCAATCAGCGTGTCGAAGCTGTAGCGCCCGGCCGGCGCTTCGGTCTGGCCGTGGCCGCGCTGGTCGTAGCGCAGCATGCGGAACGCGTTGTTCAGGTCGGCCGCCTGCTGGTCCCACATGTGCAGATTGGTCGCCAGCGAATTGGAAAACACCAGCCAGGGCGCGCTGTCCGGGCCGCTGATGTCGTAGTTAAAGGAAATCTCGTTGGCTTTGATCTTCATCTGTCAATCTCTTTCGAACCTCTCCCGGCCTCATGCTGAGGAGCGCTCCGAAGGAGCGCGTCTCGAAGCATGGGGCCGCGCCCGATCTCGGGTTTACCCGAGATCGGCATGTTATGAGCGCAAGTCGGGTAAACCCGACTTGCGGCCTTCGAGACGCGGCGCGAACGCGCCGCTCCTCAGGATGAGGCGGAAAGCTAATCCTTCTCCTCCGCAAACGTGTTGCGGAACCGATGCGCCGGATAGACGCCGAGAATCTTCAGCTCCTTGGAAAAGAACGCCAGCTCCTCGAGCGCGAACGCGAGCCCGCGATCGTCCGGATGGCCCTCGACGTCGACATAGAACTGCGTGGCGAAGAAGTTGCCCTCGATCATGTAGCTTTCGAGCTTGGTCATGTTGATGCCGTTGGTGGCGAAGCCGCCAAGCGCCTTGTAGAGCGCCGCCGGCACGTTGCGCACCCGGAACAGAAAGGTTGTGACCACCTTGTCTGCGCCACGCTGCGCCCATCTCTTCTCGCGCGACAGAATGATGAAGCGCGTGGTGTTGTGCGCCTCGTCCTCGATGTCCTCGGCCAGGATATCGAGGCCGTAGATTTCGGCGGCGAGCCGCGTGGCGATGGCGGCGGCGGTCTTGTCGCCGCGTTCCGCGATCTCGCGTGCGGAGCCCGCGGTGTCGGCGGCGACAATCGGCTTGATGCCGCGCTCGCGGATGATCTTGCGGCACTGGCCGAGCGCGTGGACGTGGCTCTCGACCGTCTTGATGCCCTTGAGCGTCGATCCCTTGGGGCCGAGCAACTGGTGGCGTACCTTCATGAAGTGCTCGCCGACGATATGCAGGCCCGAATGCGGCATCAGATGGTGGATGTCGGCGACGCGGCCGGCGAGCGAATTCTCGATCGGGATCATGGCGAGCTCGCAGTCGCCTGAGCCGACGGCGGCGAATGCATCCTCGAAGGTCGCGCCCGGAACCGCTTCGCAGTCGGGATAGACCTCATGGATCGCGAGGTGCGAATTCGCCCCCGGTTCACCCTGGAACACGATCCTGTTCTTTTTCGCCATGGGGCCTCGTTTCTACCAGTGAGCAACGCGAGTCAACGACCGCCTCCGAGCATGGCGCGGGCAAGTTCCAGATCTTCCGGCGTGTCGACGCCGAGCGGCACCGTATCGACGATTGCCACGTCGATGCGCATGCCCGCTTCCAGCGCACGCAATTGTTCGAGCTTCTCGCGCTGTTCGAGCGGCGAGGGCGGCAGCGTCACGAACCGTTGCAGCGCGGCGCGGCGGTAGGCGTAGAGCCCAATGTGATGATAGAGCGGCCCCTCGCCATAGGGCGCGGTGGCGCGGGTGAAATAGAGCGCGCGCAATCGGAAGGGTGCGACCGGGGAGCCGACGACCTTGACCACGTTGGGGTTGCTCCGCTCGTCGTCCTTGGTGATCTCCGCGGCAATGGTTGCGATATCGACCGCGGGATCGGCGAGCGGGGTCAGGGCCGCCGTGAGCGCGCTGGGTTCGAGCGTCGGCAGGTCGCCCTGCACGTTGACCACGATCCGGGCATGGCCATGCGGATCGACCACGCCGAGCGCCTCGAAGATGCGGTCCGACCCGGAAGGATGATCGGCCCGGGTCATGATCGCCCGGCCGCCGGCCTTTTCCACCGCCGTGGCGATGGTTTCGTCGTCGGTGGCCACCACCACCGGGCCGAGCCTTGCCGCCTGCGCCCGCCGCAGCACATGCACGATCATCGGCTTGCCGGCGATGTCGGCCAATGGTTTGCCGGGCAGCCGGGTCGCGGCCATGCGGGCGGGGATGAGAATCAGCACGTCGTCAGCCATTGGCGTCGGGAAGCCTTGTTCTGCGTGCCGGCGGGGCCGGCTGAAGCTCGGGCTGAAGCTCGGGCTGAACGATGATTGCAGCGCGTTATACGGGTTGCCAGAGGCGAGGAAAACCGGGTATCTGTGCGCCGCCCGCAGGGGGGTCCCTGCGGTCCAGCCCGATGCCGTCTCGTTCAGCGGGAGCCGATCCGCCAATGGATTCCTTCGAACTCAACAAGATTCTCGGTGCGGTTCTCGGCACCAGCCTCGCTTTGCTCGCGCTCAATATCGGGGCCAGCGCACTCTTCGCCCCGCACACGCCGGAAAAGCCGGGCTACCAGATCGCGATTCAGGAGCACGCGGCCGGCGGCAAGGAAGCCGCCAAGGCGCCGGCCGAGGAGCCGCTGCCGGTGCGTCTTGCCAGCGCCGACGTCGGCCGTGGCGAGAACGCCGCGAAGAAGTGCCAGGCCTGCCACACCTTCGGCAAGGGCGAACCGAACCGCGTCGGGCCCAATCTCTGGGGCGTCGTCGGTCGGCCCAAGGCGTCGGAGGCTGGCTTCAACTATTCCGCGGCGATGAAGTCGCAGAAGGGCAACTGGGCGTTCGAGGACCTCGACCGCTACCTGGAAAATCCCAAGGCTATGGTGCCCGGCACCAACATGACGTTCGCCGGCATTCCGCGCGGCAAGGAGCGGGCCGACCTGATCGCCTTCCTCAACGCCAAGTCGGACAAGCCCGAGCCGCTGCCGAAGGCGGCGGAAGCGGCGCCCGCGCCGGAGAAGCAGGCTGCCACGCCCCCGGCGGGAAGCCCGGCGGCCGCCCCGGCGATGCCCGCGGCGCCCCCGGCCGTGGCGCCAGCAGCGCCGGCGGCGGCGGCCCCGGAGGCGCCCAAGGCGCAGTGATGGCGGCCTCACACGGCTGTGATGGGCTCGCAGCGTCGTGGCGATTGCCGCCCGCATAGATTTGATGCTTGGTGTGGAGTCCTCGCCGATGGCCGTCCATCCAAAAACCGACACAATCGGTTGGCGACCGTAGCCAGTTAACGGCCGCACGGAGCGTTGCATGCGCGTCACCCGCCGAGCTGTCCTGCAAACCGGCGCTGCGGCGCTTGCCGCGCCCGCGGCCGACGTGCTTGGCGGCCTGGTGCGTCCGCCCGTCGCCCTCGCGCAGGAGCGCGATTGGAAGCATGGCCTGTCGCTGTTCGGCGATCTGAAATATCCGGCAGGCTTCAAGCATTTCGACTATGTCAACGTGAATGCGCCGAAAGGCGGCGCGGCGCGCCAGATCGCGTTCGGCACCTTCGATAATTTCAACATGGTGGTTTCCGGGGTGAAGGGTTCGCTCGCCGCCCGCATCGACCTGATCTACGACACGCTGCTGGTGTCGGCGCTCGACGAGGTTACCACCGGATACGGGCTTCTGGCGGAGGCGGTCAGCTATCCGGCCGACCGTTCCGCAGTCACCTATCGCCTGCGCGCAAACGCCAAGTGGCACGACGGCATGCCGGTCACGGCCGAGGACGTGATCTTCTCACTCGACGCCTTCAAGAAGAACCATCCGTCCTACTCGGCCTACTACCGGCACGTGGTGAAGGTCGAGAAGACCGGCGCGCGCGAGGTCACATTCGCGTTCGACGCCCCCGGCAACCGCGAGCTGCCGCAGATCGTCGGCGAGCTGGTCGTGCTGCCCAAGCACTGGTGGGAGGGCACGGACAAGTCCGGCAACAAGCGCGATGTCGCCGCCACCACGCTCGAGCCGCCGCTTGGCTGCGGCGCCTATCGCATCAAGGAATTCGTGGCCGGCCGGACCATCGTCTACGAGCGGGTGAAGGACCATTGGGCCAAGGACCTCAACGTCAGCATCGGGCAGGACAATTTCGACGAGCTGCGGTTCGAATACTTCCGCGACGCCACTGTCGCGATCGAGGCGTTCAAGGGCGATGCGATTGACTGGCGCACGGAGAACAGCGCCAAGAACTGGGCCACCGCCTACGCTTTCCCGGCGGCGAAGGACAAGCGGGTGGTGCTGGAGGAATTTGCAATCAACTCCTCCGGCGGCATGCAGGGTTTCGCCTTCAACATCCGCCGCTCGAAATTCGCCGATCCGCGCGTGCGCCGCGCCTTCAACTACGCGCTCAATTTCGAGGAACTGAACAAGCAGATCTTCTACGGCCAGTACCACCGCGTGAACAGCTATTTCGAGGGGCTCGAACTGGCCTCAAGCGGATTGCCGCAGGGCGAGGAACTCGCAATCCTGGAGACGGTGCGCGACAAGGCGCCTCCGGAGGTCTTCACGACGCCCTACAGCAACCCGATCAGCGGCGATCCGCAGGCGGTACGCGCCAATCTGCGCGAGGCGACGCGGCTGCTGCACGAGGCGGGCTACGAGATTCGCAATCGCAAGCTGGTCAACGCCAAGAGCGGTGAGCCGTTCGCCTTCGAGGCGCTGATCAATCAGCCCGAATGGGAGCGCATCGTGCTGCCCTACAAGCCCGCGCTGGATCGGCTCGGCATTGCGATGACGGTCCGCATCGTGGACGACGCGCAGTATGAAAACCGGCTGCGGCAGCGGGACTACGACATGATCGTGGCGACCTGGGGCCAATCGCTGTCGCCGGGCAACGAGCAGCGCGGCTACTGGGGCTCGCAGGCGGCCGATCAGCCCGGGTCGCGCAACCTGATCGGCATCAAGAACCCTGCGGTGGACGTGCTGATCGAACGCATAATCTTCGCCAAGAATCGGGCGGAACTGGTCGCGGCCAGCAAGGCGCTCGACCGCGTCCTGCTGTGGAATTTCTACCTCGTCCCGCAATGGACCTATGGCAAGATTCGGTCCGCGCGCTGGGACCGCTTCGGCCGGCCGGATCCGTTGCCGAAATACGGCTTCTCGGGGTTTCCCGCCATCTGGTGGTGGGACGCGGCCAAGGCGGCCAAGGTGGGTTCGCGCTCGTGAATATTGTTTCGCGCCGCGCAGTCCTCGGCATTGGCGCCGGCGCATTGGCAACGAGCGTCAATCCATTCGCGGCGCCGGCGCAGCCCGCCGCCGGAGTCGAGCGTCACGGCATTTCCGCCTTCGGCGATCTGAAATATCCGCCCGACTTCCCGCATTTCGGCTACGTCGAACCCAAGGCGCCGAAGGGCGGAACCTTCTCGCAGATCGGCCCGAACACGATCTTCAACCAGAACTCGCTCACCTTCAATTCGCTCAACAGCTACATCCTGCGCGGCGATGCGGCGCAGGGCATGGAGTTGACCTTCGCACGCCTGATGACGCGGGCGAGCGACGAGCCGGACGCGATGTACGGGCTGGCTGCCCGCGCGGTTCGCATCTCCGCCGACGGGCTGAGCTATCGCTTTGCGCTGCGGCCGGAGGCCCGCTTCCACGATGGCAGCAGGCTGACCGCGCACGACGTGGCCTATTCGCTGACGGTGCTGAAGGAGAAGGGTCATCCGATCATCACCCAGCTTCTGCGCGAATTCGCCGGCGCGGAAGCCGAGGACGACGCGACCGTGGTGCTGCGGTTTGCACCCAAGCGTGCGCGCGACGTGCCGTTGTTCGCGGCTGGCCTGCCGATCTTCTCGCGCGCCTATTACACCGCGCGCCGGTTCGACGAAACGACGCTCGACATTCCGCTTGGCAGCGGCCCCTACCAGGTCGGCCGCTTCGAGCCCGGCCGCTATATCGAATTCCGCCGCGTGCCGGACTGGTGGGGTGCCGATCTCCCGGTCTCCCGTGGGCAGCACAATTTCGATACCGTGCGGTTCGAATATTATCGCGATCGCGACGTCGGCTTCGAGGGCTTCACCGCGCGGAGCTATCTGTTCCGCGAGGAATTCACCTCGCGCATCTGGGCGACGCGATATAATTTCCCGGCGATCAGGGACGGCCGCGTCAAGCGCGAGGTGTTGCCCGACGACACGCCCTCCGGCGCGCAGGGCTGGTTCATCAACACGCGGCGGGGGAAGTTCCAGAACCCGAAACTGCGCGAGGCATTGATCTACGCCTTCGATTTCGAATGGACCAACAAGACCATCATGTATGGCTCATACGAGCGCACCCACTCGGTGTTCCAGAACTCCGACATGATGGCGAAGGGCAAGCCCGGCGCAGCCGAGCTTGCGCTGCTGGAGCCGTTCCGCGGCAAGGTGCCCGACGAGGTGTTCGGCGAACCGTTCGTGCCGCCGGTGTCCGACGGCTCCGGGCAGGATCGCGCCTTGCTGCGGCGCGGCGCGCAGATCCTGCAGCAGGCGGGCTATGTCATCAAGAACGGCAAGCGCGTTTCGCCGCAAGGCGAGCGCGTGGCGATCGAGTTTCTGCTCGACGAGCCGTCGTTCCAGGCCCATCACATGCCGTTCATAAAGAATCTGGCGACGCTCGGCATCGAAGCGCACCTGCGCATCGTCGATCCGGTGCAGATGCAGCAGCGCCGCAACGATTTCGACTTCGATCTCACGATCCAGCGCTTCGGCTTCTCCGCCACGCCGGGGGACTCGCTGCGCACCTTCTTCTCGTCGCAGGCGGCCGGGCTCAAGGGCTCGCAAAATCTTGCCGGCATCGCCGATCCTGCGATCGACGCCATGATCGACCGCATCATCGCCGCCGAATCGCGGGGCGCGCTGACCACCGCCTGCCGCGCGCTCGACCGGCTGATTCGCGCCGGACGCTACTGGATCCCGCATTGGTACAAGGCGTCGCACTGGATCGCTTATTGGGATACTTTCGGTAGGCCGCCGGGCAAACCGCGCTATGCTCGGGGCGTGCTCGAAACGTGGTGGCACGACCGCAACAAGGCGTCCAAGATAGAACATTCCGGCTAGAGCGGTTTCCGTTCCTTCGGAATCGGAAACCCGCTCTAGGTTCTTGCATTTGTCGCATTTTCTACGGCGAACCGCTGCACACTTCGCCGGAAAATGCTCTAGGATCGGCTGCAAACCATGTCCGCCTATATCGTCCGCCGCCTGCTGTTCATGATCCCGACCCTGTTCGGTATCATGCTGGTGTCGTTTGTGGTCGTGCAGTTCGCACCCGGCGGGCCGGTGGAGCGGGTGATCGCGCAACTTTCCGGCACCGATACCGGCGCGAGTTCGCGCATCCCGGGCTCCGGCCAGGGCGGCGACTTCGGCAGCCGCGGCCCCATGCAAGGCGGCTCGCAGGTCGATTCGGTGACCTCCAAGTACCGCGGCGCCCAGGGCCTCGACCCCGAGTTCATCAAGAAGCTGGAAAAGCAGTTCGGCTTCGACAAGCCGGCCTACGAGCGCTTCTTCCTGCTGGTCAAGAACTTCATCACCTTCGATTTCGGCAAGAGCTATTTCCGCGACGTGAGCGTGCTCCAGCTCATCAAGGAGAAGCTGCCGGTGTCGATGTCGCTCGGCATCTGGATGACGCTGCTCACCTACCTGATCTCGATCCCGCTCGGCATCCGGAAGGCGGTTTCGGACGGCTCTCGTTTCGACGTGTGGACCTCCGGGGTGATCATCATCGGCTACGCCATCCCCGGCTTCCTGATCGCGATCCTGCTGATCATCCTGTTCGCCGGCGGCTCCTATTGGGACCTGTTCCCGCTGCGCGGGCTGACGTCGGACAATTGGGCGCAGTTCACCTGGTGGCAGAAGATCCTCGACTACTTCTGGCACCTGACGCTGCCGATCATTGCCATGATGCTCAGCGCATTTGCCACAATGACGCTGCTGACGAAAAATTCGTTCCTCGACGAGATCAAGAAGCAGTATGTGCTGACCGCGCGGGCGAAGGGCTGCAATTCCCGCCAGACGCTGTACGGCCACATCTTCCGAAACGCGATGCTGATCGTGATCGCCGGCTTCCCGGGCGCCTTCGTGCATGCGTTCTTCTCGGGCGCGCTGCTGATCGAAACCATCTTCTCGCTCGACGGACTCGGGCTGTTGGGCTTCGAGAGCGTGCTCAACCGCGACTATCCGGTGGTGTTCGCCACGCTCTATATCTTTGCGCTGATCGGACTGGTGGTGAACCTGATCTCGGACCTCACCTACACTTGGATCGATCCACGCATCGATTTCGAGACGCGGGAGGTGTGAGGTGGACGCGCGCACCTTGGACAAGGCACTGGAGCCGGCGGCGGGCGCGCCAGCGGTGATCGTGCCCCCGCCGAAACGGCGCCTGTTCTTGCTAACGCCGCTTAACCGCCGGCGCTGGGAAAATTTCAAGCGCAATCGCCGCGGCTACTGGTCGCTGTGGATATTCCTCATCCTGTTCTTCGTCTCGCTGTTCGCCGAATTCATCGCCAACGACAGGCCGTTCATGATCATGATGGATGGCAAGGTCTATTTCCCGGCGATCGTGGCCTATCCGGAGACGGCGTTTGGCGGCGAGTTCGAGACCGCGGCGGACTATCGCGATCCCTATCTCAAGAACCTGATCGCGAAAAAGGACGGCACCGTCATCTGGCCGCTGGTCCGCTATTCCTACGACACGCACAACCTCGATCTGCCGACGCCGGCGCCTTCGCCGCCGACCTGGAAGCTCACCGAGGCGCAGTGCAAGGCGGTGGTGGAGAAGAAGAAACTGAGCGGCTGCCGGGACCTCGAATACAACTGGCTTGGAACCGACGACCAGGGCCGCGACGTGGTCGCGCGTCTGATCTACGGCTTCCGCATCTCGGTGCTGTTCGGGCTGACGCTGACGATCGTTTCCTCGATCATCGGCGTGGCCGCCGGAGCCGTGCAAGGCTATTTCGGCGGCTGGACCGACATGCTGTTCCAGCGCGTCATCGAAATCTGGACCTCGGTGCCGTCGCTCTATCTGCTACTCATCATCTCCTCGGTGCTGGTGCCCGGATTCTTCGTCCTGCTCGGCATTCTCTTGCTGTTCTCCTGGGTGTCGCTGGTCGGACTTGTGCGCGCGGAGTTCCTGCGCGGGCGAAACTTCGAATACATCCAGGCCGCGCGCGCGCTCGGCGTGTCCAACGCCACCATCATGTTCCGCCATCTCTTGCCGAACGCCATGGTGGCGACCATGACGTTCCTGCCGTTCATCCTGTCGTCGTCGGTGATGACGCTGACCGCGCTCGACTTCCTCGGTTTCGGCCTGCCGCCCGGCTCGCCTTCGCTCGGCGAATTGCTCTCCCAGGGCAAGGCCAACATCCAGGCGCCCTGGCTTGGCCTCGCCGGCTTCTTCTCGGTCGCCATCATGCTGTCGCTGTTGATTTTCATCGGCGAGGCGGTGCGTGACGCCTTCGATCCGCGGAAGACCTTCCGTTGACAAAATGCAGAAAGTTGCATTTCGCATTGTGTTATGCAACGAAGTAATATGCAAAATATATCAGAATTATGCAGTTTGTGGCCATCAGATGCCGAATTGGCTCGCGATCTGGGCGTGCCGTATCCCACTGTTGCTGCCTGGAAGCAGCGCGGATCGATACCGGCTTCCTATTGGCGACAACTCTTGCGTGCTGCCACGGCAAGGCGACTGACCCAGGTCACCGCCGACCTGTTGACGGATTTGCACGCCCGGAAGGATAGCGGAGCGCCGGAAACGGGCTTCGCTGAAGAGGAAGCGCCGTCGTTCACACCTTCGGCCGCGGTTACCGACGTGGCGAAAGGAAGCGCAAAGCCAGCCGCTGGGCATTTCTCCCGCTTCAAGCACTTGCGCCGCATGCATTTTCGGTCGGCAGAAGAGATCGAGGATCATGTCCGGGCACTGCGTGAGGAGTGGTCCCATCGATGACACGGCCGCGGGTTTATCTCGACGCCAACGTCTTCATTGCCGCCTACGAAACGCAAGGTGCGCGGTCGGATCATGCATGGTGGTTGCTTGATGCAATCGAGGGCGGAGAGCTCTTGGGGGTCACAAGCGAACTTACGCTGGCGGAGATACTGGTGCGTCCCATCGAAGAAGCGGATAGCGACTTGGTTCGGTATTATCAGGAAGTCGTGAGCCCGGCGGATTGCCTGGAGGTACCGGCCGTGACACGACCGATCTTGCTTGAAGCCGCAGCCTTACGCAGTATGCGTCGATCGTTGCGTCTGCCGGACGCGATCCATGTGGCGAGTGCGCGCCTCAATGGCTGCAGTCACATCGTCAGCGACGATCGCCGCCTTCCGTTCGCACCCGGATTGGAACTCGTGCAACTCGGGCCGCATGTCTTGAGTACGATCAGGACCACAACACGATGACCGCGGAACCACTGCTCACCGTCAAGGATCTCTCCATCGCCTTCCGGCAGGGCGAGCGCCAGGTGCTGGCGGTCGACGGCATCTCGTTCGACATCAAGAAGGGCGAAACCCTGGCGCTGGTCGGCGAATCCGGATCGGGCAAGTCGGCGACCGCGCTGTCGATCATGAAGCTCCTGCCCTATCCGGCCGCCAGCCATCCCTCCGGCCAGATCATGTTCAAGGGCCTGGACCTGCTGAGCCTGCCGGAGCGCGAGATCCGCGAAATCCGCGGCGCCGACATCACCATCATCTTCCAGGAGCCGATGACCTCGCTCAATCCGCTGCACACCATCGAGCGGCAGATCGGCGAGGTACTGCTGCTGCATCGCGGGTTGACCGGTCAGGTGGCGCGCGTGCGCATCCTCGAGCTGTTGACCCAGGTCGGCATCCCCGATCCCGCCGGCCGGCTGAAGAGCTACCCGCACCAATTGTCCGGCGGCCAGCGCCAGCGCGTGATGATCGCCATGGCGCTCGCCAACGAGCCCGACCTGTTGATCGCCGACGAGCCGACGACCGCGCTGGACGTCACCGTTCAGGCGCAAATCCTCAAGTTGCTCAAGGAGTTGCAGGGCCGGCTCGGGATGGCCATGCTGTTCATCACGCACGACCTCGGCATCGTGCGCAAGATCGCCGACCGGGTCTGCGTGATGAAGGACGGCAAGATCGTCGAGGAAAACGCGGTCGAGCGACTGTTCACCGCGCCCCAGCATTCCTATACGCGTGCGCTCTTGGCCGCCGAACCAAAGATGCAGGCAGCACCGATGAATCCATCCGGCGAGGTGGTCGTGCGCACCGACGACCTCAAGGTCTGGTTTCCCGTCAGGCGCGGCGTCATGCGCAAGACCGTGGGCTTCATCAAGGCGGTCGACGGTGTCAGCATCGAGGTGCGCAAGGGCGAGACGCTCGGCGTGGTCGGCGAGTCGGGC
>Ga0209640_10005265_pt1 | contig 11308 bp, 12 predicted proteins | sample RifCSP10_1_FD_184018 | JGI IMG/M metagenome (GOLD analysis project Ga0209640, IMG submission 184018) | Soil microbial communities from Rifle, Colorado - Rifle CSP2_sed 10_1 (SPAdes) (version 2) | ecosystem: Environmental > Terrestrial > Deep subsurface > Rock core/Sediment | place: Rifle...
CTGACAAAGGATCCGGCCGACCGCTGGCAGACGGCGCACGACGTCGTGAAGCAGCTCGAGTGGATTGCTTCGACACCGGCTCGTCCCACCAGCGAGCCGTTGACGGCCACACAGACGTCGCGGCGCTCCACGGCCTGGATTGCGGCCACCGTGTTTTTCGTCGCGACGACGGCGGCCAGCCTGGTGTACTTCCTCGGAGTCCGCAGCGTCCCCGGCGCACAGCCGATGCGCTTCACCGTCTCGATGCCCGAAAACGTGCGGCTCGCCTCGATGCTGACGGCCGCGGGCGTGAGCGCCGCCAGCCGCGCGATTTCTCCGGATGGGCGCAGCCTGCTGTTTTCCGGCGTCGACGAGACGACCGGAAGAATGATGCTGTACGTCCGTCCCGTCGATTCCGTCGAGGCCAGACCGTTGCCGGGAACCGAAGACGCCACCTTCCCGTTCTGGTCGCCCGGAAGCGACGCAGTCGCCTTCTTCGCCGAGAGCAAGCTCAAGCGCGTGGCCATCAGTGGTGGTGGCGAGCCGCAGATTATTTGCGACGCGCCAGGCTCGATGGAAACGCTCTACGGTGGCGGCACATGGAATCGCGACGACGTGATCCTGGCCTACCTGGACCTCAGAGGAGGGCTGTACAAAGTCTCGGCGCGTGGGGGGACGCCGTCGCCGGTGACGACGCTGTCCGCCGGTGAGACCTCGCATCTGTGGCCGCAGTTTCTTCCGGACGGCAATCACTTCCTCTACTTTGCGCAGACCTCCGACATCGCGGACGTCGCCATTTACGTCGGGTCACTGGACTCATCGGACCGGAAACAGATCTTCAAGGGGATGCCGACGACGGCGGTCTACGCGCATCCCGATCACCTGCTCTTCGCGCGCGACGGGGCGCTCATGATTCAGGGTTTCGACACGAAGCGCCTGGAGCTTACCGGCGACGCCGTCCGTCTCGTCGACAACATCAGCGTGAGCGCGTTCAACTACAACGCCGGGGGGTTCGGCGTCGGAGCGTTCTCAGCCTCCGACACCGGCGCGATCGTGTACCGCTCTGCCTCGCGCGGGGCACCGGATCGTTTTCTGTGGATCGGACGCGACGGCAAGGAGATCGGCCCCGTGCTGCCGCCGGGCTACTACCGCGACCCGGCGCTCTCGCCCGATGGGACCAGGCTGGCGTTCGCGCGCAAGGACTCCCCCTCGGCCGAGTTCGACGTCTACACTCTGGAATTGGCCACCGGCAAGGAAACGCGCCTCACCCTCGGCCCCGCCGCCGATCAGGGGCCGGTGTGGTCTCCCGGCGACGGCAGCGCCATCCTCTATTCCTCCTCCCGAAGAAGCGACCCCGGACTCTATCGGAAGAACGCGAACGGAGTCGGCAACGAGGAATTGATCTATCCGCTGAAGATCTCGTTCGTCCCCTATCAGTGGCCGATGCCGGACACGTTCATCTATTTCGGCCCTGCCGACCTCGACCTCCAGAAGCTCTCGCTGCGCGACCGTACGTCCGCCCCGCTCGGCATCAAGGGCGGCGGCGCCGACGGCGCGGTCTCACCGGACGGGAAATGGCTGGGATACTACGCGCGCGACACGGGCCGGCTGGAAGTGACGACCTATCCACCGTCCGGCACCCGGTTCGCGGTGGCCCCGGCAGGTGTGGACGTTCGGTGGAGCCGGAAAGGAAACGCACTCTTCTATCTCAACAACCGGACCGGCGAGCTGATGAGCGTCGACGTGACGCCAGGAGACCCGCCGCGATTTGGCTCACCCCACCGCGTCTACGCCGGCCCGCTCGACTTCTTCACCATCCACAGCTTCGACCTCACGCCCGCCGAGGACCGCTTCATCGTGCACACGCCCGATCCCGGCGGCGAGATCACCGTCCTCCTGAACTGGCCGTCGTTGCTCCGGTAAGTAAGAGAACGATCGCGGCTGCAACGTCGGTATAGTCGGCTCCCACCGCATGCAGCTTGCTCCCGGCACCCAGGCCGGCGCGATGACGCGCGTGCGTGCCTCGCACGGCTGGACGAACGGTCGACCACGTCCTATGTATCTGCGGTCCCCTTTGCCCACGTGCGTGCCGGCCTCGACGAGGTGGACGAGGCGTTCGCCTGTCTCGACCGCGCCGTCCGTGAGCACGATTCCTGGATCACGTTCAGCCTGGCGGTGCTCCCGGTGCTGGATCGGCTGCGACCGGATCCACGCTTTGGGGATCTCGTGCGCCGCATCGGGCTACCCGAGGACTCCGGGCAGAGCGGCTGAGACCACCGCACCACGCTCGCCCTCAGCCACACGCGCCGCCACCGGCGCTCATGCATCGAACGGAAGCAGTCGGAACGCCTTGCCGCCCGTGCCCTTGAGCGCCCGGAAGTGCCGCTCGTCCGTGCACAGCAGTTCCAGCGTTCTGTGGCGGTTGGCGAGCACCACGACCGACGCGTCGGCCAGTCCGATGCGAAGGTCGGCATACCGCTCCATGATTCGCCTGGCGTGGCCCAGATCCTCCGACGAAAAGGGTTCGAGCTGATAGGCGCCGCGTGCGATCTCGTCGATGAGCGTCAACTGTGCCTGGTGACCGACTCGGCTGCCAACCAGGTAGTCGAGCTCCGCGAGCACGAACGGCGAGAGGACTCGCGGCGGCGAGGCCGCCACGAGTGCCGCGACCGCGCGGCCATGCAGCACTTCGTTGGCATCGAGGGCGGCGTACAGCCCACCCGTGTCCAGCACGATCACCGGCGGCCGAAGCCTTCCAGCGCCCGATCGACGTCCTCGGCGATCGAGGGGCCCGTCGATCGGAACAGCGGGACCCTGGGGGCTGGCGCCTCGGCTTCACCCGCCAGGCGCGACACGGCCTCGCGCAGCAGCTCGGCCTCGCTGCACCGCCGCTGCCGAGCGAGCCTCGTCAACGCCCGCTTGAGATCGTGCGGGAGATAGACGGTCGTCTTCGTCATACCATACATATACCATACGTTATGGCATCATCGGGATGCACGTCCATCGTCGAAGCGGGCCGGCACTCGTTCGTCCCGTATGAACGGCAATCCGACTGTTTGCCGGGAGGTGGTCTCTCCCCGTCGGTATAATCGGCTCCCACCCATGCAGCTCGCTCCCGGTACACGCCTCGGTCCCTACGAGATCCGTGCGTTCATCGGACGTGGCGGAATGGGCGAGGTGTGGCGGGCGCGGGACGGCCGGCTCGATCGCGACGTTCGCCGACGCGCTGGACGCGGCGCACAGCCATGGCATCGTCCACCGGGACATCAAGCCCCGCCAACATCTTCGTGACCGACCGCGGGCTGGCCAAGATTCTCGACTTCGGCCTGGCCCGTGTGCAGCCCGCCGTGGTCGATGACGGCCCGACGCAGGATGCCGGGTTTGTCACGAGCGCCGGCGTCGTGGCCGGGACCGTCGCGTATATGTCGCCCGAGCAGGCCCGCGGTGATCCGCTCGACGGCCGGAGCGATCTCTTCTCGCTGGGTGCCGTGCTCTACGAGATGACGACCGGGCGGCCTGCCTTTGCGGGCCACACGACGGCGGTCACCTTCAACCGGATCCTGAGTGGCGTGGTCGATCCTCCTACGCACGTGAATCCAGCGTTGCCGAAGGAGCTCGATCGGCTCTTCGACAGCCTGCTGGCGACCGACCGCAACCGACGGATTTCGAGCGCACGGGAGCTGCGCGCCGGCCTCGAACGGTTCGGGCGCGCCAAGTCCGGGAGCCATCCTTCGCATCCGGTCATAGGGCGTCCCTCGGGACGAGGCGCAACCTGATTGCCGAATTACATGTAATTCGGCATACTCGTGGCGTGTACGAGCGCGTCATCGACCTGGCCACGCCGCTTCGTCACCGGTCGCTGTTCCTGTTCGGGGCCCGGCAGACCGGGAAGAGCACGCTCCTGCACCACCGCTTCCCGGATGCCCGGTTCGTCGATCTGCTCGCGGCAGATACGTTCCGCGAGCTGAGCGCGGCTCCGGAGCGGCTGCGGCAATCGCTCACGGGCCGCGAAACCTTGGTCGTCGTCGACGAGGTGCAGAAGCTGCCGAGTCTGCTCGACGAGGTGCACCTCCTCATCGAGCGCAACAAGCGCCTCCGGGTCGTGCTGACGGGCTCGAGCGCGCGGAAGCTCCGGCGCGGCGGCGTCAACCTGCTCGCGGGCCGCGCCTGGACCCGATTCCTGTACCCGCTCGTCTGGCCCGAGTACGGACCGGGACACCTCGACCGCGTGCTCGCGACGGGAGCCATCCCGGCCGTCCTCGACTCTCCCCGGCCGTGGGAGGACCTGCGGGAGTACGTCGGCGTCTATCTGGCCGAGGAGATCCGGGCCGAGGCGCTCGCGCGGTCGATCGAGGCCTTCTCGCGGTTCCTCTCCGTTGCCGCGCTGACCAACGGCGAGCAGCTCAACTTCACCAGCGTCGGCAACGACGCGCAGGTGCCGCCCCGAACCGTTCGCGAGTTCTTCACCGTGCTCGAAGACACGCTCGTCGGCTATACGCTCCCGCCCTACCAGCGGACGAAAAAGCGGAAGCCCGCGGCGACGAGCAAGTTCTACTTCTTCGACGTCGGCGTCGCGCACGCGACGCAGGGCGTCACCCAGGTCGCCCCCGGGACGGCAGCCTACGGCCGCGCGCTCGAGCACCTCGTCGCCAACGAGCTGCGCGCATACCTGTCGTATCGAGGATCGGACCTCGAGCTCACCTACTACCGGTCGCGATCGAAGATCGAAGTCGACTTCGTCGTCGGCGACCGGGTCGCCATCGAGGTCAAGGGCGCTGGACGCGTGGGCGAGCGCGACGGGAAGCCGCTCCACGCGCTCGGTGAAGACGCACCGATCCAGACGAAGATCATCGTCTGCTCGGAGCCATCGGAACGGCGGCTCGACAGCGGCGTACTCGTGATGCCCGTCCGGCGCTTCCTCGAGGCGCTGTGGAATGACGCCATCGTCGCACCGGGCGGCTGACGTGCCACGCGCGGGGCCCCCGCGCGTGGCGGCGCTGGAGGACAAGGGCCTCAATTCCGGAAGCGGCACGCGGCGGCGGACTTCGTCGAAGAAGTCGAGGACGACGTGCAGCTCGCTCGAGCGTTGTCTCCCGAAGGCCAGAGTGCCATGAGCCGACCCGCGTGCGGTAACCTACGCTCAATGCGCTCTGTGACCCTCGCATGGCTTCTCGCCGGCCTTCTGGTCGTTCCGGGGCGGGGACAGCCGTCCGCCCGGCTGCAGGGTCCCACAGACGAGCAGATCAAGATCGCCGACATCGAAGTCCTTCGGCTCGTGAAACTCCTCCGGCTCGAGGCGGGGATGAAGGTGGCGGACGTCGGGGCCGGGCTCGGCGCCTGGACCCTGCGCTTCTCACAGTGGACTGGGGCGACCGGGCACGTCTACGCGACCGACATCGGTGAAGAGCAACTTGCGGCTCTGCGAGCCGTCGTGGCCGGGGAAGGGCTGTCGAACGTGACGGTCCTCGTGGGCGCCGCTGACTCGACGAACCTGCCAGCCGCGTGCTGCGATGTCATCCTGGTCCGAAACGTCTTTCACTATCTGACCCAGCCTGCTGCCATGATCCGCAGCTTCGCAGCCTCGCTGAAGCCCGGTGGGCGTCTGGCGGTGGTTGATTTCCCGCCGCGTCCCAACTCCACTGTCCCGGCTGGTGTGCCGGCGAACCGCGGAGGGAACGGTGTGCCGCCTGAGATCGTCGAGCGCGAAGTGGGAGCCTCGTTCAGGCACGTGACCACTGTCCGCGACTGGTCACCCGAGAGTGTGCCGGAATGGGTTCCGCCGGAAATCGGCCGGCCGTTCGTGGCGGTCTTCGAGACGAGGTAGTGCCTCATAACGCGATCAGGAGGAGCGTGACCATGCCCCAACTCCGCAAATCACACGCCTCGGCCACACCCGTGCTCGTTGCGCTGGCCCTTGCGCTGTGGAGCGCGCCTGGCGCGTCTCAGCAGCCCGAGCCGCCGAAAGGGACCCTCGAGCGCGTGACCGTGCACGGCCGGTCGCTGGAAGGCAATCTCGAGGGCGACTCGCCCGATCGCGCCGTGGTCGTCTACCTGCCGCCCAGCTACGCCAGGGACACTGGCCGCCGCTACCCGGCGCTCTATTACCTGCACGGCTACACCGCGACGGCGGAGGCCTACGTCAAGGTGCTCGCCGTGCCGGACTCCATCGATCGCGCCATCGCGGCGGGCAGCCGCGAGATGATCGTGGTCATCCCGGACGCCTTCACGAAGTACGGCGGCAGCATGTACTCCAACTCGCCGACCATCGGCGACTGGGAAACGTTCATCGCCAAGGAGCTGCCCGCGTTCATCGACACGCGCTACCGGACCGTGGCATCGCGGGAAGGCCGTGGCCTGGCCGGGCACTCCATGGGTGGCTACGGGACGTTGCGCGTCGGCATGAAGCAGCCGTCGGCCTTTGCGGCGCTGTACGCGATGAGCTCGTGCTGCCTGATGAACGACCCGGCCGCCGGGCGCGGCGCAGGCGCGCGCGCCCGCGGTGACGGCGCGGGCCGCGGGGATGGCACAGGGCGCGGGGACGGAGCGGGACGTGCAGCCGGTCCGGGCCGCGGAGGCGCGATGGCCAATGCCTTGTCCGCGCAGGCGGCCGCATGGGCACCCAACCCGAAGAATCCGCCGCAGTTCTTCGACCTCCCCACCAGGGATGGTCAGATTCAGCCGCTCATCGCCGCCAAGTGGCCGGCGAACTCACCGCTCGTGATGATCGATCAGCACGTGCCCGCCCTCAAGTCCATGCGCGCCATCGCCCTGGATGTCGGCGATCAGGATCCGTTCGTCTCCACCAATCGTCAGCTCGCTGACGCGCTGATGCGGCTCGACGTCCCGCACAGCCTCGAGGTCTACGAGGGCGATCACGGCAACCGGGTACGGGAGCGCTTCGAGTTGCACGTCCTTCGGTTCTTCTCGCAACATCTGGGTGCTCGTTGAGGGAAGCCCTTGACTCTTTCTCGGTGTCTCGGCGCCTCGGTGTCTGGGCCGATGTCGTGGGGATCGCCAGGACCGGCAAGTATCTCTTCATCGCCGAGCCGCCGACCCCCTTCGTCCATCTGCCGTGTGCTCAGAACCGAAGTCTGAGGATGGTCCTGCTCGCCGAGAGTGACGGCGATCCTGCATCGCTGATCGATCCACTGAGAACTCGGGGCTCCCAACCCAGCGACATTCGTGGTGGCTCCGGTAGGGGTGCTGTTAGCCACCCTGGTCGTCTGCACGTACCGGCGCGGCGTGCGTCTCTGACGATCCGATCGCCGCTCTGCGATACGAATGAGCTCGAGAGCAAGGCGAACCGCCATCGTATCGAACATTCACGGCAATCGCACCGCTTTCGAGGCAGTGTTGAAGGACTTGCGGGCCGGCCACGAGGGTGCGCGGCGTCGAATGGCCCCGCGCCACGTGATTCGTGGGTGGGCAGCTGATGGTCGCGGAGTAATCCGCGCCTCCGCGGATCTTTTCGTGTGCCCCCGGCCCGGAACGTGCCGGTGATCCCGTTGTCGGTGATTGTGTGCACGGCGCCCGAGGCAAGTGCCTTGCAGAGCCATCAGGAGGAGGGCGGAGCCATGACTCTGAACGTGGGACTGTTGCTGTGGGCGCTTGCCGCCGTGGGCGTCCTGCTTGCCGTGGTGTTCGGTCCTGTCGTGGCAGGCTTTGCGTTCGCCGGCGGTGCACTCGGCCTCATCCTCGTGTTGATGGGCGCACGAGCCATCCGCGCCATCGGTGATTGGCGTCTGGAGCACGCGTGGAAGTTCGGTCGCAAGCGTGCGTCCTCGACGCCCGCGGCACATGAGGAACGACGCGCGGCCTGACGGGCCATCGGGCCACGTGGCCGGGGAGCAAGCCGTCGTGCCGGCCCGATATGGCCGCAGGAGAGGAGGCCAGTGCTGCCTTCACGGTTCACCGGCGCTTCCTGGAAGCCGCGTACTGTTGCCACGACCTGAAGGATGCCGGCACGAACGCCAGGTCGCGATGGATTGGCGATCCCTGGAGCAGGCGCTCGTCGGACTGGCCGCGCGCGCTCGGCGAGCCGCCAGCCTGTCCGCGGATCGATGAAATCCCGTTCGAGCCCGAGCGCAAGCGCCTCGTGACGATTCATCGTGACGCTGCGGACGTGGTGCTGTTCATCAAGGGCGCTCCCGAGGAGGTGTTGCCCCGCGCCAGGAGCGTCGAGGTGACCGGACGCCGCCAACCGCTCACGGCGGAATGGAGCGCCGCATTCACCGAGGCTCAGACGCAGATGGCGGATCGGGGCCTCCGTGTGCTGGCGTTTGCGTATCGCGTGCTATCTGAGCGCTACATGCTCGAGGAGGTCGAGCAGGATCTCGTGCTGACGGCCCTGGTGGGATTCGATGATCCACCACGGCCGGATGTGCCGTCGGCCATCCGCCGATGTCGTGAGGCCGGGATCAAGATCGTGATGGTCACAGGGGATCATCCCCACACCGCGGTCGCGATCGCGCGGGAGGTCGGCCTGGTGACCAAGGACGATTCTCGCGTGCTCACGGGCGATGAGCTGCGGCGTCTGTCGGACACCCAGATGCAGCTCGCGCTCGACGCACCCGAGATCTCCCCGGGATGGGCTGGTCCGACATCGTCTTCGGCGCAAGGTACGAGGAGCCCGAGTTGCGAGCCGCGGTCGTCGAATTTGTCAGTGGACTGAACCTGCATGGCATCACGCTGGCGGGCGAATCGCTTGGGGCCGCCCTCGCATTGTCCGCATCGATCGATCTCAAAGGCAGGGTGAGCCGGATCGTCGCGTTCAACAGCTACGACTACCCCAGTGGATTGGAGCGCGGCAACTGGCTGGCCCGGTTCATCATCACCGGTGTACGGCTGCCCGGGGTAGGGCCGGTATTCGCCAGCCAGGAGCCCCGGCCGATCATGCGTGCGGTGTTGCACGGTGGATTCGTCGACAAGAGCAAGTTGCCAGAAGATTTCTTGACCGAACTCCTGAGAAGCGGGCGCCGCAAGGGTTACTCGACAGTGGCCCGAGCGATCTACCGCAGCCTCAAGGGATTCACCCGCGCCCGGTATCGTTATCCGGAAGTGTCAGCGCCGGTCACCCTGGTCTATAGCGATCGTGACTGGTCTCGGCCCGCCGAGCGAGAACACGTCGCAAGGTCGTTACCGGCTGTTCAACGGATTACCCTGCCACGCACCGGCCACTTCTCGTCGTTGGAGCGCCCGGACGACGTGGCGCGGATCCTCCTCGATGCCGCTGCGACTTGACACGTCCAAGCTGTTACGACAATAATTCGCCTTCATGAACCTGCTGAGGGTCAGCGGCAAGGCCGGCGTCGTGGCGCTCGTGCCAGACGTGTCGGTCGCGTCGATCCTCGCACTCGTGCTTGGCGTCCTCCTACTTAGCCTTGGGCTGCTTCTGGGAAGCACCCCCGCCGCCGGATGATGTAGTTCCAACAAGTTTCGCGCACGAAGGGCCATCATCCGACACGGGTGATGGCCCTTTTGCTTTTTGAGGGTCTATGGAGCTCGGAGAACTCAAAGTCTTCGTCACCGTCGCGACCGAACGCAGCTTCTCGCGGGCCGCCGTGCGACTCTGTCGAACCCAGCCGGCTGTGAGCCAGGCTGTCCGCCGCCTTGAAGACGACTTGGGCGAGGTCTTGTTCGATCGCAGCACGAAGTCCGCGAAGCTCACGCAGGCAGGCGATGCGCTGCTGCCCGAAGCGATCCAATTGCTTCGAATGGCCGATGAAGCGGTGGCCACGGTCCGGCAGGTGTCGCAGCGGGACCGCGCGATCCTGCGGATCGGCGGCGACGAACCCGACGCTCACATCCTGCTGCCGGCGCTGTCGATATTCCTCCTCCAGCAGCCGCACGTGAGCGTCGAATTTCGGCGCGTGGCCGACCTCGACGTTCTCGCGGAGGTCGGAGCGGGGACCATCGATATGGGCATCACGACCAGAGAACGTGTGCCGGCGCCGTTGCGCTCCGTGCCGGTACCCGTCCTGTCTACCGGCTTTTGCGTCCTGCTGCCGAAGAGCCATCCCTTTGCGTCGTGGCCCGAGCTGCCGCTGACGGTTCTCCATTCCGAACGGCTCGTCACGCTGGCTGGTCTGCCACTGCCAGAGTCGGCAACGAGAGCCACCGATGATGCCACGCCTCCCGCGGGGGTGTTTGTGGTCATGCCGGGCCTTGACAGTCTGAAACACGCGGTTGCCAACGGCCTTGGCATCGGGGTCGTTCCTCGCGCCGCCGTTTCGATCCTCACCCCTGCCGGACTGGTCGCGATCCCCCTGCCAGCGGGGCGGGCAGACAGCGCGCGCACGCTCGTGTATCGCGACACCGACGGACAACGAACTGCTGTCGAGGACTTCGTCGAGGCTCTGCGGTGCACGGCGGAGGAGCGCGCCTCGCGAAAAGCCCCGATCGCCATGAGGGCCGCGAGGTGAAGCTCTCCTACGTTCACGGCGTCGGCACCACGCCTCTGATCGCGGATACCATCGGCGGCGCCCTCAACGGTGCGGCGGAACGCTGGGGCGACCGCGACGCCCTCGTCGCACGTCATCAGCAGCTGCGCTTTTCATACCGAGAGCTTCGCGACGAAGCCGACCGCGCCGCCCGCGCGCTGATCGCGCTCGGGGTGCAACGCGGCGACCGCGTCGGCATGTGGAGCGGCAACCGCGCGGAGTGGATGATCACGCAATACGCGGCGGCAAAAGCAGGGGCCGTCCTCGTGAACATCAATCCAGCCTATCGCCTGCGAGAGCTGGAATACGCGCTGACCCACTCGGGCGTGAGCGTGCTCGTTGCCGCCCGTCGGTTCCGTTCGACCGACTACGTTGAGACGCTGCTGGGGCTCGTGCCGGAACTGACGGCGACGGGGACCGGGCCTCTCCAGGCGCAGCGGGTGCCGGCGCTTCGCCATGTTGTTTACCTGGGCACCGACGCGGAACCGGGCGGGATCGCCTGGGTGGAGTTCCTGGATCGCGGCAATCGAATCGCGGCGCACGAGCTCGAGGCGCGTGAAACAACGCTGCAGTCCGATGACCCGATCAACATTCAGTACACCTCCGGGACGACAGGGTCACCGAAAGGGGCGACGCTCTCGCACCACAACATTCTGAACAACGGTTACATCGTCGGCGACGTGTTGCGCTACACGGAACACGACAGGATTTGCCTGCCTGTCCCGTTCTATCACTGCTTCGGCTGCGTGCTTGGCAACATGGCGGCCCTCACGCACGGCAGCGCCGTGGTCATCCCTGGCGAGTCGTTCGATCCGGACGCGACGCTCGCGGCGATCGAGGCGGAACGCTGCACCTCCATCTACGGGGTGCCGACGATGTTCATCGCGCAG